>WNFY01000583.1_pt1 | contig 35120 bp, 31 predicted proteins | sample 5400091 | NCBI WGS metagenome assembly WNFY01 (sample SAMN13153364, study PRJNA577476) | soil metagenome | isolation source: 60 cm soil or saprolite under grassland replicate 1 | place: USA:California | collected 2016-06-15 | reverse complement strand
TTGAACTCGCCGCTTCGCGTCGGCGAATCACGAACAGAGTCACCAACGCAGACAGGGCGCAAATGATAGCACCGAGTGCGAGCGCGAAAGGTGTACCCAGCCAATGCGCGAGGGCGCCGGCTTCGAGGCTGCCAAGCGGGATCATCGCGCCAAACACCAACGACCATACGCCCATTACACGGCCGCGCATTTCATCCGGCACAATTGTTTGCAACACGGTGTTTGATGTGGAGAAAAACAGGAGCATGCCAAAGCCAGTGAAGAGAAGGAATACGAGTGCAAGATAGAAATTTCGGCTCAAAGAAAACGCGAACAGTGCAATCGAAAATAACCAGACGCCGCCAAGGGCAAGTCCTCGCGGTGTGAATAAATGTCCGTATGTCGCGACAACGAGCGCTCCGATGAACGCACCAGTTCCACTTGCCGACATCAGCACCCCGTACCCGTTCGCGCCACGACCAAGCACATCCCGCGCGAAGGCAGGCATGAGCACGGCGTAGGACCAACCAAAGACGCCTACTGCGAGAAATAGCAATAGAATCGTGCGCACGCGCTGATGTTTCATTGAATAAGCGATGCCGTTCCAGGCATGTTCGCCGGCAGAGACGGCGTGAACGTGACGCTCGAACCGTGGCAACCGCATCATCAACAAGCCAGCGATCACCGCGACAAACGTCACGCCGTTCAGGAAAAAACAGGTCGCAACGCCGGCCGCGCCAATCAGCAGACCGGCAACCGATGGGCCGACAATGCGTGCTCCATTCACAATGGAGCTGTTCAGCGAGATCGCGTTCAGCAAATCTTCGCGGCTTGTCATTTCCACTGTGAATGCCTGACGGGCGGGCATGTCGAAGCCCATTGCCACGCCATTCAGCGCCGCGATGACGATAATGAACGATGGAGTGGCGAAGCCTGCCCACGCACCAACTGCGAGTAAGAACGCGCAGGCCATCTGCGCGGTCTGGGTCGTGACGAGGATGGAACGTTTCGGATAACGATCGGCCAGCGACCCGCCCCAGATTGAAAACAACATCATCGGCGCAGATCCGACGGCGGCGACGGTGCCCAGCAGCAACTTCGAGTTCGTGATCTGATATACGAACCAACTCATCGCGGTCTGCTGCATCCATGTGCCAATGAGCGAAACGAGTTGTCCCCAGAAAAAGAGTTGATAATTGCGATGCCGTAGCGCTCGGAATGTGTGCCGCCACGTGACCGCTCCGACTGGCATGCGGCGTGGTCGGCCGCTGATGTCTTCGGGTACGCGTGCTGTTTCGGTAGTCCTCGTCGGCATCGGAAAAGAGACCACGCCTCCTCAAATTTCGCACGAATTGCTTTTGGAATGCGTTGCGTCTTCGCATCGCTTTCGTATCCCATTCGCACGACGCGCCCATAGCGCCGAGCAAAGTTTCGCATAACAATCTCCTAGTGGAAACCACCGCAGCCATCCTGTTGCGCAAACGAAAATTCAGCGACACGAGCCTGATCGTCTCGTGGTGCACAGAATCGCTTGGCTGCATCCATACCATGGCCAAGGGAGCGCGCCGTGCGAAAAGCCCGTTTGCCGGCAAACTGGATTTATTTTTCGAGGCCGAAATTCAAATCGCGCGCAGCCGAAAATCGACTCTGCACACCCTTACTGAAGTGGTGCTGAGAAATCCGTTTGCCGGAATTCGCCGGAACTACTTGCGCACGCAAACCGCCGCCTATTTTGTCGAGCTTATTGAGATCTGTACCGAGCGCGACCATCACGAGCCAGAATTGTTTTCGCTCCTGCGGCGGGCGTTTGGTTTTCTCGATGCAAACGATCCGATTCTGCGCGCCGTCTCGCATTTCGAAACCGAACTGGCACGCATCGCCGGCGTGCACGACGCGAAAACGCTCAAGAGCGTTGCGCTTGGAAATTTGTTTGGGAAATTGCCGTTGTCGCGCACGCCACTTTTGAAGACACTGGCGGCGCGCAACAACGACAAGAAATGAAACCAAGTATGCAATTCATCCGACTTAACGGCATCGCTTTGATTTTCGCGTTCATTCAGAGCGTCGCCGCAAATGAAACCTACCAATTCGATCAAGCGCGTTCTACAATCGGATTCCGGGTGCATCAATTTCTGGGCACGACCAACGGCAAGTTCACTCAATTTTCTGGCACCATCGACCTTGATCGCCAGCATCCGGAGAATTCGTCCGTCTCGGCCCGGATTCAGGTGAACAGCATCGACACGCGAATAAAGAAGCGGGACGATCACCTTCGCAGCCCTGAGTTTTTCAACGTCGCAAAGTTTCCGGAGATCACGTTCAAAAGCCGCAGCGTGAAGCAAACCGGCCCGCAGAGTGGCGATATCACAGGCGATCTTATCATGCATGGCGTGACGAAACCGATTACGCTACACGTGAAGCTGGCGACACCTTTGACAGGCGAAGCTTCGCTTCAGCGAACCCGTTGGGAGGTTACGACGGAGCCTCTTAAGCGGCACGATTTCGGATTGATGTTTAGCGGCGCGACCGAAGCTGTATCAGGCATCAGCCAGGATGTCGCGATCAAGATGGAGATCGAAGCTGTGAAATCGCGCTGAGGGCGCTCTGTATTCGAGCGCCTGATGGAAATTGTTTCCCTCGGAGATTCGGCGTTGATCGTTCGCGTGCGCGAGCGATTCGAAGACGCCCCTGACCGAACGTTAACCGAAGTCCTCCGTACATTTCGTCGCTTGCAGGACGCTGCGATTCCCGGTGTCATAGAACTCGCGCCTGCATACACGACGGTCGCAGTTTTCTTCGATCCAATGGTGGTTGCGAACGCCGCGCCCAACCCAGATGAAGACTTCAATTGGTTGACGGAGCGAGTTCGCGAAGTTGTAGCCGCGGGCGCTGACCGCGGTAAACGTGTCAAAAGTGCAAGGAGCGATACACGCTTAGTTGAAATTCCTGTTTGCTACGATCCGGAGTTTGCTCTCGATCTGGACGATGTTGCCTCACAAGCGAAGCTGACTCCAACGAAAGTTGTAGATCTGCACAGCAGGGGCGAGTATCGCGTTAGCTGTATCGGATTCGTTCCCGGGTTTCCATTTCTGACAGGGCTTCCGAAGGAATTGGCGACGCCGAGACGGGCCACGCCGCGAAAAGAAATTCCCGTAGGCTCGGTAGCGATCGGCGGCGCGCAAACCGGAATTTATCCGCTGCGCTCGCCCGGCGGGTGGAATGTAATCGGCCGTACGCCATCGCGACTGTTCGATCCTGAAAAAACTCCGCCTGCCTTTTTGCGGGCAGGAGATCGCGTGCGTTTTCGTCCCATTACGCGTGAGGAATTTGAAGCGCTGGCGCCATGACTGCGACCGTTTTTCACGCCGGTTTTCTGACCTCCGTGCAAGATCTTGGCCGCACCGGCTATCGCCAGTTCGGCATATCGCTCGCTGGCGCTCTTGATGTCTTCGCGTTGCGGGTGGCGAATTTTCTTGTCGGCAACAATGAATCGGCAGCGGGGCTCGAAATCACATTTGGCGAGTTGCGGTTGCAGTTTGCCGACGAACGCATTGTCGCGTGGTGCGGCGGCGATTTCGACGTCCAGATTCAATCGAGATCACTACCAGCCGGGCACGCAACGCGTCTGCAAGCCTGTGAAGAATTGAAATTCGGCCGGCCTCAAATTGGTTGCCGATCCTGGCTGGCAATTTCCGGCGGAGTCGATGTTCCGACTGTGCTCGGAAGTCGTTCCACGGATCTGCGAGCAAATTTCGGCGGGTTCGGGGGCCGCGCATTGCGCGACGGTGATGTCCTTCCGCTCGGCGCGCGACGGGGATCACCGATTCCGGCTACAGAAAGGATTTCCTCCTGGAGCGCATCCAAACCGTGGTCGCAAACAGCAGTTTCTACTCCAGTGCTTCGATTTGTGCGCAGTGCTGCCTGGGACTTGTTTAACGATATAACAATCCAACGTTTCACGAGCGAAGCGTTCGCCGTCTCCACCGATTCCGATCGCATGGGCGTGCGCCTCGATGGTCCCGAGCTAAGACGGGATAACGATGTCGACCTTATCTCTGAAGCCGTTGCGCCCGGCACGATTCAAGTTCCCTCCAGCGGAAAGCCGATTTTACTTTTGGGAGATTGCCAAACTATCGGCGGTTATCCGAAAATAGCGCATGTGATCACGGTCGATCTTGGAATCGCTGCACAACTGCGCGCCGGCGATCATGTTCGTTTTTCCGAAGTTTCGCTGGCCGATGCGCACCGGCTCTTGCGTGAACGAGAGAGCGAGCTGAAGCGATTTCGCATTGGCCTAAGCTTACTCGCCGTATGAATTTGGGGGTCGACCTTAACGCGGATCTTGGCGAAGGCTCGGGTCACGACGCCGAGTTGTTCGAGCTCATCAGCTCGGCCAGCGTCGCGACTGGTTTTCACGCCGGCGATGCCGATACAATGCACGCCGCGGTCCTGGGGGCGAAGGCCCATGGAGTGGCTGTTGGAGCGCATCCCAGCTTTTTCGATCGGGAGAATTTCGGGCGAAAGGAACTGAAGATTAACCCGGAAGAAGTCTTTAAGGGGGTAGTCTATCAGCTTGGAATCTTTCAGGCGATCGCTACGGCGGCCGGAATGCAACCTAACCATGTTAAACCGCACGGTGCGCTTTACAATATGGCGGTTCGCGATGAAAAACTGGCCGATGCGATCGCGCGGGCCATCAGATCGGTCGATTCAAGGTTGATTCTGTTTGCCCCGGACAACACAGAACTGGCCCGTGCCGGGGGGGCGCAGGGGTTGCAAATTGCACGCGAAGTTTTTGCCGACCGCAATTATTTGTCCGGTGGCTGGCTTGTTCCGCGTACTCGAGCGGATGCGTTGTTGACCGATCCGGTTGAAGCGGCCCAGCGCGTCTTGCGAATGTTGCGGGAGGGCAAGGTCCGATCCGTCGAAGGCGACGATGTCGATGTGCGTGCCGAAACGATTTGCGTTCACGGCGACACACCAGGTGCCGTCGAGTTCGCGCGCGAATTGCGATCACAGCTCGTATCTCAAGGCGTGAGAATCAGTGCGCCGCACAGGCCGATGTGAGCAACAAGGTCGTCAATCAAAAACAGCCTGGGCTCATTCGTGCCCTTGGGCCGCTCGACGCGACCATGATCGTAATCGGCTCGATGATTGGGTCGGGCATTTTTATCACCTCAGCCGAATCGGCTCGGTTGATTGGGGCTCCCGGTTGGCTGTTGCTGGCGTGGGCAGTGGCCGGATTGATGACAATCACGGGCGCGCTTTGCTGCTCCGAGCTTGCGACCATGATGCCGCGCGCAGGCGGCGTTTATGTTTTTGTGCGGGAAGCTTATGGGCCGTCGGTCGGTTTTTTGTTTGGATGGACTTTGTTTCTCGTCATTCAGACCGGAACGATCGCCGCCGTCGCAATCGCCTTTGCGAAATTTCTCGGTGTTTTTGTTTCGGCAGTTGGGCCGGAGAATTACTTGGTGAGGCCAATTCCGCTGGGCAATCACTACGCGATCAGTTTATCGACCGAGCAATTGATCGCGATCGCTTTGATCGCATTGCTGACCTGGACCAACACGCGCGGCCTCGAGATCGGCAAGCTCGTGCAGAATACATTCACGTTCGCGAAGACGGCGGCGCTCGCGGCAGTGATTTTGATCGGCTTGTCGCTGGGTTGGAGCGCAAACAGCGCGGCGCGTTCGTCCGCCTGGTGGGATTCGTGGGCAAATGGATGGAGTCCCCAAATCGCGCAACCCGGTTTTGGCATCGTTGGCGGGCTTGCGCTTGCCTTTCTTTTTGGCAAAGCGATGGTCGGCCCGCTTTTTGCCCAAACAGCCTGGACCAACGTCACTTTCATTGGCAGCGAAGTGCGCGATCCCGGAAGAAATCTTCCGCGCGCTTTGCTCGCGGGCTGCGGGATCGTGGTGGTTTTGTATCTGCTCGCTAATCTCGCCTACATCGCTGTTTTGCCGTTCTCGGGAATCGAGCACGCGCCGCAAAATCGGGTCGCCGTCGCGGCAATGAATGGCCTCTTTGGCCATCCCGGCGCAATGTGCATGGCGGCTGCGATCATGATTTCAACGTTCGGCTGCAACAATGGTCTCATTCTGGCGGGCGCCCGCGTTTATTACGCGATGGCGCGCGATCGGTTATTTTTCCGGCGCGTCGGAACGACGAACGCGCAGCACGTACCCGCTGCGGCACTCGTCGCGCAAGGAATATGGACTGCGTTCTTAACTCTCCCACGCACGGCGACAGCGAATCCCGTCACCGGCCAGGTCAACCACGGAAATGTTTATACGCAGTTGCTCGAGTACATTGTTTCCGCCGATCTGCTCTTCTATTTACTGCTCGTCGCAGCGGTCATTCTTCTCCGGAAAAAATCTCGGACTGCCGAACGTCCATATCGGACATGGGGTTATCCGCTTGTGCCGATTATCTCAATTGTGCTCGCCGGCTTGCTGATTGTCGATCTCGCCTGGCTCGCGCCAGCGACTTCCGGCATTGGGATTTTGATCGTGTTAACCGGCGTGCCGGTTTACTTTTTGTGGCGAAAACGCTTGCCAGTCGAAACCTGATTTGCCGAAGCAATCATCGCCGCAGTCGATCTAGTTGCTCAGTTCGAGCATGCGCAGAATCGGTGCTTCGGCGCGTTTGCGCACGGACTCGGGCAAAGTGATTTCCGGCTCCATGTTCAGAAGCGCGTCGTACGCTTTCTCGAGAGTGTTCATCTTCATAAACCGGCATTCACCGCAAAAGCAATTATCGGTCGGCCCGGGAATGAATGTCTTGCCGGGAATTTCTTTCTTCAATCGATGCAGTATTCCCGCTTCGGTCACTACGATGATTTCTTGAGCGGGCGATTGTTTGCAGAACGCGATCATTTTTTCGGTGGAACAAACTTCGTCGGCCAACATGCGCACGGCATAGGTGCATTCCGGATGCGCGACGACGGGTGCATCGGGGTATTCTTCGCGGATCTTGTTAATGCTGCGCGCGGTGAACTCGACGTGGACGTAACAGGTGCCCTGCCATAAATCCATCTTGCGTCCGGTCCGTTCCATCACCCAGGCGCCAAGGTTTTGATCCGGAACAAAGAGAATGTTTCGATCAACCGGCGCGGCCCGCACGATTTTGTCGGCGTTTCCACTCGTGCAAATCACGTCAGCCTGCGCCTTCACGCCAGCGCTGCAATTAATATAGGCGATGACGTAATAATTTTTGTCGGCATGCTCTTTCAGAAACTGCGCCAGCTTCTCTGGCGGACACGATTCTGAGAGCGAACAACCGGCATCGAGATCGGGCAAGATCACGCGTTTGGTCGGATTAATAATCTTTGCCGTTTCGGCCATGAAATGGACGCCACAAAACAAGATTACGTCCGCGTCCGTTTTGGCCGCTTGATAACTGAGGCCTAAGGAGTCGCCGACAAAGTCCGCGGCGTCTTGGAGTTCTGGCACCTGATAGTTGTGCGCGAGAATGACGGCATTCCGCGTGCGCTTGAGCTCGTGCAACTCTTCCGCGAGATCGATGCCAGTTCGACGAATGGTTTCGGGACCGAAATTTATCCCAGCACTTACCATCGGTTAATATGGCGGTCTTCGTGGGATTTACAACCCTCAGTAGCCAGCGAATTTATCAGCCGGTGGGGCGAGACTCCGTCGAGCCGACTAATCATTCGACGGCGATGCATGATCCTGGCGACCGCTACCTACCCAGCGCCTTGCGCATTACGTCTATTGGCGCTTCGCGATCGAACCAAATGGAAAATGAGAGTGCTCCCTGATGCACCAACATTGACAGTCCGTTTGCGCCCCGCGCGCCAACTTCATCGGCTGCGCGGAGTAAAGACGTTTTGGTCGGTCCGTAGACCGCATCGAAAACCATGTGATGCGGTGCCAGCAAGCGTGCCGGGATCGGCGTTGGATCGCTCAAATTCATTCCCAGCGGCGTGGCATTAACGATAAGATCGACATCTGGCATTTGCGTGCGCAATGCAGGTTCGTCCCACACTACCGCTTCGAGGCGCGCCGCGGGACCCAGCACACGCGGTCCGGCAAAGTACGGCCGTAGCTGGTCCGCAAGCGATTGCGCTTTTTCGCAGGTGCGGTTGACGAGAACCAGGCGTTCACAATTTTCGAGCGCGCATTGCCAGGCAATTGCATGGCCTGTTCCGCCCCCGGCGCCGAGAATCATTACTCGCAGATCGCGCACATCGACCGAGAATTCGCTGCGAACAGCCCGCAAAAAACCCTCGCCATCGGTGTTTGAGCCAACCAGCCTTTCGTCCCGAACACGGAGCGTGTTCACAGCGCCGGCGCGACGCGTAGATTCATCCGCCTCGTCGATCTGCGCGAAGGCCGCGATTTTGTGCGGCACGGTCAAATTGATTCCGACAAAATCGAGCTTGCGCAGAAGACGCAGGGCTGATCTCAATTCGTTCGCCCGAATATGAAAGCGCGCGTACTGCATGTCGATCTCGCAAGCCCGCAATGCTGCGTTTTGCATTTGGGGCGAGAGCGAATGCGCGACCGGATCGCCGAAGACACCGAGCCGAATCGGGAGATCGGCACCTGCCGCTGCGCCGCGCCAATTTTCCAGATCGGCGAGCGTGTAACGCTGAGTAGTTTGCTCGTTTTTCATGTCATCCCGAACGAAGTGAAGGACCTCACATAGGCTGGTGGAATATTCTCAGTTGTTACTGTGTTCAAGTTTCGTAGGTGAGATGCTTCGCTTCGCTCAGCATGACACGCTCGGAGGGTAGCTTAGCGTAGCGACGTTAACGGCGAAAGTTGTCGATAACGCGTCGCTTTGTAGTTTTGTTTTTCACATGATCGCCAAGACTGACACGCCTTCGGACTTTATTCGCGACGTTGTTGCGGAGGACGTTCGGGCTGGGAAATACGAACGGATTCAGACGCGTTTTCCACCCGAGCCGAACGGTTATCTCCACATTGGCCACGCGAAGTCGATCTGCCTCAATTTCGGCATCGCACGCGAGTTTGGAGGTATTTGCAATGTGCGGATGGACGATACGAATCCGACGAAAGAAGAGACCGAGTACGTCGATTCCATAATGACAGACGTGGATTGGCTGATTAACGGTTGGGCGGACAAAAATATTGGCGGCGCACCTCTCTACGCCTCGGATTATTTCGACAGGTTCTACGAGTACGCTATCGATCTTGTGCGCAAGCGTAAGGCCTATGTGGACGATATGTCGCCTGAGCAAACGGACGAATACCGGCGCATTGGAAAGGAAAGTCCGTTTCGCCACCGACCGGTCGAGGAAAATCTCGATTTACTGAGGCGAATGAAAGCAGGCGAATTCACTGATAACACTCACACTCTGCGGGCGAAGATCGACATGACCGCCCCGAATGTCTGGCTCCGCGACCCGGTGCTCTATCGCATCCGGCACGCGTCACATCATCGGACGGGCGACAAATGGTGCATTTATCCGATGTACGACTGGGCGCACACACTGAGCGATTACATTGAGGGCATCACGCACTCGGTGTGCACGCTTGAATTCGAAGTGCACCGGCCGCTTTACGATTGGATCCTCGACGCACTTGAACTGCCCGAGCCGCGGCCGCATCAGTACGAATTTGCACGGCTCAATCTCACCTACTCGGTCATGAGCAAACGCAAGCTGATCCAGCTGGTGAACGACAAGCTCGTGAACGGCTGGGACGATCCGCGCATGCTCACGATTTCCGGGTTACGCCGGCGCGGCGTAACCCCGAGCGCGTTGCGTGCGTTCGCCTACAACATTGGCATCACGAAATACCCGAGCATGACCGACATGGCCTTGCTCGAGCACACCGTGCGCAATGAATTCAATCGCGCCGCGCCCCGCCGGCTCGCCGTGCTGCGGCCAATCAAAGTTGTGCTTGCGAATTATCCCGAAGATCAGGTCGAAGAGTTGGATGCCGTCAATAATCCTGAAGATGCAAATGCCGGAACGCGCAGAGTTCCATTCAGCAGCCAGCTTTTCATCGACCGCGACGATTTCATGGAAACTCCGCCACCGAAATATTTCCGGCTCCGACCGGGTGGGGAGGTGCGACTCAAATACGCTTACATCATCAAATGCGATGAAGCAATCAAAGACAACGCCGGCAACGTGACCGAGCTTCGATGCAGTGTCGATCTTGAGAGCAAATCCGGCGGCGCGACCTCCAATCGCAAAGTCAAAGGCACAATCCACTGGGTGAGCGCGGCGCACGCTGTCGACGCGGAAGTCCGATTGTATGATCGGCTCTTCACTGTTCCCGAGCCCGATTCCACCTCCGGCGTGACAGGGTCAGCGGCTGATTTCAAATCGTTCATCAATCCGCGCTCGCTGGAAGTGGTGACGGCAAAATGTGAACGGGCGCTTGCGGACGCGCGACCGGAAGAGCGCTATCAATTCGAACGCCTCGGGTATTTCACGCTCGATCCGGATTCGACGCCTAGAAAACAAGTGTGGAACCGGACGATCACGTTGAAGGATACGTGGGCGAAAGAGGCGAAGAAGTAGGGAGCGCGAGCATTTTGCTCGCCTCATCCGGCATGCTGCCGGATGACCCACAGGCGTATGCGTCCAGAAGCGCCCGGGAGCGTTGGCCGCAGATCACGCTGTCGACGCTGGCTGGCAGAATGCCAGCCAGAGCGAGCAGAATGCTCGCACTCCCTATCAGAACCGCGCCAGCGCGCGATCGATGCGCGTCAGCACCTTCTCTTTCTCGAGAACTTCGAGGAGATGATATAAACTCGGGCCGGCGTTGCTTCCAGTGACGGCGAGTCGCGTCGGATGCACAAGCGCGCCGACTTTGACGCCAAGCTTGGCAGCTGTGGTTTTGAACGTTGCCTCGATTCGCGTGGCGTCGAATTTTTCCAGCGCACCCAACGCCTCGCGAACAGCTTTGAGCCGTGGCTTGTTCTCGGCGGTGAAATATTTCGCGACGCCCTCCGGACTATAATCGAAATCTTCTGTAAAATAGAACCCACAATATGATGGCAGCTCGTCGAAGGTGTTGATCTTGCCTTTGCACGTCTGCAGCGCCGCGCGAACGTATTCCTCCGAGTAGTTATCGATCTTCACACCGCGTGACTTCAGCCTCGCTACGCCAATGTCGTAAAACTCGGTGTCGCTCAGCTCGCGCGCGTATTCGCCATTCAACCAGTGCAATTTATCGGGATCAAAGGTGGCATGGCTCCGCCCGACATGATTGAGATCGAAAATCCGAATGATCTCTTCGATGTCGATCTTCTCCCGGTTGTCTTTAGGCGACCAACCGAGCAGACACAAATAATTGCGAACGGCCGCCGGCAGATAGCCGCGCCTGATGTAGTACTCCACGCGCGCCCCTTCATCGCGTTTACTCATCTTCGAGCCGTCCTTGTTTAGGATCAGTGGAATGTGGGCGTAATGCGGAGGCGTCGCGCCGAGCGCGCGAAAAATCTCGATGTGCTTCGGCGTATTCGAGAGGTGATCTTCGCCGCGAATGACGTGCGAGATTTTCATCTCGAGGTCGTCGATCACATTCACGAAGTGAAAAATCCATGAGCCATCCGGACGCCGGATTGTCATGTCGGGATGCGTTCCGGGATTGGTCAGGTCGAAATCGATCTTGCCACAGACGAGATCGTCGACCACGATGTGTTCGCGTGGCGAACGAAAACGCAAAGCTCCCTGGTCTTCGAAGATACGGCCTGCGTCCTGAAGCTTCTTCAGGTAGCGCTCGTAAAGTTCTGTCCGCTCGCTTTGCAAATATGGCCCGAAATCTCCACCGACATGCGGACCCTCATCCCAATTGAGACCGAGCCATTTAAGGCCCTCGTAAATTGCGGCCGTCGCTTCTTCGACATGGCGTGTCTTGTCGGTGTCTTCAATGCGCAAAATGAGTTTGCCGCCGTGATGCCGCGCAAAGAGCCAATTGAAAAGCGCTGTGCGCGCGCCGCCGATGTGGAGATAGCCGGTGGGCGAGGGGGCAAAACGGACGCGGATGTGAGGATTCATTTAAGATTTAATGCAGCCACAGATTACACAGATTTTCACGGATTGCTGTAGGCGCTTCTCTCTGGGAAGCGCGGCGCTGACGTATCCAACACACCGCGCGTCGCGTCGCCCAGAGGTCGACGTCTACAGCTTATTCCAAGAAGATTCTGCCTGCCCGGCGTCGCACATGTCGATCTTGCGACAAATTCGCCTTTGCAACGGAGGCGCGGGGCTCGAGCAGCGAGCGGACCCGCTCGATTACTTCGAATCCAATCTCGGAAACATTTTGCGCGCGCAACCATTTCAAGATCGCTCTGCGCTGAAGCGCAATGGGCAGGCCCCGGAAATCCCTCACGCTCAGGTGGTCGTCACGATTGGCAGAAATCGGCAATTGATTGTCGATCCAGTTTTCTTCGTCGGCAGTAATCATGGCTGTTCGCCAGATATTCTGACGAATCTTGCGCCCGAGAGTCTTCTCCAGATACGGAATCACGCGATGTCGGATGCGATTGCGCAGCGGCGCGAGATTTTTGTTTGATGCGTCTTCGCGAAATTTCAGGCGATGTTCGCGCACGTAGCTGTCGATCTCATCACGCCAGACTGAGAGCAGTGGGCGCACAATCGTCAGATCGACATCCTCGATGCGGCGCGTGGAGATTTCGCGCATCGCAGCCAGTCCGGCACTGCCTGAGCCGCGAAACAAGTTGATCAGAAAAGTCTCGACTAAATCGTCCGCATGATGTGCCAGAAAAAGCGTGCGATAGCGGCGGCGCTTCGCGACTTTGGCGAAGAATGAGTAGCGCGCTTCGCGCGCGGCGGTTTCGATTGAGGTCTTGTTTCTTTTTGCGAGTGCGCGCACGTTGGCCGAGCCGAGCTTAAAATCGATATGCCCAACAATTTTCTTGTTCCACTTCGCGACAAGTTTCTCGACAAAGCGAGAGTCAGCTTGGGATGACCGCCCGCGCAATTGATGATTCAAATGGCAAACGATTAGTCTGCGATAACCAAGATCGACTAACCAATGAAGCAGCGCGACCGAATCGCGCCCGCCCGAAACACCAATGAGGTACCCACGGTGTCGTGGAAATTTCCGCAACGTGTCGGATTCAAACGGAATGCAGCGATGCCTCATTAGTATTCAGAGCAGGCCACTACGCGAGAGGCAGGTCAAGCGTTGCTCAGGTAATTCCGTCAGTTCGCCCGTTTTACTTTCGCCTCGGGAAGCGGCTAGTACTGGGGCGCCGAGCGGCGCGGGCTGAGAAAGCCTTCGCGTGAAGACGATGTCGCGAAGGCAACAGTTGTGGGCGTCGTTAGTTTCTGGAGTGATACTCCAATCCAGGCGCGATCCCAGAACCGTCACCTTCTTCGCAAGCAAAGCGTGCATTTGCCATGAGTCCAATTTCCGTCGCGGAAGGGCGGGGCGGTCAGCATAGCGCGTGCCATGACTCTATTTTCTAATGGTATGGGCGAAAATAAAAGCAAATATATTTCCGCGTAGCCGTTAACAACGCCCCGAAACAACTTATGACTTTATGATTATGACAATCACAAAGAGAGAATGAAAGGAAAATTAAAATGAAAGAAAAAAATAGCATCGAAAGAGGGACGATAAAGGGATTTGCAGTAGTGATCCTCGGACTTGGACTAGCGTTTGGATTGGGGCCCGCCGCCCACACGGCGACGCCACCGGCCCAGGTAGGAACGAGCTCCGGATTCCAATTCGTCGCAGACGCGTACGGTACGCAAGCGACCCTCGGAAACGTGTTCGTCGCAGGCAAGACCGCGGTTTCGACACTGGGAGCGTGCGGGATCGTGACGCCACCGGTGCACGACGAGAACACAGTCGCGAGCGCAGACGCCACCCCGCTGTTCACCACCGGCGTCATTAACACGACAGCCGATGGTAACACGCTGGTTGGTGGGACGCTACAGGCCATGGCCACGGCCGACGTCCTCGACGCCAATGTGCTGATAACACAACTGGGCGGAGTTATCACCGCGGATGAAATCAAAGCCGTGAGTATAACCACACATGATGCCACCGGCTTCCACACGAGCGCGGCTGGTTCGACCTTCGTCAACCTGGTGGTGGCCGGAGTCCCCATCATCGGTCTCCCTGCACCGAACACGGACATCAACCTCGTCGGCTTCGGCCACGTGGTGCTTAACGAGCAGATCACGAAGATGAAACCGACATCCGCGTCTTTCACCGTGAACATGATCCATGTGTTCATCACGCAAGCGAACGTCCTGAACATCCCCATCGGGACGCAAATCATTGTGTCTCACGCCACTAGCGGCTTGACCTCTGGGGTCCAGGGGACTTTGGACGGGCAAGCGTACGGGACAAAAGCCACCGTGGTACGCGTGGTGACGTCGGGCCCGAGCGCTCTCATAAAGATGTCGTGCTTGGGGACCAATGGCCGCCTCAAGACCAACTCGATTGCTGAGGTTCAGGTTCCTCCTCTGTTCTCAGTGGGCGAAGTCGTGGACACCGCGCTGGGGACCGTGAACAGCACCTCGGCGGTGGGCGAGCTGACATCAACAGTGCAGGCTGTCGACGTAGTAACAGGCTTGGTGACGGCGAGCCTGGTGAAGGCCGACGCGCACGCTTCAAACATCAATGGAATCCTGACCTTCAGCGACGACGGCTCGATGTTCGTTGACCTCCACGTCACCGGATTCCCTAATATCCACGATGACGTGCCACCGAACACAAGCCTTCACATTGTCGGGCTGGGAACGCTCTGGCTCCACCGCGTTATCCAGACGTCGAACAGCATCGAGGTCCGGATGATCGAGCTCATCGTGACCGAGGCGAATAGCTTCGGGATCCCGATCGGCACCGACATCCAGGTCGCCGTGGCGGAAGCATCAGTTCACTAAGGGCAAGTGCCTGTCGCCGAACGACGACAAGAGTATGCGAACAGGAAGAGCCCCGTCACGGGGCTCTTCCGATGGTTTGGAGGGCAGGAGGGGGGCGGCTAGCGGCCGGCCGATACGGCGGCCGGATCGCGATCAGCAGCATGACTACCTAGCGCGTTGGCGTGCCCAGCGGGCCATTGAAGCAGAAGGCCGGTAGTATGCTTCTGGAGTCCCGCTTGAGAATGAATGCGTTCCCCGGCCACGCAATTGATCATTCAAAATGGCAAAATGATTAGTCTGCGATAACCCAGATCGAACAGACGGGCAGAAGTACGATAGAGTCGCGTCTGCCCGGAAACGCCGACTAGATATCGCGCGTCAGGCGGAAAACGGCCAGGCAATTGCGGATTAATTTGAATCCAATCCATTTCGTCGTCGCATCCAATATTCGATGCCCAAACATGAGTCTTCAATGCCTGATTGCCGTAGACAAAAACGGCAGCGAGCGACGTCTTTAGAGGAAAGGATCAAGCACCTATGAACAGTCAAACTACTTACGCGCTCCTGGTTCGCTCAGAAGAAAAGAGCCGGGACCTGCTGGAAGCTGCGGTTTACGCGATATGCATTTTGAGCGCGATTGTCGCGATCTGGCAGTTTGTCGACCAATCAAGCCGGCTTTCTGTTGATGGTCTGGCATTGCGGATGCAGCCCGCGCCCGTCGTATCGCACCACACTGTGGAACGGCATCTGGATGCGGGAACTTGAGAGCAGGCCGGCGGTTCTCCATCCTAGGGTCGTATTGCAAGTCGCACAGACGCGCCAATAAATGCGATTTGACAATGAATGAACGTTCATTCATCCTCCTAGCTTATGTCACAACCCCAGACAGAATCCTCAGATCGGCACACCCAAATTCTTGATGCCGCCCTAGTCTGCTTCGCCAAACGAGGCTTCCATCAAGCCAGCATGCACGACATCAGCGCCGAGGCCGGGATCAGCGTTGGCCTCATTTATCGCTATTTCGAGAATAAGGATGCGGTCATTTCCGCAATGGCCGATCGGCATAAAAAAGAAATTCATGAGGTCCTCAAGCGCGCCCAACAGGCGCCGACGCTGCTTGAGTCGCTAGAAATTTTGTTCACCGCGCATTGTTGCGAAGATGCGCCGCAGCTGGTCTCTGCGTTCGTGGTCGATCTTTACGCCGAGGCCTCGCGCAATCCGCGTGTCGCCGATTTGGTCCGCGATGTTCTGCAGACAGCCATGAGCGGTGTGACAGATTTGATCGCGCGCTCGCCGGAAGCGGAGAGCGCTGCGCATGGTCTAAAGCCTCATGAACAGGCGGAATTAATTTTTGCTGTCTCGCGCGGAATGTTGATGCGCGACGTTTTGCAACCACAGGAAATGACGGCGGCGGAAAGGCGCACCCGACAGCTCGAAGTCACCCGACGGTTGTGGAGTCTTTTATTCAAATCAGAAAATGAACCAGCGTATGCATGACATTGCCAAACCTGTTTCTACTCAAGCCAGAGTGACGTCGAAGCGTGGAGCCTGGGGTATTGCGATTGGGGGTCTCGTTGCGCTTGTCATCCTGCTTGTCGGAATCAAGGGACTGCAGATTTTCAAAATGATGGCCGCGGGGAAAGAAATGACCCCGCCGCCGGTGACGGTCACGAGCGCGGTGGTAAACGAGGAGAATTGGTCACCGGTCCTCCCAGCGATAGGCTCGGTTTCGGCAGTGCAAGGCGCGATCGTAGCCACTGAGCTGGGCGGCGTAGTGAGTGAAATCAAATTTGAAAACGGTGGTGTCGCCAAAAAAGGAGACGTAATCGTGAAACTAGATGCCTCCCAGGAGGAAGCACTTTTGCGATCGGCGGAAGCCGAAGCCGAGCTGGCGCGCACGGACTTGGAACGAGCTCAGGGCCTTGCCTCACAAAAGGTGGTTTCGAAGGCTGAACTCGACGCCGCCGAATCCAAATTCAGGAGACTGACTGCTATTGCCGATCAGATGCGCTCTAACATTCGGAAGAAGACGCTTGTTGCCCCTTTCGATGGCCAACTTGGCATTCGCCAGGTGAATGTCGGGCAGATGATCAATGCCGGTCAGCAAATTGTGCCGCTAACATCGCTCGATCCGGTGTATGTCGACTTTGCATTGCCGCAGCAACATCTAGCGCAATTATCCCAGGGCTTGGAAGTCCGAGTCCGGAGCGATGCGGCCCCTGGCCGTGAATTTAAAGGAAAACTGACCGCGGTTAATTCGATGGTCGATCCGGTCACGCGAAACGTCTCTGTGCAGGCGACACTGGAAAATCCCGATCATGCGCTGCGCCCTGGGATGTTTGCCAAGACTGAAGTTGAGCTGCCGGAAAAACGTCCTGTGCTCGTCATTCCGGGCTCGGCCGTGTCCTACGCGCCCTTCGGTGACTCGGTGTTTGTGATAGAGAAAAAAAAGGACGAGAAAACGGGCAAGGAATCGGAGGTGATCCGGCAGCAATTTGTGCGTGTCGGTGAAGCGCGCGGCGATTTCGTTTCGATTACGAATGGGCTGAAGGCGGGGGAAACGGTAGTGGGCACTGGCGTTTTCAAGCTTCGCAATGGGATGGCCGTGGCCATCAACAATGATCTCGCGCCAAAGCCACAGGTCAATCCGACTCCGGTAGACTCGTGATGAACGGACCGAAAATGCTAGAGCTGAGATGAAAGCGTTTACCGATATTTTCATCAAACGCCCGGTTCTGGCGATGGTGGTCAGTTTCGTGATCGTCATTGCCGGGGCGAAATCGCTTTTGCCCATCATTTTTCCAAATCTGTCGGGGCTGGGTGGGCTGAACGTGCGCCAGTATCCGCGCAGCGACATCGCTGCGATTACGGTGAGCACCGTTTATATCGGCGCGGATCCTGAGCTCGTGCGCGGATTCATCACCACGCCGTTGGAGCGCGCGATCGCGGCGGCAGACGGCATTGATTACATCCAATCGCAGAGCAAACAGAGCCAGTCCATCATCACTGCGCGTCTGAAATTGAACTACGACGCGAACAAGGCGCTCTCCGATATCGCCTCGAAGGTGGACGCAATCCGGCGCGACCTGCCGCCCGAATCGGAAATTCCGGTCATCAGCATAGAGGCGGCGGATTCTCAATTTGCTTCCGCCTATCTGAGTTTCACTTCGGATATTCTCCAGCCTAACGAAGTCACCGATTATCTCGTGCGTCTGGTCCAGCCGCGGCTGACTGCAATTAGCGGCGTGCAAAAGGCGGATATTCTCGGCGGCCGCGTTTTCGCCATGCGCATTTGGATGAAGCCGGACCGCATGGCCGCGCTGAACGTCAGCCCGGCGCAAGTACGGAGCGCGCTTGCGCGAAACAATTATCTCTCAGCATTGGGCAGCACGAAAGGTTCGCTTCTTCAGGTCAACCTGACGGCGAACACGGATTTGCATACGGCAGAGGAGTTCAAACAACTGGTCGTGCGTGAGGATAAAGGAACACTCGTCCGGATTGGCGACATCGCGGACGTCGTGCTCGGCGCGGAGGATTACAACACCGAAGTGCGCTTCTCCGGCCAGAAGGCGGTATTCATGGGCATCTGGGTTTTGCCAAACGCCAACTCAGTGGACGTAATCAAGCGGGTACGCGCCGAGATGGAGCAGATCAACCGCGAGTTGCCGACCGGTATGACCGGCGGGATCGCCTACGATGCGACGGCCTACATTAACGACGCAATTCACGAGGTCGTAAAGACGTTGATCGACACGCTGCTCATTGTCATGGTCGTGATCTTTTTGTTCCTGGGATCTTTTCGTTCCGTGATCGTGCCGGTGGTGGCGATTCCGATCTCGCTTATCGGCGCGTTGTTCCTGATGCAGGTATTCGGTTTCACACTGAATTTGCTGACGTTGCTCGCGATCGTGCTTTCGGTCGGACTTGTCGTGGACGACGCAATTGTCGTTGTCGAGAACGTCGAACGCCATATGCGCGAAGGCATGTCGCGCATGAACGCGGCACTCAAGGGTGCACGCGAGCTGATCGGACCGATCATCGCGATGACGCTCACGCTTGCCACGGTTTACACGCCGATTGCATTGCAAGGCGGATTGACGGGCGCGTTGTTTCGCGAATTCGCCCTCACGCTCGCCGGCGCTGTTGTCGTCTCCGGAATAGTGGCACTTACGCTGTCGCCGATGATGTCAGCACATCTGTTGCGCCCGGAACATGTCGATCATGGATTCAGCGGTTGGGTTAATCGCACGTTTGACCGGTTCCGTGATTGGTACGGCAGTCACCTGGATCGCACGTTGAATGCGCGACCGGCGGTTTACCTGGTCTGGGGTGGAGTTTCGCTGCTCGCGCTCTTTATGTTCGCGACGATTCCGACTTTCGCATCGAAGGAGCTCGCACCGACGGAAGACCAGGGTGTGATCTTTGGTATCATAACCGCTCCCGCGAACGCCACCATTGACGACACGATTCGTTATGCCGACGCGGCTGGAAAAGTTTTCCATGACATTCCAGACACGCGTTTCACGTTTCAGATCACCTTTCCTGACAGAGGCTTCGGCGGAATGGTGCTCAAACCGTGGGGAACTCGCAAAACGCCAACCGCGGCTTATCTGCCCATCGTGCAGCAAAAGCTGGGCGCCATCCCTGGCATTCAAATGTTTCCCGTAATGCCGTCAGCGCTTCCCGGCAGCGACAGTTTCCCTGTGAGCTTCGTAATCGCTTCGACTGCCGATCCGGAGCGAATCCTCGAGTTAGCGAAACAACTCCAGATGAAAGCGATGCAAGCCGGCATTTTCCGATTTTTGGACGTCGACACGAAAATCGACCAGCCGCAGGCGCAGATCGTGTTTGATCACGACAAAGTGGCGTCGCTGGGGCTCGACATGCAGCAAGTCGGCGCTGATCTGTCGGCGAGCATCGGTGGAAACTTCGTGAATCGTTTCAACATCGAGGGCCGCAGTTACAAAGTGATCCCGCAGATCAAACGCGTTGACCGGCTGAATCCGGAGCAACTGGAAGACATTTATGTGACCGGACCCGACAACAAGCTCGTGGCGCTCAGCACGGTGGCGTCGATCCAGCACAAGACTGTTGCCCGTTCGCTTAATCGGATGCAGCAGCTTAACGCCGTTACGATCGGCGGCGTCCCGACCCGGTCGCTCGATGCCGCATTGAAGTTTCTCGAAGACGAAGCGCACAAGATTCTGCCAAAAGGTTACGTGATTGATTACACCGGCGAATCGCGTCAGCTTCGCACTGAGGGCGATAAATTCGGACCAGTATTTGCGCTTTCGATTGTCTTAATCTTCCTGGTTCTGGCCGCGCAATTCAATAGCTTCCGAGATCCGTTCATTGTTCTGTCGGGGTCGGTGCCGCTGGCGCTTTTCGGCGCCGTAATCTTTATGTTTTTGAAGATGCCGTTTGGAAAATTTTTCACCGAGGGATGGACCACTTCTTTAAATATTTACTCGCAGGTGGGTTTGGTGACGCTTGTCGGGCTTGTTTCCAGAAACGGGATCCTCATTGTGCAGTTCGCAAACGAATTGCAGCGGCAAGGTTCGACCAAGCTGGCGGCGATCGCGCAGGCAGCACGGATTCGTCTACGCCCCATCATGATGACGAGCGTAGCAACTGTGGCCGGTCATTTTCCGCTTACTTTGGTGAGCGGCGCGGGCGCGGCGGCGCGAAATTCCATCGGTCTGGTTCTCGTTGGCGGGATGACCATCGGAACCATCTTTACCCTCTTCATCGTGCCTTCGCTCTACATGTTGATGGCGAAAGAGCATCACGAAAAATCTCTGATGGATGTTGGCTGGGAAGGCGCACCCGAAGATGTCGATCTTACGCCGGAATTTGCGCCAGCCCTCGCGCCCGATGGGAACGGCAACGGCTGGAAGAAAGGCTGACCCTGCGCCATGGCATGGCGAGGCTTCTTTAACGAAGCCCCACCAGCCTTTTAATCACAGTCCGTCGTCCTCAGGCGACGTTGACTTCGATCTGTTTGGGTTTGGCTTTTTCGTTCTTCGGCAAATGCACCTCAAGGATGCCTTGCTTGAACTGAGCCTTTACTTTCTCCGCGTCCGCGTCCTCCGGCAGCGCGAAAGTTCGCACGAAGCTGCCGTAGCCCCGCTCTACGCGGTGATATTTTTTCTTCTTCTCTTCTTTTTCGAACTTGCGCTCGCCCGAGATGGTAAGAACCCCGTTCTCGACAGTGACTTTTACGTCTTCCCTCTTTAACTCCGGCAATTCAGCCTTGATAACGTATTCCCTGTCGTCCTCGGTGATGTCCGCGAGGGGTGTCCATTCGGGCAACGTGATACTCTCTTTCCCGTTTCCCCGGCGCATTGGCGTCCGGCCGAAAAGGGTCGAGAGCCGGTTCTGCAGGTCTTCCATTTCTCTTAATGGTTCCCAGCGAGTGAGTGTGTTCATCATATTAATGATCTCCTTTCATTCCCAGCGGGATTTGTTTGTTTCGTTGTGCGGCCGCCAGTCGCCCCGCGTGCAGTAAACACGCGGAGCGCTCTTTCAGACTTTAGGCGGCTCGCTGTTGGCGAGGGGATTGTTGTGGTACAGCGCTAAACTCGAGAACATCCTCGGAGATTTTCGTAATCGCCCAGGGTTCTGGAGAATTCTGCATGAGCACATTGGCTTCCATGATCTTGCGACCGACCGGCCGCAATGATTTAATGGAGAAGCCTTCCGCTGCCGTCACAATGTAGCCTTGGCCACCTTGCTGGCAGAAGAATGTGCCGCTGTCTCCGCGCAACGCCTCTGCCAAGTCGGGATGTTGAATAGTCCCATTTATCGGTAGTTTCGTTTGCATACGTCCAGCCTCGCGCAATACTGGATGATCGCCAGGTAACTTAGGTTGCCTTTTTAATCGCCTGATTATTGAACGTGGCGAGAATGAGCACAGCCCAAGGCCTGGGGCAAAAGAACAGCGGCTGCGCGAGGATGCGGCGCGGGGACAGGCCAATGAAGCGGACCTCCAGGGTTGGCATAAAGCGGGAGGCGGTGATCGACCCGTCACTGGAAAAGACTTTGCTCAGCCTGCACGCAGCGATGGATGTCGGTTCGTTCTGGAACGCCATCCAGCAGCTGCTCGCCGCCGCGATTCCAAATCGCTTGATAGGCCTCATGCTTCAACCCAATCCAACTTTGCCAGTAATCGCGAGATGGACATTGCCCATGCCTGACGGGTTTTTCGCCGCGGAGCCGCTCAAGGGTCATATCGCCGCGCAACCGCGTCAGAGGTTCGTGCGGATTAGCGACCTCTTTTCGAATCGAGGCAGCCTGATGAAATCGGGCTTCTATCGCCGATACATGGCGCCTCAAAAATGCGCTCACGGCGTCGGCCTTCCTTTTTGGAAAGACGAGAGGCTCATTTGTGTGATTGCAATCATGCGCACGGCGACCCAGGACGATCTGTCGCCGACGGAGATGAAGTTGCTCCAGCATCTTTACCCGCAGTTTCTGACCGCGCTTCATCGGCTCGGGTCGCTCGAGCGCGAACACTCATTGCGAATGGATCTTGAAGAATTCCTGAGCCGGCTCCCATTGCCGACAATTCTCTTGCGCTGGAACCTAAAGCCGATTTATCAAAACCGGGCCGCGCGTGATTTCTGCGCAGTATGGGAAAAAGGACCCGAGGAGGCGAAGCGGACTAAAGCGACCTCACCGATCCCGTCCGAGATTTTGGATCGATGCCGTCTACTCAAACAAAGATGGGCGCACGCGAAACGCCCCAATCCGCCACAAACAGGCTTCAAAGAAGAACAGGTGCATCATCCGCGATTGCCGCATTTGCGAGCGACGCTCCATTTGAAACAGCTTAAGTCAGCCGGCGTGGCGCGACCGCATTTCCTTATCGAGTGCGAAGATTTGCGTCGTGACGCCGGTGCGCGTACCGCGCCAGTAAGCTCCCGTTTGCCGCATTTGGTCCAGCTTACGAGCCGCGAACAGGAAGTTGCGCGACTTGTCTGTGAAGGGCGGAGTAACCAGGAGATCGCTGATAACGCCTGCTTGAGTTTGCCGATGGTGAAAAAGCACCTCCACGCAGTCTTCCGCAAACTCGAAGTCCCCAGCCGCAGCCGCCTTATTACACTGATGCGATGAATCGCGTATCGCGAGATTAACCCCGCCAGGTGGCACGAATTTTCGGCCCTGCGAGGACAAGATCGGCGGCGGCCCGCAAGGACTTAGGACCTTGCGGTTTTGAGTTTACGGGTTTTACGCTTTATCTGGTCGACCACTACACGGTTGACCACGGAGGGTTCGCCCGTGCCGTCGTAATAGACGTGAATGCGAGTGCCAGGTTTGATTTGGTGCTCGTCGATCTGTCTGCCGGCTTTGTTCACGTAACGAACCGTGTCGTCGAGCACGTAACAAAACGTGTCATCCGCGCGTGGCGACAGTGCTGGAGTCACGTGTCGGTTGCTCCGTGCTCGGCGTGCTGGTTTGCGCAAACGCCAAAGGCGCGATCAGCGCGCAGGCGAGAGCGTTGATTGTTTGCTTTACCATGAATACCTCCCCGTTATGTTGATGTTTTACCCCAAAAGTTTCGTGGTTAAGGATTCGGCGAACGGTCAGCCCGTCGCCCGTTCCACACTTTGACCGGCCCGCCACGGCGCTGTTCGAACTAATTTGGCATTTGGGCGATGGAGCGAGGCTGCAGATTCGTCAACGCGACGCGTCGATGAGCAGCCAAATGCCACTGTCGAGGTGTTTGCCATACCAAAAGTTGTTGGCCAAACATAGGCTCCCAAGATGTCGATCTTACGCCGGAATTTGCGCCAGCTTCGCGCTCGACGGAAACGATTCGAAGTAGGATGATCGATTCTAACATCGCCGCAATTTGTCAATGGTCGATCTGCGCGGCAGTTCCACTTCCTTTTGCTCAATTTGGACCGCGTGCTTTGCCGGCTCGATCGGCGATCCGAATTCGGTGGCGTAAACCTGGGTGAACTCAGCCCCGAAAAGTAAAATTTGCGACGAGTAGTAAATCCAGAGCAGCAATGTTATGAGCGAACTGGCTGCGCCATAAGCCGATGCCGCCGCGCCGCTGCCGAGATATAAACCGAGCGCCCATTTGCCGATCAAAAAGAAAACCGCTGTCATCGCAGCGCCCACCCACATATCCCGCCATCGGGTTTTCACGTCCGGCAGGATTTTAAAGATCATTGCAAAGAGCGTGGTGATGACCGCGAAATCAAAAATCAGATAAACGCTTACCGCGATGGTCAAACCACCTGGTGCTGCTGTTTGGATGTAATGGCTAAACCCTTTTAGCAGGATCTCGATGGCGAGCGATACGAGCAAAAGGAAACAAACACCGGCAACCATGGCGAAAGACAGAAAACGAGTGCGCAAAAATCCCCAGATACCGAGTCCCGGCTTGGCTTTCACACCCCACACTGTGTTCAGGGCATCCTGCAACTGACCGAACACTCCGCTTGCGCCGAAAAGGGCGAGAGCGATTCCAATGGTTGTTGCAAGCGTACTTTTCCCCGGTTGCGAAGCTTTTTGCGCAATGTTCTGCACGACTTCCAGCGCGCTCTTATCGAGAAAATAGCTCATCTGCTCGGTGAGCTTACTCCACGCTCCAGCCGGATCATCGCGAAAGATCACACCGACGATTGCAAGCAGAACGAGAATGAGCGGCGCGAGGGAAAAGACCGTATAATAGGCCAGCGCCGCACCGAGTTGCGGCGCTTTATCCTGCAGCCATTCCTGGGTTGTCAGTTTAAAAAGTTTGAAAGCCGTGCCAAAAAACGATTTCTGCGTCGAACCGTTGCTCATAATGAGTCCTTTCTTTTTTCAAGGAATCGCATCGGCCTGGAAGCAGAGACGCAAAATGTTGTTGCACTCTCTCAAATCGGGATTGGCCAATCCGCAATCTCGTTTCAAATTGAATCAGGAAGCCAGGAAAATAGGAATCTCAGAGACTTTACTTCTGTCCGAAACACTGGCATCAGGGCGCGCGATCACTGTTTGCAATCGGCAATCTGACTTCTGGACTCTCTGGACTTCTTCCTTCATCCTTCCTACTTTTTCCTTGCGCGTGTCCCCGTAGTTCAACGGATAGAACGGAGGTTTCCTAAACCTTAAATGTGGGTTCGATTCCCGCCGGGGACGCCAATCTGCTCTAGCGAGTATGACGAGCGCAGGCAGCGCGGATGCTGATCGACGCAATTGTGCATCTCAGGGCAGCGCTGCGTGCGGCGTTGTCCACGAAAACATGCATTAGATGTTTTTGAAGCGGGGGGATTGTCCGGCCAGCGCTAGTCGAACAAGGTTTGGAGATTTTTGATTCGCCCAAAAAATTCGTCGAATGTAACAACAGTGACTCCAAGCAATCGTTCGCGAAAACGCTCAAATGCTCGCTTGCGAAAATCCTCGGTGAGCTCGTCCCGACATCCAATCACAATAGCGCACCGCGGTCCCGAGGCAGATAGCTTTGCTCCCTGTCGAATGGTCGGCGCATCCATGAGTGATTCTCGGTAGTGAATTGCTTGTGAAATTGCGCCCGCAAACTCACGCGAGCGCGGAAATACATCGTCCCGATACTCGCTGCCCAACAGTGGCGTTGTTGGGGTCTTGATCTCTATCAGAACTGCGTTTCCCGAACCCGGAATGCGAGCTAGAAAGTCGACTATGTTACCGTGTCTGTTGTCGTACTCTTTGCCACCAACGTACGCCTTTCCCTTGATGATTACGATTGGGTAGGCAAACAACAAACTTAGAACAAACGAGTGCTTACTCAGTTCTTTTTGCCAAAATTCTTCGTCGGGATTGTCAGAATTGTCAGTCCACAAATTCAATATCGCACGAAGATTCGCTCTTGAAACGATTGCATTAAGAGTCGGAAGCTCTGTCTCATCAAATGCCAATTGGGAAGCAATCTCGGGCGTCTCAGAAAGCCAACGGATTACCCGAGCAAAAACCTTAAATGCATCGGATTTGTTCGCAGATAAGAAGCTATGTAAGTCGGCCTGGTTAAGCTCCAGCAAGGCCGCAAGGTTCGACTGTACTCTGACAAATTCTGCGGGAGCTTCGGGAATTCCTTGCTCGCGATGAAGACGAGCCAATGCATAAAGTTCACGACGCAGAATCAAGACTTCATCAGAATGAAGGGCAAGTTGATACCCTTCGCCCTTTTTTAGCGACGATAGAGAAACTGTGTCGAACTTATCCCAAGAATCACCCTTGCCTTTCTTTTGGTAGATGAAGGTACCGTTAACCCGAGCATCCCGATTCGCGAGGTTATCGACTATTGCCGGGCGAAACACCAATCGCACTCGGTCGGAATGCCGAAGGACGATGTCAGAGCAAGTTGCAGAGTGAAGGGATGTCGGCTGAACTTCAATCTTCTCCATAGAATGACAATCTACGAGCCTGTGCGCCGAAAGCGATATGGGGATGAAGAGAACTTCATTTGTTCTGTCACCGTAACGCCCTTGCCAGATCACCGATGATTTTTTGCAAACGCGCGGGTTTTCGGCAATCACAGTCTCTAATCACCCTCGTAATCCATCTTAACGAATTTCGTTTTCCTGATCGCGTTCAATCGTGCGTCGGATCTTTGGAGACAATAGGCATGGTTGCTCTTCGGAGCGCGACCGACAGGACAATTATGCTCGTGCCAATCCTGCTCGAATTTCGAACTTGGACGCTTAGGTGGCCAGAGCGCAACAAAAAAGGGAACATTTAATGGCCCCTTGTGTCACCCGGAGCAGAGACTCTTTTGCTGCGACTTTTTATTCCGGAGCCCGGTTCGACGCGAAATGTAGAGGAAGGCTGTCGAAGCCACTGTTTTTCTTGCTTAACGAGTCAAGTGCCTCAAGAAACTCTGATACTAATTGAACCCGCGTCACAGTGTTGCCGGCGTCATCTAACTCTTGAAGTGTGGGAAAGTAAACCACGTTACCTTCATGCTTCCCAAACTCTATCAACGCTGCTTCATATGCTATTCGTGCCTCCGCTGTCCGAGCTTTGAGGAGGTCTCTTATTTCAGAGTGAATCGACATTAAGCACGCGACATATTGCCTAATTGGTCTGCGCAGATCTATATCCTTACCTTTTTTCTTCAGTTCTTCCAAGACCGATTTTTTAAATTCGGGGTTCTGCGCAAGCGTTTGCACAGTTGTATGCGGAATCACTGTGAATTCCGTAGCGGTCACATGCCCGTTTTGGTCACGGGAATGCTCATAGTGGTGGGCGATGACATGGACGATCAACCCGGCGTGTTGTGCGTGATTTCTCAAGGCCTCCATCAAGCGATATCCCCAGTGCATGTCATACTGCTTGCTTTTGAACAGTTTGATTCTTTCACGCTCCTTACTTTCACTGCCAAACACGCTAGATATGACGTGGTCAGTTTGATCCAAGTAAAGACGACAAGCCGTGAGCAAATTAACGAGCCTGCGATCTAAGCGCAGTCTTCGCTGCATCGTGTCTATATATTCGTGGTTACGCCAGATAACCAATTCCTGTGCTAACATTAGAAGCTCAACTTCGAACTCGTAAAAGTTGTCCAACAGAAGGCTAAGCTTTTCCTCGACTTCCCATGTGGTGATGCAAAACGCTTGGGCTGCCTCAATTTGTTTTAATCGCGCGCGCTCCAAGGGGCGAGAGAGGTCACCCGATGCGGTCGTTCCCGCAACTCTGTATTTCATAGAAAAGTCTACCCTTGAGGAATGGTTCGTTCTATCGAAATCGTAGTAACGATTTTAGAAACTTTTCGATTTCGATTCCATAAACTCGACAAAAGGCCGTAAGTTCTACGACATGGACTCTCCGCTCGCCCGACTCGCACTTCGAGACAAACGATTGCGGATGCCGTAGCCGCCTCTCCGCCTGACGGTTTTGCCTTAGGAAACCTCCGTTCTATCCGTTGAACTACGGGGACGGGAAGAAAGGCAAAAGTAAGAAGGATGAAGGAAGAAGTCCAGCCGCTGCTCCGTCAGCGGCCGAGTAAGCGCGGATCGAAATCGTAATCGATCGGCGGATGAATGCGGATGCGTTTGAAGTCCGGATGCTTTGGATTTAACAGAAAATTTGTGTCGTCTGGACTGATCGCACTCGGCAAAGCCAACGCCGCGGAGCGTCGTTCTTGAACCCAGCGGTCGCCGATTTCGATTATCGATCTTGACGGCGGAGAAATGCGCCAATCGAGCGGCAACTTATTCGCCGGCAAAACTTCCGTAAGACTATCCGGCCATTCCAAGTGAAATGCTTTGTATTCTTCCTCGAGAAGGAACGGCACACGATGGACGAAGATCTCAAGCGCAGCCGTAGATTGATGTTCGCTTAGATAGACCACGCGCACGCCCGGCGAGTTCCACCGGCCGCCATATCGCCACGGGCCTTCTCCAGTAAACGCCGTGTTCGCGCGACTCGCGCGCACGATCCGCCACGCCGAGGCCATCGCACCTTACGAATAAACGCCGTAATCGATTCGCCCGAGCAGATTGTCCACTTCGCGCGCGCCAACCTCCGTTTCGGCGTAATCGAGCGGAACGGCGCCGCCGAGTCCGCGTTGCGGAAATTTCAGCCAGGCCCGCGCCTTGTCCACGTCCCCAAAAACATTCGTCGCGTGCTCGAGCAGCCGCGAAAAGCGCATGACCTTATCCGATTCATCTGGCGACAATCGTCCAGCCGCTTTCCGCCTCTGCAAAGTGGATCGGGAAATGGCAAGTTTTGCTGCCAGCTGCTCAAAGGGCATGTCGATGGTATCCTGCAAACCTTTCAGATCGGAGAAGGGTAATCCCTTTTGAATCCGTCGAATCAGCTCGTGCGGATGCTTCGCTCTTGCGTGAACAGGCTTCTTCTGAAGTGCCGTTTTCATAAATAAAGCGCTAACTCAATTGACACAATTTAATGACTCAATTGAGCGAAGTCAATGGGTTGTGAGTTTCAGTTCATTCACTTTGCAGGGCGATTTGAAAAGCCCAGTCTTCTTCTGTAGCCACGGCCCTGCGGGCCGTTCTTGTGGCCAACCTGAGCGAGATCAAAGGGAGACGGGCCACAGGCCCGTGGCTACAGCGCTTATTTGCCTGATTCCGGCGTCGTGGTTAGACCGCAACTTTGTCGAGAACTGAACGGAGCTCGTGAAAGTCCACCGGTTTCACCAGGTGAAAATCGAATCCCGCCTCCTTGCCGCGGCGGATGTCTTCCTCTGTGCCAAATCCAGTGAGAGCGACGGCTTTCACCGGTTGCTTTCGTTTTGCTTCGGAGATCACGTCATAACCACTGCCATCGGGAAGACCAATGTCGCACAAGACCACGTCGAATTTTTGCGACGCCATGATTTCCAGCGCGCTTTGCGTATTATCCGCGACCGAAATTTGGTGACCAAAATGAGTGAGCAAGCGCGACAACGTATGTCGCGTGTCTCCGTGGTCTTCCACGAGCAGGATGCGCAAGGATTTTACTGACTTTTGCGGAGCTTGAGAATCCACGCCGCTCTTTTCCATGCGGTTCGCGATCGCGTCAAGGGTCACTTTGAAGGTGCTCCCAAAACTTCGGCCCCGGCTCTGCACTTCGATCGCTCCGCCGTGAAGATTGACAAGATGCTTTGAAATAGCCAAGCCCAAGCCAAGGCCCCCGAATTGACGTCTGATGGATGGATCAGCCTGCTCGAATGGCTTGAAGAGTGCGGCCTGCCGTTCGACTTCGATTCCGATCCCATTGTCGGTGATCTCGAACTGAAAACGACCGCGATCGTCGTTGCAGGTGCGGATGTCGATCTTTCCGTGAGGCGCGGTGAATTTTACGGCGTTGTTAATCAAATTCCAGAATACCTGGTGGATGCGTATCGAGTCGGCCTTGATGTAATGCTCCCTCGCATTCAAATGCGCGGAAACCGTTATCTTCTTTGCTGCGATACTTGAATTCGCGATCTCGATCGCATCCCGGACAAGAACGTGCGCATCAACATCCTCCAGTTGCAGATCGAGCTTGCCGCGTGTCACCCGAGTAAGGTCGAGCAGGTCGTCAATCAATCGTGCCTGCAATCGCACGTTGCGTTTAATGATCTCGATGTCTTGCGCGAATTCCGGCGGAAATTTGTCGGTGTTGGCAGCCAGGTAAGTTGCTGCTGCCAATGCCGGCGTTAGCGGTGTCCGCAATTCGTGGCTCAAGGCCGCGAGAAAGCTATCCTTTGCTGTGTTTGCCTTTTCCGCCGCGATTTTTGCCGCTTCAACTTCACGGCTGCGAATTTGATCGGTGATATCCCGCGTGACTTTGGAGAAGCCTCGAATCTTGCCTGCCCTCTCGCGCAGCGCCGTCAGCACAACTTCCGCGGGAAAGATTGATCCATCTTTGCGAACGCGCAGTCCCTGGTCGCGAATGTGGCCTGCGCGCGCTGCCTCGCGCAAATTGCGCTGCGGTTTTTCAGCCGCAACGTCCTCTGCCGTATAGAAACACGCGAAATTTTTTCCGATGATTTCCTCGGCTGTGTATTGTTTGATCTTTTCAGCGCCGGCGTTCCATGTCATCACGTTTCCTGCCGGATCAAGCATGTAGATGGCATACTCCTCCACGCTATCCACGAGCATGTGGAACTGTTCTTCGGTTTGCTGCAAAGCAGACTTACTCGATCGATCGTCGCTCATTTAAATGGGCTGCGAGGGCAATTCTCCATCTGAATCGGAGCGCCGTTCCCGTTCGGTTCCCTCGACTAAGCGAAATTTGAGAGGCGAACGTAGCTTCCCAGAGCCGCGGGTTTGGACGCGAGCTAGGAGATTTTCTCGCGTCCGTGTGGCCTTGTCAGGTCAAGCGCCGGTCCGATCGGTACGATTCGCGTAGGATTAATGTGAGTGTGCGTCATGTAGTAATGGCGCTTGATGTGATCGAAATTGACCGTGTCGGGGATCCCGGGCTGCTGATATAAATCCAGCAAGTAGCCGTAAAGGTTCGAGTAATCGATAATCCGGCGGAGATTGCACTTGAAGTGCCCGTGATAGACCACATCGAAGCGGATGAGCGTACAGAAGAGCCGCCAGTCCGCTTCGACGATGCGATTGTCGAACAAGTAACGCCGTTTCGTTAAGCGGTTTTCCAATTCGTCGAGGGCATCGAAAAGTTTCCGACAGGAAATTTCGTATGGCCTCTGGCGCGTGGCGAACCCGGCTCTGTAAACGCCGTTGTTGACATTGTCGTAAAGAAAATCGCAGAGCTTCACGTGCTCTGCTTCGATATCTTTGGGAAAGAGATCGACCTCTCTATTCCTGGCAAAATCATTAAACGCCTCGTTGAACATGCGACAGATGTCGTCCTCGCAATTGTTGACGATCTTTTTGGTGTCCCTGTCCCAAAGCACCGGGACGGTGACGCGCTCGTCGAAACTTGGATCGGTTGCTTTATAAGCTTCGCTCAGAAATTGGAAACCGTTGACCGGATCGGTTGATTCAAACGGCGCGCCCGCCGGAATTTTGCCGGATGGGTCGCGAAACGCCCAGCCTTTCTCATCCCGAATCGGATCGACAATCGTCATGCCGATCGTTTCTTCGAGTCCTTTCAACTTTCGAAAAATGACCGTGCGACTTGCCCACGGACAGGCCAGCGAAACATAAAGATGATAACGACCCGCCGCAGCGGGATACGGTGTCGATCCATCGGCGGAAATCCATTCACGGAATGCATCTTCCTGGCGTTGAAATTCCCCCGACTCAGACTGCTCGGTTGGAAACTGCGCTTTCATCTAACCACGATGAACACAAATTCAAAAACAAGGCCGCTTCCTGGATTCCTTCAGTGATTCGTGTCCCATTCGTGTTAATTTGTGGTTAAACTAGCTCGGCGGCTTGAAAAGCGCCGCGTCGAGGATCGACCAGAAGTGGATGATCCACCCGAGCAAGACAAACCAGAGGATTGCCGCCAGACAAAACTGGACGATCGCCATTAACAATCGGCCTTGAAGCAATTGCCCCAGGCCGGGGATGAAGAAACTGCAGAGTGCGGCGAGAACGTTGCCCGCTGAACCTTGGCCAGCCATGGTTTTTATCTTATGAGCGGATGCAGCATCGACAAGTCGTTTTCTCTGGGATCGGTCGGATGAGTCGCATGAGCCACATAGATCTCAATTTCCCAGTGGAATTGGCGTTTACAAATAACCTCAAGGATGCGGCGCTTCGATGGGTGTGCGCGTTGACAATGAAAATTGCCAATGGTACCGTCGCGCGAATTTACGTGGAAGTCCGCAAAAAGCGGACGGCAACGTCATTATCGAGAGAAACTTGCATACATCGTTAAACAGTCAGGTTTTGGTGCTCAACCGACTCTGGCAAGCGGTCAACATCTGCTCGGCCCGGCGCGCGTTTGCGCTGATTTACGCCGGCCATGCCCACGTTGTTTCGTCTGATGACGCAAATAATTTTATGACGCACGATTTTGAGAGCTGGCGCGATTTTTCCATGACTGCGCCGGAACACGAGATGGTGACGACGATTTCGTGGAAGATTCGTGTGCCGCGCGTGATCGTGCTGCTTTTTTTTGATCGTCTCCCGAAAAAGGAAGTGAAGTTCACGCGTCACAACGTTTTCGAGCGCGACAAAAACACCTGTCAGTATTGTGGTCAGGTTTTTGAGCGCAACGAGCTGAATCTCGATCATGTCGTGCCGCGCGAACGAGGTGGAACCACGACATGGGAAAATGTGGTTTGCTCGTGCATCCCGTGCAATACACGCAAAGGCAATCGGTTGCCGCAGGAAGCGCACATGCATCTTATCCGCAAACCGAAGCGGCCCAAGTGGCGTCCATTTGTTCAGGTCACTTTTTCGGCACCGCAGCATGAGAGCTGGCGGCATTTCGTCGATCTCGCGTACTGGAATGTCGAATTGAGCGACTAGCGTTGAATTGTAGGGCGTTTCTGTGAAACGCCGGCGTCTGCCACAGACGCTCTACAACGGCTCGACGGCTGCAAGCGGTCGTTCCTCGCTTAACGTTTAACGCGTCTAAAATCGGTCACTCGTCCTAGCTATGGATTGAGCCCGCGAGGTGCCTCGCGGGCGCGCAAATGAGTCGCACAAGCTCTCAACTCGGATCATGTGGAAGGGCTCATCCATTCTTTGCGGTTTGGTTGAGTCTTTCATTTTGCCTCTTTCACCAGGAACTGACAATCAACGAATATCAGCAAAAATCAGTGCCTTTCCCCGATAGGCGGCAGCCCCGCGTACACTTACCACTCTCGCTCTGCCCCCGGCCCAGAGTCAGGATTTTTCCAATTCCGGAAGATTTTCGGGAACTTGGGTCCGGGAAGTCGGGATAAGGATGATGAAAGAAAACAAATACCAAGAAAACCAAATATCATGAAAACAATAACGAAATCTATTTACCCTATTTTTGCGGCATTCACCCTAATCCCGCTCTCGCTCGCGCTCGTCGCTCTTGCGATAGGCGCCTCAACTGCAAAGGCCGCACCTGGTGATCTATTCGTGAGCGACGCAGGCACCAACTCGATCAACAAATTTACTCCCGATGGCACGCAGAGCACTTTTGCTTCCGGACTGAATTTTCCTACTGCGCTGGCCTTTGACAGCGCGGGCAACCTCTTTGAGGCAGACTCGGGCAGCGCCACGATCAACAAATTTACTCCCGATGGCACGCGGAGCACTTTTGCTTCCGGACTAAATCTTCCTTTTGGGCTGGCTTTTGACAGCGCGGGCAACCTCTTTGAGGCAAGCCGAAGCAGCACGGCAGGCACCGGCTCGATCAACAAATTTACTCCCGATGGCACGCAGAGCACTTTCGCTTCCGGACTAACTTTGCCTTCTGGGCTGGCTTTTGACAGCGCGGGCAACCTCTTTGAGGCAGACTCCGGCTTAGTCCAAGGCACCGGCACGATCAACAAATTTACTCCTGATGGCACGCGGAGCACTTTTGCTTCCGGGCTAAGTTCTCCTACTGGGCTGGCTTTTGACAGCGCTGGCAACCTCTTTGTAGCAGACCAGTTTGAGGCAGACGGCACCGGCTCGATCTACAAATTTGCTCCTGATGGGACGCGGAGCACTTTTGCTTCCGGACTAAATTATTCTACTGGGCTGGCTTTTGACAGCGCGGGCAACCTCTTTGAGACAGAGATCGGCCCCGACGTAAACGCAGGCTCGATCAACAAATTTACTCCCGATGGCACGCAGAGCACATTTGCTACCGGACTAAATCCGTGGTTCCTCGCGATTCAGCCGGCACCTACAACCAGTTATACCGCACAGGTTCAGCAACCCATCAATGCCGATGGCACAAGCATCTTTAACGTGAGGCGCGGTGTGGTTCCAGTGAAGTTTACTTTGACCCAAGGCGGTGTTGCGACATGCGCGTTGCCGCCAGCAACTATCGCTCTGACCCGAACGGCGGGAGGAACGACCGGACCCATCGACGAGTCCATTTACACCGGCTCCGCCGACATAGGTTCAAGCTTCAGAATCGATAACTGCCAGTACGTATACAATCTGAGCGCGAGTGCGCTCGGAGTCGGCACGTATCGCGTCGATATCAAGATCGACGGTCAAGTTGTAGGCAGCGCTACCTTCCAGCTGAAGTAGATGATTAGCGAGTTATTAAGGCCACTGCCGCATGAGGAGAAACGGGGACCGCAAACTAGGAGTCCGCCTTCGAGGCTACAGCGTGACAGGTGAGCCCGAATTCATAACAACAGGTTAATGGTTGTTGGCGTTGGTCCGTAGTTGATTGTCTCTCGGCGCCTGCGAGGCAGCGAGTTTTTGAAAACGCGGATCATTGCGGAGCGGATTGGACATCGGATCGAGCCGGAGCAATGCAGGAGTGAGCGGCACGACCTGTGGAAGCACTTTGTCGATCTCGCTTACTGGAACGTCGAGCTGAGCGATTAGGTTTTACAGAAGGCAACAAAGGAAACAAAGATTCTTTGCTGTGCGAACTAGAAAACCGCTTCGTTATCTTCGTTTCCTTCTGTTACGACTTGGGCGCGAGGGAGGCGACGATCGCTTCAAATTGCGGGTCGCCGCGCAACGGGTCCCAAAATGGCATCAGTTTCAATTGGCCATAGCTCAGATCGCCCGGCCTGCGAATGGCGATCGCCAATTGTTCGCAAGCGAGATCTTTCTCGCCAGCCCAAGCCGCAATCATCGCCAAAAACTTTACCATCGCGATGCCCCGCAGCGCATCCTTTTCGATCGGGCAAAGCTCCACCGCACGACGGCCTTCGCGCAGCGCGTCTTCTTTGCGCCCAAGTGCGGCATCGATTAAGCCAAGGACACACAACGTCGGACCGAAATCAGGTTGGGCCTGGACAATTTTCTCTTGCTCCGCGCGTGCAGCCGTG
>WNFY01003259.1_pt1 | contig 35122 bp, 24 predicted proteins | sample 5400091 | NCBI WGS metagenome assembly WNFY01 (sample SAMN13153364, study PRJNA577476) | soil metagenome | isolation source: 60 cm soil or saprolite under grassland replicate 1 | place: USA:California | collected 2016-06-15 | reverse complement strand
ATAGATTCGGGAATCACTGGAAATTCCCGATCAAACGCGGGAAGCCAGTGAAGTTCGAAGGCCAAACGGTAGCAAGAGCTGTTCCTCGAGCCGTCCCGGTGAGCGTTAACGAGGTCAATGACGCGCGGGATTGGATTCGTCGCGCCGAGCCAAGCCTGGAACAGATCGAGCAACGAGCCGAGGCCGAAAGCCACTGAACTTGTCTCCGTAAACGATCGAAGCTTTTTCGCAATGGTTTCCGGAGCCGAATACAACGAATTGGGAACGATGAAGAACATGAGACGGTAAGTTATCGCGAAGCTGTTTACTATCAGACTTTGGCTCCACGCTGGGTCGCGACTGAACGGCTCTGCGGAGGTTGAAAGTGAGAAGATGGACGACGTCGCGTTCATCCTCGATGATCAGAACTGTGTTGCCGCATGCAGGTTCTGTTCGCCGATTTTATCGCCGAGACTGTTTCAGTTCGTCAGTGAAGTTTTCCGCAGATTCATTGTTTAAATCGAGCGACGGATCCTGAAACCTGGCATTCGATATATTTCCTTCGGGATTTTCTGCTGGAGAAAGAATATTCTTATGCTTAAATCAAACTCACTGGTTTTTCCTGAGGAAGCTTGGATAGCCTCATAGAGACAGTAATGGACTCCAGAGCAATTGCCGCGTTCTGTTCGTTTTAGAATTCTTTTGACCTATGTCCGGGGCATGCCTTAGTAAAACAACAACTGATTTCGATTCACCGAGTGATCGCCGGCCCTTTCGCAAATCGCCTTATGTGGCAACCGCCGCTGAAGCACTCAAAAATTGCCAACAGAATCGCGCAAACCGCTGGTATAAGGATGGCGCAGACCCGACTGACCTCAGAGGCGATTACGCTTTTCAGCGGTTGCGGCAGACTTGGTTCACGCCAAAAATCGATCCCAAATTCACGCTTCGAACAGACGACAAGTTCTATGCGATCGGATCGTGTTTCGCGCGAGGACTCGAGCGGGCTCTTGCAAACCAGAAAATTGCTGTCGAAAGTGCCGCGCCAGAGTTTGCCAATCTCAAGGCGGTCACGAAGGGCAGCACAGGGCTCGGTTTTATCAACAAGTACAATACCTTTTCGATATTGAATGAACTTCGCTGGGCTCTGGAACCGGCGGCGGTTTTTCCTGTGGAATCGATTGTTCAGGTGACGGAAAGCACCTGGTCGGATCCGCACACTAATCCCACGCTGGAGCTGGCTGGGATCGAGGAAACGTTGCAGCGCCGCTGGTTACTGCAAAACGTTACCAAACGCATAACCAACTGCCGCGCAGTAATCATCACTCTCGGCCTGATCGAGGTGTGGCGCGACGTCCAGGCGGACGTTTACATTAATTCGACGCCCATTGCATCTTTGTTCAATACCCAGCCAGATCGATATCAGTTTCACGTGACTGGCTTCGGCGAGAACTGGGCTAATCTGGAAGCAATATACGCTCTGCTGTCTCGCTATGGCCATCCTGACTTCCGTATTGTGGTCACCGTTTCTCCGGTGCCGTTGATGATGACCTTTTCAACGATGGACGTGGTAGTGGCTAACACTTACGCCAAGTCTCTCTTGAGAGCCGTCGCTCAGGAATGGGCGGCGGCGCATGATAACGTGGACTACTTTCCGAGTTATGAGATCGTCCAAAGCTCCGATCGCGCCGCTGCATGGGAGGCCGATCTAAGGCATGTGAAGGGCGCCGGGGCACAATACATTATGGAGCTGTTTTTGCGAGCCTATTTCGATGGTGCGAGTTACTAGCGAGTTGCTAAGAGGTTCTCTAAAGGGCCGGTTACTAACTCAGCTAGGGCTCCTGGCAGTATCCTAAGTTTCTTTTATAGCTTCCGCACACTGTCGATTACGCCCCGAAATCCGAAGCTCGGTATCGGCTGGAAGTCACCGAGGAGCCCAACGGTTCAAAATGTTGGCCAACGCGTTTCAGCTGGTGATACAAAGCGGTCGGGCAAATGCTGTGGCTGCTCCTGAGCCTGAGAGCGCGCGGATGCTGGCGGCCCCTCAGTCTATCGATCCGCGCTGGCGCCGGGTTCTGGAGGCAGGCGATCTCGTCTTGATGTTGCCACAGGGCGGAGCGCCGGAGGGTCCAGCTTACATCTACTTCACTCCGCGCGCTCGGAGATTGCGCGATGAATTCCTTTGAGAATTTCTCGCAAATTGTAACGAAATTTCCAGCCAGGATAGTGATTTTGAAAATTCTTCACATCACTGAATGACTAGAGAGCGGTGGCGAGGTAATAATGCTCAGGATAGGCTTGCCATTCTTGGCCTGATCATTGCATTTCTCCTTCGCTACACGCCATTTTGACGAGCCGTCTGCTCTTTGCGCGCGTCCTGGTAAGCTCGCAATTTTAAGCCGCGAAACATACATCGCAAAAATTGTGCTTGCCAGGAAAGACGGAAGTCTGGTAATTAGGAATCATCGACAATAAATTCAACTTCAGCTACGAATCCAAACCAAAAAAATGAAAATCAAGAACGCTCTTTCATCCAATATCCTTATTTTGCTCCTTGCGGGTACGACCGAATTCATTTTCAATTCGAACGCAGTTGCCATGCCGGGCGATCTTTACGCGAGCGACGTCGCAACCAACTCGATCGTGCTTTACGCACACGATGGAACAAAGACGACATTTGCAACCGGACTCAACAGTCCCCAGGGAATCTTTCCGCCAAAGGCGGATTTTAACGGCGACGGCAAATCGGATATTCTTTGGCAAAATAACTCTACCGGCGAGCGGGTCATTTGGCTTATGAACGGCACGAGCTTAATTAGCAGCGTCAGCTTTGCTACGGTCGTGAGAGCGTGGAAGATTGTCGGCTCAGAAGATTTCAATGCGGACCTCAACTCGGACATTCTTTGGCAAAACAGTGTCACCGGCGAGCGCCTCATTTGGCTTATGAACGGCACGAGCTTAAGTACCAGCGTCAGCTTGGGTATCGTAGGGACCTCATGGAACATCGTGGGTTCGGGCGATTTCAATGGTGACAGCCAGCCGGACATTCTTTGGCAAAACAGTGTCACCGGCGAGCGCCTCATTTGGCTTATGAACGGCCTGAGCTTGAGCAGCAGCGTCAGCTTGGGTATCGTAGGGACCTCATGGAACATCGTGGGTTCGGGCGATTTCAATGCCGACGGCCAGACGGACATTGTTTGGCAAAACAGTGCCTCCCCCGACCGCGTCATTTGGCTTATGAACGGCACGAGCTTAATTAGCAGCGTCACCTTTGCTACGGTAGCGAGAGAGTGGGGCATCGTAGGCGCGGCTGATTTCAATGGCGACGGCCAGACGGACATTCTTTGGCAAAGCAGGGTCACTGGCCAGCGCATCATTTGGCTTATGAACGGCACGACCGAAAGTAGCAGCGTCAACCTGGGTATCGTAGGGACAGCGTGGGACATCAGAAATTTTTAAGCAGAAGATTCTGCTGTGCCAGTTCCAGCGCTCACTGGGTAAGCAAAGATTTCGAACAGCCAGTTAATGCGCGCCGACAATCTTGCGACGCGCACCTTGTGTGCTAGCCGGCGACGACAATCTTCGAGAAATAGACGCTCATTCATCGGCTTCGACGAACTGCAGCAACTTCCCGGCGACAACGTTCGCCCACTACCGGGAATTGGTTAAGCCGAAACAGGCGGAGGGGTATTGGAACGTCAGGCCAACAACGACGGAAAAGATCGTGCCGCTCGTGGCGCGCGGCGAAACGGAAGCGAAGCGCCGACTTCGCGAGTCGGCGGCGTCGGGCATCGTGAGCATCGAAAACATGGCGGATTACAAGGCGCGAATCGCACGAGCCGAAACGTGATCTTTCGCGCGCGTGTGTGTTGCGCTTGCACGCGTAGTCGGACGAGAAACTAAGGCGACATCCCCAATTTACGCCACATTAATCTCGCAATTCTCATTAATCTACCGCGCCAGATCCACACTGCGATCGGAATGACAACGAAAGTCCAAAGCCACTGCCAATTATTGCGGACAAAGATGATGGCGCTTCGCGGCCAACTGACCTGGACGTAGACTGTCTCATCAAAGGTCCTTATCGTCCGAGTTCGCTCTTGCCCATCGAGGAGGATTTTCGCGTTGACCGAAAGATGTAAGGGCAACCTGCCAAAATCCTTAGGTTTGATGTCCCAGTTCCACTCCGTCGTCTCGCGCCCACTAATAGCTTGGACTTCCGGTGTAACCAGCAGAATCTCAAACTCATTCCCGGAAAGGTGGGCCTCCATAATATCAGTCACCTTAATAGTGTGACCACGCACAATACCGGTCTCTTTTAGAGTTTGCTCTAATTCAGCAATCGACTTCGTCTTGGAGAGCACAAGATTTACCTGCTTCGTTTCGCCGTAACCCATGCGATCAGGGGCACCGAACACGATCTGTCCGGGATCGAGCTTGCTGAAAATCGCGTCCAGCGTAACTCGGCTAACCGTATTCCGAACACTACGCGCCGAAAGAACTAAGGCTATCGAGGAAAGGATGGCGATAATAAGCATCACCACCAACAGCTCGATAAGCGTGAAGCCGCCGCTTTGATATCGCTTCATTTCAAAAAATGACACACTACCAAAAGCGGAACGCATCGCTCCAGCATGATTCGCGCCCGATCAAATCTCACTTGGTTAGTGTGTGGTGGAAGATCGTTCGCCCGCAAGAATCCACGGTTGCGACGCAGCCCCAACTCCAACCGGATTTGCTCACGTTGTCAGCGATTATTTCCCAGTACTTCACGCGATCCCTCATTCTAACTTTGCGGATCGGCTATTTCCGCATAAGCCTGACACACCCAGACGCTGCGTGCGTAACTGCTCGTTCTTAATTTCGGTTCCGCATCTCGCACATTGATCGTCCCTTTGTAGCCATTCGCTCTGCAGCGTTCTCTCACGGCTGCGTGAGCGTTTTCCCTGAGCTGTGCAATCGTCGCTTCGGTGGCGCCGTCGTGATATTCATAGTCGGAGACAATTCTCATGTCAGGGAAATGCGGTTCATTATGTAACCCACGCGCTGAGATTCTGCCTCTTTTGCTCTCTACACGGCAATGACAAAGTGGTATGAACGCTCGCAATGAACACGCGCGACGTTCACCGTTGCTGGTATCGTTTTCCTGTGTTTGGCCATCACGGCTCCCGCAAAACCGGCACCCACGCCGTGCCCCGGCATGAACTTCATCCGCGACTGCAGGAGGCCGTGCAGCGGAAATGCAGAACTTAATAAGCAAAAGAATGTTCGCTCAAAGTGGGGGCCGTCCACCCTGCGAACAATTGGTTGGATGCGCGCTTTGCCGAACCCCGTCGAAGAAAAAGCGGCGCGAAGATTGTCAGCTGCTCACGGAGAAGCGATTCGGCGATACGTGACCATGGGCACGCGAGCCCGCATGGCATGACCTTGATCAGCGCGATCAAAACGTCTTGTGATCGTCTCCTAATACTCGCTTTGACGCCGAATGGGGATGGATTTCATCGAGGGCGTCCCGACCGCACCGCTCTACCTTGCTGAGCCACAGCCCGACCTAAAGCGCCGGCTTTTCTTGAAACACGCGCGACCTAGTAAGTTCGCAATTTCGAGTCGCGAAATATGTATGGCAAAAAATTGTGCTTGCCAGGAGAGACGAAAGTATAATAGTTCCAAGACTCATCGATAATAAATTCGATTTCAGCTACGAATCCAAACCAAAAAAATGAAAATCAAGAACGCTCTTTCATCCAATATCCTTATTTTGCTCCTTGCGGGTACGACCGGATTCATTTTCAATTCGAACGTACTTGCCATGCCGGGCGATCTTTACGCCAGCGACCTCGCCACCAACTCGATCGTGGTTTACGCACTGGACGGAACAAAGACGACGTTCGCGACCGGACTCAACAGTCCCCAGGGCGTCGCTTTCGATCACTCAGGGAACCTGTATGTAGCGGACGCTGGCAGCGGCAACATCTATAAATTCGGCAGGGGCGGCGGTCGAACCACTTTTGCCTCAGGTTTGCTGAATCCAATCGGTCTCGTCGTCGACGGAACTGACCTGCTTGTCGCAGAGAACGGTGGCACTGTCGTGTGGAGCTATCCTGTGGCGGGAGGGGCGAGAAGGCCTTCTATTTCGGGGATTCCTGGTCCGATTGGGCTCGCTTTCGACGGAATCAACCGTTACGTTGCTAATGGCGCCTCCGTGTTCAAAGTAGCCCTGGACGGCATTCCGATCGATCTCGACCCCGATAACCAGATCTCGGCGGCCACCCGAGATGTGGAAGTGAGCGCGGGGACACCGGACATAGGGGTTGACGTTTTTGTCAGTACCGACGATGGCGGGGTTACCAGGATCAAACCAAACGGGGCGATAATACCTTTCGCATCCGGGCTCATCGACCCGTGGGGACTGGCATTTCGACCGAAAAGATTCAGCCACGACGTAGATGGGGTTGGGAATCTCTTCGTAGCCGATACTGGCGCTGGACAAATCTACGAGTTTACGCGCGATGGAACTAGAACACTCTTCGGCGAGGCGGGAGGAAGTCCGAATTTTCTAGCCTTCGAGACAATCTTTCCGGCAAAGGCGGATTTTAACGGCGACGGCAAATCGGATATTCTTTGGCAAAATAACTCTACCGGCGAGCGCGTGATTTGGCTCATGAACGACACGAGCCTTATTAGTAGTGTGAGCCTGGGAGTCGTCGGCACCTCATGGAACATTGTCGGCTCGGAAGATTTCAATGCGGACCTCAACTCGGACATTCTTTGGCAAAACAGCGTCACCGGCGAGCGCGTGATTTGGCTCATGAACGGCACGAGCCTTACCGGCACTGCCAACCTGGGAATCGTCGGGACCTCATGGAACATCGTGGGTTCAGGCGATTTCAATGCCGACGGCAAGCCGGACATTCTTTGGCAAAACAGCGTCACCGGCGAGCGCGTGATTTGGCTCATGAACCGCACAAGCCTTACGAGCACTGTCAGCCTGGGAATCGTCGGGACCTCATGGAACATCGTGGGTTCAGGCGATTTCAGTGGCGACGGCAAGCCGGACATTCTTTGGCAAAACAGCGTCACCGGCGAGCGCGTGATTTGGCTCATGAACGGCACGAGCCTTACCAGCACTGTTAGCCTGGGAATCGTCGGGACCTCATGGAACATCGCGGGCGCGGCTGATTACAATGCCGACGAGAAGACGGACATTCTTTGGCAAAACAGCGTCACCGGCGAGCGCGTGATTTGGCTCATGAACGGCACGAGCCTTACCAGCACTGTCAGCCTGGGTATCGTAGGGACAGCGTGGGACATCAGAAATTTTTAGGCAGAAGATTCTGCCGTGCCAGTTCCAACCCTCACTGGGTAAGCAGAGATCTCAAACAGTCAGTTAATGCGCGCCGACAATCTTGTCTACGTGCACCTGGCATGAGCTGATATCGGCTAAGAGCCACGCGGTGTGGTCGTCGTCTATTTCTCGACGATTCCCTGCTACATGATGCCCGGCTATGCCCCGGCGATCGCGAAATCCCTCGGCGGAAAATGAAGGCGCACGCGAATTGGAAGCCGCACGCGCGGCGGCGCGATCCGATTGATTTGTTCCTTGGGTCTTGTAATTGAGTGGAGCGGGCCGCGGCGAATCATCCCTGGGAGAGCAGTTGGCGCTTGTTGTTATCCCCTGCGCTGAATAACTGCGATGAATTTCTTCCAGAATGTGTCGCAAACTGTAACGAAATTTCCAGGCAGGACAGTCCTTTTGAAATTTCCTCACATCGCTGATCCACCAGATGTGGTCGCCGACTCGGTTCGTCTCCTCATAGCTCCAAGTTAATTTGCGTCCGCTAATTTCCTCACACAAGGCGATTGCTTCGAGCATCGAACAGTTACTGTGCCGGCTGCCGCCGATGTTATAAACTTCGCCGCTACGCGGCGCGTGAATGAATTCCACGAATGCTTCGACTAAGTCGAAGCCGAGAATGTTATCGCGAACCTGTTTGCCTTTGTACCCGAAGACGCGGTAAGACCTGCCGCTTACAACTGATTGGCGCACGCAAAACTGCGGTGACATTCTTTGTGGTCTCCAAATCCTCCCGCCCACACGGTGGCAACGCGGCGATCCGGCTGCATAGGAGGGTGAATTAGCTGGTGAAAAGGTGGGTTTGTGCTTGACTGAAAGCTCGATCACTTCTCCGCAGAACGACTTGGGAAATTGAGGAGCATCTTTTTGCAGAGTCCATTACACCACGTTCACTCTGAGTTGAGCCTGCGGCGCTTGTCCCGGCAAGAGCGGCTCGCGTTAGTGGCGATATGTCTTTGTACATTGCTCCTGCTTGCAGCTCTCCAATATGGCCGAGTATTTGTCGGGGACGAAATCGGTACGCTCAGATATCTGAAACAAAGTCCAACCTACATCTTGACCCATTTCGCCACTCACCTCTCGATGAATTATTTCATTTTGGTCGAGAAAGGCGTCGCCTGGCTTTGCGGAGCGATGGATTGGCGGTTGACTCTGATACCGATGGCGGCAGCCGTGGCAACAATCCCATTAACTGCTTCGGTCGCGCTCAAACTCACAGGTTCGACACGTACCGCGCTAATGGCTGCCAGCTTAGCCGCATTCAATCCTTACCTGGTGATGTGGGGTCCTGCGATTCGAGCCTACTCGCTCCTGGTGGCGTTTAGTCTCTTAACAGTCAACGAATTTTTTCATTGGGGTCGGCAGCGGGACTGGTGGAGCGGCGTGCGATGTGCTGCGGCGGTGCTATTACTGTTGCTCGCACATCTTAACGGCGTTTACACAGTCGCATTCCTTATCCTATTGCTGGTGGCTGAAGGCGTTTCGGCCGGTTTCTCTGGCGGCCGAAGGTTTCTCTGGGAATCCAGGACTCTTTGGATTCCGTTGGCTGGAGTGGGACTAATAGTCGGCGTAGCTTACTGGCGTCTGCTGCCCGATATCGCGAAGGTTAACAGGGAGTGGGGAACCGATATCCCGCCAACGAGCTTGGGATACGTCCCGCAGGTCTTTACGACGTACATGGGTGTTGGTTATACCGCCTCGTTGTCCGTGCTGTTACTGCTCGCCGGCTGTTGGTCGGCGTCGCGAGAGAAACGAGCGCTTCTTCTACTGTGTGGAGCAGTAAGTCTAGGCCCGATTCTTATGTCCTTGCAAGGGGTCTCTATCTATACGTGGGCCTACGCCCGTTATCTGATTTTTTCTCTTCCCTTACTTTTAATCTTAATGGCGGAAGGAATCGATTGGCTTGCGAGATCTATTTCGGTACGAGGATATACGGCTGTTGTAGCCTGGGGCCTTACAGCGCTCATTGTTGCGTGCTGGGCGCCTTATATTCACGCCCAGTTCCTGGTCAGGAAACAGTGGCCGTATGATCGAGTGGCTAAGTTTCTCCATACGCACATGCAGAAAAATGATGTGATCGTCGCGGGCTGGCGCATGGGGTTCACCTTGGGGCAGTTCTTCGACCATCCTGAAGATCGTATTATGCTGCCCAACAGGTACGTTAACAAGGTCGCTAAGCAACTCGACGCCCGGTTAAAGGGCCGCGTCTTTTACGTGACAGCACCGCCGATGTTAAACGGTCGCAAGGCATCCGTCCGACAATTTGGGCAAGTAGAAGTGACAATGTACAAGGGCAAAACCGCGCGGGAGCTGCTCCAGGAATGGCGAGAAGATCTGCTGCAGCGAACTGCGGGCCGCGTCTATGCGCCCTTTCAAGGCGATTATCAACTACTCGCGCTGCTCGAAGAGCGGTCGCCTTCTGGACAATCCCCTGTTCACTGGCGTTCGCTCGCCGAGCGTTGCCGAGCTGAGAATCCAGCTGCTCGTGATGTTCCACGCCATTTGGAAAAAGCAACGAGAGCGGTGATATTTCCGTGAATTGGCTTCCACAGTCCTTCCCGAGGACATTCGGCAAGAAGACATGGAATTCTCTGTCTTTGCCGCCTCTGTCGCGATTGTCTCCACGAAATCGCGGGTTCCGTTACAACATGCGGGGCACAGACGAGAAATTAAGACGTATTGGGCGGGCACGCTCGCCAAACCATCTTCGCTTAGGTAGATTTTGGGAATGACGGATGCGATCGATCTGACCATCGTGATGCCTTGCTTGAACGAGGCGGAGACGCTCCGGGGATGTATCGAGAAAGCGCGGCTCGGCACCGTGCGTTCCGGCGTACGCGGCGAAATCCTTGTGGCCGACAACGGCAGCCAAGATGATTCAGTGCAGATCGCAGAGAAACTCGGAGCGCGCGTTGTTCATGTGAAGGAAAAAGGATATGGCAACGCATTGCGGGGCGGCATTCAAGCTGCGTCGGGAAAATGGATTGTCATGGGCGATGCCGATGAGAGCTACGACTTTTCACAGATCGACCGATTCGTGAAAAAGTTTCAAGAAGGCTTTGAATTGGTCGCCGGTTGCCGCCTGCCGCGTGGGGGCGGGAAAATTTTGCCCGGCGCGATGCCGTTTACACATCGCTGGTTCGGGAACCCCATCTTTTCGCGAATGGCGCGGCACATGTTCGCTGCGCCTATTCACGATGTCTATTGCGGCCTTCGTGGATTCACACGGGAATTGTACAATCGACTGGAACTTCAATGCGAAGGAATGGAATTTGCCACCGAGATGATCATCAAAGCCAGTTTGCACGGGGCGCGGATCGCCGAGATCCCCATCACTCTGCATCCAGACGGGCGCAAGACGCACGCGCCACATCTGCGGACCATTCGTGATGGCTGGCGCACTCTGCGCTTCTTTCTTGTGTTTAGCCCGCGATGGCTCTTTCTCGCGCCAGGCTTTGTTTTAGTTCTGCTCGGACTAACCGGTTACGCCTTGGCGATGCCGGGATTGAATATCGCCGGCGTAACCTTCGACGCACATACGCTCTTGTTTTCCAGTCTCGCCATTCTGATGGGTTATCAATCTGTCTTGTTCGCCATCTCTGCCAAAGCTTTCGCCATCAACGAAGGCTTCCTGCCTAATGACCCGCGCGTTGATCGGTTTTTTAAAGTGATTTATTTGGAACGCGGCCTGGCCATCGGCGCCTTGATTTTTTTGAGCGGCTTGATTCTATTGAGCGTAGCCGTGTTTCAGTGGAAGTCGGCTCATTTCGGCCGTCTCGATTACGCTGTCACAATGCGTTGGGTCATTCCAGGCGCGACGCTGACCGCCTTGGGCTTTCAAACCGTGCTCTCAAGTTTTTTTGTAAGTATTCTGGGAATGAAACATCGTCTATGAACCGGTCTCTAACAGACGTAGCTTCAGAATTTGATGTACAGAGATTGAGTAAAGTGCGACGAGTGAGCCATATGGTCAGCCTGCTGCCCGCTGCGCCGGAGATCATCGCGCGCGCTTGGATTGATGGAACAAACAATCAGTGCTTCGCGTAACTGCGATTTTCTGGATAGCCGGGAGCAACTCTCATTCCACTAGGTCTTCAGGCTGCGTTAGCCGGTTTTTTCATATTCTTGGGATGCATTGAAAATGAGTTTGATCGAATCTGTTCATGGGGGATACGTTCACAGGAGGCGCATTTCGATCCTCAGCGATTGGTGTTCCAAACTCATTCCGTCTAATTCCAGGGTGCTCGATGTCGGCTGCGGGGATGGCCGGCTGGCTCGCCTAATCGCTGAGAAGCGACCGGACATTTCTATTCAGGGGATCGATGTCCGGCTACGCAATGATACCGCTATCCTCGTGGAGACGTTCGATGGCAAATCTATACCGTATGGTCAAGGCAGCTTTGACGTTGTGATGTTTATTGATGTGCTACACCACACGACGGAGCCGATGATCCTGCTTCGCGAAGCAGTTCGTGCCGCGCGACAGGCAATTCTCATCAAGGATCACCTGCTCGAAGGAACGTTCGCTTACTCAACTCTACGATTTATGGATTGGGTGGGGAATGCGCGACACAATGTTGCGCTGCCGGGCAATTATTGGACTCTGGCCGAATGGCGTCTCGCATTCGACAAACTAGGGCTTAACATTAATTACTGGGAATGGAATCTGAAACTCTACCCTTTTCTGGCAGATTTGATTTTCGGGCGATCTTTGCACTTTATCGCGGGACTTGGGCTGCCCACGCAAGAAAGGAATCCACATGCAGCATGATAAAGTCGACCAGAGGGGTCCGATTGAGGAAAATCGCCTTCCTCATGATCCATGGGAGGAGGCTTACCTGCGCTTTGAGACCCCCGAACAGGAAATCCGAAAATTTATCCGACGCCTAAGATTTATGGGGGCTACGGAATGGCCACGGGATGCGAAGATTGTGGAGTTGTTTTGTGGAAGAGGAAGCGGACTCCGAGCGCTTCACCAGCTTGGCTTCACTCAGCCCGAAGGAATTGACTTATCCCCTTCACTCACGGCCCAGTACGTCGGGCCAGGCCAGATTCGGATCGGAGATTGCCGGCGGCTCCCATTTGAGAACAAGAGCAGAGACATTTTGATCGTGCAAGGCGGCTTACACCACTTGCCTGCGCTTCCTGAAGATCTCGATCAAGTACTTGCCGAAGCGGGTCGCGTACTGAAGGACGATGGCCTACTACTCTTGGTAGAGCCTTGGCCTACCCCCTTTCTCTCTCTGGTTCACGCACTCTGTCGAAGCCGAGTCATCAGGGCAGTCTCACCAAAGATTGAAGCGTTAGCAAACATGATTCATTACGAACGCAAAACATACGAACAATGGCTAAGTCAACCAAAACTTATCCTGGACACACTGCGCAGAGCCTTTCGATTCGAGCGCTGTCATTTCAGGTGGGGAAAAATCTATTTCGCCGGACGCAAAAGAACCTGAGTATTTCTGCAGTTCGGCTTGTATTGGTAAACAGGTAGCTTCCGTTGGGATAAGGCAAACTCGGCCATTCGATATTCGCTACGTTCGCGGTCGCTGGTCCGCCACGTGAGTTCATCGATTTCGTTGAGTCCTCCCGGCGGGACGCAATGCTTGCCAGATGCTTGCACGTACGTTCCATACTGCCGTCGTCGATACCTACTTTAGTTGCAGATCTCCACTGCAAAGCTTCGCGCCGCAGCTTCCTTCAATTCCAGCGTGGTTCAAGGGTTACACACTGCCCCCTGATGCGAAAGTTTGGCGCTGGCAGAACGGCCCGAATGTTTTTGCCGATCTATTTCTAAGAGATACGCATTGCGGATGAAGAAACGATGAGGCACGTTCTCGCTTTCGCGACGGGTGCCTTGGTTCATGAGTGCGAACAAAGCTCAGGAGATCATTAAACGGGCGATGGCCGACCGAAGCGTGTACGACGCGATGGCCGCGCGCGAAAATGAAGTATGGGGCAAAATTCTGCCCGATTTGGAGCGTTCGGAAGCGCGAATCGAGGACGCAGAAGCCAGCGCGAAACTCAGTGCAGCCCGTCATACCTCATCTCTGTTTCGAGTGGCACAGGAACGAAACCTGAAATTTGAAAACGGTCTCACGCTCGGATGCGGCGCCGGAAGGCGTGAACGCGAACTCGTAGGCAGGGGCGTTTGCCGGCGTTTTCATGGAATCGATATCTCGAAAAAGGCCATAGCCGCGGCGCGCGAGATTGCGAAAGAGCAGAACCTGCCGCTCACTTATGAAGTGGCGGACCTCAATTTTCTGGAGCTACCCGAGAAAACATTCGATCTGGTCGTGGCTCAGACCTGCTTGCATCACATCCTTTTCCTCGAGCGCGTCGCGGAACAAGTATGGCGCTCGCTGAAAAACGATGGTTACCTTTGGATTCATGATTTCATCGGCGAAACGCAGGGACAGTACGATCCCAAACGGCTCTCCATCATGAATCGGATTCTGGCAATTCTTCCCGAAAAATTTCGCAAAAATAAAATTAACGGCCGGCTAGTCGCGGAGATTAAACGTCCTGAGCCAGGGCAGCTTGGTTCACCATTCGAGTCGATTCGATCGGGCGAGATCATCCCGGTCTTTCAACGCTGGTTTACGATCGAATGGAAGCTGGAGTTTGATGCATTCCTGCGTCTTGTTGTATCGCCGGGAACCCGCACAGCGTATCTTGAAAACGAAGACACCAAGGCTCTGTTTGAAATCCTGATGCTGCTCGACCGTTTGTGTATCGAAGAAAAGATTATGCAGCCAACCGGCGGGCAATACCTGATGCGCCCAAGATCTGTTAACGATATTCCCGCGAAAAGCGCTGCAAGCGGATAACCCCCCGAAAAAGCCGGTTTGGCAGGTGCCGATCTTAGTTCGAAGTTCTTGGATCAATCCGATCTAGGACCTCACTCCGGCAGGCTCTTTTCGCTGGAGAAAAATGGCCGTCGTGCTTAACTAAAAGGTTCGACATCTCTCGTCAGAATGCCTGCGGAAGCTATCAAAATTTGTGGGGCGCGTCAGCATAATCTAAAAAATCTTCACTTGGAGATCCCACGGGAGAAGCTAGTCGTCATCACCGGCTTGAGCGGGTCGGGGAAATCATCTCTCGCCTTCGATACGCTCTATGCGGAAGGCCAGCGGCGCTACGTGGAAAGTCTCTCGGCCTACGCCCGGCAGTTTCTCGATCAGATGGAAAAGCCAAATGTTGATTTCATCGAGGGCCTTTCTCCCGCCATAGCCATCGAGCAGCGTAGCGCTGGCGCCAATCCAAGATCGACCATCGCGACTACGACTGAAGTTTACGATTATTTGCGAGTTCTCTTCTCAGCAATTGGCCAACCCCACGATCCGCTCACGAGACGGCCACTCAAGCGACAAACTCCGCAACAGATTGTCGACGAAATTTTAGGCTACGAAGCCGGATCGAGAATTATTGTGCTCGCGCCGCTGATCGAAAACCAGCGAGGCGAATTCCGGGATGTTATCGAAAAGACCAGGCGCGAAGGATTCGTCCGCGTGCGGATTGACGGCCAGATTATGGAGCTGGATCGCTCCGAGCCGATCCGGCTGAAGAAGACCGAGCGACACACAATTGAAGCAGTGGTTGATCGGCTGATCGTGCGCGAGGGAATCCGGGTCCGCCTGACTGATTCAATCGAAACGGCCCCTCCATCACTCCATCAGACGAATGGGAAGAACTGCGCTACTCGACCGATTACGGAAACGCGGAGACCGGGTTCACGCTAGGAGAGCTCACTCCGAAACACTTTTCGTTCAATAGTCACCTGGGCGCTTGCCCGGCGTGCCACGGCCTGGGCACCCAGCTAATTATCGATCCCGATTTGATGATTTGCGATCCGGCCAAAACACTGGCCGAAGGCGCGATCACGCCGTGGCGACGCGGCACAAAACGAATGCGGGCCTACTATCGTCATCTGCAAAGCGCGCTCGTAAAACATTTCCATGTGGACGAAAATAGGCCGTTTGCCGATTTGCCGGACGAATTCAAAACGGCGCTTTACTTCGGCACGAACGGCCAGCCGATTGAAATGAATTTCAGCGGCGACGGTGAAAAGAAGATCGAGAAGCCGTTTGAAGGACTGGTGCCGCAAATGCAGCGGCTTTATGAACAAACCCAAAGCGAGTTCACGCGCAATCGGGTTCGCGCGTTCATGGCACGCGAGCAATGCAAAGTGTGTGGCGGCGCCAGGCTCAAACCGGAGATTCTTGGAGTGACCATCCGGGGCGCCACAGAATTGAACATTCACCAATTCAGCGAACAAACCGTCGAAGGGGCTGTGCGATTTATAAAGGCTCTGGAGCTGACTACGCAAAAACGAGTGATCGTCGCCGATGTCGTGCGCGAAATTCAATCGCGCTTACAATTTCTCGTCGAGGTTGGGCTTGGCTATCTCACGCTCAATCGCGAGAGCGGGACGCTTTCCGGCGGGGAAGCGCAACGCATCCGGCTGGCGACGCAGATCGGCTCGGGCCTGGCGGGTGTCCTCTATATTTTGGATGAGCCGAGCATCGGTTTGCATCAGCGCGACAATGCGCGTTTGCTCGGAACGCTGCGACGACTGCGCGATCTCGGTAATTCCGTCATCGTGGTCGAGCATGATGAAGAAACGATCCGGGCTGCCGACCACGTCGTCGATCTCGGACCGGGCGCAGGCCCGCGTGGCGGCGAAATCGTGGCTCAAGGCGCTATCACGGAAGTTCTTCGCGCGAAAAATTCTCTCACGGCAGACTATCTTTCCGGGCGCGCGCGCATCTCGATTCCAAAGCAGCGCGCAAAACCGCGATCTATCAACAACCCGTCCGCCGTAGCTACGCCCGCAACGCTGCGCGAAGCTGCTGCGGGCAGGGCTTGGGCGAAGGCGGATCAACCATCAACCATCAACCAATCGGAGGGTTGGCTTACCGTCGTGGGCGCGAATGAAAACAATCTTAAGAAAATCGACGCCTCTTTTCCCCTTGGCTGTCTTACCTGCGTGACCGGCGTCTCGGGCAGTGGCAAATCCACCCTGGTAGATGATATTTTCCGGCGCGCTCTTTTCCGGCACTTTTACAATTCAAAAGAAAAACCTGGCGTTTATCGGGCGATTTACGGCATCGAACAGATCGATAAGGCCATCGTCATTGACCAAAGCGCCATTGGCCGTACGCCTCGTTCCAATCCAGTCACCTACACCGGCGCATTTACACCCATCCGGGAATTGTTCAGTCAACTGGCAATGGCGCGGGTGCGCGGTTATGATGCGGGGCGTTTCAGCTTCAACGTGAGAGGCGGCCGTTGCGAAAACTGCGAAGGCGGCGGGTTAATTAAAATTGAGATGCATTTTTTGCCAGACGTTTACGTCGAATGCGAAGTGTGTCACGGCAAACGTTATAATCGCGAGACGCTCGAGATCACCTACAAAGGCAGAAACATTGCTGACGTTTTGGATTTGACCGTGGATGAAGCGGCGCGCTTCTTCCGCAATGTCCCGAACATTTCAGAAAAGCTGAATTCGTTGGTGGACGTGGGCCTCGGTTATCTCCGACTTGGTCAGGCTGGAACAACCCTTTCTGGAGGAGAAGCCCAACGGGTCAAACTGGCGACGGAGCTCGCGAAAAAAGCCACTGGCCGCACCGTTTATATTCTCGATGAGCCAACGACCGGATTGCACTTCGCCGATATCGAAAAGTTGCTGCAAGTGTTGATGAAGCTGCGCAATGCCGGTAACACCGTGATAGTGATCGAGCACAATCTCGAGATGATTAAGTGCGCAGACTGGATCATTGACCTTGGACCCGAAGGTGGCGAGCGCGGCGGTGAGATCGTAGGAACGGGTCCGCCGGAGGAGATTGCCGGTCTTCCGGGTAGTCATACGGGGCGATATCTGCGGCCAATTCTAGAAAGAAAATGAGACGTATCAGGCATATAGCTCTCATAAGTCTCATCGCACTGGCCTCAGCCGCGCGCGGGGAGATTTCGACCGAGCTGGGGGAAGCCGCGGCCCCACTCGCGCAGGGCGTGCCGGAAGTTGCGGTCGCGCGCCTGGAAACGTTGCTCAACAAGAATTTGTCCGATCTAGAGTGGCGCGCGGTGGCCGAGAAACTTGCCGAAGCGCATGTGGACGCGAAACAGGACGAAGCGGCTTTGGTGTTACTGACGGATCCCGGGTTGCGCGAGCTTCCATGGGCGAAGTTTTGGCGTGCCCAGGCCTTCGCCAACCTGCATCGGTGGGCTGACGCGCTGCCGCTCTACGAACAACTGGAAGCGGACGAAACCTCATCCTATCATAAGGCAGCCACTTTTGGAGCGGCTGAAATGTTGCGCGCATTGGGAAGGCCGGATGAAGCGCTGACAAAATTCCGCGTTCTCACTCGCGACAAAGAGTGGGGTATCCGAGCGCAACTCCGATTAGCCAAGTTGTACATTGATAAGGGAGACGCTGCGAATGCCCGACGTGTTTTGGATGAGACACAGCCCAAGTCGGTTGGGGAACAAAATGAACGACGGCTTTTGGGGGGGCGTTTGGAGTTGATTTTGCGACGGCCGGAAAAAGCAATAGGTGTGTTCGAAGAGCTTCTCAAGGCACCCGAGAACGTCCCCCATGCTAGTCTGATCGCGGCACTTTTCGGTATGGTTGACGCGCACGTGCAGCTCGAAACGCCGGACGCCGCGGATGATTTGATCGAGGAGTTTATCAACCGTTATCCGGCAGATCCAGATTTATCTGTTTTGTTCGCAAGACTGGACGAGCTGTATCGCGCGGAGCGCAAACCGTCACGCAGCGAACTGGAGAAATGGGTGCGCAATCCAGAACAACCGCGTCGAACGTTCGCGCGATGGTACCTTGCGCGATTGGAAACTCGGGCCGGCCGCCGGGATCGCGCGCGGCAGTTGTTTCGCGATGTGCAGCGCACTGACGTAAAGCCGCCTGAAGTGGTAGGCGCTCTATTGGACTTCGCGCAACTCGAAGCGGAGGACCGGCATTTCGATGAGGCGATTGCAATCCTGGATGACGCGCGCCTGCTGCATCCGGACCTGCTCTTGGTCGATCGGCTCAACCTCTTGGCCGCGAAAACCCAGTATCTAGCGAAGAGATTTGAAGTGGCGACAGCGGCATTCGAACAAATAGGCCATTCCAATTCACCATTGGCGAAGGTTGCGCTGCTTAATGCGTCAGCCGGCTGGTTGCAACTCGGCGACCACGAGCGTTTGGCGGCTAATTACGACGAACTGGAAAGACAAGGCGTGGACGAAGAATCCCGCGCCGATTTGCGTTTGGAGGAGGCGTTGATGCAAGCTGCCAAAGGCGATAACAAAGCGGCCAGAGAGCTGAAGCAATTTATTCGCGATTTCCCAAAAAGTCCCCGTGTCTCGGAGGCTTGGGTCAGCCTGGCTGAGCTGGCCTTCCATTCTTCACCGCCGCGTATCGATGAAGCACGAACAGATCTGGCGCGCGCGGCGGATTCAAAGCCAACAGCGGCGGCGACGGAACGCGCGGATTATCTCATGATCTGGATCGAGGACTCAGCCGGCACCGATGAGACAAAAGTCATCGAGCTTGTAAAGCGTTTCCTTGAACAACATGGCGCCTCCCCGTTCGCTCCGGAAGTTCGAATGAAACTGGCGGAGATTTTTTATCGGCGCCAGGATTTCGCAAATGCGCAGACGCAGTTTGAGATTCTCGCGCACGAGAATCCGGATAATTCGATGGGCGAAAACGCTCTCTTTTTCGCGGCCGAATCAGCAATGTCGAGCATGGGCGAGCGTTCGCTTGATCGGGCGATTGTCCTGTTCGATCAGGTCGTGCGATTGAATGGCGCACTGCGATGGGCGGCGCGCAACGAGCAAGCCATTATCGAGCGCAAGCTGGGCAAGCCCCAGGATGCGCTTGTCTTATATGATGAGGTGTTAAAGAGCGATGCCGGGCCATCCGAGAAACGGGAGGCGCTTTGCGGCAAGGGAGACATTTTCTTCGAGATGGCTGGGAGTCATCCTGAAAATTACCAGCGTGCGCTGGAAATTTACGAACAGTTGGCATCCGACAAGAACACGCCGATTCACTGGCGCAACCAGGCGCTTTTTAAAAAGGCTCTTTGCCTTGAGAAGAAAAACGACCAGCCCGGCGCCCTTGCAACGTTCTACAAAGTCCTGGAGGAGGAGACGCGTCCCGATGGGAGGAGCGAACTGTTTTGGTACTACAAAGCAGGATTTAATGCGGCGCGTTTATTGGAGGACGATTCAAAATGGGAATCTGCTGCTGCTGTATACGAAAAACTCGCCGCGGCCGGGGGCAGCCGGAGTGAAGAAGCAAAAGCGCGTCTCAAGCGCTTGCGCCTGGAACATTTTCTTTGGGCCGAATGACCCTGAGAACTTTCAGGCTTAACGGAGTTTTGTTTCTGTTTTCCACCTCATCCCGCGCCGCAATCGCACGCCGACTTTTTCGATGGGATGCTTTTCTACTTCGCGCAGCAACTTCATGTAACGTCGTCTGCCGGTTTTCATTTCCTCAATAAATTCGCGCGCAAATTTTCCTGATCGGATTTCCCGGAGAGCCGCTCTCATGTGTTTTTGCACGGTTTGATCGATAATTCTCGGGCCAACGATGAGCTCGCCCCACCTTGCAGTATCGGAAATCAATCGGCGCATCCCGGCAATTCCCGCTTCGTGGATAAGGTCCACAATGAACTTCAGCTCGTGCAGACATTCGAAATAAGCTAGCTCGGGTGGGTACCCGGCGTGAACAAGCGTCTCAAAACCCGCGCGAATCAGCGCGCTTGTGCCGCCGCAAAGCACCGCTTGTTCGCCAAAGAGATCGGTTTCTGTTTCCTCCCGAAAGGTCGTGTCCAGTACACCAGCCCGCGTGCACCCGATTCCCTTTGCCCAGGCCAGCGCGGTTCGCCGGGCACGCCGGCTGGGATTCTGGTGGATCGCCATCAGCGCAGGCGTGCCTCGTCCTGCGACAAACTCGCGACGCACCATCGGTCCGAGGCCTTTTGGCGCGACCATCACCACATCGATGTCTTTGCGCGGCACGATAGTGCGGTAATGAATAGCAAAGCCATGCGCAAAGAGCAGAGTTTGCCCGGAACGCAGATGCGGAGCGATCTGTTCCGGGTAAATGGCAGGCATTTGTGTGTCTGAAAGCGCCAGAAAAATAACATCCGCGCATCGCGCCGCTTCCGCTGTGCCGAGCACTTTGAGACCGCTCCGTCTGGCGCGCACCCGGGACTTGCTCCCAGGATAAAGCCCGACGACTACCTTAATTCCGCTGTCCTTGAGGTTGAGGGCGTGCGCGCGTCCTTGCGCACCGAAGCCGATCACCGCGCACGTTTTGCCCTTCAACCAGCGAAGATCGGCGTCTTTGTCAGTGTAAATGCGAGCGGCCAAATTTACCTGCGAGGCTTACCCAAAACCGAATTGGCTGCGGCGAGCAATGATTTGTCGTCGTTATCCGTGAGCCCGCCGAGGAAGCGACGAATTCGGCGAAACGACTGGCGCAAGAACAAATCTGCAGCGGAGTGATCGGGTGCCGCGGAATCTCCATTGCGACGCGCGAGCTGAACCTCCGCATCCAGACGGCTAAGCACACAGGTTGAGGCAAAAAGATCCATGGCCGCGCCCGCGATCCGTTCCTGAACCAGCTGCATATCGAGAATTGGTTCGCGATAAGTGATCAGCGCACGATTAACGGCAAAGTTAAAACGCCAAATCAAGCGACCGAGTTGCCGCGCCGACGCGCGAAGCTCTTCGCTTCGAACAGGCACATCCGGCACGCGAATAGCCGCGCCAAGCCGGTTCATCCCCGCAGTCCACGCTTTGCTTACCCGCTCGCGCGATGGTTTCATCATCGTGTCGTAAATTTCCTTGAACTCCATGCCCGGCCCGCGCATCCCCACCAGCGCAATAAACGAAGTCAACACTTCATTGCTGCCTTCACCGATTTGGTTGATGCGTGCGTCGCGTAGCATTCTCTCCAGAGGAAGATCGACAAAGTACGCCGAGCCACCATGAATCTGAAATGCTTCGTTGACGCACTCCCAGAGCCGCTCGGTCGTGAAGACTTTGAGCATGGCGGTTTCGATCATGTAATCTTCCAGCCCGCGATCGATGAGAGACGCAGTGATGGTGGTCATCGCCTCCATCGCGTAAGCGTCTGCCGCCATGCGCGCGATCTTCTTTTTAACGAGATCAAATTCACTGAGCGTTTTGTTGAACTGTTTGCGTGTCTTCGCGTGGCCGATCGCCAGCTGTAAACAGGTTCTCGCCGCGCCGGTGCAACACGCGCCGAATGTTGTCCGGCCAAAATCGAGAACGGTCAGCGCGATCTTCAATCCCTTCCCCGGCGGCCCGAGAATGTTTTCCTTCGGCACTTTCACATTCCGCATCGCGAAGCGCCCCGTGGCTGTGCCGCGGATTCCCATTTTCGGCATCCGCGCTTCGAGAATCTCGAACCCTGGCATATCGGGCGTAACCAAAAAAGCGGTGATCGCGGTTTTGCCTTCTTTCCCAGGCACGGGCGTACGCGCCATCACCGTGAGCACGTGCGCGATCGCAGCATTCGTGATGTAGCGTTTTTCGCCGTTCAAAATGAAATGCGAACCATCCTCGCTTGGCGTCGCGGTCATCTGAACATTGGCCGCATCCGAGCCAGCTTCCTTTTCGGTAAGCGCAAAAGCGCCGAGTTGTTCGCCTGTGACAAGTTTCGGCAGCCACTTCTGTTTTTGTTCGTGCGTGCCAAACAACAACAATGCGCGGATGCCGATGGAATGGTGCGCATTCACGAACACGGATGTCGATGCGCACCGCCGACCGATTTCCTCAAGCACTTGGCAGTTCGCCATCTGGGTGAACCCCCGTCCGCCGTACTCCGCCGTCGCGGTCATCCCGAGCACGCCGACGCGCCCAAGGCCATCAATGACGTTGCGCGGAATATCTGCCTGTCGATCTATCTCGATTGGATCGAGCTCCGCATCGAGCGTCTGCCGCAACTCCGTTAGCGTTTGATCCAGCTCCGCCTGTTGCGCGGCCGGAATCCGCGGATACGGCATCACCCAATCGGCCACGAAATGCCCTTGGAAAAGACCCTTGGCGAAGCCCACCGCCTGCGGCCCTGCAAAAAGCAGTTCCTCCGCTTGTTGAATTTCTTTTTGGCGTTGCGCTTCAGTTTCGGTCATAAAAGATTTCGCCGCCGAAATCGTGGCCACGCATTGTAGCCATATGCGAGTGTGTGTCCAATCATGTAACGCAGCAGCTCAGAGAGCAGTACTCGGCTCGCTAAGGCAGAAATTAAGCTGTATTACCCGGCAGCATCGGCGGCTTACGCTACTAATGGCCTAAAGCGCTGAAGGTGGTGCTGAGCCGTTAGTTCCACGGCGAGTGGACATGGCAAATGATTTCGAAGTCTCGTCTTTCGATTAAGCTGAGGTACTCACGCACCGCGTCCGCGACTGTCCCATCGATCGGATCAAAAGTATAATCGGCATCGAGAATCAAAAGTACGATCCTTCTTGCTCCTTGCGCATCAGGCGGCGTGGTAAGCTGTGAGATAGCGCCTCGATAAGTATCCTCGATCTTCTTCTTGAGTTCCCTGGTTAGACTTGTAGTGCACGTTAGCGGAGGTTCTTTGTACCAACTGTCGCGCTCCTCCTGAGAATCATTGATGGTTTTGACCTCCAGGTAGTGAATCATTGATCCTCTCTTCCCGACGAGGTCGGGCCTCGCGCCCCTGTTCGGACGAATGAAACGTATTTTCTCGCATTCAAAGTTTCTGCGAAGCACCAATGCACCCCGCGCCTCGTTCAAGGTATCGTGTAATTGTTCCCAGAATCTGTGCCGAGAGAGATCATACAGGAGCGTCCTTTGTCCAATCTTGTCGGTGTAGTACGGCCATTCTGCTTCCGGAATATAATTAAGCCATCGTTCGATCTCGGCATAAAATGCAAGAGTCGCAGACCCGACTCCACTGAGCCGCACAGGAAAGTCCCGAAAAAAATTCTGTGGGTTATCAGTTACAAATCTGTCGTACAGAGCCGACAATTTTGGCAATGCTTTCCGAAAACGATCCATTAGGCCAAGCCCACGTGAGACCCGGGGGCATCAGCTGCAACCCTGACTCGTTCCGCATTCGGTGCAGACGCCGCAAGCGCCCGCTCGGATGACTTTGTCGCTGCCGCATACCGAGCAGGTGATCTCCATAAAGATGCTGCCAAGCGCTACCATGACCCGTTCGGCATGACCATTGCCATTCCCGCTGTGTCCCGCACTGGTGGAATCGTTGGATGGATGGTTTGTGATCACGTCGATCACTTCTTTCTCGCCGGTGCGCGCCAGATCAGTTACCGGACGGTTCAAAGCTTTCTTCTCGATCTCAACAATTTCCTTGAGCGGCAAGTCCGGCTGCGCTCGGTTCGGCGCGGTTGCCTCTTTGTAGCCTTTGATGAATTGGCACGCCAGCCAGCGAAACACGTAATCAGTAATGCTGGTGGCATGACGAATATCGGGGTTTTTCGTGAAGCCGCTCGGCTCGAATCTCTGATAAGCGAATTTTTTTACCAGACTCTCCAGCGGCACTCCGTACTGGAGCGCAATCGAAGTGAGCGTGCCGACGGTATCCATTAACCCCCCGATCGTGCTTCCCTCCTTCGACATCGTAATGAAAAGCTCGCCCGGCTGTTCGTCTTCGTACAAACCGACCGTGATGTAACCTTCGTGACCGGCGATCTCGAACCGGTGCGTCAGCGATGAGCGCGTGTCCGGCATGCGATGCCGGACCGGTTGGTCCAGACGGCGACGGAGCGTTCCCAGTTCTTCTTCGAGCTCCAAAACACGCTTCTGGAATTGCTCCGAGCCGATCGCGATATCCACCGAAATATCGGCGTCGTCAGCGGCGCCCATGTCTTTTGTCTTGCGCGTGTTCAGAGGCGCGGACCGCTTCGAGCCATCGCGATAAATCGCGATCGATTTCAATCCCAGGCGCCACCCTTCCACGTAGGTATTCATGATGTCGCCCACAGTGGCCGCTGCTGGCATATTGACTGTTTTAGAAATCGCGCCGCTCAGGAATGGCTGTGCAGCGGCCATCATCCGCAGATGGGCCATGTAATTAAGACTGCGTTCGCCTTTGAACGGTTTGAACGCGCAATCAAAGATAGACAAGTGCTCCGGCTTTAGCCCGGATGAAATCGTCGAACCGTCGGTGTCGGTGACGTCCTCGATCGTGTCGAACGCGTCGATGTGCGCGATGATGCGCTCGATCTCTTCGGAATTGTAACCCAGTTTCTCCAGCGCAGGTTTGACTGTCTGGTTCACAATTTTGAGCATGCCGCCGCCCGCGAGCAGCTTATATTTTACGAGCGCGATATCTGGTTCGATCCCGGTGGTATCGCAATCCATCAGGAAACTGATTGTGCCTGTCGGCGCGAGCACCGTGACTTGCGCGTTGCGATAACCGTAACGCTTTCCGAGTTCCGTTGCGCTGTCCCAAACTTTCGCGGCTTCTTCTTTCAAATGCGCGAACTCTTCGGCGTCCGAGATTTCGCGCACCGCGCAGCGATGCAGCTCGATTACATCCTGCATCGATGCGACGTTGTCTTTCGCTGTCGGCTTCGCCAGGCCGCTGGCCCGCGCATCGCGATAACCGGGAAATGGCCCGATCGCCTGCGCCAATCGCGCGCTTTGTTCATACGCCTCGCCAGTCATAATGGCGGTAATCGCGCCGCAGAGCGCCCGGCCCTCCACACTGTCGTAACCATAGCCGTAACTCATGACGAGGGAGCCGAGGTTCGCGTATCCAAGCCCAAGCGTGCGGAAAATGTGGGAGTTCTCCGCGATTTCTTTGATCGGATAACTCGCGTTATCGACGATGATTTCCTGCGCAGTGATGAAGATGCGCACAGCCGCCTTGAACCGCTCAACATCGAAGTCGCCGTCCGCAGTCTTGAATTTCATCAAATTTAGCGAGGCGAGATTGCACGCCGTATTATCGAGGAAGAGATATTCCGAGCAGGGATTCGTGGAATTTTGCCGATCCGTGCCTTTGCAGGTGTGCCATTTGTCGATCGTGGAATCGAATTGCATTCCAGGATCGCCACAGACATGAGTGCCTTCGGCGATTTTGCGCAGCAGCGTGCGAGCATCTTTGCGATCGCACGGCTTGCCATCGGTTACGCGCCGCGTCCACCATTCGCGGCCTTCCAGCGCCGCTTCCATGAATTCGTCGCTTACCCGCACGCTCAGGTTTTCGTTCTGATACATGACCGAGCCGTATGCGTCGCCATTGTAACTGCCGTCATAACCTTGCTCGATCAACGCCCAGGCTTTTTTCTCTTCCTTCTGTTTGGCGTCGATGAACTCTTCGATGTCGGGATGCCAATCTTTGAGCGTATTCATCTTCGCGGCGCGCCGCGTTTTGCCGCCGCTCTTCACCACGTTTGCAACTTGATCGTAAACTTTCAGGAACGAGAGCGGTCCACTAGGTTTGCCGCCTCCGCTCAATTTCTCCCTCGTCGATCGCAACGAAGTAAGATCCGTGCCCGTGCCACTACCGTACTTGAAGAGCATCGCTTCACTCGTCGCCAGCCGCATGATGTCTTCCATCGTGTCGCCCACGCTCTGAATGAAGCAGGCGCTGCCCTGTGGATATTCGTACTGCGACGCGGCCCGCTCCCCTTTGCCAGTCTCGCGATTGTAAAAGTAATTGCCGGCTCCTGCGCCTTTGCCCACGCCATATTGGTGATACAGCCCAACGTTGAACCAGACCGGCGAATTAAACGCGCCGTGCTGGTTCACGCAAAGCCACGTCAATTCGTCGTAAAAAATTTCCGCTGTTTCCGCGTCTGCGAAGTAACCATCCGCCATCCCCAAATCCGTAATCGTGCGCGTCACCCGATGAATCAATTGCCGCACCGACGTTTCCCGCCCGCCATTGTGGGGGTCGGTGCCGTTCGCGATGTCACCATAGAAATATTTCGAGACCGCTATCTTGGTCGCGAGCGCGCTCCATTTTTTCGGCACTTCGATGTCCTCTTGCTTGAAGATGATCTTGCCGCTGTCGTCATTGATCTCCGCTGTGCGCCGTTCCCACTCGATTTGATCAAAGGGCGCGACAGCAGAATCACTGAAAACGCGCTCAAAACGCAGGCCGCCATTTTTCTTTTTCTCGACCCTGTTTTTTCGGCGCGTGGCCGGTACGTTAAGTGAAGCTGGCGGAATCCCGGGTTTTAGTTGAATCATGGCGGTGAGGGAGGGTTGAGGTTCTGAATAGGGTGCGAATAATCGTGAACAGCGGCGCTAACAACCTGTGAATTCCAGTCAACAACAAGTAATAGCGTAACCGTCCTTGCGGACACACAATATGCAGTAAAGAAAACGACCTCGGCAAGCCTAAAATTGTAATATTTTTCAGAAATTTTCGGCTTCAAGGGAGAAAACGCGGCACCTCATTCGTGGATGCCTCGCTTACGCCTCGCTGCAGCGCTGATCCGCTCCACAGCAACTTCCCAGAATCGCCAGATCGCGCGATGCTTTGCCGTTGCAAACTCAGAGCGGCAATTGCGCATCGCAAAATAAGATCGACAATATCGACCGATTGGGAAGGGTGGCTGAGTCCGGTTCAAGGCACTCGACTCGAAATCGAGCGTGGGGCAACCCACCGTGGGTTCGAATCCCACCCCTTCCGCCATCCTGCTTCGCGCACGCGCTTCGCAGGATGGGCAGGATTCCTTGCGCGCGCAGCGGCGGGTAGTGATGGAATTTGGGTAGCGCACGCGTCTCGCGTGCTGCCGACGGCGTCCTCGCCATCGCGGACTTTTTTTGAAATTTGGCAGCACGGAACGTGACAATGCCGAACGAAAGATTGTTTCGGCGCGACGCCGAAACCAGCACGCGAGACGCGTGCGCTACCCGCTCACGGATGAAATCACAGTTGCATCCGAATTGTTCAACGGCAGCTTGCTGACTTCACCTTTTTCTTATGAACATTCTCTCTCGCTTTTCTGTTTTTCTGTATTTGATCGCGTCCGGTCTGATTTCGATTATGACCGTCTCCGCGCAGAACTTGCCAACCACGACCCGCCTGCTGCGCTTCCCAACGACAAACGGAACGCAGATCGTTTTCTGTTACGCGGGCGAACTCTACACGGTCGGCAAAGAAGGCGGCATCGCGCGGCGCCTGACGAGCGGTCCTGGATACACATCATTTTCACGGTTCTCACCGGATGGCTCACAGATCGCGTTCACGTCGCAATACGACGGCAATACGGAGGTTTATGTAATGGGATGGGGCCTAACAATATCGTGATGGCCTGGCAAAACACCAAACCGTTGATCGTTTTCCGTACCCGGATGAAATCGTTCAATTCCTTCATCGGCCAGCTTTACACCGTCGGGCTGGACGCCGAGTTGCCGCAGCAGGTGCCGGTGCCGCGCGGCGGATTCGTCTCGTTTTCGCCCGATGATTCGAAGATGGCGTACAACCGCGTCTTCCGTGAGTTCCGCACCTGGAAACATTATCGCGGCGGAATGGCCGACGATGTCTGGATTCACGATTTCAAGACCGGTAAAACGGAAAATCTGACGAACGATCCCGCACAGGATATTTGCCCAATGTGGGGCCCGGACAACCGCATCTATTTTCTCTCCGACCGCGATGGCCGGATGAATCTTTTCTCGATCGACCTGACGAGCAAGGAAACGAAACAGCTCACGACCTTCAAGGATTTCGACATCAAGTTTCCATCGATCGGCAAGGACTCGATTGTCTTCGAACAAGCGGGCTACATCTGGCGTTATGATCTCGGGACCGGGCAGGCGACGCCGGTGCCGATCGAGATCAAGGAAGATTTCGCGTCCGGGCGTTCCGCATTGGTCGACGGATCGAAACACATCGAATCGGTCAGCCCTGCACCCGACGGCCAACGCGTTATCGCCGTCGCGCGCGGCGATATTTACTCTGTGCCGGGAAAGGATGGCACGCCGCGCAATCTGACGAGAACATCGAACGCTCACGAGCGGGACGCGGTTTGGTCGCCGGACGGCAAATGGATTGCCTACAATTCGGACGGCACGGGCGAGAACGAGCTCTATGTGCGCTCGCAGGATGGCAAGGGTGAGCCGCAACAACTGACCAAGGGCGCCGACACTTATTATTATCGAGCTATCTGGTCACCGGACAGCAAGAAACTGCTCTGGGCGGATCGCCTACAGCGGCTGCGCTACGTCGATGTGGCGAGCAAAGCGATCACCGAGGTCGATCAAGATAAATATGGCGAGATTCGTGGCTACGATTGGTCGCCCGATAGCCAATGGATCGCCTGGTCGCGACCGGAGGAGAACGACGGCGAAAAGGTTTATCTCTTTTCAACTGCGGACAAAAAACGGGTGACGGTCACCGATGATTGGTATTCGGCGAGCAATCCGACCTTCAGCGACGACGGAAAATATCTTCTGCTAACGTCGAGTCGCGACTTCAAGCCGATCTTCGGCCAAACAGATTTTTCCAATGTTTATCGCGACATAGACCGCGTTTACCTCATCACCCTCGCGAAAGAGACCGAATCGCCGCTTGCTCCACGTAGCGACGAAGTCGGCAAAGCCAGAAAGAAAAAAGAGAAGGACAAGGATGCGGACGAGCAAAAGCCCGAGGATAAAAAAGGCGAATCAAAAGAGGCGAAGGAGAAGAAGCCGGTTCAGGTCAAGGTTGACACTGATGGCATTCACGACCGCCTCGTCGCTCTGGAAATCCAGCCTGCCGATTACAGCGACCTGCGGTTGGTTGACGACAGAATTTTTTATCTCCGGCGCACGGTCACAGACGAGAAAGACGAGGAGGAGGAGCTCGGCGAGCCGGACAAGCGAAAATATCATCTTTGCGCATACAGCCTGGAGGACCGCAAAGAGAAAGTGCTTGGCGACGTCAACAAGTACGAGATCACGCGCGACGGCAAAAAGATGCTGGTCAAGATCGACAAGGATTATGCGGTGATCGATCTGCCCAAAGACAAGATCGAGACGAAGGATGAAAAGGCCGGCAAGGATTACAAGCTGAAACTTGAGGGACTGGACATGCGGCTCGATCGCCGCGCTGAGTGGAACCAGATCTACACCGAGTGCTGGCGGCAAATGCGCGATTTCTTTTACGCGCCGAACATGAATGGCGTCGATTGGAAAGCCATGCGCGACAAATACGCCGCGCTCGTTCCGTTCGTGAATCATCGGAACGACCTCACCTATTTGGTTGGTGAACTAATCGGCGAATTGAACAGCGGGCACACCTACGTCGCCGGCGGAGAACGGCCCGAAACACCTCGGATCAAGCTCGGCCTGCTCGGCGCCGAATTTTCCCGGGACCCGGCCAGTCGCGCATATCGGATCGACCGGATTCTGCCCGGCGAAAATTGGAACAAGCAGACGCGCTCGCCGCTCAGGGAAATCGGCCTGAACGTGAAAGAAGGCGATTATCTCCTGGCGATCAACGGCGCGCCCGTTTCCACCTTGCCGAATCTCTACGACGCACTCATCGGCACGGCCGACAAACAAGTCATTCTGCGAGTCAATTCCAAGCCGAACGACGACGGCGCGCGCGACATTACTGTCGTGCCCACGGCCGATGAAGCGCCGCTTTATTACCGCGCGTGGGTGCAAAAGAACATCGATGAAGTGACCAAGAAAACCGGTGGCGAAGTCGGTTACGTTCACATTCCCGACATGGGACAGCCGGGCCTGAACGAATTCACCAAGCTCTACTTTCCGCAGATTCGCAAAAAGGCGCTCATTGTCGACGTGCGCGGCAACGGCGGCGGGTTCGTCTCGCCGCTGGTGATCGAGCGGCTCCAGCGCGCACTGGTCATGATCGACATGTTCCGGAATGGCGTGCCAGACACCAATCCGCCGAAGACTTTCACCGGCCCGATGGTGGCGCTGATCGACGAATTCTCCGCGTCCGACGGCGACATCTTCCCGTTCCGGTTCAAATCGCTTGGACTCGGCAAATTAATCGGCAAACGCACCTGGGGCGGTGTCGTCGGCATTCGCGATCCGCTGCCGCTCACCGATGGCGGCAACCTTTTCAAACCCGAATTCGCCCCTTATTCGAAAGAAGGAAAAGGCTGGATCATTGAAGGGCACGGTGTCGATCCAGACATTTTCGTGGACAACGATCCGACGAAAGAATTCCGCGGCGAAGATCAGCAGCTCGACCGGGCGATCCAGGAAATGCAGGAGGAGCTGAAGACGAAGCGATACGATCTGCCCCCGATCCCGCCGTACCCGGACCGAAATCCGATGAAGGGCAGCTAAGTGCGTGGTCGCATTATGTTGGTGGTGGCGAAATGGAAAAGGTCATGCATATTTTTTCGTACGAATGCAGTCGTTGTTTCCCGCGCTCGCTTCGACGGTGTAAAGCAGCGCGGTCCGCCGCATGGAACGAACTTTTTCCAATCGAACGGAAGCGGGGCAGCTACTTGCGGAGAAGCTCGTCAAGTACGCTGGTCGCACTGACGTAATCGTGGTTGGTCTCCCGCGGGGCGGGGTTCCCGTCGCCTACGAAGTGGCAAAACGCTTGAGTGTGCCGCTCGATGTTTTCATTGTGCGCAAACTCGGTGTGCCGGGTTTCGAGGAACTCGCCGTTGGCGCGATCGCTTCCGGGGGTGTGCGCGTTTTGAACGAAGATGTTATGCGCGCATTACCCAACCCAGACGAGACCATCGAATCGATCACGGCAAGGGAAACAGTCGAGCTGGAGCGACGCGAGCAAAGTTACCGCGACGGGCGCCCGGCACCGGAGCTGCGCGATCGCATTGTCATTTTGGTCGATGATGGTCTGGCGACTGGGGCGACCATGCGCGCCGCTGTCAAGGCATTGCGCCAGCGCGGCGCTGCGAAAATCGTCGTAGCAGTGCCAGTGGGCCCGCCAGACACTTGCCGTGAATTCGAGGATGAAGCAGATGAAACCATCTGCGCAAGCGTGCCTGAATTTTTCCAGGCGGTCGGCCAGTATTACGAAGACTTTTCTCAAACAAGCGATGACGAAGTGCGCGAGTTGCTGGCGCGCGGCGCGCAAGAACGACCCGCCTCAATGGGGCAGGAACAAATCAATGACTGAACCTGAATTTGTTCGCGAAATTGCACAGCCGCTCACGGGCAGCACAAATGATTATGATGCGTTGTTGGAGTTAGTCGGCGACGCGCGATTTGTCCTGCTCGGCGAAGCGTCGCACGGGACACACGAGTTTTATTTCGAGCGCGCGGCAGTCACGAAAAGGCTGATCGCGGAAAAAGGCTTCACGGTGATTGCAATAGAAGCCGATTGGCCGGACGCATATCGAGTCAATCGCTATACGCGCGGCGTAAACCAAGATCGGGATGCAAACGAAGCACTGTCAGGATTTCGCCGGTTCCCTTCCTGGATGTGGCGCAATACCGCGGTAGTGGAATTCGTGGAATGGCTGCGCGGCTTTAATCAACATGTCGATCCAAAGAAAGCGCCAGCCGGATTTTTCGGCATGGATTTGTATAGCCTGCATTCCTCGATCGACGCGGTTCTCAATTACCTGGAGAAAGTGGACCCGGACGCGGCGAAACGCGCGCGTCACCGTTACTCGTGCTTCGATCATTTAAGCCGTGATCCGCAGGAATACGGCTACGCCGCGACGGTGGGTGCGATCGAATCGTGTGAAAACGAAGTCGTGGAGCAACTCGTTGAGCTGCGAAGTAAGGCGGCGGAATTTCTCAGTCGCGACGGCGAGGTTGCCGCCGAGGAACTCTTTTTTGCAGAGCAAAACGCGCGGCTCGTCAAAAACGCGGAGCAATATTACCGCTTGATGTTTCGCGGCCGCGCTTCCTCGTGGAATTTGCGCGACCGGCACATGGTCGAAACGATCGAGGCGTTGGTCGCGCATCTTAATGGCAGCCGCCATCCGAAAGCAATTGTCTGGGCGCATAATTCACACTTGGGCGACGCGCGCGCGACCGAGATGAGTCAACACGGCGAACTCAATGTCGGACAGCTCGTCCGCGAGCGCTTCGAAGAAGAAGCGATATTGATCGGCTTCAGCACGCATCATGGGAGCGTGACCGCCGCCTCAGATTGGGGTGAGCCAGCCGAGCGTAAAAACGTGCGACCCGCTTTTGCACGGGAGCTACGAAGAGCTGTTTCACCAAACCGGGCTGTCACGGTTTTGGATCGATCTACGAAACGCGGGTGACAAGGTCGGCATCCTATACGGGCCGCGGTTTGAGCGCGCAATCGGTGTGATTTACCAGCCCGAGACAGAACGGTTGAGCCATTATTTTTATGCACGGCTCCCGAAACAATTCGACGCAATCATTCACATCGACGAAACACGGGCGGTGGAACCATTGGAACGGACCAGCGTTTGGGATGAAGGCGAATTGCCGGAGACTTATCCATTTAAGGTTTAGCCAATGACCCTTGAATGCAAATTTGGTAGGGCGCGACCGCCGGGCGCGCCGCATCGGACGGCCCGGCGGTCCGTCCCTACCAGCAATTCTCTTGTTCATGAATGAAGTGCGTATTCAGGCCGGTCGCGCGATGCTCGATGGCGATCTGACAATTGCCGATGGAGCGACGGCCCTCGTGCTTTTCGCTCACGGCAGCGGCAGCAGCCGCCACAGTCCGCGGAACCAATCCGTCGCGCGCACGCTCAACGAAGCCGGGCTGGCGACTTTGCTTTTCGATCTTCTCACGCCGGAAGAGGAGGCGATTGATCTGCGCACTCGAGAGCATCGCTTCAACATCGGTTTGCTGGCCGAGCGTCTTGTTCACGCGACAAAATGGGCACAGGAGCAAGAGCAAACCCGCGATTTGCGCTGCGGTTATTTCGGATCGAGTACGGGCGGCTGCGCAGCGCTGGTTGCGGCGGCGGAGATCCCGCAAGATGTCGGAGCCGTGGTCTCGCGCGGTGGTCGCCCCGATTTGGCCGGTGACGCACTACCAAAAGTGCAGGCACCGACGTTGCTCATCGTCGGCGGCAACGACGACATCGTCATCGAGCTAAATGAGCAGGCTCGCGATCAGATGCACTGCGAAGTGAAGCTGGAGATCGTTCCCGGCGCGACACATCTCTTTGAAGAGCCGGGAGCGCTCGAACGAGTTGCACAGCTCGCGAGCGACTGGTTCTCGCTCCACGCCGCCGGCAGCGCTGGCCCACACTGAGCGAATGACGAAATCCGAATGACGAAGCTCGAAGGAATGACGAATGATTAAGTAACCAAAGATTCCAAGACTGCTAGTTCGTCATTCTGGATTTGTGCTTCATTTGTCATTCGTCATTCGTGCTTCGTCACTGTTCGCGCCTTTATACGTCACGACCCGCCCCCAGAGGCTTTTCGTCCCCCAGATGCCGGCGCGCAGACATTCCAGTTGCACTATCTGGCTGTGGTCGACAAAGAGATTCACGTCCGCACCGTAATTTTTGATGTACCACGCGAAGACGTCGGGATCAGCGGCTTCGAACATCAGCTTCTCTAGGCCGATCTCGTCAATGAATTTGGCAGGCACATCCGTGCGCCATGGATCGACATTTTCGGTGATGCCTTCGCTTTCGATCATGATGATCTCAGCGCCGGCATCGAGAAGTCGTTTCGCCTGCGCGATGGCCCAGTTCGGGTCGCGGGGGCCTTCGGCTTGCAACTCCGCGGCAGCCGTCGCTCCGCCGGCGCCGAACTGAATGCCGACTTCCGGCTTCGCCTTCAGTCCGGATTTGCGCACCAATTCGATTAGGCGCAGCCAGTCATCGGTCGGAATCGAAACGAAACCGGCTGAGATTTCGATGATGTCGAAGCCGAGCTTTTTGCATTCCTCGACATATTGCCGCACGACGTCGCTGCCTTGGGCGAGCACGCGCTCGATGAATCCACCTGTCGAAACAAGCACATCGTGTTTATGACAGAGCTCGATGATATCCCGCACAGCCCGCTCGGGCATGAGTGTAAACGAACCGCCGGCGAATTTTAGCGAATCGACGTACGCTCCCATCGTCTCGAATAAGTCCTCGAGATATCGGCGGCCAACTACGGAGTAATACGGTCCGCGGATTTCCGTTAAACCGCGCTTCCGCGGTTTAGGTTCGCGTTCGTTGATTCGCAGGAATGGAAAGCTACGCTCGGGCTGTTTCGATTTCATCCGCTCACCAATAAGGAACGGAGCACAGTGTATGTCCGGTCGTCTCGGAAGCGCACGCGTCTCGCGTGCTGGATGGCCGCCAGCTCGGATTAAACACGCACGTGATCGTCGGTGGCTGCCGTGGCATTGAGTTAGAGCCTGGCGACATCGGTCGCGCACTCGATGAAATGAAACGCGCCGGCGCGGATGGAACGCGCCAACCCCGACGGACCAAGCGCTACGGTGAGCGACGGTTTGGCAGAGGCCTGCCAACGGCTCAGTGTCCTCTTACGACGACGGTGCCGCTGATGGTACCACTGGTGTCGCCAGTCGCAAAGTTCACGCACCGGTCCACAGTGAAGGCGCCTCTGGCGTGAGCGTACCGGCCCGTTCCGCCCATAATGGTTGCCAGTTCCACAATGTGAAGATCTCCGTTAGCGCATAAATCAGGGTTATTTCCAATTAAGCACGTTAAAATGCTGTCACCGTTGGCGGCGTCTCCCACTATCAAACGACTTGCCCCGGTGTCCTCCCCGGGGAAAGCGAAGGCCACTGGGGCCGTATAAAACTCTGTGAATGGACCAAGCTGCGTATCGGTTGATGTGACGCTCCCATTGACATAAAACCCTTGTGCTGGATCGGGGAAAGGTGCGTAACTTTCGCTCCCTGCGATA
>WNFY01000512.1_pt1 | contig 35123 bp, 32 predicted proteins | sample 5400091 | NCBI WGS metagenome assembly WNFY01 (sample SAMN13153364, study PRJNA577476) | soil metagenome | isolation source: 60 cm soil or saprolite under grassland replicate 1 | place: USA:California | collected 2016-06-15 | reverse complement strand
AGGTCGCGGCCGGCGACGATCTGTTCCGTCCTCAGCGCATGCCCCCGGGAATCGTGATCGAGGCCTTGCAGATCGAGGGCGCAGGAGAAGCGGCGCAGGACGGGGTGGTGTTCCTGCCGAGCGGCGAGCTGCCGGCGTTTCGCATCGTGCTCAGGAGCGGCGGCGCGCGCTGGAGTGTCGTCGGCGCCCCCGACGGGACCATACGCGCGCAGGCCGTCTCATGAATTGCGCCCGGCGCGCCGCAGGCTTCACCCTGGTTGAAATCCTGGTGGCGCTCGCCGTGCTCGCTATCGCGCTGACCGCGACGGCGCGCAGCCTGGGCGCGGCGATCGACACCACTGCGGCGCTGCGCGAGCGCACTCTCGCGCGTTGGGTGGCCGAGGACAGGCTGGCCGAGCTCGAGCTGCGCAGGGAATGGCCCGACCTCGACGTGAAGGAGGGCGACGCCGACATGGGCGGGCGCGCGTTCCACTGGCGCCAGGAGACGGGCGTGACGCCCGCGGCCCGCATGCGGCGCGTCGAGGTGAGCGTGTTCCTGAAGGGAAACGATTTGACGCTGGCGAAGATGACCGGATTTCTCGAGCAGACCGGACCCCAGACGGGGCCGCAGCCGGGGCCGGCCAGATGAATCCGTCCCGGCGTGTCTGCGGCTTCACGCTGATCGAGCTGCTGGTGGCGCTCGTGATCTTCGGGATTTTCGCCGTCCTCGCGTACGCGGGATTGGGCCGCCTGCTCGACAACCGCGGACGGCTCACCGAGGAGCAGCGCGTCTGGCAGGAGCTGTCGCAGGCTTTCCTGCGCATCTCCGACGACGTGGCGCACGCACGCCCGCGCGCGGTGCGCGACGTGGGCGGCTTTGATCTGCGGGCCTTCGTGGGACGGCCCTTCGATTCGCGCGCGCTCGCCGAGCCGAGCCTGGAGCTGACGCGCGGCGGCGAGCTGAACTACGGGGGCGCACCGCGTTCGGATCTGAGGCGCGTCGCTTATCGCCTCAAGGAAGGACGCCTCGTGCGAATCACCTGGCCGGTGCTCGATCGCGCTCCGGTGACCGTACCGCTCGAGGCGCCGCTGCTCGCCGACGTCGAAACCTTCGAGCTGCGTTTTTACGAAGCGGGCGGAGGATTGGTCGATACCTGGCCCACGGCGACGAGCGGCCCCGACGTTCCGCCGCGGGCGATGGAGGTCACGCTCGCCGTGAAGGGCCTGGGTCGCTTCAAGCGCCTGTTTCTGGTGAATCAGTGATGCCTGCCCGGCGCGCGCAGCGTGGAATCGCCCTGGTGACCGCGGTGATGATCGTCGCAATCGCGGCGGCGATCGCGGCTCAGATCGCCTTCGCGCACCAGATCTGGTTCCGGCAGATGGAAAACGTCGCCGACCGCGACGCGACCGACTGGCTGCGCCGCGGCGCGCTGCACTGGGCGAGCCTCGCGCTCCTCGAGGACGCGGCGCAGAACTCGACCGACGATCTCGGCGAGAGCTGGGCGATGGGACTGCCGACCCTTCCCGTCGAGGGAGGCACCATCAAGGTATCGATCGAGGACGCGCAGGGGCGCTTCAACCTGAACAGCGTGGGAAACCCGGCGAACCTCCAGATCCTCAGCCGCTTGCTCGAGGTGCTGCGGCTCGATCCGCAGCTCGCCAATGCGGTGCTCGACTGGATCGACCCGGACAGCCTCGTGAGCGCGGGAGGCGCGGAGGACGTCGATTACCTCAACCTCAATCCGCCTTACCGCGCCGCCAACCGGCCCATGGCGAGCGTCGACGAGCTGCGCTTGATACGCGGCTTCGACGCCAAGACCGTCGCCGCGCTGCTGCCGTACGTGACGGTTCTCCCTGTGGCCACCAACGACATCAACGTCAACACCGCCTCGCCGGTAGTGCTTGCGGCGCTGGTGCCGGGCCTGGATCTGCCGACTGCGCAGCGCATCACCGAGGAGCGGGGCAGCACCCCGTACAAGACCGTCGATGATTTCAAGTCGAAGCTGCGAGGCTTGACTCCGCCCACGGCGGGAATGGTCGTGAAGACGGACTTTTTCCTGGTCGCGCTCGACACCTCGATCGGGCGCCACGAGCGCCGCACCGAAGCGCTTCTTCAACGCTCGGCCGCCACCAAGACCACGACCTTGATCTGGCACAGGCCGCAACCCTTGATCGGATCGGATGAACCTGACTAATCTCAGTAAGGGCGCCTGGCTCGAGCTCTCCGCCTCCTGGCGCCGCAGGGGCGGCGACCGCCTCGAGCTGTGGCTGCCGCGCAACTGGCCGGCCGGGGATTCCGAGCTGCGCTGGCGCCGCGTCGCAGCGGGCGGGGCGGTCCGGCAAGGGGCCCAGCGCGGGCTCGAGGGACTCGCGCCGGCCGAGGAGATCGTCGTGTGGACCCCGGCCGCAGAAACTCTGTTCCTGCGGGCGCGCTTGCCGACTCGTTCCGCGGCGAAAATCGTTCAAGCGCTGCCCTTCGCGCTCGAGGAGCAGCTGATCGATCCCCCCGAGCGGCTGCATTTCGCTTTCGCGCACGAGCCGGACGGTGCGCTCGCCGTGGCGGTGACGCGGCGCGAGCGCATGGAGAGCTGGCTTGCGGCGCTCGCGGCCGCCGGCCTCGCTCCGACGCAGCTCGCGCCGGTGACCTTGTCCGTGCCGCTCGCAGAGCGCGCCTGGACGCTCGCGTTCGTCGACGGGGAGATCGTGCTGCGCAGCGGAGCACGCGCGGGCTTGGGCGGTCCGGCCGAGCGGCGGCCGCCCGCCTGGCTGCACGCGGCGCTCGCCGAAGCGCGGACCGAGGCGAGCGCCCCCGAGCGCATCCTGCTCGTCGACGCTCCCGCCGATCTGGATTCGGCAGCGTGGCGCGAGGCCCTGGGCCTGCCGCTGGAGTCGATGCGGCCCGGAGACGCATCCGTTCCGGCGGCGCCGCTCGATCTGCTGCAGCAGCACTATGCGCCGCGCGCTCACCTGGCGGCGCTCAAGCGCGCCTATATTCCGGCCGCGGCGCTGCTCGCGGCGTGGCTCTTCGCCGCGCTCGCCCTGGACGCGATCGAGTGGGCGCGATTGTCGCGGGCGGCGGGCGCGGCCGAGGAGGAGATGCGCGCGCTCCTTCTGAAGAGTTTTCCGGAAACCCGCGCGATCCTCGACCCGGTCGAGCAGATGCGGCGTGGTCTGGAGGACCTCGGCGCGGGCAGCGGCATCGCCGCACCCGGGGACATGCTCTTTCTCCTGGCGCGCGCCGCGCCGGTGATCGAGCGCGAATCGCGCGTGCGCACGCAGGGGATCGAGTACGCCGGGCGGGCGCTGGTCATCCGGCTCGCCGCCTCGGAGGCCGACGCCGAATCGATCGCGCGTGCGTTGCGCGCGCGATCGCTGGACGTGGAAGTGCAGCGCGCGGGCGGCGAAGCGCGGCTGCGCGTACGCGCGGCCGGCCAGGGCAAATCGTGAATTTCGCCTGGACCGAACCCGCTCGCGCGCGCTGGAACGCGCTCGGCGCGCGCGAGCGGCGGGTGGCCTCCGTGCTCGCCGGAATTCTGGGCGCGGCGCTTTTCTATCTGCTCGTCTGGAGCCCGGTCGAGAGCGGTCTCGCCAAGGCGCGCTCGCGCCTCGCCTCGGTACAGGCGCAGCTCGCCGGCGTGCAGGAGCAGGCCGCCCGGGTGGCGAGCCTGCGCGCCGCGCCGCGAGTCGCGCTGCCCGCCAATCCTGCCGCAGCGGTCGCGCAGGCAGCCGAGCGGCAGGGCCTGCGCGAGCAGCTGAAGCGCGTCGACGCGGAAGGCGCGAACGCGGTGCGCGTGCAGATCGAAGACGCCCCGTTCCTGGCCCTGATGGCATGGCTGGTCGAGCTGCAGCAGCAGTTCGGCCTGCGCGCGGAAAGCGCGACGCTCGAAAGGCGCGCCAATCCCGGCACGGTGAACGGGCGGCTGCTGTTGCGGGCGCAGGGCGCGTGACCGGCGCTTTTCGCCGTCCCGGCGTGCGGCTGGCCGTTCTGGGCATCGCCGCGTATCTGGGTTTTCTTCTGGCGAATGTGCCTGCCGCGTGGGTCGGATTCGCGCTCGAGCGCTCGAGTCGCGGAGCGCTTGCGCTCGGCGATCCCGCGGGCACCCTGTGGAAGGGCAGCGGCCTGCTCGCGCTGCGCTCGGGCGGTGCTTTTCGCGGCATCGCCGACCTCGAGTGGAGCTGCAATCCGCTGTCGGTATTGACGGGTCGGTTGAGCGTCGCGCTGTCCGGCGTCGCGCCCGAGACCCGGCTGCGCGCGAGCCTGAGCCTGGGCGCAGGGAGCGTGCGCTTCCAGAAAGTCGAGGCCGAGGCGCCGGCGGCCCTGCTCGAGCCCGCGCTGTCCGCGGCCGCTTTTGCGAAGCCCGATGGACGCCTGCGCATGCTGGCCGATTCGGTCGAAATCGGCGCAGCCGGCGTCGTCGGCGCGGCGACCGTCGAATGGGTCGAAGCCGGACTGAGCGGGCTGCAGCGGCTCGGCGATTATCGGCTGCAGATCACGGGGGCGGGCGAGCGCGCGGCCGTGAAACTCGCGACGCTGCGCGGGGACCTGCGCCTCACCGGCGAGGGCGAGTGGCGCGCGGCGCAGCCGCGCATCGTGCAGCTGCGCGGCATCGCGGCGGCCGCGGCCGAGCGCAAGGACCTCGAGCCGCTGCTGCAGGCCTTGGGGATCACGGGATCGGGAATCCCCCAGCCGTTCGCATGGACCGTACCGATCTAGGAAAAACATGATAGAAGAGAGCGGCAAGGCAGGGGAGAAAAGGGGAAAGCCATGAAAATTCGGCTGACAGCCGTCGTTGTGATCGCATCGGCGCAGCTTGCCGGCTGCGGCGGCGGAGGGGGCGGAGGCGGAGGGGGCGGAGGGGGCAGCACGTTTACGATCGGCGGCCTTTCCGATCCGCTTGCCGTGCAGCAGTGGCATTTGAAGAACACCGGACAAAACGCCTTTGCCGACGGAACCGGCGTTGCCGGCATCGACATCAACGTCGAACCGGTATACAGCAGCTTCGGTTTCACCGGCAACGGCGTGATCATCGCGGTGGTCGACAGCGGCCTTGAAATCGCCCACGAGGACCTCGCCGCGAACGTCGTGCCGGGCGGATCCTGGAATTTCAATAATGGCACCACCGATCCGACCAACACCGTCGATATCGACGGCGATCACGGCACCAGCGTCAGCGGGCTCATCGCTATGGCGCGGAACACCGTGGGAGGGATAGGCGTTGCACCCGGGGCGGAGCTCAAGGGCTTCAATTTCCTGTCGTCGGACCAGGCCGAGCAAAAGTTCCTCGATTCTCTGGGCGCTTCGCCCGACAGTCCCAACAGCAGCGACGTCTTCGTTTTCAATCAGAGTTTCGGTTTCAGCACCGGCCATGACATTCTGATCGACCCGACGGATGAAGCTCAATATTTCTCCGGCGTCACCAATCTTCGCGGAGGGAAGGGCGCTCTCTACGTCAAGGCCGCGGGCAACGGGTTCGACGGGATCTGCCCGCTCACGGGCCTTTCGTGCGAAAACGCGAACCACGATCCGGACAACACGCTTCCCTACCAGATCGTCGTCGGCGCTGTGAGCGCCGACGGCATCAAGGCGAGCTACTCCACGGCGGGTTCGGCGATCTGGGTAAGCGCGCCAGGCGGTGAATTCGGCAGGAACGCTGCGCTTGCCGGGGGTGCCGGAACCGTAAACGTCGAACCCGCGATGGTGACGACCGACCAGTCGGGTTGCACGAACGGCTATTCCCGGACGACGGTGAATAACGGAAGCACCTTCGACAACGGCGGCGCGCCGAATACTTCCTGCAACTACACGAACGGGATGAACGGCACTTCTTCCGCGACGCCGGTGACGGTCGGCGTGATCGCGCTCATCCTCGAGGCGAATCCGGCGCTCACCTGGCGCGACGTCAAGCACATTCTCGCCCGCACCGCCCGGCAGATCGACGCGGCGCGCCCTGCCGTCAGCATTACGCTCGGCAACGGCGGCGCCTATATCGCGGAGCCGGCATGGACGACCAACCACGCTCCTCAGCCGTTCAAGTTCCACAGCTGGTACGGCTTCGGCATGGTCGATGCCTCGGCCGCGGTGAACATGGCGAGGACCTACACCGCGGGTCAGCTCGGTACCTTCGCCAGCACGGGATTTATTTCAAGCGCGGCGCTCAGTCTTGCGATCCCGGACGACAGCGCGGTCGGCCTGACGAATATCCTGAACGTGCCGAACATTCCGGAAGTGCAGATCATCGAGGCCGTCCAGATCAGAGTCAGCATTACGCATACGTTTACCGGCGACCTCGGCATCGAGCTGATCTCGCCATTGGGCACGCGAAGCGTCCTGAAGAACATCGCCGATCAGTTCGACGGATCGGCCGACCTGAGCAACATGGTGCTCCTCAGCAACGCGTTCTACGGGGAAAATCCCGCCGGCACCTGGACGATCAAGGTGGTGGACGGATTGGCGGTTGATACGGGCACGCTGACGAACTGGGCCATCCGGGTGTACGGGCACTAGGTCGAGGGGCCACTCAGGCTTTTGGAGGTACGCAACATGAATATCCGAATCATCGCGCTCGGTCTGACGCTGGCGGCCCAGACGGGCTTCGCGCAGGAATCCTACAAGCCTGCGAAGGCGAGGGTGGCCGAGCGCGCTGCGATGCTGGAGACGCTGCAGAAAGGGAAGCAGATCCGGGGCAGCCGCGGGCAGTATTGTTTCCTGCCGGAGGTGCATGCGGTGGAGCACAGGGCTTCCGCGGAGACGCCGCAGCAGGCGCTCGCGCGGATCGGCGAGGGCGGCGCGCAGGTCCTCGAAATCAAGGGAAGGCTCGTGTTGTTCCGCTCCGCTCGGCCGAAACCGGCCGCCCTTGTCGCGCATGTCGCGGGGACGACCGTCTACCCGACCGTGGTGAACGTTCGAACCGGGACGCTGGGCGTGCTGACCGGGACTCTAGTGGTGAAGCCGAAGAGTATGGCCGACGCGGCGGCGATCGCGAGTAGTTACGGACTGGAGAAAGGCAAGGAGTATCCGCACCTTCAGACCGTGTTCTACCGGGCGAAAGCAGGCGCGGATATCGCCGATGTTGCCGCGGCTTTGCAGGCCGACGCGCGGATCGAAAACGCCTATCCGGAAATCATCGAGTACGTGCGCCTGCCGAAATAAATTCGCTCTCAGATTTTTTTGACATCGGGTAGAGAATCAATATAGTCTAAGCGAACTCCCGCGCAAGCCACACACAGACAGGGAGAGCAGAGGGGGATCCGTTCATGTCACGCTGCGGCATCGTGTCGCGTTCGGCGGCAATCATCTTTTTGAGATACCGAAACGAACCGCCGCCCGAGCGGCCATCGGGCATGGGATTTTTTTCCAAAACAAGGGGGGAACCAGTCATGCTGAAGAATTTCGCAAGAACAGCCGGTAGTATTTTTCAGATCTTGGTTGCAATGTCGCTGGCGGGCTGCGGTGGAGGGGGAGGCGGTGGGGGCAGCTTAACACCGCCGATCGGTTCCGTCAGCGGCGTGTGGCAAATCACCGAAACTGCGAAAACGTCGAACAATCCAAGCTGCGCTGCGCCCACCAGTCCGCTTCAAACGTATATCGCTTTGCTGACCCAGAATGGGAACAGCATAAATGCGCAAGTGGGGATCGACACCACAGCGCCGTATGACGCTTCCCTGGGATCCGACGGCACGCTTTTTACCGGCAGCCTCAGTGGGAGCACCTTATCCGTCTCGGGCACCAATCCTGACGGTGCCGGCACCACGACGACGAACGTAACCGGCACCGTGGCCGCGGGGTGCGGCTCGCTCTCGGGCACGCAGACCTTTGCCTATTCCGAGACAGGGTTTTCCTGTTCGGGGAATATCACGTTCAACGCTACGCGCACGCTCGGAAGCGGCTGCGGGACCGCGCCGACGAATACTGTCGTGGCTGAAGTCGAACCCAACGATACGCCGGGCACTGCTCAGCCGGTCACGATGCCGGTAGCGATTACGGGGAGCATGACGCAAAGTACGGTCGCTGACTCATGGGCAATAACCCTGTCCGGGACAACGGTCGTAAACGCCATGCTGACGGCTCCCGCGAATCAAGACATCGATCTGTACATTTACGACAGCACCGGCGCGACCGTTCTGGCGCGCAGCGATACGAGCTCCAACAATGAGGCGGTAGCGATTTCCCTGGGGGCGGGCAGCTACAGAGTCGTGCTCTTTCCATTTGCCGTGTCGGGGACGGCCAACTATACGGTGGTCATCCAGTAGTAGACTGTCCCTGCCGTGAGACTGGCTTGGGATCGGATTTTTCGCGGACGACGGAACATTTTTTCTGTGGACGTCCATCGGGTCGGGAAAGAGAGTTCCCGGGCGCTGGTCATCGCCATGACGATGCTGGTCCCCGGGAGCTACTGCTCGGCCCAAGGGACGGGGTCATCCGCATTTTCCGGCACGGCGCTCGCGGAACCCGGCCAGGGCATGCACCCGGACGCTCGCATGGATTTCGTCCTCACGGGGGTCGCGATGCGTCGCGCGGCGAGTTACGCGCTGATCAGCGTGGACGGGGGGCCTGACACTTCCTATCGAATCGGCGAACAGCTTCTGCCTGGTGTCGTGCTGGAGGTGGTTCTCCCCCAACGTGTCGCGATCGCACGAAACGGAACGCGCGAATGGCTGACGCTCCGGGGAAAAGCGGCGGCGTTTCATGAAAATCCGGTCGCGCCTTCTCCTGCCTCTAGCGGCCAGAAATACGCCGTGGGGGATGCTGCGGAGGGTGCAGCCGGTTCCAACGGCGGGACCGCGGGCTCGGACTCGCGTCGTCGACGCGGGATGGCGCGGCAAACGATACGCCAGGCGATCATCGAAGCGCGCCCGGATGGCGGGTTTCAGGCGAAGCGCGTGCAGCCCGGCAGCGCGTTCGAAAGGATGGGTTTGCGCGACGGAGACCTCCTGCTGAGTGTGAACGGGCAGCCGGTGAATTCCGGCGAGGAATTGGCGCGCCTCTATCAACAGGTCAGCGACAATTCCGGCGAGCTGAACGTCGAAGTGTTGCGCAATGGGACACTCGAGGAATTGCGTCTGGTGAATAATTGAATGCGGCCGTGCGCCGGTCGCGCTGACCGACTGGAAAATCCGCACCTTCGGCCACCAGCTTGCGCCGCGGACGTCGCGAGCTGCCACGGCGCGGTCACCCTCCGCGATACACGATCCTATAGATCACTCCCGCGTGGTCGTCGGAAACGAGCAGCGATCCGTCGGGCATGACTTCGAGGTCCACCGGCCGGCCCCGGACCGACTCGCCTTGCAGCCAGCCCTCGGCGAACACTTCGTGCTTCAACACGCGCCCGCCTTCGACGACCGCGCGCGCGACGCGGTAGCCGATCTTTTTCGAGCGATTCCACGAGCCGTGCTCGGCGATGAAGATGTTGTTGCGGTACTCGGCCGGGAACTGATTCCCGGTGTAAAAGCGCATGCCGAGCGCAGCGACGTGGGCCCCGAGCTTCACCGCGGGCGGTGAAAATTCAGAACACGAGCGCTTGCGTCCGAATTCCGAGTCGGCGGTGTCGCCCTGGTGGCAATAGGGATAGCCGAAGTGCATCCCGGGCCTGGGCGCGTGGTTCAGCTCGTCGGAGGGCAGATCGTCGCCCAGCATGTCGCGGCCGTTGTCGGTGAACCAGAGCTCCTTCGTGCGCGGATCCCAGTCGAATCCCACCGAGTTGCGCACGCCGCGCGCGAACACCTCGTAGCCCGAGCCGTCGGGCCGGATCCGGGAGATTAGCGCGTAGCGTGCGGGATCCGGATCGCAGATGTTGCACGGCGCGCCGACCGGCACGTAGAGCCGGCCGTCCGGGCCGAAGCGGATGAACTTCCAGCCGTGGTGCGTTTCGCGGGGGTAGCGGTCGGTGACGACCACGGGTTTCGGCCGCGCGTCGAGCTGCGCCTCGATGTCGTCGAAGCGCAGGATGCGGCTCACTTCGGCGACATAGAGCGCGCCGTCTTTGAGCGCCACGCCGTTCGGCATCTTGAGGCCCGAGGCGAGCGTGATGACCTGCGTCGCCCTTGCGTCGCGGTAGCGCACGGCGTACACGCGGTCGGTGCGCGTGCCGACGAAGAGCACGTTGCTTTTGCCCAGCGCCAGCGCGCGCGCGTCGGGAACGCCGTCGGCGAAGACGCTTATCTCGAACCCGGGGGGAAGCTTGATGCGCTCGAGCGGCAAGCGCTGGGCGAACGCGGCTTGCGCGAGCACGACTGCGACGCACGCGAATCCGGTCCGCAGGGCGATGCGGGGAAGGTTCCCTTTCACGGCTCGTCCTGTCAAAATCCCGTCAGGAGAGATCGTCATAGTAACAAACGCTTTCAGCGGGCGCGACAAGCACGCCGGCCCTTGACCTGCTTCGTGCGCCCGGTGCATGATTTACCGTAACGCCCGCAACGGGCGGAATTGAATTTCCTATCACTGGGAGGGGATATGCGATTCGGATCAATTCGCGCAGCAGCGGCGCTTGCGCTCCTTTTTGGCATTCTGGAAAGCTCGAACTCGGTCGCGGTGCGCCCCGAGCCCGTCGCCGAGGGCAACGGCCTAATCACACCCGTTTGGATGCCGCTCGGCGTGAGCAAGCGGGAGATAACGGTTGTCGTCCAGCTCGCCGGGGATTCCGTTGCAGAGCGGCAAGGCAACGCCGGCCGCAAGCTCGATCGGGACGAGAAAGAGCGCATCAAGGGCCAGCTGAAGAGCCAGCAGGACGGGTTGCGCGGCAGCATCGAAAATCTCGGCGGCACCGTCATCGCCAATTACCACGCGGCCTACAACGGCATCAAGGTTCGCATCGCTGCGGAAAGGGTGAGGGAACTCGCCGCGCTGCCCGGCGTCGTCGCGGTCCGGCCGCTGCAGCTCATGAAGCCGGACAATCTCCGCGGCATCCCGCTCATCGGCGCCCCGGCCGTCTGGCAAAACCCCGGGTTGCATGGCGAGGGCGTAAAGATCGCGATCATCGACACCGGCATCGACTACACCCACGCCAATTTCGGCGGCCCGGGCACGGCGGCGGCGTACACAGCGGCCCACGCGACGGAGACGTCACCGTTACCACCCGATTCCACGTTGTTCGGTCCGAACGCGCCGCGAATCAAGGGCGGCATCGATCTCGTCGGCGACAGCTATAACCCCGACCCGGCCGCCGGGACGGCTTTCCAGCCGAAACCGCACCCGGATCCGAATCCGCTCGACTGCAACGGTCACGGCTCTCACGTCGCCGGCACCGCCGCCGGCTCCGGCGTCACTTCGGCCGGCGCGACCTACACCGGCCCTTACAACGCAGCGACGCTCGCGACGCCGAGCAACTTCAGCGTCGGCCCGGGCGTTGCGCCGAAAGCCGACCTCTACGCCGTGCGCGTGTTCGGCTGCGAGGGCCCGACCGACGTCGTCGTCGATGCGATCGAGTGGGCGGTCGACAATGACATGGACGTCATCAACATGTCGCTCGGTTCGGTGTTCGGCTCGAAGGACGATCCGTCCGCCGTGGCGTCGACCAACGCCGCCAAGGCCGGCGTCATCGTCGTCGCATCGGCAGGCAATAGCGGCCCGAGCCCGTACGTCACCGGCTCGCCGGCAACCGCCGACGGCGCCATCTCGGTGGCGGCGAACGATCCGTACCCGAACTTCCCGGGGGCGACGCTCACCTTCTCGGGAACGACGATTCCCGCGATCAACGCCAACGGTTTCGCGTTGTCCGGTGCGTCCACTTTCAACGTCAAGGTGATAAAGGATGTGGCGGCGAGCGAATCGCTCGGCTGCAGTGTCGCGGCCTTCGGTGGCCCGCTGCCGCCAAACACGATCGCGGTCGTGAATCGCGGCACCTGCGCGCGCGTCGCGAAGGCCATCTTCGGCCAGCAAGCCGGCGCCGCGGTGGTGGTGATGGTGAACAACGCGGCCGGCTTCCCGCCGTTCGAGGGGCCGATCACTGCCAACCCGGACGACGGCGTCCCTTTCAACGTGACGATTCCGTTTCTCGGCGTGAAGGGACCGGCGAGCACCGCCTCGTCGGACGGCGCAAAGCTGCGCGCCACGGCCGACGGTACCGCGACAACCGTCGTTGCAGCGCTCATCACGAACCCCAACTTTACCGGATTCGCCAGCTTTACCTCGGGCGGGCCGCGCAACGGGGACAGCGGTCTCAAACCGGACGTCACCGCGCCGGGCGTCAGCATCATTTCGACGGCCATCGGCACCGGCAACGCAGGCGCGGCGCTCTCCGGCACGTCGATGGCCTCGCCTCACGTCGCCGGCGCCGCGGCGCTCACGCGCCAGGCGCATCCGACGTGGAAGGTCGAGGACATCAAGGCGGCGATCGTCAACACCGGGCGTCCGTCAGGCGTGCTCGGCTACAAAACGAGTCTGGGCGGAACGGGCCTTGTCCAGCCGGCGAGCTCGACCGCGACCCAGGTGGTTGCGCGCACCGAGGGCCAGAGGTTCGGCGCCTCTCTCAACTTCGGCTTCGCCGAGTTCAGGGACAAGTTCCACAGGACCAAGGACATCTCTCTGCGCAACCACGGTTCTTCGGATGCGATCTTCAATGTCGCGCAGGCGGCCGCGTCCGGCAGCCCGCACTCCGTGAGCTTGAGCAGAACCTCGGTGCGAGTCCCGGCCCACGGCGAAACCGAGGTCAGCGTGACGCTCGATGTCACCGCCGCCACCGCGGGCAACTCGGAAAACTTCCGCGATGTGGCCGGGCTCATCGAGTTCACGCCGGCCAGCGCTTCCGACAACGGCGGCGTCGCGCTACGCGTGCCTTACTACCTGGTGCCCAGGGCGCTGTCCGATGTTTCGACGTCCATCGGCAGGCTGAGGGGCACGAACCCGTCCACGATCGCCACGGTAAGCAACAAGCGCCGCGGGATCTCCGGCGATGCGGATTTCTACGCCTGGGGCATCGTGGACAAGAGAATCAGCGGCGATGACTCGGAGAGCGACGGAGAAGACGATAACAGCGATAAGCCGTCCAACGACGTGCGCGCGATCGGCGTTCAATCGTTCCCGAACCCGAGCGCAACCGACCCGACGAGGCAGCTGCTGGTCTTTGCCGTCAACACCTTCAACCGCTGGTCGAACGCGTCGACGAACGAATTCGCCATCTTCGTCGATGTGGACCACGATGGCGTCGACGACTACGTCATCGTCGGCGTCGATATCGGAGCCGTCACCGCCGGCAGTTTCGACGGCAGGCTCGGTAGCTTCGTGTTCAGCACCCGGTCGCCGGACGCGAGCGGCACAATCTTCCTGGCCTCGGCTCCGACCGACAGCTCGACGGCGCTGCTGCCGGTGCGCTCGTCGCAGCTTTGCCGCGTCAGCGAGCCGTGCCTTTCGAAGTTGTCGAATCCGCGCCTCACCTACCATGCGGTGAGTTTCGATCTCGCCAACGGCGGGAGCAAGGTGGTTGCCGGCTCGGCGAAGTACAACGCCTGGTCGAGCTCGATCAGCCAGGGCGGTTTCGTCACCGTAGCGCCGGGAGCGACCGACGCGACCACCGTCATTTCGGTGAACTCGGCCGAGTCGAATCACACGCCGGCGCTGGGCCTGATGGTGGTGACGTTCGACAACAAGAGCGGCGCCGATGAGGCTCAGCTCATCAGGGTCGACGTGAAATAGAGCGTCGCTTCATCGCGCCCAGCGAGAGGCCGGCGTTTGCCGGCCTTTCGCATTTCGTATGAAGCTCATCAGCTGGAACGTCCAGCGGTGCCGCGGCTGCGACGGCAGCGTCGACCCGGTGCGCATCGGCAGGGTGGCGAGGGACGTGGCCGATTTCGACGTGCTGTGCCTGCAGGAGGTCGCGCGCAACTACCCCGACCTCGCGGGAAGCTCGGGCGAGAACCAGTACGAAGCGCTCGCGCGGCTGTTCCCGCACTATACCGTCCTGAAGGGCGTGGCCACGGACGTGCCGGCGCCGCGAGGGCAGCGGCGCGAATTCGGCAACGCGATCATCACTCGCCTTCCGATCCTGCAGGTGTTCCGGCGCCTCCTGCCCTGGCCCGCTGATCCGTCGGTGCCGAGCATGCAACGCGCGGCGGTCGAAGTCGTGCTCGATACGCCTTGCGGGCCCTTGCGCGTGACCACGACGCACCTTGAGTATTACTCGGCGAAGCAGCGCGCGGCGCAGGTCGAGGCGCTGCGCGAGCTGCAGATCGAAGCCGCGTGCCACGCCGCCGCGCCGGTCCCCGCGAAGGAGGGCCCGTTTCGAACGCTGCCCCGGCCCGCTTCGGCGATTCTCACCGCGGATTTCAATTTCCCGCCGCAGGACGCGCTGCACGCTCGTCTGCAGTCTCCTCTCGCGCCCGGGGTTCCCGCCTACCGCGACGCGTGGCGGCTGCGCCATCCGGGAAAGCCGCACGCGCCCACGATCGGCGTGCACGACAAGCTGCAGTGGCCGGGGCCGCCCTTCGCCTGCGATTTCATTTTCGTGACGGAGGATCTCGCCCACCGGGTCGAGGACGTGGTCGTCAACGGCGAGACCGACGCCTCGGACCACCAGCCGGTGCTGCTCGAGCTGCGCGACTAGGAAGCCGGGCGCGGCGCGAAGCTCAGTCGGTACTTCGCTTCGTAGGAGGGATCGAGCGTTCCCATCCATCGATCCCAGAACAGGAAATAGAACCCGAAGTTGTGGCGCGCCTGCTCGTGATGAGCGTTGTGCGCGACCGAGGTGTTGATCCAGCGGCCCAGAGGATGTTGCGCCCACCCTCTCGGATAGAGCTCGTAGCCCAAGTGCCCGTACACGTTGATCGCGGTCGAGATCGTGTGGAAGATCAGCAGCGCCGTCGGATGCAAAGGGATGATGAAGATGATCAGCACGAGGCCGAGCGCCTGGACCACCGACTCGAGCGGGTGAAACGCGTACGCGGTCCACGGCGTGGGATTCCTCGAGAGGTGGTGCACGCCGTGGAAGATCCGAAAGAGCGCTGGCGTATGCATCAGCCGGTGGGTCCAGTAGAAGTAGGCATCGTGCGCGAGGATCACGAGCGCGATGCTGAGCCAGAAATACGCCCAGCCGTATCGGGCGACGTCCAGATAGACGAGCGTGTAGGGCGCGATGCCGTAACCGGAGATCACCCCGATGACGAGGCCGAAGATGAGGACGGCCACCGCCGAGTAGGCGATCTCGCGCCGGATCTGCGCCCCGCGCGGCATCGCCCGCTGAAGCTTGCCGCCGGCGGGTCTTGCGTACCAAACGAGGAAGGCAATACCGGCGAGCAGCACGTAGCGGATTCCGTAGATGACTGCCGCGACCAGGAAAGGTCTCAAGAAGCCTTGGGGCAACAGGGCGTGCGCCAGGTCGTCCATGTGGCCCGCGTCAAAACCGGTACGCCAGGCTCGCGCTAGCGTAGTGGTTCGACCTGCGCTCCGCGAGCGGGCTGCGCGCGGCGTCGCCGTGCAGCCGCCGCGCCTCCAGGTTGCCGACGACGATCCATTGCCGGCTGAGATCGGCTCCCCAGAGCAATCCGCCGCTCGTATACAGCGGGCCGCTTCCGGCCGAATACACGGGCAGACCGGTGGTCGCCGATTGCCCGGACGTAATGCCGTAGAACGACTGGTTCGATTTCGAATCGGCCCAGGTCCCCTGGACGAATACGGCGGCGGTGATCGCGCCGCCCCCGAAAACGACCGCGGTGAAGCGCAGGTCCGCCTGCGCGCCCCGATCGCGGTCGACGAAATGACGCCCGCGCGCGAGCAGCGTGACCGGCATCGGGCCGAGCTTCCGGTCCCATTCGACGTGCAGGCCGGCCGAAGCGCCGGGGTTGATGTCCGGGACGTTGTTGCTCCTCAAGAAATCCGATTCGCTCGCGAGGCGGCCTCCCTCGTAGGCGATCTGCGCCCCGATATTGAGGCCGCGCGCGAGCTCCGTCCTGGCGCCGCCCTCGAGGATCCCCTGGGTGGTGCGCGCGAACCAGGGCTTTCCGTAATATCTCACCGTCGGAATCAGATCGGTTCGCTGCGCGGCCGAGCCGTCGTATGCGGGTCGCGTGCGCACGCCTGCGCCTATCCACGCGTATTCCGGCAAGGCGCTCTGGGCGAGGGCCGCAAGCGGAACGATAGTCAGAAGAGCGAGAACCATGCATCGCGCAGTCATGCGTGAAGTGTACCGCGAGCCTAGGCGCTGAGAAATTCGAGCAAGGCGTCGAGAACTTCGTCCGGCTTCTCGCCCATGAGGTTGTGGCCGGCGCAGTCCAGCGTTACCACGGTCGAGTGCGGAACCAGCCGGGCGAGGTTCCGTCCCGCGCGGGCGGGGGTCATCGCGTCGCGCGCACCGAGCAGGAACAACGCGGGGCATTTCACTTGCGCGGCACGCTCGAATCCCGTCTTGTATGCGTCGCAGGCGGCAAAGTCGGCGTGCAGCACCCCCGGCTTCTGCCGCTGCATCAGCCGCAGGTTCCCGCCGATCACCCAGGATCCCGGGCCCGGATTGCCCGGATAGTGCGCGCAGGCGGAGTGGGACCAGATGTTGATCATGGCGTGGGCGTCGGATTCCCTGGTTTTCGTCGCCTGAAGGAGATCGGGCGAGACGCGCATCGGAAAGGCGGCTCCCAGCAGGGCGACGCGGCTGACGCGCTCCGGGTTCCGTGCGGCGCATTCGAGCGCGGCGAGCGACCCCATGCTGTGGCCGATGAGGGCCGCGGTGCTCACCTTGGCCGCATCGAGCAGCGCGACGATCCAGCCGGCCATGTCCTCGATGCTCGCGAGCGGCGCTCCGCCGCTCTTGCCGTGCCCGGGCAGATCGACCGCGAGCACCGCGCGGCCGTGGTGCGCGAGATAGCGCGACTGCAGCACCCAGACGCAATGGTCCTGTTCGCCGCCGTGGATGAGCGCGACCGCGGGCAGCTTCGGGTCGAAGGTTTTCCCGCCGGTATAAACGTAGGCGGCATGGTTCGCGACCCGAATTTCCATCTTCAGGCCTTTGCGGCGCGCAAGGCCCGCGAGAGATCCTCGATCAGGTCCCGCGGGTCTTCGAGGCCGATCGACAGGCGAATCGTGCCCGGACCGATTCCCGCTTCGGCGAGCGCCGCGTCGCTCATGCGAAAGTGCGTGGTGCTCGCCGGGTGGATCACCAAGGACTTCGCATCGCCGACGTTGGCGAGGTGCGAAAAAACTCTCAGCGCCTCGATGAAGCGCCGGCCGGCGGCGCGGTCGCCCTTCAAGTCGAAGCTGAACACGGCGCCGCAGCCGCGCGGGAGAAGCCGCTTCGCGAGGGCGTGGTCGGGATGCGAAGGCAGCTCGGGATAGGCGATCGATTCGACCGCGGCCTCTGTGCCGAGGAAGGCGATCAGCTTGCGCGTGTTCTCGACGTGCCGCTCCATCCTGAGCGGAAGGGTTTCGACGCCTTGCAGAATCTGGAACGCGCTCGCCGGGCTCATGCAGGCGCCGAAATCGCGCAGGCCTTCGCGCCGGGCGCGCAGGAGGAACGCGGCGACGCTGGACTCCTCCTGGAAATCCATGCCGTGGAAGCCCGCGTAGGGCTCGGTCAGCTCCGGAAATTTCCCCGAGGCTTCCCAGTCGAACGTGCCTCCGTCCACCAGCACTCCGCCGATCGCCACGCCGTGCCCGCCGAGGAACTTGGTCGCCGAGTGATAGACGAGGTCGGCGCCGTGGTCGAAGGGCTTCAGCAGGTAAGGCGTGGTGAAGGTGGCGTCCACCAGGAGCGGCAGCTTGGCTGCGTGCGCGATCGCGGCGACCGAGGCAATGTCGAGCACATCCAGTCCCGGGTTGCCGAGCGTCTCGCCGAAAAGAAGCCTGGTGTTCGGCCGGATTGCCTTTTTCCAGGCGGCGAGATCGCGCGGGGATACGAACGTGGTTTCGATGCCGAAGCGCGGCAGCGTGTAGGAAAGCAGATTGTGCGAGCCGCCGTAGAGGGCGCGCGATGCGACGATGTGCGAGCCCGCCCCCGCGATCGTCGCCACCGCGAGGTGCAGCGCGGCCTGGCCGCTCGCGGTCGCGATCGCTCCGACGCCGCCTTCGAGCGCCGCCACCCGCTCCTCCAGCACCGCGTTGGTGGGATTGGAGATGCGCGAGTAGACGTGCCCGCCGCGCTCCATGTTGAAGAGCGCCGCCGCGTGGTCCGCGTCGCGGAAGACGAACGAGGTCGTGAAATAGATCGGCGTCGCGCGGGCGCCGGTGACCGGATCGGGCCTCTGGCCCGCGTGCAGGCTGAGCGTGTCGAACTGGAGAGATCGGGGTGCGGCCATGGCGTTCTCCTCGGGGTCCGGCCGATTCTAGCAGCCGGGACACTTTTTGAAGGCGAAAAAAAACCGCGCCCGAAGGCGCGGTCTCATTTCGGCCGGAACTGGTCAGCCGAGCCGGATCGGCACGTAGATCTTGTTGCCCTCGCGTTGTATCAGGAGCGCGACGCTGCCGCGCGAACGGTCCACCAGGCGCCGCAGCTGATCGACCGTGTTCACCGGCTGGTTGTTGAACGCGAGAATGACGTCGCCCGGCTGAACGCCCGCCCGCGCGGCGGGACCCTCGGATTCCTCCACGAGCAGGCCGCCTTCGGTTTCGTTCTGTCTGCGCTCTTCCTGGGTGAGGGGGCGCACCGCCAGACCGAGCTTGCCCGGCTTCGCCTTGAGTTCGCTCTGCGCTTTTGCCAGCTTCTCCGCCGGGGCCTCGCCGAGGGAAGCTTTCAGCTCCCGCGTTTCACCCTGGCGCCAGATCTTGAGGTTTACCGGCGTTCCGGGGCGGGACTCGCCGATCATGCGGGGCAGGTCGATCGAATTCTCGACGGCGCGCCCGTCCACCGACAGGATGATGTCGCCGGTCTTGATGCCGGCCTTGTCCGCGGGACTTTTCGGTTCCACGGCGCTGACCAGGGCGCCCTGCGCCCTCTTCAGCCCGAAAGAATCGGCCAGCTCCTGGCTCACGCCCTGGATGGTGACCCCCAGCCGGCCGCGGCTGACCTTGCCGTATTTCTGAAGATCGGTCTTGACCTTCATCGCGACGTCGATGGGGACCGCGAACGACAATCCCATGTAGCCGCCGGTGCGGCTGTAGATCTGCGAGTTGATGCCGATCACCTCGCCCGCCATGTTGAAAAGCGGCCCGCCGGAGTTGCCGGGGTTGATGGCGACATCGGTCTGGATGAAAGGCACGTAGGTCTCGTCGGGCAGCGAGCGCGATTTCGCGGAGATGATGCCCGCGGTGACGGTGTTCTCCAGGCCGAAAGGCGAGCCGATCGCGGCGACCCATTCGCCGACTTTCGCCTTCGAGGCGTCCCCGATGCGGACCGTCGGGAGATTCTTCGAATCGATCTTGACCAGCGCGACGTCGGTGCGGCGGTCCACGCCGATCACCTTCGCCTTGAATTCGCGCTTGTCGGTGAGCTTGACCGTCACTTCGGACGCGTCATCGACCACGTGCGCGTTGGTGAGGATGTAGCCGTCCGCGCTGACGATGAAACCCGAGCCGACCCCCTTGCGTATCGCGTCGCCTTGCGGCATGGGAATCTGGAAACGGCGGAAAAACTCGTAGACCGGGTCGCCCGGCTCGCCGGGGATCTGGGGTTGCTGCATCTGGGTGCGCACGGGCGCGGTGGTGGTGCTGATGTTGACGACGGCGGGCCCGTTTTGCTCGACCAGGGCGCTGAAATCGGGGAGCGCGCCGGCGGCGGACCTCTGGATCTGCGGTGTCTGGGCCTGCGAGCTCGATACGGGGATCAGCCTGCCGCTCTCGAAGCCCAACAGCGTTGCGGCCGCGCACACGGCCAGCACCACGGCGAATTTCATCTTGGACATCGGGTCTCCTCCAATGATTCCGCTAACGCGTCTTGGGCAGCGCAGGCGAGGCGAAGTTCCCGCCGCTCCAGGCCCCGACACATTTCGTTACCGGAAGACTTCAGTCCCGCTTGGCCTGGGGGGGCCTCGCGGCCTGTTCGCGCACCCCCTGGTCGGCACGCGCCTTCTTCAGGATGTCGGCGCACTCTTGCGAGCCGATCCGCAGGGCGAGCTCGATCGCCGTGTCGCCGTCCTTGCTGACCATGTTGACGTCCGCGCCGTTCCTGAGCAGCAGCTCGACCATCTTCGAGTCGCCGCGCGCCGCGGCGTACATGAGCGGCGTATAGCCGTTCTCGGCGACCAGGTTGGGGTCGAAGTTCTGCGAGAGGACCTTCTGCGCGTAAATGAGGTTGCCCTTCTCGATGGCGTAGAACAGCACCTTGATGCCTTCGGAGCTCTGTTGCTTGGGTCTTTTTTCCAGGCCCGTCGGAAGCAGGTCCACCACGTAGTTGATGAGCGAAAAGCCCACCATCGTGGCCATGGCGATGACCAGAGGCAGGGTCGAAATTCCGAGGCCCTCGGCCACCTCGCCGGGCATGTTCGCGGCGACCGCCAGGAGCACGACCAGGAAGAAGAACTGGAACTTGAGGTACAGGAACAGCGCGATGAAAACCGTCAAGGCGAGCGCACCGAGCAGGAAATCCCGATTGATATCGAAGCGCTCGAGCGCTTCCTCGGGCAGGTTGGCGAGAGTCGCGGCGAGCCCGACCAGGACGACCAGTGCGATTTCCTGTACCCGCTTCCTGTTGAAATTCATGGCGCTCCCCCGACAGGGACTCCGGCTTGTTTGAGGCTATTATAGTGGAGCCGCAAAGGCAGCTACGGCGGGGCATCAGGATGAGCAAGGCATTCACGCGCGAAGGCGACGCGCCGGAAGAGGAGATCGAGGTCGAGCCCCGGGTGCCCCGGGGGTCGAAGAACTACATCACGCCCGCGGGCTATGCGCGCTTGAGATCGCAATTGAGGGCGCTGGACGAGGTCGAGCGCCCGGAGCTGGTGAAGACGGTGGCGTGGGCCGCGTCCAACGGCGACCGCTCGGAAAATGCCGATTACCTCTACGGGAAAAAACGCTTGCGCGAGATCGAGCGCCGCATCCGCTTTCTCGTCAAGCGCCTGGAGATCGCCGAAGTGGTCGATCCCCGCGACCAGGACCAGGACCGCGTGTTCTTCGGCGCCACCGTCACCTACCGCGATGCGGGCGGCCGGGAGCACACCGTCAGCATCGTCGGCACCGACGAAGTTGACCCCGCGCGCGGCCGGGTGTCGTGGGTGTCGCCGATCGCCCGGGCGCTGCTCAAGACGCGCGAGGGCGACGCGGTGACGCTCAGTACGCCGGCCGGGGACGAGCCGCTCGAAGTTCTTTCGATTCGCTACGAGGAATTGAAATAGAAAACCGGGGACAGACCACCATTTTCTTCAGCACCGGGCTCACTCCAGCCTGTCCCGAAAATAGTGGTCTGTCCCCGGTTTCTTCTCAGTTGGCCGCGACGCTCGTAAAATCCCCGGCCTTGACGACCGAGAGTTTTGCCGGATCGATATACCGTCGCAGGGCCTCGACGACGGCCTTGGGCGTCATGGCGGCGATCCGCCGCTCCAGCTCCTCTTCCCACGCGAAAGTGCGGCCGAGCGCGAGGTAGGACGCGAGGCGGCTCGCGACGGTCGCGTCGCTCGAGCGCGCGAGTTGTCGCGACTGCAGCAGGCCGTTCTTCCCGGCTTCGACTTCCTCGGCGCTGAAACCTCCGGCGAGCGTCTTGCTGAGCTCCTCGGCGAGCGCCGCTTCGACCCGCGCGCGGTTTTGCGGCGCGTAGATGGCGAAGACCCCGAAGCTGCCGCGCTCGAAGAAGCTGTCGGCCGACAGGAACGAGCCGACGCTATAGGACAGCCCCTCCTTCTCGCGGATGCGCCGCACCAGCCGCGAATCGGATGAGCCGCCGAGAAGATAGTTGCCGAGGACGAGCGCCGCATAATCGGGGTTGTCGTCGCGCAGCTTGAGCAGCATCCCCGCGCGCAGCACCGCGTTCGCCTTGTCCGGCGTGTTGATCACGTCGTCGGTCGGCGCGACCTCCGCGATCCGCAGAGGGATTCGCGCGTAAGGGTGCGGGCTTTTCCAGTCGCCGAACAGCTCCTGGGCGAGGCGCGCGATCTCGCCCGGATCGAAATCGCCCACGACCGCGAGCTCGCTGTCGGAGGCGCCGTAGAAATCGGCGTAGCACCGCTTGGCGTCGTCGAGGGAGAGCGCCTGGAGCCGCGCGCTGCGCTCGTCGAGCGTGGCCGTATACAGCCAGTGCTCGGGCGGGTAGGGATTCAGGTGGCGGGCGAGCGCAAGGCCCGCGAGCGCGCTCGGATCGCTTCTTTGCGTGTCGATGCTGGTGAGCGAGGAGCGGCGCAGCTGCTCGAACTCCTCATTCGGAAAAGACGGCTGGCGCAGTACCTCGGCCATCAGCCTGAGCGCCTCCGGAAGGCTCTCGCGGACCGTTTCGACCGAGCCTCCGTCGCCGCCGACGCCCACGTTCGCCTTGAGCCGGTCGAACCGATTGCGGAGCTGTTCGCGGGAATTCTTCCGCGTGCCGCGCAGCAGCATCCCGCTCGCGATGTTGCAGGCCGCGGCGCGGTTCAGCTTGCTTTGCTCGTCGCCCCATTCCAGAGTGAGCTGCGCCACCACGGTGCCACCGCGCGTTTTCTTGGGGAGCAGCGCGAGCTTCATGCCGCCGGGGAGCGTCATGCGGATGACGCGCGCCTCGATGTTCGCGGGGGTCGGATTGAAATCCTCGCCCGGCGCTACCGTGGCCGAGCCGCGGTAGTCCTTGAGCGCGGCGGCGAGGTCCGGCACCGGCGGAATCTCCGCGCGGTCGGGCGAGGGCGTCGGAATGAACATTCCCAGCGTGCGATTGGCGGGTTTCAGATAGCGCGTCGCGGCGCCCTGGACGTCGGCGGCGGTGGTCCGCTTCAGCCGGTCGCGGTGCAAAAAGAGCACGCGCCAGTCGCCGATGCCGGCGCATTCGGAAAGCGCGCTGGTGAGCTCGCGGGAATCGGCGAGCGTGAGCTCGATGTCGTTGACGAGGCGCCTTTTCGCGAGCTCGACCTCTTCCTCGGTGACGGGGCTCTTGGAGAAACCCTCCAGGACACCGAGCAGCGCGTCGCGCGCGGCCTCGAGCGAAGCGTCCTGCCTCACATTCGCGCCGAAGTAGGCGAAGCCCGCCTCGCGCTGCTGCCGCTCGGTGCCGAAAACGGAGCTCGCCAGGCCCGCTTCGACGAGCGCCTTGTGCAGCCGCCCCGAAGGCACGTGGCTGAGCAGCGCGACCAGCACGTCCACGGCGGCGTATTCGGGATGGCTCCCCGGAGGCATGTGGTAGAGCGCCGAGACGAGCTGCACGTCGCCCGAGCGCCGCAGCGTGACCGTGCGCTCTCCGTCCTGGGTCGGCTCGACGGTATAGGTCCGGCGCAGCGTGCGTGCCGGTTTGGGGATCCTGCCGAAATGCTCTTGCACGAGCTTGAGGACGGCCGGCTCGTCGAGCTTGCCGGACACGAGCAGCACCGCGTTGTCGGGCTGATAGTAGTGGCTGTAGAAAGCCCGCAGCCGGTCGATCGGCACGTTCTCGATGTCCGAGCGCGCCCCGATGATCGCATTTCCGTAGTTGTGCCAGAGATAGGCGCTTGCCGCCATGCGCTCGCGCAGCACGCTGAAGGGGCTGTTTTCCCCCGACTCGAACTCGTTGCGCACCACGGTCATTTCCGCGTCGAGATCGCGCCGGGCGATGGAGGCGTTGACCATGCGGTCGGCTTCGACATCGAGCACGTGGGCCAGGGTCTTCTCGCTCGCGGGAAAAGTTTCGAAGTAATTGGTCCGGTCGAACGAGGTGCTGCCGTTGTAGCGCGCGCCGCGCCGCTGGAAATCGGCCTTGATGTCCGGGAAGCGCGGCGTGCCGCGGAACATCAGGTGCTCCAGAAGATGCGCCATTCCGGTTTCGCCGTAGCCTTCGTGCCGCGAGCCGACGAGGTAGGTGACGTTGACAGTGACGGTATCGATCGAGCGGTCGGGGATCAGCAGGATTTTCAGGCCGTTCGCGAGGCGGTATTCGGTCACGCCTTCGACCGAGGTGACCCGCGCGACCCCGGCGGGCAGGCCCGCGCCCGTCGGCTGGGCGGCGACCAGCGCCGGAAAAATCAGGGAAAGCGCGGCGAGGAGGCGGTATCGATGGAAGTTCATCGGGCTTGCTTCTTGACCGGCGGGGCCTGAGCAAGTTCAATTCTATCCGGTACGGGAGGAGCCGAACGGGGCGGGCTTGAATTCCGCGGGCGCAAGCCTCATTCTCCGCTCGGGCCAGGGCCCGCCATTTCCCCGAAAACCTCGGAGCCACCGCGCCATGTCGGCAACAGCCGCAAAAGAAACCCTGGGCTTCCAGGCGGAGGTCAAGCAGCTCCTCAATCTGATGATCCACTCCTTGTACGGCAACAAGGAAATCTTCCTGAGGGAGCTGGTTTCGAACGCTTCCGACGCGGCCGACAAGCTGCGCTTCGAGGCGCTTTCGAACAACGCCCTGTACGGCTCGGACGCCGAGCTCAAGATCCGCGTCTCCTTCGACAAGCAGGCGCGCACCCTCACGGTATCGGACAACGGCGTCGGCATGTCGCGCGACGAAGTCGTCGGCAACATCGGCACCATCGCCAAGTCCGGGACGCGCGAGTTCTTCCAGTCGCTCACCGGCGACCAGGCGAAAGACGCGCGGCTGATCGGCCAGTTCGGGGTAGGCTTTTATTCGTCCTTCATCGTCGCCGACCGCGTCACGCTCCTGACGCGCCGCGCGGGATTGCCGGCCGGCGAGGGCGTCCGCTGGGAATCCGACGGCGGCGGCGAATTCACGATCGAGACCGCGGAGAAGGAAGGGCGCGGCACCGACGTCGTCCTGCACTTGCGCGAAGGGGAGGACGAGCTGCTCTCGGACTGGAAGCTGAAGGAGATCGTCCGCAAGTATTCCGATCACATCGCCATCCCGATCGTGATGAAGAAAGTGAAGTGGGACAAGGAGAAGTCGGTGGAGAAAGTCACCGACGAGGACGAGACGATCAACCAGGCGAGCGCCTTGTGGGCGCGCGCGAAGTCGGAGATCAGCGAGGAGCAGTACCGCGAGTTCTACAAGCACGTCGCCCACGACTCCGACGCGCCGCTCGCCTGGAGCCACAACCGCGTCGAAGGCCGCCAGGAATACGTGCAGCTTCTCTACATCCCGGCGCGCGCGCCCTTCGACCTGTGGGACCGGCACGAGCGCCGCGGCCTGAAGCTCTACGTGCGGCGCGTGTTCATCATGGACGACGCCGAGCAGCTGCTGCCCGCTTACCTGCGCTTCGTGCGCGGCGTGGTCGATTCGAACGACCTGCCGCTCAACATCTCGCGCGAGATCCTGCAGGAGAGCCGCGACATCGAGGCGATCCGCGCCGGCTGCACCAAGCGCGTCCTCGGCCTGCTCGAAGACCTCGCCGAGAACCAGAAGGACAAGTACGCGGGCTTCTGGAAGGAATTCGGGCGCGTCCTGAAAGAAGGCGTGGGCGAGGATCCTGCCAACCGCGAGCGCATCGCGAAGCTCCTGCGTTTTTCCTCCACCCACGCCGACAGCGAAGAGCAGAGCGTATCGCTCGCCGACTACATCGCGCGCATGAAGGCGGGACAGGACAAGATCTACTACGTGACCGCGGAGACCTTCCTCGCCGCGAAGAACAGCCCGCACCTGGAAATCTTTCGCAAGCGCGGGATCGAGGTGCTGCTCTTGTCGGAGCGCGTCGACGAGTGGCTGGTCGCGAACCTTCCTGAGTACGAGGGCAAGCAGCTCGCCTCGGTCGCGAAGGGCGAGCTCGATCTCTCCGGGCTCCAGTCCGACGACGAGAAGAAGGAGGAGGCGAAGCAGGCGGGCGGGCACCGGGCCCTCATCGCGAAACTGAAGGACGCGCTCGGCGACCGGGTAAAGGACGTGCGCGTCAGCTCGCGGCTCACGCAGTCGCCCTCGTGCCTGGTCGCCGACGAGCACGACATGGGGGGCAATCTCTCGCGCATTCTCAAGGCGGTCGGGCAGAAAGGGCCGCAGGCGAAGCCGATCCTCGAGATCAATCCGGCGCATCCGATGGTGCAGCGCCTGAACCAGGAAAAGACGCGCTTCGCCGACTGGGGGAATCTGCTCTTCGACCAGGCGCTCCTCGCCGAGGGCGGTCAGCTCGACGATCCCGCCGGGTTCGTGCGCCGCATGAACGAGCTGATGCTCGAGATGGCGGGCGAGGCGAGCCGCATCATCGTTCCGGGACGCTGACAGGTCACCGATCGACGCCGAGTTGACGGATTACAATCCGTCATATGCCTGAAGAGAGTTTCTGGCGCAGCGCCTTCGCGGCAGCTTTTCTTGCCGCGTCCAGCCTTTGCGCTCAGCCGGCGCCTGAGCCCGCGACCGGGATCACGCCGAAGGCCCTTGTCACTTCGCAGCGCTTCATGGTGGTCGCGGCGCACCCGCTTGCGGCGCGCGCCGGCTACGACGTGATCCGCCGCGGCGGCAGCGCGGTCGACGCGGCGATCGCAACCGAGCTCGTGCTCAATCTGGTGGAACCCCAATCCTCAGGGATCGGCGGCGGAGGGTTTCTGCTTCACTACGCGGCGCGTGACGCCAAGCTCGAAGCCTACGACGGCAGGGAAACCGCGCCCGCTGGAGCGAAGCCCTGGCGCTTTCTCGCGGCCGACGGCCGCCCGCTCGATTGGCCCGCCGCAGTCGTAAGCGGCAAGTCCGTGGGCGTGCCGGGCTTGCTGCGCCTCTTCGAGCTTGCGCACCGCAGGCACGGCAAGCTTCCCTGGGCGGAGCTGTTCGAGCCGGCGATCCGGCTCGCGCAGGAGGGATTTCCGATCTCGCCGCGGCTCTCCGCGCTCATCGCCTCCGACCGGTTTCTTTCGCTCGACGACAAGGCGCGCCGCTACTTCTATTTGCCCGACGGCAAGGCCAAGCCCGCTGGCACCCTGCTGAAGAACCCGGAATTCGCCGCGGTGCTGAAGCGCGTTGCGGCGGGCGGCGCCGACGCGTTCTACCGCGGCGAGATCGCGCGCGACATCGCCGCCGCCGTGCGCAGCCACAGGCGCTCCGCCGGCGACCTCGCCGAAGCGGATTTCGCCGCGTACTCGGCGAAGCAACGCGAGCCGCTGTGCGGCGCGTACCGCCGCTGGAAGGTATGCGGCATGCCTCCGCCGAGCTCGGGCGGTTTCGCGGTGCTGCAGATCCTGGAGATCCTCGAACGCTTCGATCTGCGCGCGCTCAAGCCCGATTCGATCGAGGCGGTGCATCTCTTCGCCGAGGCCGGGCGGCTTGCCTATGCCGACCGCAATCTCTACGTCGCCGATCCGGACTTCGTCAGAGCGCCGCTCGCGGCGCTCCTCGAATCGCGCTACCTCGAATCGCGCGCGAAGCTGATCGACCCGCTGCATTCGATGGGACGCGCGCGGGCGGGCAATCCCGCCGGCGTATCGGCGAACCATGGGCTCGCCGAGCCGCTCGAGCTCCCCGCGACCTCGCACGTCTCCATCGTCGACGCCGAGGGCAACGCCGTGGCGCTGACCACGAGCATCGAGGCCGCTTTCGGCAACCGCCAGATGGTGCGCGGGTTCTTCCTCAACAACGAGCTGACCGATTTCGCCTGGACACCGGAGGAAGCCGGCAAGCCCGTCGCGAACCGCGTCGAGGCGAAGAAGCGCCCGCGCAGCTCGATGGCGCCGACCATGGTGTTCGACGAAAAGGGAAAGCTCAGCATGGTGATCGGCTCGCCGGGAGGCCACTCGATCATCAACTACGTCGCGCTGACGCTCGTCAACGTGCTCGACTGGGGGATGGACATCCAGAAGGCCATCGACGCTCCGCGCGCAGGCAGCCGCAACGGCCCGACGGAACTCGAGCAGGGAACGAAACTCGAACGCCTCGCGCCGGAGCTCGAGCGCATGGGCCACAGCGTGCGCATCCGGCCGGAGGCGAGCGGCCTGCACGGCATCGTGCGGACGACCACAGGTTGGGCGGGCGGCGCCGATCCGCGGAGAGAGGGCGTGGCGCTGGGGGATTGAAACTTTGCTTCGCGGCAGTTCTACACTTGCGTCAGCATCACCTCGGCGCCGCTCACTTCGTATTTTCCGGGCCCCTCGATGTTCAACTTCTTCACCACTCCGTTCTCGACCAGCATCGAGTAGCGCTGCGAGCGCACGCCCATGTTGCGCGCCATGAGGTCGAGCTCGAGACCGAGCTTCCTGGTCCACTCGCCGCTGCCGTCGCCGAGCATGCGGATCTTGCCGCCCGCCTTCTGGTCGCGGCCCCAGGCGGCCATCACGAAGGCGTCGTTCGTCGCGACGCACCAGATCTCGTCAACCTTCTTCCCCTTGAGCTTGTCGTAGTTTTTCACGTAGCTCGGGACGTGCTTCGCCGAGCAGGTCGGCGTATACGCGCCCGGCACGGCGAAGATGACGATCCTCTTGCCCTTGGCCGCTTCCGCGACGCTGATGTCGTGCGGGTTGATCGGGCAGCCCGCGGCCGCGTCGTATTCGGTGGATTCGGACAGCTTGCCGTCGGGAAGAGTGTCGCCGACTTTGATGGTCATTTCGGCCTCCGCAGTTTCGAGTTTTTGGGGCCGTTAGCATCGCGCAGTCGGGCGGCAAAGTCAAAATGCTTGCCCGTTCCACGGCGGCTGGCTATATTCCCGGCCATGCAGACTGCCGCAGAAACGAGCCGGGACCACCGCCTCACGCTCTCCGAGGTGCTCCAGGCCCTCGTCGCCGAAGACCTCGTGCCCAAGGCGGACGCGGACAAGCTCCTCACCGACCGGAGGCTGCATCGCGGCGACCACCACCCGCTTGTCGTGATAGCCGACCAGAAGTGGCGCTCCCGCAAGCCTCCGCAGAAGGCGCTCTCCCTCGAATGGCTCACCGAGTGGCTCGCCCGCCAGACCGGGATGGAATACTTCCACATCGATCCGCTCAAGATCAATTTCTCCGCAGTCACCGAGGTGATGTCCAGTCACTACGCGGCGCGCTTCAGGATTCTCCCGGTCGAAGCGAACACGCGCGAGACGGTGATCGCGACCTGCGAGCCCTACGTCAAGGACTGGGAAAAGGAGCTGAGGCAGATGCTGCGGCTGGAGATCCGCCGCGTCATCGCCAATCCCCTGGACATCAGCCGCTACCAGGTCGAGTTCTACAACCTCGCGAAATCGGTGAAAGGCGCGGCCCAGAAAGGCGAGCAGCGCAGCGGCATCGGCAATTTCGAGCAGCTCGTCGAGATCGGCAGGACCAACCAGCAGCTCGACGCGAACGACCAGCACATCGTCCACGTGGTGGACTGGCTGTGGCAATACGCGTTCGACCAGCGCGCGAGCGACATCCACATGGAGCCGCGCCGCGACGCGGGCGAGGTGCGTTTCCGCATCGACGGTGTGCTGCACCCGGTATACCAGATCCCCATGGCGGTGATGGCAGCGATGACCTCGCGCATCAAGATCCTCGGGCGCATGGACGTGGTGGAAAAGCGCCGCCCGCAGGACGGCCGCATCAAGACGCGCACCGCCGACGGCCAGGACGTGGAGCTGCGCCTTTCCACGCTGCCGACCGCGTTCGGGGAGAAGCTCGTGATGCGCGTTTTCGACCCGGAGGTGATCGTCAAGGACTTCGCGGAGCTCGGATTCTCCGAGGACGACAAGACGCGCTGGAAGCAGATGACCGCCCAGCCGAACGGCATCATCCTGGTGACGGGGCCGACCGGCTCTGGCAAGACCACCACGCTCTATTCGACGCTGAAGACACTCGCCACGCCCGAGGTGAACGTGTGCACCATCGAGGACCCGATCGAGATGATCGAGCCCGCCTTCAACCAGATGCAGGTGCAGCAGTCGATCGAGCTCGGCTTCGCCGAGGGCGTGCGCGCGCTCATGCGCCAGGACCCGGACATCATCATGGTCGGCGAGATCCGCGACATCCAGACCGCGGAGATGGCGGTGCAGGCCGCGCTCACCGGACACCTGGTTCTCTCCACGCTGCACACCAACGACTCCGCTAGCGCGATCACGCGGCTGCTCGAGCTCGGGGTGCCGGCCTACCTGCTCAACTCGACCATCCTCGGGGTCATGGCGCAGCGCCTGGTGCGCACGCTGTGCAGGCACTGCAAGGAAAAAATCGCCTACGAAGCCGAGCGCGATGGCGATCCCGGCTGGGAGGAGTTCGTCGCGCCCTGGAAGGCCAAGCGTCCGGCGTACATCTACCGGCCGGTGGGTTGCCTCGAATGCCGCAACACCGGCTACACCGGCCGCATCGGCCTGTACGAGATCCTGCTCCTTTCCGCGGAGGTGAAGCGGTTGGTCAATGCCGAAGCGGACGTCGCCAAAATCAGGGACCAGGCCTACAAGGAAGGCATGAAGCCGCTCAGGATCAGCGGCGCGATGAAAGTCGCGATGGGATTGACCACGCTCGAGGAAGTGCTCAAGGTCGCTCCTCCGCCCGGGCAGGCGTGATCAGCGCTGTCATTCTGAGTCGCCGCAGGCGACGAAGAATCTGCTGTCGGGACCGCCAAGAAAAGCAGATCCTTCGCTCGCGCTCAGGATGACGGCCGCCTTCGCGGCCGTCACTTCTCGGACGTGCACGCCCATACCTTGATCTTGCAGTTGTCGCCGCATTTCCTGAGCGCCTTGGCTTCGGCGATCTCCCGGGATGCGCCGGTGTCGGAAGACGTGCGGGTCGGCTTGGCCGCGACCGCCGCGCACGCGTCGCGAAAGGTCCGGATCAGGCCGCAGTTCGAGCCGCACTGGCGGAAGGCATCCGTCTCGGCGTCGCGCTTGGTCTTCCGGTCGACGGCGTAGCCGTAGGAGCCCGTCTTGATGTCGTAGGCGATCGCTCCCCAAAGCTGCCGCTTGCCCTGGCGCGCGGCGGCGGCGTCGAGCGCGGCGATCAGCAAAGCGAGGAGAACGAGGGCTACGGCGAGCGCTCGCATTGTCATTTCACCAGGGCGCGCATCGCGCGCTCCAGTCCCTGGATGGTGGTGGCATACATGCGCCCTCCCATGATTTCCTTGAGGATGCCGATCGACTGGCGGTAGGGCCAGATCTCCTCCGGTTCGGGATTGAGCCAGACCGCCCGAGGATATACGTCGAGCATGCGCTTCAGCCACACCGCGCCGGCTTCGTCGTTGGAGTATTCGATCGAGCCGCCCGGCTGCAGGATTTCGTAGGGGCTCATGGTCGCATCCCCGACGAAGACGAGCTTATAGTCGTGCCCGTACTTGTGCATGATGTCGAAGGTCCGGGTCCGCTCGGAGTGCCTGCGGCGGTTGTCCTTCCACACATAGTCGTAGAGACAGTTGTGGAAATAAAAATACTCCAGATGCTTGAACTCGGTCTTCGCCGCCGAAAAGAGCTCCTCGCACAGCTTCACGTGGTCGTCCATCGAGCCGCCGATGTCGAGGAACATCAGCACCTTGACGGCGTTGTGGCGCTCGGGGCGCATGCTGAGGTCGAGAACCCCGGCGTTGCGCGCGGTCCTGTCGATGGTGGCGTCGAGGTCGAGCTCTTCCGGCGCGCCTTCGCGGGCGAACTTGCGCAGGCGCCGCAACGCCACCTTGATGTTGCGCGTGCCCAGTTCCACCGAGTCGTCCAGGTTGCGGTATTCGCGCTGGTCCCACACCTTCACTGCGCTGCGGTGGCGCGACCCGCCCTGGCCGATGCGCACGCCCTCCGGGTTATAGCCGTAGGCGCCGAAAGGCGAGGTGCCGGCGGTGCCGATCCACTTGTTGCCGCCTTGGTGCCGGCCTTTTTGCTCCTCGAGCCGTTTTTTCAGGGCCTCCATGAGCTTGTCCCAGCCGCCCAGCGCCTCGATCATCGCTTTCTCCTCGGGCGAAAGATTCAGCTCGGCCTGCTTGAGCAACCATTCGAGCGGCACGTCGAGCTCGACTCCGGCGACCGATTCGATCCCCTTGAAGTATTCGCCGAAGGCGCGGTCGAACTTGTCGAAGTTCTGCTCGTCCTTCACCAGCGTGGTGCGCGACAGGTAGTAGAACTCGTCGATCGAAGGCGAGATCACGTCTTTTTGCATCGCTTCGAGCAAGGTCAGCCACTCCTTGATCGAAACCGGGATCTTGTGGTCCTTGAGCTTGACGAAGAATCCGGAAAGCACGGCACGAAACCTCAGGACCGTTGCCGCGACATGAAGATGAGACGTTCGAACAGGTGGACGTCCTGCTCGTTCTTGAGCAGCGCGCCGTGCAGCGGCGGGATGATGGTCTTGCGGTCCTTGGCCCTCAGGGCCTCGGGCGGAATGTCCTCGGCGAGCAGGAGCTTCAGCCAGTCGAGCAGCTCGGAGGTCGAGGGCTTTTTCTTGAGGCCGGGCACTTCGCGCACCTCGAAGAACACTTCGAGGGCTTCGCGAAGCAGCGATCTCTTGAGCCCCGGGAAATGCACCTCGACGATTCTCTCCATCGTTTCCTTGTCGGGGAAGCGGATGTAGTGAAAGAAACAACGACGCAGAAAGGCGTCGGGCAGCTCCTTTTCGTTGTTCGAGGTGATGAACACTATCGGGCGCTGCTGTGCCTTGACGAGCTCCTTCGTTTCGTAGACGAAAAACTCCATGCGGTCGAGCTCGCGCAGAAGATCGTTGGGAAACTCGATGTCGGCCTTGTCGATCTCGTCGATGAGGAGCACGATCGGCGTCTCGGAAGTGAACGCCTGCCACAGCATTCCGCGCATTATGTAGTTGCGGATCTCGTGCACGCGCGGGTCGCCCAGCTGGGAATCGCGCAGGCGGCTCACCGCGTCGTACTCGTACAGGCCCTGCTGTGCCTTGGTCGTGGATTTGATGTGCCATTCGAGGAGCGGCAGCCCGAGCGCCTTTGCAACCTCCACGGCGAGCATGGTCTTGCCTGTGCCCGGCTCGCCTTTTACCAGCAAGGGGCGTTGCAGCGTGATCGCCGCGTTCACGGCGAGCGTGAGGTCGTCGGTGGACACGTATGCGTCTGAGCCTTTGAATCGCATTAGGCCGCCTTGGGGTCGGGTTGCGCCTCATTGTATACAATCGCGCGGTGCGTGCATTGTTTCCGCTGCTGCTGTACGCCGCCGCGTCCGCGCACTCGGCCACGGTCGCTATCGACGTCGGGCATTTCACCGAGGAGCCGGGCGCGACCAGCGCCCGGGGGCGCCCCGAGCTGGATTTCAACCGGGAGCTTGCGGTCGAGATCGAGGCCGCGGCGCGGGGGCGCGGCTTGAAAACGATGCTCATAGGCTACGACGGTTTCATGTCGCATCTCGCGCAACGCACCGGCGCCGCGGCGCGCGCCGATTTCTTCCTGTCGATCCACCACGATTCGGTTCAGCCTTACCTGATCGAGACCTGGGAGCACGATCGCGTGGAGCGCTCGTTCAGCGACCGGTATTCCGGATTTTCCCTGTTCGTTTCGCGCAAGAACGCAGCGGTCAAACGAAGCCTCACCTGCGCCTCGGCGATCGGCGAGGCGCTGCGCCATGCCGGTTTCTCGCCTTCGCTCTATCACGCCGATCCGATCCCTGGGGAGAACAAGCCGTTTGCCGACCGGAGGAACGGCGTGCACTACTACGATAACCTGATCGTGCTCAAGACCGCGAGAACGCCCGCTGTCCTTCTCGAGGCGGGCGTCATCGTCAACCGCGACGAAGAACTGAAAGTGCAGTCGGAGGAAGTTCGCAAGCGAATCGCGGCGGCGGTGGCACAAGGAGTGGAGCGCTGTTTGACCCGTTTTTGACCCTCGCGGAGCGCATCGTATAGAATCGGCCGACCTTCTCGCAGTACCAGACGCCTTTCGGAAACGGTCCTTCTGCTCCTGGCATACCTGCACGTCATTCGCTGAAGCTTCGCGAGCTTCAGGCTTTGGTTTTTTTTCGGAACTCGCACAGGTCCCGGATGATGCAAGTCGGGCAGTCGGGTTTTCTCGCCTTGCATACGTAGCGCCCGTGCAGGATCAGCCAGTGGTGCGCGTCCTTGCGGAATTCCTCGGGGACGAATTTCAGCAACCTGTCTTCGACTTCGCGCACGTCCTTGCCCGGCGCGAGGCCGGTGCGGTTGGCGAGGCGAAAGATGTGCGTATCCACCGCGATGGCCGGATGGCCGAAGGCGGTGTTGAGGATCACGCTGGCGGTTTTCCTGCCGACTCCGGGGAGCGCTTCGAGCGCTTCGCGCGATTCGGGCACGTTCCCGCCGTGACGCTCGAGGAGCAGCCGGCAGGTTTCGAGGATGTGCTTCGCCTTGGAACGGTACAGGCCGATCGTGCGGATGTGTTCAATCAATCCCTCCATGCCCAAGGCGAGCACGGCCTGCGGGGTGTTGGCCACGCGATAGAGCTTTTCTGTCGCAGAATTCACGCTCTTGTCGGTGGCCTGCGCGGAGAGAACGACCGACACCAATAGCTCGAAGGGAGTCCGGTGCGCGAGCTCGGTCGTCGGATGGGGGTTGGCCGAGCGCAGCCGCTCGAAGATCTTCCGGCGTTTTTGCGGATTCACACCGCCCGCCTTCGCGCCCGCGCGCGCTCGATCGCGGCCTGGATGATCGCGCGCTTTTTCTCCGCGTCGGGATCTTCTTTCGCCTGGAGAGCGCGCTGTGCCAGGCGCTCGGCGCGTTCCCGGCGCTCGCGCTCGTGCCGCGACCGGCGCCGCTCGAAGCGCTCGCGGGCGGCGTGCGCCCGGGCCCGGTCCCAGGTCGCATCGGCGCCCGTCGCGGTCACCATCGCTATGCAGTCCACCGGGCAGGGCGCGACGCACAGGTCGCAACCGGAGCAAAGCTCGGTCACGACCGTGTGCATCAGCTGCGGCGCTCCGACGATGGCATCGACCGGGCAGGCCTGGATGCACAGAGTGCAGCCGATGCAGCGCGCCTCGTCGATCAGCGCGACGCGGCGCGGCTGCTCGATGCCGTTCTTGGGATTGAGGGGCCGGATCTTGCGACCGAGCAGCGCCGCCAGCTCGCCGATGGTGGCGTCGCCTCCAGGCGGGCATTGATTGATTTCGGCCTCGCCTCTCGCGATCGCTTCCGCATACGGCCTGCACGCGGGGTAGCCGCACTTGGTGCACTGCGTCTGCGGCAGCAGCGCATCGATCCGCTGGACGAGTCCGCTCATCGCGAGCGCTCCGGGGACGCCAGGCCGCGCACGATTTCGCCGACGAGTCCCGGTCCCCGGTAGACGAGAGCGGTATAAAGCTGGACGAGGTCCGCGCCGGCCTCGAGCTTTTCGCGAGCGTCGGCCGCGCTCGCGATTCCGCCCACCCCGATGATCGCGACCCTCGCGGGAAGCGCGCGCCGCAGCTTCGCCACCACCGCGGTGGCGGGCGACTTGAGCGGCGCACCG
>WNFY01000615.1_pt1 | contig 35133 bp, 20 predicted proteins | sample 5400091 | NCBI WGS metagenome assembly WNFY01 (sample SAMN13153364, study PRJNA577476) | soil metagenome | isolation source: 60 cm soil or saprolite under grassland replicate 1 | place: USA:California | collected 2016-06-15 | reverse complement strand
CAATACGATTTTCGAGGGTTCGAGCGAAATCATGCGGTTGTTCATCGCGCGCGAAGCGCTTGATCCGCATTTAAAAGTCGGCGGCGCGATTTTCAACACGCAACTGCCGATGTCCGAGCGCGCGAAGGCTGTTTTCAGTTCCGGAAAATTTTACGCCGGCTGGTATCCGCGTCAGTGGATGCTGAATGGCGCAGGTAAGATCGACAATTTGCACGTGACATTACAAGGGCATGTCGATTACGCCGCGCGGACCAGCAAGCGACTCGCACGCGGTCTGTTTCACGCCATGGCACGGTTCGGACCGAAACTCGACCGGGAGCAACTGCTCCTTTCCAGATTTGTCGGGATCGCTACGGAATTATTTGCTATCAGCGCGACCTGCTCTTCTGCCCAATGGTTGCTCCGCCAGGGCAAGCCCGCGGATGAGATTCTTTCCGTCGCAGATTATTTCTCCCGCTCTGCGAGGACGCGAATCGATCATCATTTCGCCGGCACAATGCGCAACGTGGACAGACGCGGTTACGCTCTGGTGCAAGATTTGCTCGCCGGAAAACACGAGCTCCTGCGCGACGGGATCGTGTAGTCGAGCGCGTCTCGCAATGCTATAAGCCAAATTCGTCGCGTTTTGCGAAGATTTGCTGACAAACGAATGATCCGCCAAACACGCTAAATGACGCCAAACGAAATAACGTAGCGCGAGCCTCCGGCCCGCCGCGGCGGGCGGGACGCATGCTCTACTTCTGGATCCTCTGAATCCTTGGCGTTCTTTGGCGTATTTGGCGGACGAATCTTCCGTTGCGGCCGAGCCGCGGTGGGCAATATGTGATTAAGAAGCGCAGGCGTCTCGCGCGTCAGTTCCGCTAATTGCTTTAATGCAATCTCTCCAACAACTGTGCGACACTCCCCGGATGCGGACGTGTTCGCAAATAACTGTTTCCCTGAGATGCAGTCTTGCTTGTTAGGTCTGTTTTTGTTTCGATCGAAACGTGCCCGTTGACGAGGATCACGCCTCGGAAGATCGAACTGCCCCAAGCGCGCAGAAAGCGTCAATCGCGTTCACCACGACTCATTGGAGTGTTGTGCTGGAGGCGCAAGGTCAATCACCTGCGGCGCAGGAAGCATTGGAAAAACTCTGCCGCACTTATTGGCGGCCGGTGTACGGTTTCATCAGGCGGCAAGGCACTAGAACCCAGGAGGCGGAAGATCTTACGCAAGGGTTCTTTTCCCTGCTGCTAGAGCGGCGCGATTTCGATGCTGTCCGCAAGGAGAAAGGACGCCTGCGTTCTTATTTGTTAACGTCGCTGAAACATTTCCTCGCCAGCGAGCAGCGCCGTGCGATGACGCTGAAGCGAGGCAAAGGACAACGGTTAATTCCGCTGGAAGAATTGAGGGCAAACGAGCGAGGCGAGTTGGAACCAACAGATCCTCTCACGGCTGATCGCCTTTATGAACGTCGCTGGGCATTGACGCTTATGGAGCAGGTCCTGCGCCGATTGAAGGATGAATACTGCGCAGCGGGTAATGTCGCGTTATTTGATTCGCTGAAACAACTGCTGCCCGACGAGCTGGGAGCACCGTCACGAGCGGAGATTGCATTGCAGTTGGGTATGACCGACAATGCACTTCGACAAGCCTTCCATCGGTTTCGCCAGCGTTATCAATTTTTGTTGCGCGAAGAAATCGGTCACACTGTCGCCGTTGCCAGCGATGTCGAAGATGAGCTACGCCATTTGATCAGTGTGTTGCGAACGTAACGTATGACGGAATCCCGCGCAGTACATGATGGGGAGCGCGCACGCGACTCTCCCGTTATGAGCAGGGCACCCAAGGTTTGTCGAAAGTGCGGAGCTGAAATTTTTGCCGACGCACCGGAAGGCCTTTGTACGGTTTGCTTGTTTGAGACGGGGCTTGATCTGTTCACGAATGCATCTGTAGCCGCTGGCGATGACGGCGGTTCTGAATATATCAAAGTAAGTGATTCGATTGTTGCGCGCCGCAGTAAAAAAGCATCGGTGCGGCCAAAGACATTCGCCGACTTTGGCGACTACGAATTACTCGAGGTAATCGGTCGTGGTGGGCAGGGGGTAGTTTATCGTGCGCGGCAGAAAAGTCTCAATCGCACAGTCGCTCTCAAAGTGATCGGGTTGGGTCATTGGGCTAGCGAAGCCCATCTGAAGCGCTTTCGTCGGGAAGCGGAAGCAGCGGCGAGTCTGGATCATCCTGGTATCGTTCCCGTCTATGAGGTCGGCGAGCGCGATGGGTCTTGCTACTTCAGCATGAAGCTAGTCGAAGGCGGCCAGCTTGACGCAGTAGTCAAGCGTGAGCCAATGCCGATCCGTCGCGCCGTAGAATTAATTTCGAAAGTAGCGCGCACCGTTCATTACGCACACGAACATGGCATCCTGCATCGTGACATCAAACCGGGAAACATTCTGCTCGATCAAAAAAATGAACCGCATCTGACTGACTTCGGGCTCGCACGACTGATCGAGACTGAGAGCACGGTCACGCGCACGATGGAAGTACTGGGCACACCCAGTTACATGGCGCCGGAGCAAGCAGTAGGAAACAACGATGCCGTCAGCAGTGTGACAGATGTTTATGGACTTGGCGCCGTACTTTACCAATTGGTGACCAGCCATCCGCCCTTTGCCGGAGGAACAACCTACGAGACCATCAAATTATTGTTGGATACCGAGCCGCGGCAACCGCGCGCATTGAACCGAAAGATAGATCGCGATCTTTCCACAATCTGCCTGAAATGCCTCGAGAAGGATCCAGGGCGCCGCTACTCTTCCGCACTTGCGCTTGCCGAAGACCTCGAACGCTGGCTAAAGCATGAGCCGATTCTGGCGCGGCATACTGGAATCCTCACGCGCAGCAAAAAATGGGTGCGAAGAAATCCATCCAGCGCCCTCTTAGCGGCGTCGCTCGTCGCTCTCGCCGCAGCGGCGGGTTGGATCATTTCGAAAAGTGAATTGATCCGGCATCCCCTCACAACCGGCATTGCCGTGCTGCCATTTGAAAATCTTAGCGATGAGAAAGAGCACGAGTTTTTTGCCGACGGCGTTCAGGACGACATTTTGATTAAGCTTGGGAAAATCGCTGACCTCAAAGTGATCAGCCGCAGCAGCGTCATGCAGTATCGCGGCAAGCAGGATGTCCGGCAGATCGGCAAAGTATTGCGCGTGTCGCACGTGCTCGAGGGAACGGTCCGCCGTTCTGGCGGCAAGCTGCACATAAACGCGCAATTGGTCGACACTGGAACTGATACCGGAATTTGGGCGGAGGAATACGACCGGGATTTGAATGAAGTGTTTGCAATTGAAACGGATGTGGCCCAATCAATCGCCAATCGACTTAGAGCCAGGATTTCAGCTCGCGAAAAGGCTGCCCTGCAAGAGTGGCCGACGAAAGACCTTGTCGCCTATGATCTGTACGTTCGCGCCAAGCCTGTGATTGAGTGGGCTGGCGTTAAAATGAAAGAAAAGGACCTCTTGCAAGCTGTGGACTTGCTCAATCAGGCGATCGCGCGTGATCCTGAATTTCTTCGCGCCTATTGCTGGCTGGCCAGGGCGCACGACACCCTGTATTTCGAGGACATCGATCACACGTCCGGTCGCTTGGACCTCGCGAAGTCCGCGATCAATGCAGCTTTCCGCATAAAACCGGACTCGGGAGAGGCGCACCTTGCTCTGGCTGTGCACCGCTATTGGAGCTACTTCGATTACGGTGGCGCCCTCGCCGAACTTGCTACTGCCCGGCGCACCTTGCCCAATGATCCGGAGATTTTTTATTTTTCTGCATTGATTGACCGTCGGCAAGGACGCTGGTCCGATGGGGTGCACAATCTGGAGCGCGCAAGTGAGCTGGATCCCCGCAACGCTTTCACCCTGAACGCTCTCGCAGCCATTTATTGGTTCGTCCGCGCTTATCAACAATGTGGCGACGCGAAGGATCGCGTAATCGCCCTTCAACCTAACGATGCGAAAATTAGATTAGAGCGCACTATGCTCGAAATAAGCTGGCGAGCCGATACCCGACCGTTGCATGCCGCAATTGAAAAGATTTCGGCGGATGATCGTACTCACACAAAAAATGAGGAGTTAAACGGCGCGCGCTTCTTTCTCGCTTTGTACGAACGCGACGCCATTACCGCGGGCCAGACCGTAGCGGCGCTTCCCGAGAAAGATTTGAACGATGACATTGGATTCGGACGCGCCTTTTGGACGGGTTTAATTGCTCGTATGAAAGGAGACGCGGCGGCGGCGCACGCCGCCTTTGATGTCGCGCGCACTGTGCAGGAGCAACTGGCCCGCGCACGGCCCGATGCCGCAGGGCGCCTTGTTGGCTTGGGACTCATCGACGCTGGACTGGGCCGAAAAGAAGACGCAATCCGTGAAGGCCGGCAGGCGGTCGCACTGACGCCGATTGCAAAGGACTCGCTGGAGGGTCCGGAGGTTGTAACTAACCTGGCAGCGATCTACGCGTGGGTCGGCGAATACGACCTGGCTATTGAGCAACTCGAAATATCGGCCAAAATCCCGAACGGAGTGCATTACGGCGACCTGCGTTTGGATCCGACGTGGGATCCATTACGCGGCGATCCGCGCTTCGACAAAATCGTCGCATCTCTCGCGCCGAAAGAGAGACACTAATTCCACGAATTGTCACGAATCACAGGACTTTGAGTTTAATTCGTGTGGGTTAGTGAAATTCGTGTCTAAAAGTGCTTAGAATCTTTTCTTTAGCTGAATGTACCAGAATCGGCCTTTAATGGTCGCCAGCGATTCATCGTAGTTATTCTCGAATGCTCCAGCCACAAAAGGCGGATCAGAATCGAAAACGTTTTGCATTCCAAGCGTGAAGGTCGTGCCGTTCAACCAGGCACGCCATCCACAAGGATTGTACTCAGCTGTGGAAACTGGCACGACGTTTTTGCTGTTGTCATCAATCTTCGCATTCTTGCCGCCATCTTTTGCTAAACCCGGTACCTCACGCGCTGTTGGTTGCGGCAAGCTGAATGTGTACGATGCGATCAGATCGAGCGTAATCCACTCGCGTACCTTGCGCGCGCGGGGAGACTCCAGGCCAGCGCTGGGATTCGGTATATCGGTGCCCGGAATAAATTTCGGTTCTGTTCGCGGAGTTTGCGGCTTGCTGCCCACCAAGTCGATATTATCATCCTCATATTGGCCGGTGTAATGCACCGTTGCGCCGACATCCAAGCCGCCGAGCCACGTGTCAGCCGGGCCGCCGTAGAATGCGCTGAAAAAAGCGCGAGTGTGCGGCAGCGAGCCGGTAAACGAGATGCCGTTCACAAACTCACCCGAGAGCCCAATTCGTTTGCTGACCGGGGTCGGTTGAAAATCGAACCGTGACAAATAGGTTCCGTTAAGCGTAAACGTCAGCCTGCCAAAGTCGCCGTGGCCAAACATCGCGCTATCCAGGATGTAGATGGTTTCGTAATCAATACCTTCAACGATGGCGCGAGTAAGATTTAAACTTGGATTGATGACCTCGGTGATTGCGCCAGTCGTCGGATTACGGGTCACCAATCCGGGAAAACTGTTCTCGAAATCGATGATGAACTGCGGACTGACGAAGGACGCAATCGATCGCAGGTCTATATGCCAAAAATCAGCGCTCAGCGTAAGACCTTTGATCCATTTTGGGCCGTAAACGACCCCGTAAGTCCATTCATAAGCGACTTCCGGCTTCAGATTGGGGTTTCCACTTATGATGACCGGAACGCCAGTTCCGGGAGGAGTCAATCCTTTCGGATCGCGAAGATCGTCCGGGAACGCGGCGAAAAATTCGGTCCCTGCTGGTGTAAGATCGGGAAGCGTGGCTGCGTGAAATGCTTCGGTGTAACTCGCGCGCAGCGTCAGTGCGCCAACGCATTTGGGGTCGAGCGGCTGCCAGCGCACAGAAAATTTTGGCTTCTGTGCGTCATATTGCGAGTGCTGCGCCTTCAGAATGGTGGTTGCAGAAGTGTTTTGGCTGTACCACTCCTCGCGCTCTGCAATATCGAACTCAAGGCTGTACGCCCCTGGAAAGTTCCATGTAGGGCCGGTCACAGGGATGCGCACTTCCTGATAAATTGACCAAACATCCCGGTTTACCTTTGAGGCTTCGAAATCGGTGGCACCGATCGTGTCAAAGGTGGTATTTTCGGAATCAGGATCGTTTCTCCAGCGCTCTCCACGGTAGTCGACCCCGAGTGCAAACGAGACCGGGCCGGCGGGAAGATCAAAGAGATCGCCGTTGATAGTGAAATAACCCAAGGGCAACTCAAACTCACCGCTTTGATGTAAGGTCACATAAACTCTGCTGATCGCAGCGTTGCTATTGCGACCGAAGAATCCCAGAAAAGGATTAAACGCAGTAGCTGGATTTGTATCCAGCAAGGCTTCGCGCAAACCCGATCTGCTCACCACACCTCCCGTGAGTCCTTGCTCGTAATTGCGGGAGTAACGAAAGCCCAGTTCCCAATTCCAATTCTTGAAGTAATCGCCAAATTCGCCTAGCTCACCGCGAACTCCCACATCAAATAGTGTGTCTTGGAATGTTGTCTTGGCCGTTCTGACGACTTCGTCGTTGATGGCGCGAAAGCGCACGCCAGTGGTCATCGGGACAGGGACACCGCTGATGAGCAAGGTAGTATCCGCCACCATAAATGGATTGAACGGATTCTGGATCGGCACACTGATTCCATTGGGACTGAGCTCAATCCCGTTTGGTTGCTTGAACGCATCAGGCGCGAACGGCGTAGCCGCCTGGGCTGAATCAAAAAATGAGCGCGTGTATTTGAAGTCGGCAAACAACACCAGATATTTGTCGCAAATATCCCGCGTAAAAGAGCCATAAAAGCTCTGGCGATCCGCGGATGGAATAGACGGTGTGAGAGCCGCGAAGTTGTAGGCCCAATAATCTCCGTCGGGATAAGGAACAACTAGACCAGGCGGGATATAGTATGGGGAAGTGGCGACGTTGGGCGCGGAGTGCGGCGGTGGAGAATTTGCGCTGAAAAACAATCGCGGGATTAAGCGAAAACCTCCAAAATCTCCGATGTGCCCAGGCTCATTCGTGCTGCGATTGTCAAATCCTCCAAACGCAAGCGCGTTCGCGTTGCTGGTGAGGAAACGGTCGCGGGAATAGATCGCGGCACGATCGTAAAAATCGGCAATGACCACGATATCCGTTCTATCGTCTCCTACACCAGCTTTGATCCAGCTCTCCAACTCACGCGCGTCATTGGACGCGCCCAGATTAGTGTTCCCATAACTCCCTCCAAGCTCCAGACCACGAAACTTGTGTATCAAAAAAATATTGATCACACCGGCCACCGCATCGCTACCATAAACGGCTGAGGCGCCATCCTTCAGGATGTCGATATGATCGATCATCGGGAATGGAATCAGGTTGATGTCCACGCCAGCAGCAGCGCCGGCGCCGCTAGCGAAAACACCTCCACTCCCGACTATGGCAGCCCGTTTGCCGTCGATGAGCACCAGCGTTTCTTTGGGCAGCAAACCGCGCAGGTTGGGTATGACGCTGCCATCCCCGCCATTGGCGATGTTCTGATTGATGCTCGATCCCATCTCCTGGGGTAACTGGGTCATCAGGTCGGTGGCATTGCGGATGCCTAATTTCTCCATGTCGCTTGGGCGATAAGTGTCCACAGGATTCGGACCTGTCTCTTCCGCCGTGGGGATATTCGATCCGGTGACTATCACTCGCTCCACTTCTGTAACACCCGATGATGATGTTTCCTGCGCAAATGCATTCTCCTCGAAAACCAGAAAGCATCCTGCTGCCGCGATAAGAGCGGCCCACCAGGATTTTGCGTTAAGCAAGGCGTTCATTTCAGACCCAAACGGGTCCGACGGACGCGATTACATGAATTTCTGACGGAACTTGCAACCCAATCCCTTGCTGAAACCCCAGAAGTTCTGCCGCTCAACGCCGGCAGGGTAGGGCGTGCGTATGCGCTAAATCCCGCCTGCTATCCAGAAAAACTCGGAGGATCCGTGAAATCCGCGTAATCCGTGGTTGTCTCCTCAACTTTCCGCGTAACGCTCAGCCAATGCTCGCGCAGTACACCAGTGAAGAAACCCTTAAATTATGACTAACAAAGCTTCAATCTTTGCAGGGGCGGTAGGCGGGGTCGCTCCGAATTTTGTGCGGCTCATCGTTAACTATAGTTCGTCCTCCCCGCAACGTATGATACCCGATCAGCGAATCGGATATTGCCTGGCGGTCATGGGCCTTGCTGTTTTGGGGGCTATCGTAGTTTGGATATTCCAAGAGACGGACTTAAAGCGCGCCTTCTACGTGGGGATCGGGCTTCCATCATTACTCCAAGTTACCACGCTGCAATTGGCACAATCTCCAATGTCGCATGATGTCGCACCTCCACCCGCTGGCGCGCGAGCTTCAATTTCGTTGATTTCTTCCGCATATGCCCAGGAAATCCCTCCGGCACAGCTTTCGCTTTCCAGCCGCAAGCTGATCCTAACCGGCGACACGAACACTGCGCAGTGCGCGGTTTCCTTCTACGCCACGGACGACAAGCTGATATCGACGAAGCCTGCGACACAGGAAGTAGAAGTGCCCGAAAAAGCAGCCAAGTTCGCTATTCAAGTGGGGCGCTCTATCAGCCCATCGTACGCAATTCCGGCCACACGCGATTCACTGATAAACGCGAAGGTTACGATTACAGAAAAAGCGGGTAGCGGATTTCTTCAGGGCATCGGTTTGGCAAAGGCGTACGACGTCACTGTCCAGGTGGCTCCAACCACACGCTGAGTCGCCAAACTAGGTGATTCACGTCACTGAGGCTAATTCTCAACCCGGTTGACATTCGGGTAATCCACTATCGCTCCCTTAAAAACTTCCACCGGAGCACTGCGCTGGGCCGGGCCACAGGAGCATTTGCGAAAGATGGCCCGGCCAAGTCCGCCTCCCGCTTCAACTGTTTGATGCTTCAACCATTTATCGCGGCGAAGCCACTTTCCTCGTAACAGGCCGCGACGTTTCGCGCAGTACAGCAGTGAACGGCCAGAACTGATTTCTCCTTCCCACGCCGTAGCCCGTGAGTGCGGGACGAAGGCGGCACGTTGAGAAGCCAAAGAAGGCCAAGACAACAAACAAAGGAAAATCAAAAATGAAAAAATTAAACATTACATTCACAACAATGCTGCTGGTGCTTGGCTGCTTTTCGCTGTCGTCGGCGGTGAAAGCAGACCCACGCCCAGCCGGCCCACCCATCGTGGGTTTATGGCAGGTCGAATATACTAGTGTGGCTTGCGACCAGCCGGTCCTGCCTCCGGACTTCTTCACTTACCAGCAATTCCACACCGACGGGCAGGAGATTGAAAGCCCCATGTTCACCCCGGGGCAATGCCAGGGGGTTTGGACACCGGCGCCAGCCAATATGGTGAGTCTCTACCACGTAGGGTGGACCCCCGGTGGTCTCCCCGGTTTTCCACAGATCGTACGCTTCGTGTTCACGGAAACAATTAGCGTCGGCGCTGACGGTAACAGTTTCGACGGGAATGTTGATCAAACGTTTTACGACGCGCCTGTAGGCGGAAACGTCATCGCGGAATGCACGGCTATGACTCATGGTACGCGCCTTCCTGCGGAGCAGTAAACCGTGATTTCGATTAAATGATCTACTGAGGGAGCCTCTTCGTTCACCGTGAAAACGCAACGAAGAGGCTCCGGCTCTTCAATGAGTCGGCGGGCCAACACAGAAAAGTTTCCAATCAGAAATGCAAACAACGAAAGCAACTTCGTTTCTACAGATGAAAACGTTTAAGTTTCTTTGTTGGTACGCTTCAACGGCACTTCTCACCGGCTCCTTGGCTCACGCAGATGTGGTCACGGAATGGAACAACGCGGCACTCGACGCGATCCGCGCCGGCCACACAGGCGCCACCGATCGCATCCCGCAGTCTTGCTATTCTTCACGTCTCAATCTACGACGCGGTGAACGGCATTGACCGCACGCACGAACCTTACCTGGTGGAAAGCGAAGTGTCGGCCAGCGCATCACGTGAAGCGGCTGCCGGCGCTGCGGCGCACGCGGCACTCGTCAATTTGTTCCCAGCTGCTGCATCGAGTTTCGATACGCTTTATGCGGCGATTCTAGCTACCATCCCGGATGGGCCACACAAGGCGGCAGGCATCGTGTGGGGCGAATTCGTTGCGAGCCAGATCCTTGATGCGCGCGCAAACGATGGTTGGAACGCCACTATGCTGCCGCCTGTCGGCAGTGGTCCTGGCGCGTGGGTGCCAACTCCTCCGGCATTTCTTCCCTATTTGCTGCCGCAATGGGGGTTCGTCATGCCGTTTGCAATGAGGAACCGTTCGCAGTTCCGTCCGCCCGGCCCGCCGTCGCTCGACAGCGAGCAGTACGCGGCGGATTACAACGAGGTCAAGGAGCTCGGCGCCGCTGTCGGCTCAACGCGCACCGAAGACCAAACCGAGATCGCCTTGTTCTGGGCCGATGGCGCCGGCACCGAGACGCCTCCTGGACATTGGAATAGCATTGCGCAAACCATCGCCGCCACGCGTGGTAACGCACTGGAAGAAAACGCAAGGTTGTTTGCTCTCTTGAACATCGCCGTGGCCGACGCCGCTATTTGCGCTTGGGATGCCAAGTACACGTTCGACTTCTGGCGCCCCGTGACGGCGATTGCTTTCGCGGAACCGGAGTTGAACTGGATGTCTTTTATCGTGACGCCGCCTTTCCCTGATCATGTCTCTGGTCACAGCACTTTCAGCGGTGCCGCTGCGACGGTGCTCGCATTGTTTTACAGCACAGACGACTTGTCCTTCACGACCGGCTCAGACTTTCTACCGCGCGTGTACCGGAGCTTTCCAACCTGCCTTGCTGCAGCGGAGGAAGCCGCAGTGAGCCGCCTGTATGGTGGCATTCACTTCCGATCGGCAAACGAGGATGGACTGCAAGCCGGGATCAGCATCGGCGAATGGACAGTTACCCGCTATTTGCAGCTCAAGAGTAATCGCTCGCGTTAAGGAAATGTCGCCCGAAGGATCGTGCTGATTGCGCGACCGAATTGTAACAATTGTAGTCGCAGCCGTGTCGGCTGCGCTGGGAAGTTGTCGCAGGCAACACGCCTACCAGTACAATCTCTTGCGACTGTTTCTGCGGCTGGTTCACCACACTCACCGCACAGCGCTGCTTAAGACAAGCTCGATTCCCCAATAACAGGCTTGCTTGTCGCGCGGGTTTTTATTTGAATTGCGGCGTGTCTGCTAATGGTAACGGGGCTTCACTGAGCAGCATTGACGGAAATCTCGCAAACGGCGCTGTCTCATCCGCCACAGGACGGACTCGCTGCGGCGAGTTTAATACGACTCATTGGAGCATCGTGCTAACAGCGCAGGGCGAATCCCCGGCAGCAGAACAGGCGCTCGAAAAACTGTGCCGCATATATTGGCGACCACTCTACGGGTTTGTGAGACGGCAAGGGCTCGGGCCAGAAGACGCACAAGACGTGATTCAGGATTTTTTCGCGGGTCTGCTCAGACGACAAAACATCAAAACTATCCGACGCGAGAAAGGACGCTTGCGTTCTTATTTGCTTGTATCGCTCAAACGGTTTCTGGCCAGCGAGCGACACCGTGCAAGCACTGTCAAGCGATATGAGACTGGTCCGTCGATTCCTTTGGACGAACTGCTCGCGTCGGAACGTTGCGATTTTGATCTGGCCGAAACGTTGAGCCCGGATGCGCTATACGAGCGTCGGTGGGTTTTGACGGTGCTCGATCAAGTGCTCGCCCGTTTGGAGGATGAGTATCGAGCCGCCGGCAAGGGAGCCCTGTTTGATCGATTAAAGGACTCGCTTGTTGGCGATTCGCATGGGCAACTGCAGGCAGAAATCGCGGCTGAGTTAGGGATGACCGAAAATGCGGTGAAACAAGCGTTTCATCGCTTTCGCCAGCGGTATCGGGTTTTGCTGCGCGAGGAGCTCGCACTGACTGTGGCCCAACCAGGTGAGGCAGAGGATGAATTGCGGCATTTTGTCTCTGTGTTGCGCGCCTAAAAACCTAGCCACGAATAGGACACGAATAAACACGAAGGGTTTCGCGGCGAAGCTGCTTTGGAGTGCGGCGGTTTGACGCCGCCTTCGGGAGCGAAGGCTCCCTCTTGTGAAGTTTTGCGTTGTTAGGCGTTACTTAGCGAATAAATGAAGATCGCAACGAGAATCTGTGAGAACTGCGGAAACAAAATCTTCGACGATGCGCCGAAGGGCCTTTGCCCGGCATGTCTGGTGGATACCGCGATTAGTCTGCTCCCGGACGAATCTGTAGCCGCGGGCGATGACTGCTCTGCTACGCGCCGTACCGAGACCCTAGGAGATGTAGGAGACTATGAATTATTGGAGGAAATCGGTCGAGGTGCTCAGGGCGTGGTGTATCGGGCACGCCAGAAAAGTCTAAACCGCATTGTTGCACTGAAAATCATCGGCTTGGGCCATTGGGCCACAAGAGCACACGTGAGGCGTTTTCGGCTCGAAGCCGAGGCTGCCGCGAAGCTCGACCATCCATTCATAGTTCCAATTCATGAGATCGGGGAAAACAACGGTTCCTGCTATTTCAGCATGCAACTGGTCGAAGGGGGACAACTCGATGAAGTTCTTAAACGCCAATCTTGGTCCTTCGGGATCCGACAAGCAGCGGAACTCATCGCCAAACTAGCGCTGACCGTGCACCATGCGCATGAACGCGGAATCCTGCATCGAGACATCAAGCCCGGGAACATTTTGCTTGATGCGAAAGGTGATCCGCATCTCACCGATTTCGGCCTGGCGAGGCTGGTCGAAACAGAAAGCACCGTTACTCGCACCACTGAGGCGTTGGGCACGCCCAGTTACATGGCGCCAGAGCAAGCCCGAGGCGATAACGAGCAGCTCACAAATGCGACCGACGTGTACGGACTTGGCGGGGTATTCTATCAATTGCTTACCGGTCATCCGCCGTTCGCTGGAGGAACCACCTACGACACGATTCGATTGCTGTTGGAAACCGAGCCAAAGCAACCGCGTTTATTCAATTCTAAAATAGATCGCGATCTCTCAACGATCTGTTTGAAGTGCCTGGAGAAGGATCCGCGGCGCCGATATTCCTCCGCACTAGGGTTGGCGGAAGACCTTGAACGCTGGCTAAAGCACGAGCCGATTCAAGCTCGATACACAGGAATTTTGATCCGGGCAAACAAATGGATGCGGCGAAAACCGCTGGCTGCGGGCTTGGTTGCTTCGTTGGTCGCCCTGGCAGCGGCAGTGGGCGTCATCCTTTGGAAGAGCGAACTCGTTCACCGTCCGACAACAACTGGAATCGCAGTGCTGCCGTTTGAGAACCTGAGCAATGACAGAGAGGATGCCTCCTTTGCCGATGGCGTCCAGGACGACCTTTTAACCAAGCTCGCGAAAATTGCCGATCTAAAGGTCATCAGTCGCACCAGCGTCATGCAATACCGGGGTAAACGTGACACCCGCGGGATCGGAAACGCGCTTCGCGTATCTCACGTACTGGAGGGTAGTGTGCGGAAAACCGGCGCCTGGCTACATATCAACGCGCAGTTGATCGACGCGAGCACTGATTCGCATCTCTGGGCTGAGCAATATGACCGCGATTTGAAAGACGTCTTCGCCATCGAGAGTGAGATTGCTCAAAAAGTCGCGGAGCGTCTTCATGTCAAAGTCTCTAACGCGGAAAAAGCAGCGATTGAGCGGCCCGCCACTGCAGATCTCACGGCATTCGATCTCTACACGCGCGCCAAAAATCTTCTCCTGGTGACGAGCTTTGGCAGTAGCGCAAGGACGAACTTGATACAAGCAGCCAGCCTACTCAGCCGAGCAGTGGCCCATGATCCGTCATTTTTCCAGGCGTATTGCCAACTGGCTCACGCTCACAGCGAGCTTTACTTCCACGGGCACGATCATACTCCTGCGCGCCTTGCCCTTGCCGAAGCGGCCATCCAGACCGCGTCTCATCTTCGCCCGGATGCAGCCGAATTGCACCTTGCACACGCAGAATATCTTTATCGAGGTCACCTGGATTACCACAGTGCTCTTGCTGAACTCGAAATCGCTGCCCGGAACCTACCCAACGATCCTCAGGTTTTCGAGCTAAAGGGTTATATCGAACGCCGGCAAGGCAAACATGAAGAGGCACTGCATAGTCTCGAGCGCGCAGCAGATCTCGATCCCCGTAATGTTTTCACGCTACAGCAAATTGCTATCAGCAACGGATTTCTTCGCCGTTATGCTGAAGAGAAATCGATGTTGGATCGCGTGTTAACCATTGAGCCTAACGATGTCGACACAAGAGTAGTGCGCGCACTCGCCGAGTTTGATTCGACAGGAGATGCCCGACCATTGCATCAAACAATCGATTCAATTCGCGCTACCAACCCTGCAGCATTGCCCAGTGTCGCCAACGCCTGGCTCGCCTGCGCGCTGGCTGAGCGTGACCCTGTCGCGGCAAAAACTGCTCTAACCGTCGCTGGCGAGACAGCGTGGAGTGACGACATCGTGCAATTAAATCGTCCGTTCATCGAAGGCATCATCGCGCTTATCATGAAGGAAGATAAGAAGGCGCGATCGGCTTTCACAGTTGCGCGGACCGAACAGGAGAAAGCAGTCCAGGCTCAACCGAACTACGCTGCCCCACTGTGTGTGCTTGGTTTGATGGACGCCGCTCTTGGGCGCAAAGTGGAAGCGCTGCGAGAAGCCCGGCGCGCGGTCGAGTTGCTTCCGGTGGAAAAGGATGCAATTAACGGTCCAGTTGTGATCGCGTATTCTGCGATGGTCGCTGCATGGGCAGGGGATAAGAATCTGGCCTGCCAACAGCTTGAGACCGCAATTCGTTACCCTAGCTTCCTTAGCTATGGTCAGTTGAAACTGCTCCCATTTTGGGACCCCCTGCGTGGCGATCCGCGCTTTGAGAAAATTGTCGTCTCCCTCGCGCCGAAGGAGAATTAACCACCCGCCTTCGCCAGGCTACGGCGCGGCAGGCGAATGGACACTAATTATGGATTTGCCCACTAAACACACGAAAAGACACGAAAATGTATGGGAACCAAGAAGACCTATTTCGTTTCTTTAGAGTGTTTCGTGGGCCCGTCTGATTCTCCGTTCGCGTCTATTCGCGTGATTCGCGGGCTGATGTTTTTCTGGTCTGCCCTTATCCGTGATATCCGAGTAACCTGTCACGCCGGAAGCCTTGGCGTAGGTGGATCCGTGGTTTCTTAAAAAAATTCAAACTTTCCGCGTAACCTCGCGCCGGGTTTTCTCTAGTACACGGGTGAGGGATCGCTTCTCGCGGTTGGAATGTGCAGCGAGTTCCGCCTATGAAAATAAAGAAATCCATTTCTCAGTCCGCCTCCTTAAATTTGCGCGTATTAGTTGCTCTAGTTGTTACCTTGGCCGGCGCTAGTCTCGCGTTCTTCGCAGCGGCGAGTCCGCCAACTAGCAGCGGACTTCGCCACAGCGAGTTGCCAAACACATTCGCAGCGGCTCCCCTTGGCGGTCCTCCCGTGGTCGTGAGCATCACACCTATCAGGGGACCAGAGAGGGCATTTCAGCCCAGTGCGACCATCGCCGACCTCGACCATGGCTTTGCGGCCGGCGCCACGCGTTACTTGCACGACGACGGTCTGATCTATAACGACACGCGCGTCTGTTTTTTGTGGTCGCAGGACGGGACAACCACCCTCTTCCAAGCGCCACACGACCTCGACAGACTGCGCAGCGCCTACTTCCCGCATCAGATCACCCCCGACGCGAGCAAGGTCGCTGGCAGCGTGCTATTCCTGGACGCGCGAATACCCGGAGCTTGGGTCGGGGAGCGCGACGCCGGACTCAAATACCTGCAGTTACCACCGGATTCGGGAGGCGGCAGTGCAATCGCTATATCGAACGACGGACGACTCGTGGCGGGCACCCTGGGCGGGGGGTTCCGTGCTCCGCCGGGTCGCGCGGCCGTGTGGCTGGACGGGGTGTTGCAGACACTGCCAACCAGCCAGACTTGGTCGGAAGTTGGAAGCGTATTTGAATCAAACGGGCCGCCCAACCCGCACCCGATGAGCAGCGACGGTTCGATCATTGTCGGTGCCGCTGGCCCGTCTACTACCCAGTTGCAAGCGACAAAATGGGTAAATGGTATCGAGCAGTCCTTGTCCACCGGTGACCTTCAGCCTCAGTCCAGCGTAGCAACATTCGTTACCGACGACGGAATCGTTTTTGGGACTGCAACACGAACGGATGGACGCGTGGTAATGATTCGATGGGATAGCGATGGTAACCCACAGATCCTCGAGGCACCAAACGGTCTTAGTGTCGTCACCCTGATGGCGATCGATCGGTCGGGCAATGCAGCCGGCGGGTCGCTTGCCATGTCCACCTCCTGCTTCTCGTGTCCCGATCCGGCCTGCGACCGGTCACCATTCCTGTGGACTGCCAGCGGTGGGTTCACGATCCTACCAGGAAATGGTCGCCCGGGCTATGATCGGAGCACGGTCAACGATGTCTCTGACGACGGACGGGTAGCCGTCGGAGCGCTTACGGCATGCTCCCGAACTGAGGGCGATCCACCGGACCTTGGCTTTGTATGGTCGGCAGACACTGGCGAGGTTTTTATCGACGACATCATAACCGACCAGGAGAACCCAGACTACTGGAGCGCCGATCAGGTCAGCAGCGACGGAAATCGCATTATGGTTACCGGCAACGCCCGTAGCCGCCCAGGGAGTGACGACCAAGACACGTTGGAATTGATTCTTGACCTGGCGTGGCCTAACGCGACTCCAACGCCCACTCCAACCGCAAGCCCCACACCGACTCCAACGCCAACGGCGACACCTTGCCCGCCTCCCTGGCAGTTCGTTGCATCCATGCCAGTGGATGTCTATGGAGCGGCGAGCACATCGGATGGCACCTATGCCTATGAGGCTGGTGGCTATTCTTTTGGCTCCGGCGCCAACTTAGACGCCTTTAACCGTTACGATCCGGTAGCCAATGCTTGGACCACACTGGCTAGCATGCCCACCGCGGCATTTATGGCTTCTGCTGTTTATTATCCGCCAACCAACAAGATCTACGTCTTCGGCGGCGAAGACGCCATCAGCGGCACGAATTACAACATCAGCAGGATTTACGACCTCGCAACCAGCACATGGTCCACTGGCGCCAATATGCCGGACGTGCGAAGCTTTATGGCCTCAGGCTACAACAACGCGAATGGCAAGATCTATTTGGTCAGCGGCTACAACACTGGTGATGTTAGCAGTGCCCAGCCAAATACATGGGAGTATGATCCTGTCGCTGACACCTTCACCGAGCGCGCGCCGATTCCCCACGCAACAGGTGGCGCAGCTTCCGGCATCATCAACGGTCACCTCTATGTAGCCGGTGGGCGCGATGGGACTAATACAGTAGTTAATCTCGTCTGGGACTACGACATTGCTGCAAACACCTGGACGCAGAAAGCCGTGATGCCAGCAGTGCCGAACAATGGGACCGGGAGCGCTGTCGCTCTCAACAGACTTTGGGTTTTCGGAGGTGGCAACCCCTTTGGCCCCGCTCGTCAAAGTTCCAGCAAGGCTGCGTTTGTAGGGAGCCAGAGCCAGGGCTCGTTTTCGGGCCCGAAGACGAACACGTCAGGGAGCAGCGATAACAGCCAGGCTCCTGATATCAGCACCACAGCATTCGTCTACGACCCTGGGACGGATAGCTGGTCGGATGCCCCAAGTCTGAACCAGCTCCGTTCGTTTGCATCAGGCACATCGATTGGCGCGAGAGTGTTCGCTGCCGGTGGGTTGGGCGGCGTGGGCGTTGCCACTCTCTCCAGTGTAGAAGCGCTGGATACGTGCGTTTCAGAACCGCGGTGCCCCGACCCGACTACAGTGTTCAGTGAAGATTTCGATGGCGTGACGCCCCCTGCCTTGCCTCCTGGTTGGACGGCTACGAATGCGATCGATCCGGATGGCATCTTGTGGGTCACCTCCAATTCCGGAGATCCATCTCCGTCGGCCGATTCGTCGCCCAATGCCGCATTTGTGAATGATCCCGAGGCGCTCAGCGACAAGCGGCTCGATTCGCCCAGCATTGCTATTCAGAGTGCCTCCACTCAGTTGACGTTCCGGCAGAACCTGGACCTTGAAAGCGGCTTTGACGGCGGCGTGCTGGAGATTAGCATCGGCGGCGGATCCTTCCAAGATATCCTTGATGCGGGCGGTAGCTTTGCGGTTGGCGGTTATACAAACACGATTAGCAACAGCTTCCAAAGCCCGATCGCTGGCCGCCGTGCTTGGAGTGGCTACTCCGCTGGATTCATTACGACAACGGTGAACCTGCCTGCCGCTGCGGCTGGTCAAAACATCGTGCTCCGGTGGCGTATGGGCAGCGACAATAGTGTCTCGTACGCAGGCTGGCGCATCGATTCGGTCAAGATTACTGAATGCCCGTCAACGCCAACGCCCACTCCTACCCCGACGCCAACACTTACTCCAACGCCCACGCCAACACCGACCCCGACGCCCACGCCAACACCGACTGCAACTCCGACGCCGACACCTACACCTACGCCGGGGCAGATCACGCTGCACGCGCGTGGTTACAAAGTGCACGGCCTGCAAACGGTGGACCTCTTCTGGAGTGGGCCGACCTCGGGTTACATCGACATCTATCGCAACGGCGTGTTAATTGTCACCGTGCCGAACGACGGTGGTGCCTACACCGATCACATCAACCGCACTGGGAGGGGAACTTATACGTATAGGGTGTGCATAGCGGGCACTGGGAACTGCTCTAACCAGGTCATGGTAAGGTTTGGCGGCCCGTCCCCGTAGGAGCGCAGCACGCGAGCAACCATAGGGAAAAAGATATCTTATGGAAAATCTACTACTCAGTCCGTCCTCGTTGATTTCCGTGTTTTAATCGATCTGTTTGTTTTCCTGACCGGCGTTTTTCTGGCGCTGTTCGCCACGGCGAATGCGTCTCGACTTTTGCGCTCAAACTGTAACCCTGTAGGATAGCAGTGAAAAAATATGAAAAAATTACTAACAACATTCTTCTCCATCGCGCTGAGTACGGCTGTTCTCGGCGCGGGCAACGACGGTGATAATGCCGGCGCGGAGTTCGCCGGCGGCGGCGTTAACATAATCAGCTCCGGTAAGACCAACACGTTCATTGAAACTTACGATGACGGGACCGATGTCGGTATATGGAACTGCAGTCTGAGTGTGCCTCGAATTATCGAGACCAGTGGCGGAAACCCGGGAGCCTACGTCCAGCAGGGCGGCTTCAGCACCCACGTACCGACATGGTTCAGCGTCTCGACGCGGTATCAACCAGGATTTAACGACATGTACAAGAACGATAGTATCTACACGGGCGACTGGACCAGCCTGGGCGTCACCAGTTTAACTGCCGACCTGAACATTATTCAGGCTGGCGGGTGGGGCCCCGATCGCGCGGTCACTCTGGAACTGCTGCAGATGGATGACACTGGCTTTAACGTCAATTACGAAGCGACATATACGCTACATGACCTCCCTAACCCACCCGTTGGCTGGCACAGATATTCGTTCCGAGTCAATGCCAATTCACCGAGAATTCCACATGGATGGGTCTTCACGCGCGGCGACGGATCGCCCGGCACGGACGCTGAATGGTCCCCGTTTCTTCATCGTATTGATTTGACCAGTATCGGCTATTATAAACCTGGGTTTGCTTATGTGGGTTTCGGCGCATGGATACTCGGGATCGACAATATTGAAATCGCCTTTCAGGCAGGACCAACGCCAACCCCAACGCCGTCACCGACTGCCACACCATGACCTACGCCGCCGCCGCACCCGACACCGAGGGCGACTCCGCCGCCCAGGCCCTGAATCTGGAGTGATTGGTGATCAGGGGAGTGCACGCGTCCAGCGTGCTGTTTGCCACAGCCTGCGGCAAACGTTTGGGTCCGGCGCGGGAGCGGATGATTTGTGGTCAGCAGGATGCCGAACACAGCACGCAAGATGCGTGCGCTCCCCGTTGACCGCGTTCGCACCACAGATTACGATCAACAATGAGTATGCCACCCGTGCTCACGGAGGCAGCTTCACCTCGAAGCCGCACCACAAAGAGCGAAAAACAAAGAGCAATACCACCGTCGAAAGTCCTCGAAACGATCGAGCAACACGTCTTGCTCGATGGCTTCAAGGTCGTCGTCGATCTCGACAAAAGTCGAGGCTCCTACTTACACAACGCCGTCACTAACAAACGGCTCATCGATCTCTACGGATTCTTTGGCTCGATGCCGATCGGGTTCAATCATCCGTACTTTGATGATCCCGCGGTGCAGCGCGATCTGTTTCGTGCGGCGAAAGTCAAAATCGCCAACTCCGACGTGTACTCGGAGGACTACGCGGAATTTGTCGAGACCTTTGAGCGCGTTGTCGGGTTGCCGCCACTCGAGCGTTATCTTTTCATCGAGGGCGGCGCGCTGGCGGTCGAGAATTGTTTGAAGGCGGCGATGGACTGGAAGGTTCGCAAGAACATGGCGGCGGGCCACGGCGAGTGCGGCACGCAGGTCTTGCATTTCCGCAGGGCTTTTCACGGGCGCAGCGGCTACACGATGAGCCTCACGAATACCGATCCGCGCAAAACGGATTTGTTCGCGAAATTCGATTGGCCGCGAGTGTCGTGTCCGCACATCGATTTTTCGCTGCCGGAATCAGAGCGTGAGGCCGATGTGATTGCGCGCGAACAGAATTCGGAGCGCGAAATCCGTGACTTCGTCGATCAACGCAAAATCGACATTTGCGCCATCATCATCGAGCCGATCCAGGGAGAGGGTGGTGACAATCATTTTCGGGCCGAATGGCTGCAGAAATTGCGAACGATTTGCGACGAAAACGACATCCTGCTCATCTTCGACGAGGTGCAGTGCGGAATGGGTGCAACGGCCCGCAACTGGTGCTGCGAACATTTCAATGTGGTGCCCGATCTACTGGCCTTTGGGAAAAAGGCGCAAGTCTGTGGGGTGATGGCTGGGCCACGTCTCGATGAAGTGAAGGACAACGCATTTCGCCTCTCCAGTCGACTGAACTCAACCTGGGGCGGAAATTTCACCGATATGGTGCGCTCGACTCATTTTCTTCGCATCATCGAAAAGGAACACCTGGTGGAAAACGCTGGTAAGGTTGGGGCATATTTTTTAGATCAACTGCGCGATCTGCAACGAGAAGAGGCGCTCATTTCCGCCGCGCGCGGTCGGGGAGTATTTCTGGCTTTCGATCTTCCAGATGCAAAAACGCGCGAAGAGTTTTGGAAAGGCTTTTTCGATCGTGGCGTTCTGACGCTTCGCTCGGGCGAGAATTCAATTCGGTTTCGCCCGCCGCTCGACATCACGGCAGAGGTGATCGATGAAGCGATGGAATCGATGCGCAAGTACTGCCGGCAGCGAACAAAGTGAAGTGTTGAAGCGTTGAACCGCGCGCGTCCTGTCATGTTGAGCGAAGCGAAACATCTCTGATTATTTCGACGAGGTGGGCAACCACGACTATTGGGTATACATTCTCACCAATAAACACTGCACTACCTTGTACATCGGGATCACGAACAGTCTCACCCGGCGAGTGAGCCAGCACAGAATGGGAGAGAGGGAGGCTTTTACAAGCCGCTATCGTCTGAACCGGCTTGTTTGGTTTGAGCACTTTCGCAATGTGAATGACGCAATTGCGTGCGAGAAAAAACTAAAAGGCTGGCGGCGCGGCAGGAAAATAGCACCGATCGAGCGGACGAACCCCCGATGGCTCGATCTGAGTGACGATTTAGAACAGCGGCCAAAGGTTTATGATCGCCCCTGGGATGCGGAGAAAATGTTATGAGATGATCTGAGATTCTTCGCTTCGCTCAGAATGACAATGCTGTATTGGTTATGCAACCTGTATTAGAAAAGCTCGGCCTTACTGACGTTAACGAAGGCGTCTTCGATGGCGAATGGCGCGCTGGCGGTGCGAAGATCGACAAGATTTCGCCGATTGACGGGCGGCGTGTCGCAAGTGTGCGTACCGCATCGGATGACGATTACAACAAGGCGATTGCGCGTGCGCATGAAGCATTCTTGAAATGGCGTACGACTCCGGGTCCCGTGCGTGGTGACACCGTTCGTCGTCTAGGCAACGCATTGCGCGAACTGAAGCACGAGCTCGGCCAGCTCGTCACGCTCGAGACCGGAAAAATTATCGCCGAAGGCGAAGGCGAAGTGCAGGAGATGATTGATATCTGCGATTTCGCAGTCGGCCAATCGCGCATGCTATATGGCCTGACGATCCAATCGGAACGACCGAGTCACCGGCTGATGGAGCAGTGGCATCCGCTGGGCGTCATCGCAGTGATCAGCGCTTTTAATTTCCCGGTCGCGGTTTGGTCATGGAACGCTGCTTTGGCCGCAGTCTGTGGCGACGCAACGGTCTGGAAACCTTCGGAAAAAACGCCGCTCACCGCCATTGCTGTGACAAAAATTTGCGAGCGCGTTTGTCGTGAGACCGGAGCCGATCCTGCGATCTTCTCGTTGCTGATTGGGGATCGCAAAACAGTCGGCCAAAAATTAGCCGACGATCCGCGGATTCCGTTGGTTTCAGCTACCGGCTCCGTGAATATGGGTTTACATGTTGCGCAAACTGTCCATGGGCGCCTTGGGAAAACAATCATGGAACTCGGCGGCAACAACGCGCTGATTGTCGCGCCCAGCGCAGACATCGATATGGCTACACAATCGATCTTTTTCGGCGCCGTGGGCACGGCGGGACAACGTTGCACTTCCACAAGGCGCGTGATCATGCACGAATCGGTCGCATCGAAAGTTCGCAATAGACTGCTTGCCGCTTACAAGAGTCTGCCAATTGGAAATCCCCTCGATCGTAAGACCGTGATGGGCCCGCTCATCGACAAAAGCGCAGTCGATCTTGTTCAGCATTCGATCCAGCGACTGAAAGATGAAGGCGGCCAGGTCCTTTACGGCGGAGAACGACTCACTGTTCCCGGCGATTGTTACATGAAACCGTGTCTGGCAGCCGCCAAACCGGATTTCGACATCGTGAAGCACGAGACCTTTGGCCCGCTGCTTTACCTGCTGACATATCGCGATTTCGACGAAGCAATCGCGATCCAGAACGGTGTGCCGCAGGGATTGACCTCGTCGATTTTCACCAATGACGTACGCGAAGCGGAGAAATTCGTAAGCGCAGTCGGAAGCGATTGCGGCATCGCGAATGTGAACACCGGAACCAGCGGCGCGGAAATCGGCGGCGCGTTTGGTGGGGAAAAGAATACCGGCGGTGGACGCGAAAGCGGCAGCGATTGCTGGAAGAGCTACATGCGGCGCCAGACGAACACGATCAATTTTTCGAGCGAGCTGCCTCTGGCGCAGGGAATTCAATTTGCCGCCGGCGAGGGAAGTTCGACAGCGTAGTCTGGGGAGCGCAGGCTGCCAGCCTGCAGGTCTCGGCAGCTTGCCGAGACCGGGGAATCGGCGTCGCTCGAACTGCGGCGTGCAAAGATGTTGCCGGCAGGGCTGCCGGCAACTACAGGCTGGCAGCCTGTGCTCCCCAAGCCGAAGAATTCAGCGTGCGATCGTCAGCTCCAGAAGTTCATCAAGCTTGTCGGCGCCGTCGATGTTCATGATGCACTTCCGCAGTTTCTCGCATTGGTCCTTGCCAATGACGTCACCGCCGAGCGCGGTGAATTTCACCGCGATCTCTTCCTCGGTCATCGGATCGCGCGGATCGCCCTTGGGAACATCGACCCGCGTCGAAAACTCTTTGCCGTCATTGGTCGTGATGGTCACGCGGCTCGGTTGAAACTTGGGAAAGAGCGCTTCGAATTCTTCATTCGCGACAACTTTTATTTTGTCCATGATCGGAATCAGCGACTGATCGCGCACCCGTTCTTCGCGGAATTGCAAGGGTGTGACCATTCCGTCCACCAGCCCGACTGCCATGCAGTAAGGTAGCGAATGATCGGCAGTTTCTTTTGAGTCCGGTCGATACTTGTGTGGATCGCCAAGAATATCCGCAGCGCGTGCGATGACTTCGACTTTAATTTTCTTCACCTCGTCAGCCTTGATGTTGTTTTCCTTAACCGTTTTCATCATGGCCGTGAGCGGCGCGTGACTGAGCGCTTCGATAGGGAAACTCTTCATCCCGCAATCGAGAATTCGATAGTGCGATTTCGATGACGTTGGCAAGTCCTTAACCAGCTCTTCACCATCGAAACTTGCCGGTTGTCCCTTGTATTGCACGTGACTGAACACGGCGAACAGACCTTCCTTTCCATCAATGATGTGCTCGGGGCCGGAGAATCCCTCTCGAGCAAGGAGCGCGCTCTCGGCGCCCATGCGCCCAGCCCACGGATCAACCGTGTTCTTCATGTTGGTCAATTTGCCGGCGGTGACCGCCCCAGGGCAAAATGTTCGGGCCGCGCTGATGCCGATCGCCGACACCATCTGTTCCGGCGTGAGGTTCAATGCGCGGCCCGCCGCGACTGGCGCAGTAAAGGCGCTCAAGGTGGCGTGATGCCAGCCGTATTCGCGCACACCGGGACGCCCGATTTCACAAAGGCGCATTTCAATCTCGTAGGCGATGATCGTGGCAAGAATTAAATCTTTTCCGCTTAGACCTTCGCTCTCACAGAGGGCCAGAGGTGCCGCTATGAGATCGCTGGGATGACATGGGTCGGCTTTCCAGTAAATGTCGTTGTAATCCATTGCGCGGATCATGTGCCCATTCAAAAACGCGGTATCCACAGGATTCGTCTTGAAGCCCGACACAAACGCGGTGGCTTTGCCATCGCCATCAGACATCCCGCGGTAATGCTTCAGCAAAATCTTTGCGTCATCCTGCTGACTGCCTCCGAGCGCGCAGCCGATGGAGTCGAACCAAAATAATTTTGCTGCTTGAATGGCGGTGGGTGAGAGATGCTCGTATTTCAGCGCGCAAGCCCATTCGGCGATGGTGTGTGAGAGGAGATGTTTCGATTCGGTTGTTGGTCGTGACATTCTGGTTTCCTCGATTAAGATGTGCCCACCAAACACACGAATTACGCTAAAACAAATCAAAGCTGACGAGTCTGACGGAAAGGCTCGTGTCCTCCTCGCCATTCAGCGGTCTTCTCCTTGCTCATAGATTTGAAACCTATGGCAAAACCAGAACTATGAATCCAAAAGGATTCTTCGGAGAGCTAAAGCGACGCAATGTTTATAAGGTTGCGGTGGCGTACGCCGTTGTCTCCTGGTTGCTGATTCAGGTCGCGACGCAGGTCTTTCCCTTCTTCGAAATTCCGAACTGGGCTGTGCGTCTCGTCGTTCTGCTGCTCATTCTCGGATTTCCCGTCGCACTCATTCTCTCGTGGGGATTTGAGATCACACCGGAAGGAATCAAGCGCGAATCGGAAGTCGCGCACGAGCAGTCCACGGCGCGCCACACCGGACGAAGGATTGTTGGCCTGACGATTGTTGTGGCCGTAATCGCTGCCGGGCTATTGGTGTTTGAGCTGGTGCGTTCAAAGTCCGCAGTCACGCCTCGACAGAGCGAGGCGTTTACAGGATCCGCTGGTCCGGCCGCGGAAATTGCGGCCAAAAGCATTGCTGTCCTTCCGTTCGATAATCTAAGCGACGATAAATCGAATGCTTATTTTGCCGAAGGAATTCAGGACGAAATTCTGACACGCCTCTCCAAGATCGCAGCGCTCAAAGTTATTTCGCGTAGTTCGACGCAAAAATACAAGAGTTCGCCCGACAATTTGCGTGAAGTCGGGAATCAACTTGGGGTCGCCCACCTGCTCGAAGGTAGCGTGCAGAAAATTGCCAACGCCGTGCACATCAACGTGCAGTTGATCCGCGCCGCTACTGACGAACATGTCTGGGCCGAAAGTTACAATCGCAAACTGGACGACGTCTTCGGTGTCGAAGGCGAAGTGGCCAGTGCCATCGCCGACCAGCTCAACGCCAAACTCTCCGGCACCGAGCAGAAAGCCGTGACCGATAAGCCGACGCAGAATACCGCGGCTTACGACGCTTACCTGCGCGGACTGGCGATCGAGCACACACAATACAGTTACGAAGCCTATCAGCAGGCCGCGCGTGATTACGTTGAAGCGGTCCAGCTTGATCCAAATTTTGCTTTCGCCTGGGCGCGACTCGCCGTCCTTCGAAGCTTTCTTTTCTTCAACGCGGTTGATCCAAACACGAACACTGCCGGGGCGGTGAAGGAAGCGGCTGATCGCGCCATTGCCCTCGCACCTGAAGCTGGGGAATCGTGGATTGCGCAGGGTGCCTATCGCTACCGGGTTCTACGCGACTTCGCAGGCGCAGTTACCGCTTACAAGCAGGCGCAAATACGATTGCCGAATAATTCCTACCTCTTACAAAATCTGGCATTCGTTCAACGCCGCCTTGGTCTTTGGCAGGAAGCCGAGGCGACGTTTAAGAAAGCGCTCGAACTGGATCCGCGAGACTTCCAATTGCTAGGCAGTCTCGGCGGCGAATTTTACGCTTATTTGCGGCGCTTTGATGATGCGCGCGCCGCCATGGATCGAGCCCTTGAGATCTCACCGGATTCAGCCTCGGTGCGCGCAAGCAAAGCGGTGACTTTTCAAAACGAAGGCCGGTTGGATAAAGCCGCCGAGGAACTCGCGCGAATTCCGGCAGACGCGACGGACGATTTTGTCGTCGCCCCTCGCATCGGCCAGGCGATGTACGAACGGAACTTCGATAGCGCGATTAGCATGATCGAGCGAAAGCTAAGCTCAGTTCCAGCGGGACAGCCGCTCGACTCTGTTACTGAGCTCGCTCTGGTCCAGCTTGGCTTTTGTCAACAGTGGACGGGCCGCGATGAGGATGCGCGGCGAAGTTTTTCTCGCGCGATCGAAGCGATCAAACCGAAACCTGATTCGCCGGTTCCGGCGGACGCGAATGGAACACCTAACACTCTTGCCCTCGCCTACGCCGGGCTTGGGGAAAAGGAAAAGGCGCTCGAGCAAGCGAAGCGGGCGGTCAAAGACTACGACAACGATGCGGTGAACAAGCCGTGGTCTGAGACTACACTCGCGCAGATTCAAGCGCGCTTTGGCGATCACGACGCGGCCATCGCAGCATTGCCCCACCTCCTCGAAGTCCCCGCCGGCCTAACGATTACAAACCTCAAGCTCGACCCATTTTGGGATCCGCTCCGGAAAGATCCGCGCTTCGTCAAGTTGCTCGCCGAACCTCCGCCTAAGTGAAGATCGACAACTTCTTTTCCGAGCTGAAGCGGCGCAATGTTTACAAAGTTGCGGTCGCTTACGCAATTGTCGGTTGGCTGCTGATTCAAATTGCGACGCAGGTTTTCCCAATCTTTGAAATTCCGAATTGGGCCCTCAGATTAATCGTGCTCGCGATCATCATTGGATTTCCGATCGCGCTCGTCTTCGCGTGGGCATTTGAGCTGACGCCGGAAGGAATCAAGCACACCGAAGATGTCGATCTTGCCGACAAACGCGTTTCAAAAAATCGCACCTGGATTTATGTCACGCTGATTGGCGCTGCTTTGTCCGTTGCATTGTTTTTCGTGGGACGGCTTAGCGCTCCGAGCAGCGGCGCTTCTGTGGCTGGTCTGCGGGAGAAATCCATCGCAGTGCTACCTTTCGAAAATCAGAACCGCGATCCTGATACCGACTACCTGTGTGATGGTATCCCCGAAAGCATCATCAACAGTCTTTCCGACCTGCCGAAGCTCAAGGTGATGTCGCGTAACTCAGTCTTTCATTACAAGGGGAAAGAGATGGATGCGCAGACGGTGGGAAGAGAGTTGAAGGTGCAGACATTGCTTACCGGTCGAGTCAGGCAACGCGGCGATGGCCTAACGATCGGTGTAGAGCTGATCAACGCGCAGGATAACAGCCAACTGTGGGGCCAGCAGTATAACCGCAAGCTAGCTGATGTCTTTGCGGTGCAGGAAGAGATCGCGAAAGAGGTCTCGGAGAAACTACGCCTGAAGCTGTCCGGTGCAGAGAAGGAGCAGTTAGCGAAACGTCCTACCGAGAACCTCAACGCCTTTCAATATTACATGCAAGGACGAACGGCGGTGCAGCGGCGGACCAGCGCAGACTTGCAGGCTGCCGTTGCCTATTACGAAAAAGCGCTCCAGGAAGACAGTAGGTATGCCCTCGCTTATGCGGGGTTGGCGGATGCCTACGCCAATCTCGGATACTATGGCTCCATCGCACCCATTGAAGGTCGGCGCAAAGCGGAAGAGGCAGCGCGCAAGGCCCTCGAGCTCGATGAAAACCTGGCTGAAGCGCATGCCGCACTTGGTCAAGCCTACATTGCATTCGCCCCTTCGAATTTCCCAGCTGGCGACAGAGAACTTCGGCATGCTATCGAACTCAGCCCGAACCTGGCCGTCGCGCATTATAATATGGGACTCTCCTTCATCCGACAGGGGCGGCTCGATGAAGCGAGCGCGGAACTTCTGAAAGCTCGCGAACTTGATCCTTTGTCGTCGGTTATCGCGCGGGCCGTAGCTATTCCTCACTACTTTAAGAGAGATTACGCGCGAGCTTTCGAACTACTACGGCAGGCTAATGAACTCGGCCCTCCACTTAGCGCTACCTGGGAAATAGGGCTCTACATTCGAAATGGCTCACTTAATGAGGCCTTCGCGGAACTCGAGAAAGCGAAAGGCACGCGGAAGAATGATACACTCGTTATCTACAGCGCTGGGATGGCTTACGCGGCGTCGGGTAAACAGGCGGAGGCGCGCGAAAGCATCAAAGAATTAGAAGCGATAGCTGGTGCAAACCTGAGCACGGCTCATTGGATTGCGAAGATTTACGCGACTTTGAACGACAAGGAAATGGCGCTTTCATGGCTGGAACGCGGCCTGGCGACCGGCGCGCTCGGTGTCTTCTACAAAGACGAGCCGGTGTGGGACCCGATCCGAGGCGACCCGCGATTTGAGGAATTGGTCGGCAAATTGGTCGTCCCTGAAACAGCGCCAACACAGTGAAGGCCGACAACTTCTTCTCCGAGCTGAAACGGCGCAACGTTTACAAGGTGGCGGTCGCGTACGCGATTGTCGGCTGGTTGCTTGTTCAAGTTGCGACTCAAGTCTTTCCATTCTTGGAGATTCCGAATTGGGTGGTTCGCCTTGTGATTGCACTAGTCGTAATCGGATTTCCGGTCGCGCTCGTGATCGCGTGGGCGTTTGAAGCGACACCGGAAGGCATCAAACGGACCGAAGTTGCCGACGCGATGCCCATGGTGACTTCAGGCCACAAAAAACACGCGTGGATCTATGTCGTCGTAGTCGGCGCAGTGTTTTCGATCGGATTGTTTTTTATCGGTCGCTACACTGGTCGGAACGTCGCCAGTGCGGCTCGCTCCGAGGCGGCTACAGATTCAGCTATTCCCCACAAATCAATCGCGGTGTTGCCGTTTGAAAATCTGAGCGACGACAAGGGTGCCGCTTATTTCGCCGACGGTATTCAGGATGAAATCCTCACCAAGCTCGCAAGCATCGCAGACTTGAAAGTGATTTCGCGCACTTCCACCGCGAAGTACAAGAGCAAGCCGGAAGATCTAAAGACGGTTTCGCAGCAACTCGGAGTCGCGACGGTTCTCGAAGGCAGTGTCCAGAAAGCCGCCGACAAAGTGCGCGTCAACGTGCAGCTCATCGATGCGCGCGCCGATGCCCATCTCTGGGCGAAAACGTACGACCGCGATATCAAAGATGTCTTTACCGTTGAAAGCGAAGTGGCGCAGGAAATCGCCGATTCGTTGCAGGCGAAGCTTTCGCCGGCCGAAGCCAACACGCTCGCGACCGCGCCGACAAAAGATGCCGAGGCCTACGATCTCTTCTTGAAAGGCGAACACGAGGAACATCTCGCCGAGAATTCGCTTAGGCCGGAATCTTACGAACAAGCCGCCGCCTGGTACCAGCAGGCTATTGCGCGCGATCCGAATTTCGCGCTCGCCATGGCTCGTCTAGTCAGGAACCGAATGGACCTTCATTGGTTCATTGAGCAAATGAGTGACTCGGAGCTGGCGCAAGTCCGAAGCCTGGCGGAGCGCGCAGTCGCGCTGGCGCCCAATCTGGCCGAGGCACACGTCGCCCTCGGCAACTTTTTTTACCATGGTTACCGGCAGTACGAACAGGCGCTGGCGGAATTCGGACGTGCGTTAGAATTGCAACCGAACGCCCCCACTGCGCTGGAGTATTCCGGTTACGTCCATCGCCGGCAGCGGCAATGGGCGCGTTGTTTGGTCGAGTTCAAAGGAGCTCTCGAACAGGATCCGCGCAATGCGTTGCTCGCCGGAAATTTTGCCGCCACTTACGTCACATTGCGGATGTGGAAGGAAGCGGAGCGCGCCGCCAGGCATACGCTCGAACTTGACCCTCACTCAGCCGAAGCCATGCGTGCGTTGCTCGACAGCATTCTCCGTGGAAGCGGTGACGTGGATGAAGCGCAACGGGTGCTGGCAACATTTCCGGCAGAAAACAAAATCCTTGTCCCCTCCGACTTCGGCGATGTCTCAAATGTGTTGGGTGGTCGAGCTTATGTTTTTGTTCTCGCGCGGGATTTCAACGCAGCGCTGAAAGTCTGGGAAGCCGCTGGAAACACTGCCGCCGATGAACGGCGCCGGCTATCCGCCAGAGTCGCGATCCGAGTCCTGGCCGGCGATCTCAACGGCGCGCAGACTGAAGCCGAGAAAGCCAGACAACTACTGGAGGAGAGATTGCGCGAGCGGCCTAACGACCTTTCTTCGATGACGCAATTGACCTGGGTTTACCTTGCGCGCAAACGTGATGGCGATGCGATCAAACTCGCGCGGCAAGCTGCCGACCTCTTACCGCCGGAAAAAGACGCGCTCGTTGGTAACATCCTTCTGACCGGTCTGGCCGAGATCGAAGCTCGCACCGGTGCGACGGCCGACGCCGTGGCCATTCTTCGCCGGCAACTCTCGGTTCCTGCTGGCGGAATCGTTTCCATCGCGCGCCTAAAAATCGATCCAGTCTGGGACCCGATCCGCAACGATCCTGGCTTCCAACAACTGCTCACCACGCAGGAGCACGTGGGTCCATGAACTCCGAGCCGCCATAGCATCGGCATATGTTCCAACACGTCAGTGTCCTTGTATCCTTTATCTTCGCCATCGCGTTGACGCATGTTTTCTCGAGTGCGTCGCAATTGCTGCTGGCCCGCGACCGCGTGGGCTTCTCAGCGCTACTTACGGTAGCGATGGTTAACGCTGCGCTCGGCGTGATCATCAACTGGCTCGGGCTTTGGGAGCTTGAGCATATCAAGCATTGGTCGCTTGGTGAGGTGCTGCTTCAGCTCGGCTGGGTGATCCCAAATTACTTTAGCTGTTCACTGGTCGCCATGCCTATTAGCGAAAGCGGATTACTCGATATGTCAGCCTTCTTTGACCGACAGCGACGGGTTATTTTCTCTGCCACGCTTGCGTTGGCCGCGATGGGAGGGCTGGCGACCTACCTCGACCGCAACAACTTTCAGGGATGGAAGCCTAACGACTGGATCGGTGCCGAGCTGCTCGGATTGTTGCTCGCCGTTTGTGCGGTGCTGGCTGGTTGGGCAAAGCCGCGCTGGCTGCAATGGGTCGGTGTCGGTGGCATGTTCGTTCAAAACATGTGGTTTTTTGTTTTCTACACCCTCGGTTCCTAAGCGGCATCCTATGAGCAACCGAAATTTCTTCTCCGAGCTGAAATGGCGCAACATTTACAAAGCAGCAGTCGTTTGCCCATGAGCGAATTCCTACAACGCCTGAAGCAGCGCAAGCTGGTGCAATGGACGGTGGCCTATGTGGCCGCGGCGTTCCGGAGCAGTCTGGTGCGGCGCGGGTCTCGGCGGAATCCAAATCAGAGATCAGCGCCAAGTCCGTTGCCGTGCTGGCGTTCGCCAATCTCAGCGACGACAAAGGCAGCGAATATTTTTCGGACGGCATTAGTGAAGAACTACTGACAGTGCTGCAAAAAATTCCTGGGCTTCACGTTGCCGCGCGGACCTCGGCGTTCTCGTTCAAGGGTAAGAACGCGACCGCGCAGGAGATCGGGCAGAAACTGGGCGTCGCGCATTTGGTCGAGGGAAGTGTGCGCAAGGCCGGCGACGTGGTGCGCATCGCGGCCCGACTCACTCAGGCCAAGATGTCTTCGCCGTCCAAACCGAGATTGCCCAAACTATCGTCGAACAGTTGCGCGGTCAGCTGACGGGCGGCGCGGCCAATCCGACAACTAAGGCTGAGATTCAAGCCGAAGTGCGCGCGGCGGAGAAAGGCGGAACGAAAAACGTCGCGGCGCATGAATCGTATTTGCAAGGCCGCTTTTTTGCGAATCGCCACTCAGAAAAAGAGACGGACCAAGCGCGGGCCGCTTACGAGCGCGCGGTGGAGTTAGATCCCAGATTCGCGCTCGCGTGGGCGGGACTGGCCCAGACTCACGTCTGGGATTGCAACTATGCCACCGAGGGGGGGCAGAAAGGCTTCAACGCTCATCTGGCCGCCGCGCGCGAGGCGGTGGAACGAGCCCTCGCCCTCGAACCAGACTTACCGGAGGCGTTGTTCGCGCGCGCAGTGATCCAAACAAATTTTGATTATGATTGGAAAGATGCGGCCGAAACGCTGCGCAAGGCTCTCGCCCTCGCTCCACAGGATCCGGCGCTGCTGCTGGAGGCGGGAAATCTTGCGCAAGCTCGCGGCGAAAACACGCAGGGTCTCGATCTTTTTCGGCGGGCAGTCGCATTGGACCCGGTGAATGCGCAAGCCCGGGCGTTTCTCGCCGGCAGTCTATCGGTCTCGGGGAAGCAGGAGGAAGCGAGGGCGGAATACGCGCGCGAGATTGAGTTGAATCCGTCGGCACCAAATTCCCAAGCCGGTGTAGGCTTGACTTATCTTTTGGAGGGTAAGTTTGAAGAAGCAGCAACAGCTGCGCAGCGGGATGCGGCCGATTGGGCGCGGCTGCTCATCGTGAGCTGCGCGCGCTGGGCGCAAAAGCGAATTCCCGAATCTGATGCTGCGCTTGCTGAGTTGATCGCAAACACCAGCGAAACCGGCGCGTATCAGATTGCCGAGGCCTACGGATATCGAAATGACAAGGATCACGCGTTCGAATGGTTGGAACGTGCGCGCCGACAACGCGACGCCGGTCTGCCCGGTTTGCGCGCAGATACGCTGCTACGGAATCTTCACGACGATCCGCGCTGGGATGCGTTTTTGCGCGCGATGGGGCTGGCCGACGACCAATTGAAGTGAGCGACCGAAATTTCTTCTCCGAGTTAAAGCGGCGGAACGTTTACAAAGTGGCGGTCGCTTACGCAGTCGTCGCGTGGCTCTTGATTCAGGCAGCGTCGATTTTCCTTCCGGCTTTCGATGCGCCGCCGTGGGTGATGAAGATATTTATCATCGTCATTATCTTTGGCTTTCCGGTGGCGCTGATTTTTTCCTGGGCGTTCGAGATTACGCCGGAAGGAATCAAACTCGAATCCGAGATCGAGCCGAGTAAATCGATCAAACGACGGACCGGGAGAAAGATTGTTGCCGTTACGATCGCGCTTGCTGTCGTCGCGGCCGGTCTATTCGTGTATCAACTCGTGCTACAAAGATCGACAATCACGTTTCGACCCGTAACGCAGCCGGAGGCGAGGCCGGGCTTTCAAAGCGAGGCGGCTACAGTCGCGCCTAACAAGTCGATCGCGGTGCTGCCGTTTGTGAACGTGAGCGCGGACAAAAACGACGAATACCTAAGCGATGGGATGACCGAGGAACTGCTCAACGCGCTGACGAAAGTGAAAAGCCTGCGCGTGCCCGGGCGCAGTTCGTCCTTCGCGTTCAAAGGGAAAAACGACGAGGACATCTTCCGCAAAGTCGGCGAACAATTGCACGTCAACGCCGTGTTGGAAGGAAGCGTGCGCAAAGCCGGCAATAAACTTCGGATCACCGCCCAACTCATCAACGTCACCGATGGTTTTCATCTCTGGTCCGAAACCTATGACCGCGACATGAAGGATATTCTCGCCGTCCAAGGCGACGTGGCGCAACGCGTTGTCCAGGCATTGCAGGTGCAGCTCGGTGTGGACGAAGCACGCGCGTTGGCGAAGAAGCCGACCGAGAATCCGGAAGCGCACCGCCTTTATTTGCTGGGGCGTTATCATTTCGCCAAGTTCACGCGTGCGGGCTGGACTAACGCGATCCACTACTTCGAACAGGCGCTGCAAGTAGATCCCAACTTCGCTTTAGCCTATTGCGGACTAGCCGACACTTACGGCTGGGCAGGAGGGCAGACTATGGCGGGCAGGGAAGCTTGGGCCAAAGAAATGGAATTTGCGCAAAAGGCGCTCGCGCTCGATCCGAATCTGGCCGAAGCGCATCTATCGATGGGAACAGCTCTCTATAGCGTGCTCGGTCCGTACGCCTCCGAGAAGGAACTCGACCGCGCGGTGGAATTGAATCCCAACCTGCCGCTGATTTATGATCAATACGGTTGGACCTTCTCGGAAATGGGCCGGTTTAACGAAGCTATCGCGGCAGAAAAGAAGGCCCTAGAACTCGATCCCCTTAGCACTTTTCTGAACACCGACCTCGCCTTTTTTCTTTACTGGGCGCGCCGTTATGAGGAGGCGACTACGCAAATCCGCAAGACTTTGGAATTGGATCCGAACAACGCTTTCGCCCACTCGATCTTGGGCTGGTGCTTGATCGGGAAAGGGAACAAAGCTGAGGCAAGGGCGGAGTTCCAAAAAGCCACTTCGCTGGATGACCTGCCTTGGTATATCAGTTCGCTCGGCTACGCCTGCGCTGCCAAGGGTGATCGCGCTAAGGCAGAACAAATACTTCAGGATTTGGAAGAGTTATCGAAGCAACGATATGTCTCACCCGCCAACCGGGCGGCGGTTTATTTAGGGCTCGGCGAAAACGAGAAAGCTTTGGATTGGCTGGAGAAAGCTTATGAAGACCGCGATCCCATTTTCTGGTGGATCGATGGCGATCAGCTTTACGACAGCGTGCGCAACGAGCCGCGCTTCCAAGCTCTGGTCCAGAAAATTGACAGGA
>WNFY01002096.1_pt1 | contig 35162 bp, 27 predicted proteins | sample 5400091 | NCBI WGS metagenome assembly WNFY01 (sample SAMN13153364, study PRJNA577476) | soil metagenome | isolation source: 60 cm soil or saprolite under grassland replicate 1 | place: USA:California | collected 2016-06-15 | reverse complement strand
GGAGGCAAGTCATTCATCTGGGGTCACGAATGTCGGCTTGCGGGAGGCCACGAATGGGACACTTGGAACAACGTGAAAAAACATTGGGTCCCAACTGGTGTGCCATGCTATCCGAAGAATAATGCGTGGAATCACCTCGTAATCAAGGTGCAACGAACGTCTGGCGGCAAGCTGCTGTTCAAGTCCATCACCCTGAATGGAAAGACCGCGACTCTTAACATTTACAGATCCCCGAATACGACCAGTTGGCACGGCGTCACGATCAACTACCAGCAAGACCTCAATCGCTATGCGGCGGACTACGCCATCTGGCTCGATAAGCTCAATTTCACGTACTGGTAAAGCTAGCTCTATAAGTAAAAAAGAAAGCGCCTTGCTGGAGTAAGGCGCTTTTCATTTTAAGAGCTTGTTGGAATGCTCAATTCATTAACTGCAATCTAACTCTCCCGAAAAATGAATTGAATCAGGTCTCGGCTGTAAAAGAGGTCCTCAGGTCCTTATACTTAATTACAGCTGATACTGGAGTTCCAGGAGGGTCAAACGATGCCTATCTTCGAATACCTGTGCAAGGCGTGCGACCATGAGTTCGAAACGCTGATCTTTGGCGACGAGAAGGCGTCCTGCCCCAAGTGCCACAGCAGGACTCTTGCACCTAAACTCTCCGTCTTCGCGGTTGCGACAAAGAGTACGTCGGCTTCTGCAAGCTCAGTTGGAGCATGCGGTTCCTGCGGCGATCCACGCGGGCCGGGCTCCTGCTCCATGCCTGACATGGATTAAGCCGCCCTCTTTCAAGCACTTGGGGTGAGCACCCCAGTACCCTGTTGCGGATAACTCGCGTAAGTTTCCCTCCGGTCAATTCTCGAGCAGAATTGCGAAGTAGTTTTGGGGAGGGTTCATGGACAGGCGTCACAGCGCGCGAGTGGATGTGCAATTACCGGTCGAGGTCTGGGGACTTGACGTTCACGGGCGAGCCTTCATGGATCCAGCCATTGTCATCAACATGAGCACAGACGGACTCATTCTCCGGGGACTCCGCAGAAAGATTCGCGCCGGAGAGATTTTGGATGTGCGCATGGGAAATGACAAGGCGCAGTATCGCGTCGTGTGGGTGGGCGGCCCTGGTAGCCGGAGGCCCGGCGAACTAGGAATGCAACGAATGACTGAATATGCCTTTCCTCTGAACTCCGTTCTTTCCGGCTGCGCGCAAGTTGCTGGCACCTGTTAGTCCCTGGGCACAACCTCTCGCAACCCGCTGCACCAGCGGTATATACTGCCTTCACTGTTCTCTTTTCTGAGCCGTGGCGAACGGCGCTCATAAATTGCGCTATTAAAGGGGTAGGAAAGCGCCGCGTTTGCAAGGCAGTTGAATGCAGGATCCCACCAACGGGTTTGATCCGGACTCACCGATACTCATAGGTGCCGCCGATGGAGACGCCAGTGTCGGCGCAGGCGTAAAAATTTCGTCTGGGGAGTCAAGTTCCTCCGACGCCGCGACGATCGCGGATCCCAGTCCTCTTCCAGGAAGCCCTCCTGCAAAGATCCAACCTGAGGTCCACAGCTCCTCGACAATTTTTGCTCCTGGGACACTTCTCGGTTCGCGTTATCAGATTCTGAAAATTCTCGGTCAGGGAGGTATGGGTGCGGTTTATCAGGCACGCGACCAGGAACTCGACCGCATTATTGCGGTGAAGGTCATTCGGCCGGAGCTGGCGTCGAATCCGAGTATCCTGCAGCGATTCAAGCAGGAACTGATCCTGTCTCGCCACGTAACTCACAAGAATGTAGTGCGAATTTTCGACCTCGGTGAAGCTGAAGGCACGAAGTTCATCACCATGGAGTTCGTGGAGGGCGAAGACCTCCGCACCGTACTCCGTCATCGTGGCAAGTTCTCGGCGCGGAAAGCGGTTGCCGTAGTTCAGCAAATATGCCGTGCACTTGAAGCTGCGCACGCTGAAGGCGTCATACATCGGGACTTGAAGCCACAGAACATTATGCGCGATCCGCAAGGGCGCATCGTGGTGATGGATTTTGGTCTGGCACGCTCTCTCGAGTTCGATGGCATGACCCAAACCGGCGCACTGGTGGGCACTCTCGAATATATGTCGCCGGAACAGGCATTAGGTGCTGCACTAGATCAGCGCTCTGATTTGTTCGCAGTGGGTCTGATCTTCTATGAGTTGCTGACGGGCAAAGCGCCATACAAGGCCGACACTGCCATTGCCAGCCTAATGAAGCGCACCCACGAGCGCGCAGTTCCGGCTTCGGACGTGGATGCTAGCGTGCCGGTTTCGCTGAGCGCGATCGTAAGCCGGTGCCTGGAGAGAGATCCCAAGGACCGCTACGAGAGCGCGACAGAGTTGTTGCGCGAACTCGATGCTTGGAGTTCAGATCCAGCGTTGGCCGCGATTCCGGCTTCGCATGCAAGCGTCGCTTCAACACCGCCGGCTGCTGCTGCGGCAACTTCGACTATTTCTGGGCCGCGTAGCGTACAAATCTCTCTGAACTTGCCGAGTCAGCGCTCGTGGATGTGGGCCGCAATAGCATTGGGCGTCGTAGTTTTATTCTTCGCGGTTCCAGTCACCCGGCATCTCGTGTTCCGTCCTGCGGTTGAGTCCACGGAAACACCCATAGGAATTCCTGACCTGAGCAAGGGTAAGTACATTGCCGTGCTGCCACTGAAAGTTCTGGGCGATGAAAAATCGCTGCGCTATGTTGCTGACGGACTCGTGGATGCGCTCTCCGCAAAGATGTTTCAGCTTCAGGCTGTGCACGTGGCGTCTTCCGCTGCTGTAGAAAGAGCTATGGCGAAAGAACAGCCGATTTCGAAAGTCGCGAGTGAAGTCGGAGCGAACCTGGTGTTACAAGGAACGGTGATGGGCTCTCCCGATAAACTTCGCATCACATTCAATCTTGAGGATGTCGCCGGCAACCGAAGAATCTGGACGCAGGAATTCTCCGGCGTCACCCAAGACCTGCTCACTATCGAAGATCAGATTTATACGGCGCTTGTGGGAGCGCTGGAGTTGCGGCCCTCCAGCGAGGAACTGGCCAAGAGCGGGGTCCATCCTACGGAAAATATCAACGCCTACGATCTCTATCTGAAGGGCCGCGATGCGCTGCGCGGGACCGCAGGCACGCGCGACATCGAATCAGCTGTGAACTTGTTCGAGAGCGCTCTCCACGATGATGCGGGTTTTGCCTTGGCATACACCGGTCTGGCCGACGCTGACCTGCGCTTGTACAAATCGTCCAAAGACCCCCTCTTTGCAGAAAAGGCAGTGGGGGCAGCGCAGAAAGCAGCGGGCCTGAATCCCAATCTTCCTGAGGTGCACCTTTCACTCGGGAGCGTTTATAACGCCACCGGAAAGAGCGCGGAAGCCGTGGTTGAATTGCAGAAGGCGCTGGCGCTCTCGCCAAATTCCGATGAAGCGTATCGCCGCCTCGGCGACGTCTATCGCGCCGGAGGTCATAAAGCCGAAGCGATTGCGGCTTACCAGAACGCGGTCAACGCTAATCCTTACTACTGGTCGAACCACAATACGCTCGGTGGCGCCTACTTTCAGTTTGGCGATAGTGACAAAGCTCTGCAGGAATATCAGAGGGTGGCCGAATTAGCCTCCGACAATCCGATCGGATACCAGAACATTGGAGCAGTCTATTTCCGGCTCGGAAAATGGAATGACGCGATTACCGCATTTCAGAAGTCGCTGGACATTCAGCCTGATGCGACGATCTATGCCGACATCGGCACGGCGGAATTTTTCCTGAAGCGCTACGACGACTCCATCAAGATGTTTGAAAAGGCAGTCGAGTTGAGCCCCCGTGACGAAGAACTGATGGGCGACTTGGCAGATGCGCATCGCGCGGCGGGGCACAAAGATCAAGCCAATACCGCTTACGATAAGGCGATTCAGCTCGCCTTTCAGCAATTACAGGTCAATCCTAAGCTCGCTAACGTCACTGGACACCTGGCTCTTTACTATGCCAAGAAAGGGGACTCGCCGCACGCGCTTGCCTACACGAAACAGGCGCGGTCGCTTGATCCCGAGGACTTGCAGCTTCTTTACTATCAGGTTGAGGTCGCCTCTCTGGCAGGAAATCAGCAGGAAGCGCTCGCTACACTTCGCCAGGCGTTCAAGAAGGGTTATTCCCCAGAAGAAGCACTGAGTGACCCCGAACTGGCGTCGCTCAAGTCTCTTCCAGAATTTACAAAACTCGTGAACGAGTTTTCCCCCAAGAAAAACTAAGCGGCAAGTTTGGCGCGCTTTCTTCGGATGTAAATGGCACTTGCTCCTGTCAGGAGCAGAACCATCGTCCCCGGTTCAGGCGCATTGGCCACGACATTGAACTGCAACCCTCCTGGCCAGCACTGGGGCAGGCATTGCAGCTGAATTTCGAGAACACTCCCGTTCGGAATGCCGCTCAGTCCCGCCGCTGCCGTGAGAATGATCTGAGCGCCAGTTTGGCCGATTGGCTTGAGGGTACACAGGAAAGTCCCAGGGGCAGAACAAGTAATGTTCGCCGCCGGCACGGCCAGTTCAGTGATGATCAAGCTAGTCCAGTTGTTTCCCGAGCCATTGAGAAAATGCAGCAACCCAAAGCCGGACGCAGGAGCGTTGAAGCTGAAGCTGTTGGTTGTTATGACGGGGCACGGCTGAGTACAAACCGGGTCTCTGATGATGATGCCGGGATCAACGGAATTCGCACTGGCGCAAACCGACAACAGCACCAGCACTAGGCCGCCCAGAAGTAGTTTGGCTAAAGTTTTCACGACGCAGGCTCCTTACTTGAAATCGGCTATAGGTCGGCTCAGGAGCGCGCGTTATGCGCCCCGACGGGGGAATGGCTTACACATTATGAAGGGCAACAAAAACCTGTCAAGACCAAAGTTGCACAGCCTGTGGAGAATCGTTTGTCGGAAGGCACGATGTGCAGAACTTTTCATTTGCAGTGAATCGGAGGAACGGGAAAGTGCAACATTTTGCGTGACCCCGGCTCGCCAACCTGGGACGATTGCGCGCGCGACTCGCTTGCACTATTCTGCCCGCAAGTGTTCGTGGAGGGGCTAGATGCGTATTGGGTGGGCCTTGCTGATGACTGTCATGGTAATGGCCTCGACAACTGCCGAGCAGGAACCGCAATTACTCCGGCTGATGCCGTGGCCGGAGAGTGTAAAAATCGTTCCTGGCTCCGGACGCTTGATAATTGGGAACGCCTTCTCCGTCTCGGTCTCCGCAGGCGCGGATCCTCACCTGCGCAGGGCCGTTGCGATCTTCCTTGACGATTTGCGCCGACACACTGGCTCACTGCCGTTGGATTTTGCCTACGCCGAGCCTGAAAAAGGCCAGCTGCAAATCAGCGTTGACCATGCCAGCAAACCAGTTCAGGAACTCGGCGAGGACGAGTCCTACAGCCTCGAGGTCACGGCCTCTGCCGCCATTCTAAAAGCTCCCACTGCGCTTGGCGCGATGCGCGGCCTGCAAACATTTTTGCAACTGGTAGAGATCACGCCACAAGGATTTTCTGTTCCGCCGGTTGTAATTCAAGACAAACCACGTTTCCCCTGGCGCGGGCTCATGATTGACTCCAGCCGTCACTTCACGCCGATTGACGTGGTAAAGCGGAATCTCGACGGAATGGCCGCAGTGAAGCTGAATGTTTTTCACTGGCACCTTTCCGAGAATCAGGGTTTTCGCATCGAGAGCAGGCGTTTCCCCAAATTGCATGAGATGGGATCCGACGGCCTGTACTACACGCAGGAGCAGGTGCGCGACATCATTTCGTACGCTCGCGATCGCGGCATTCGCGTTGTGCCCGAGTTCGATATGCCCGGCCACAGCACCTCCTGGTTCGTGGGATATCCGGAACTGGCCAGCGCTCCCGGGCCCTATTCAATCGAGCGGAAGTGGGGCGTCTTCGATCCCGCGATGGATCCAACGCGCGAAAGCACTTACAAATTCCTCGACGAATTTATCGGCGAGATGGCCAAGCTTTTCCCCGATGAGGTTTTTCACATTGGGGGTGACGAAGTAAATGGCAAGCAGTGGGATGCTAATGCCCGAATTCAGCAATTCATGCACGCGCATTCGCTGAAGACCAATGCCGACCTGCAGGCCTATTTCAATGAACGCGTGCAGAAAATCGTCGCGAAGCACGGCAAAACCATGGAAGGTTGGGACGAAATTCTTCGCCCTGATCTGCCTAAGAATATTGTGATTCAATCCTGGCGCGGACAGAAGTCCTTGGCGGATGCCGCACAACAGGGCTACCGCGGACTGCTCTCGTCCGGCTACTACCTCGACCTGATGAATCCCACATCACAGCACTACGCGGTCGATCCTTTTACGGGTCCGACCGCCAGTTTGGCTGATGCCGACAAGCAGAAAATTCTCGGCGGCGAGGCCTGCATGTGGGCTGAGTACGTCTCCGCAGAGAATATTGATTCGCGGATCTGGCCGCGCATGGCGGCAATCGCCGAGAGGTTGTGGTCTCCGCAGAACGTGACCGACACAAATTCGATGTACGCGAGAATGGATGAAATCGGCCGCTGGCTGGACGCATACGGCCTGACCCATAACAGCGCCCCTAACTTCATGCTGCAACGAATGGCCGGCGCCGCAGATATTTCTCCGCTGCAAAGATTGGTGGACTCCGTCGAACCAGTAAAGGGGTATTCGCGCGAGGCCCTCGCCCCTTCCGACCCAACATCACTTACGCCTCTGAACCGCATGGTTGATGCTGCCCCGCCCGAAAGCCTCGACGCCCGCCGTTTCGCAAAGCTGGTGGACGAGTTCGTCTCAGGAAAGATCAAGCCAGGGACGGAAACTGAAATTCGCGCAAGGATGAGTGCCTGGCGCGACAATGACATTCGCTTCCGCGGACTAGCGCAAAATTCCGCTTTGCTGCAGGAGGCCCTGCCACTTTCGCACGACCTCTCCGCATTAGGGCAGGCGGGCTTAGAGGCAGTGGATTACTTGGATCGCGGCGAAAAAGCGCCGGAACCCTGGAAATCCCAGCAACTAGCGTTGACTCAGGCGGCGATTCAGCCCCGGGCGCAACTCATCTTGGTAGTTGCTGGCTCCGTCCAAAAGCTGATCCAGGCCAGCGCGGGCGAAACGCCGACCGAGTTGAGTTTGCCGAAGAGCGCTCAATAAAAGAACGGTTTTGGGGGGACGGGCGTCCTCGCCCGTCCAATCCGTGCCAAGAGAGGCTTCAAGCTGCAATACTTTCTTTCAACATTCTTCGAGCACGCTGACGCACGCTGGGTTGCGGCGCCACGCTCGCCGGCCACGGTTCATCGAGTCCCATCAAAGCTATCGCTCCGCCTGCCAATACCATATTCTTGCTGAAATTGATCAGGTCGTTCATGCGCATCTCAGGCTGCTCTTGTTTCCAAAAATCATGCATTACCGGTGAAACTCCAGCCAGGAAACCCACGATGGCCGCCGCACCGAGTCTCGGCTTCATTCCCAACAAGATACTGGTGCCTCCCACAATTAGTACCGCTCCCGTGAGCCTCACTGCCGCATCCGGTTTGGGAACTTTTTTGGCTGCGGCGTATTGGGACAGTTCCCGTGTCTTCTTGAAGTGATTAATACCGCTGAGGATGAAATATCCACCGAACATCAGTCGTCCTAGCAGAAATGGACCGCGCATGATTGCCTCCAATCGAAGTTTCGATTCACCGCCGTAAAGTGGCGTTGCCCCAGCCTTCGCACGGAGCTGGGCGGACCTGGAGGGCCGCCCCTACACGAAATTCCCTGTTAAACTTTTCTTCAGCCCATTTTGAGTTTCTCCGCCGCCATTCAGATTTCTTCTCTCTGCCGCCACTACCAGATGGGCAGCACTACCATTCGCGCGGTGGATGGCGTCACGTTGAGAATTGGCTCGGGCGAATTCGTCGCATTGCTCGGAGCTTCCGGCTCAGGCAAGTCTTCCCTGCTCAATTTAATCGCTGGTCTTGACTCGGCCACGTCCGGCAGTGTGGTAGTCGGCGACCGCGTTCTTGCCGCGCTTTCGCGCGAGTATCTTGCCAGATATCGCCGCCACACCGTCGGCATGGTCTTCCAATCTTTCAATCTGATCCCAAGCATGACCGTGCTTGAAAACGTGGAGCTGCCGCTGCGTTTTGCCGAAATAGAGCGATCGAAGCGTGGCCCAATGGCCGCCAAAGCTCTGGAACAAGTTGGGCTCTCTGGCCGGCTCGGCCACCGTCCGATTGAGCTCTCTGGCGGTGAGCAACAACGTGTGGCCCTGGCTCGGGCGCTCATTAATCACCCGAGCATTCTGCTTGCCGATGAGCCCACCGGCAATCTCGACAGTCGCACCGGCACAGAGGTCATGGAGTTGATTCGAAGGCTCAACGAATCGCTGCAGATGACCGTCGTGTTGGTCACTCACGAGCGAGACCTTGCTGAAAAATATGCCGATCGGCTGATCTCGCTTGCGGACGGTAAGGTTGTTAGCGACCAGCCCAACCCAGCCATAGCAATGGCGCGAGGTGAATCGTGAAACTTTACGATTCTGTCGAGCTCGCAGCCCGCAATCTCCGCGAATCGCTGCTGCGGAATTCACTCACGACGCTGGGCATTTCAGTCGGAGTGGCTTCGCTTGTGGCCATGCTTTCTTTGGGAATTGGTTTGCAGCAATTGTTTTCTCGCAGGCTCCAGCGATCACTGTTTGACACGGTTGTGGTCTCGTCGCGGCGAGACCTGCGCAGCTTCACTCGAGAGCAGGACATGGAAGGACCCGCGGCGGCGGAAAGCCCCGACCTCGATGAGAACGCTCGCGCAAAGATTGCTGCAGTACCTGGCGTACTTGAGGCCTATCCCGACTTGCGATTCATCGCCGAACTGCGATTCGAAGATAAGCCACACCTCACCATGATCGCCGGCCTTCCGCTCTTGGACAAGAACAGCGACGCGTTCCAAGGCGTGCAAGGCAAGTTCTTTTCAACAGAGAATGCGCACGAAGTCATCCTGCAGAAGATGTTCGCTTCCGAGTTGCTGGGCAAACCTGTGCATAACCCTGACGAAGTCAAGGTTGCTGAAGTAGCCTCGCCTCTTCTCGGAAAACAAATGATCTTGCGCTACGCGGAACGCGAGTCCGGCGGCGCAGCGGCGGATTCTGCATCGTATTCCGTTATCTCACGCGAATTGACTCTGACCATCGTCGGTGTGACGGACCTCGATCCTGACAGTACACGCGGTAATTTTCGCGCGCGGCTCTTCATTCCGCAGAAGCTGATGGAAGGAATGCACGCGATGCAAGCCTACGAAAGTCCCGATTCCACCCACGCGACTTCGAACGAACCGGTTTACAGCTTCGTGGTTGCACGCGTGAATGGCGCGGGCAAAGTGGAGTCGGTCGAGCAGGCCATTAAGAAACTAGGCTTTAACACCTTTTCGATTCTGGACGCCAGTCACAGCCTGCAGCGGGCGTTCAGGATTGTGGACATTTTCCTGGGGATTTTTGGAAGCCTTGCCCTGACCGTCGCTTCCATTGGAATCATCAACACTCTGGTAATGGCAATCCTCGAGCGCCGCCGTGAAATCGGAATCATGAAAGCTGTGGGCGCCAGCGACGCGGATGTTCGCGGATTGTTTTTCGCCGAAGCCGGCGCTATGGGTATTCTGGGCGGAGTTTTCGGAGTGATCATTGGCTGGCTGATCGGACGGGCCATCAACTTTGGGACAAACATCTACATGGTGCGCCAGGGATTTTCCCGGGAGGACATCTGGGCTGTGCCGTTCTGGCTCATCGGAGCAGCGTTGGCATTTTCGTTTATCGTCAGCCTGATTTCAGGACTCTATCCCGCATCGCGCGCGTCGAAACTGGATCCGGTGCAGGCGCTACGGTACGAATGATTGAAGTTCCCAATCCTGGGAAAACAGATGCCCACGCATAAAATGTACGCGTCAGAATCTCTTTGCAGCTCTTCGCGTACTTTGCGGTTAAAAACTCCCTCTCGCTATGACAGTTCAAAAGCCGTTAACCGCAAAGATGGCAAATGACGCCAAGAAAAACCTGCCCCATAAAGGACACAGTCACACAGGAATTTGCTTGGTTAGGAAAACTCTCCTTTCGGTCGTATCACTGCTGGCATTCTCTAATCTCTCCAGTGCCCAAGGGCGCATTGATTGCAGCGCCATCAAGAGTCGCATCCTGCAGCGCGCCGTGCGTTACTGCGTGATGCTACCGGCCGACTATGACAAGGAAAGAGATAAGAAGTATCCGGTGCTTTATTTCCTGCATGGCCTTGGTGAGAACGAGCAGGCGCTCATGCGCAGCGGTGGATGGGGCCTGATCGAAGACCTCCAAGGTGAACATAAAGTCGGGGACTTTCTAATGGTTGCGCCTGAAGGACGCGGCGGCTTTTTCATCAACGCTGCCGATGGCCGTGATCGCTACAGCGATTTTCTTCTCACCGAATTTTTGCCGTTCATCGAGACTCACTACCGCGTCATCCGCAACCGCAAGTCACGTGGCGCAACCGGACTGTCAATGGGCGGCTTTGGCGCGCTGCGCCTTGCATTTGCACATCCGGAACTATTTGGGTCGGTCAGTGCGCAAAGTCCGGCGCTCATCACCGAGACGCCAACTCAACTCAATGCCGACCTCAGGAATGCGGGCCCGCTAGCGCGGTTGCTAGCTTCAGTCTTCGGCAATCCCATTGATGTTGCGCATTGGAAGCAGAACAATCCGTTTGTCCTGGTGCGGAAGAACCAAGTCCAAATCAAGACTCAGATCATCTACGTCAACTGCGGCCACCAGGACGAGTACGGCTTCGCGGTCGGAGCAAGCCAGATGCACAAGCAATTACTGAGCGAGGGCATCAGACATGAGTTTCATCTTTACCCTGGCCGGCACAGCGCCGACTATTTTCTTTCACATCTCGGTGAGACCATCGAGTTTCATTGGAACGCTTTCGCGAGGGGCGAACAAAAGGTAAAATAATAGCTTCCAGGAGCATCCATGCGGAAGGCAGTTTTACATTTGAAAAAGTCAGATCCGGTGATGCGAGGCATCGTCGAGCGCATTGGTGCTTGCAAAATGCAATTCGGCGAGCCCACGTTTCACAGCTTGGCCGAGGCCATTGTTTATCAGCAACTCAACGGCAAAGCTGCGGTTACGATCTTCAACCGCTTTGCCGCCCTTGCCGGCGAGCCACTTACTCCTGAAGGGATCCTCAAACTCACACCCGAGCAGCTTCGTTCGGTTGGACTTTCAAAGCAGAAATCGTCTTACCTCTTTGACATGTCCGAACGCGCTCATCGAGGCGATCTGGATTTCTCGCGACTGCCTGAAATGTCAGACGACGAGGTCATCGAACATCTCACGCAAGTGAAAGGAGTCGGCGTGTGGACGGCCCACATGTTCCTGATGTTCACCCTGCGCCGCCCCAACATTCTTCCGGTCGGCGACTTTGGGGTGCGGATGGCGATGTACAAGCATTATCTTGAGAAACGGGCCGCGCGCAATGGTTCCGGACGGGTTGGCAACGGAAAGAAATCGCCACGACTTAAACCAAAGAAGGTGAAAATCGTCTTGCCCACCCCCGATCAAATGCAAAAGATTGCCAAACGGTGGGAGCCATATCGAAGCATCGCGTGCTGGTATCTGTGGCAGAGCCTGGATGTAAAAACGATCGGATGATCGCCCGATATGTTTAAATAGACCCGCGATGGCTGAGCCGAAAATCCGCGTTCTTGTCGCTAAGCCCGGCCTTGATGGTCATGACCGCGGTGCCAAGGTAATCGCCCGCGCTCTCCGCGATGCGGGCATGGAGGTCATCTACACCGGCCTGCGCCAGACTCCCGAAATGATCGTCAACGCGGCTTTGCAGGAAGACGTTCACGTGATCGGGCTCTCGATTCTTTCTGGTGCGCACAATGCGATCGTCCCCCGCGTAATGGATTTGCTCAAGCAAAACAAGATGGACGATGTGCTGTTGGTCGTCGGCGGAATCATCCCCGACCAGGACATAGACTCGCTGAAGAAGGCGGGCGTCGCCGCCATTTTTCAACCCGGCACCGCCATGGATGAGATCGTGAAATTCATTCGTTCCAACGTACACTCGCGCGGAGTAATCGCAGGCAGTTGAGTCCGTTTGCACCCTCCCGTCTGGCTAGGTTAACGTAGCACTCGCGAAATCATGGCCACAGAAACCACCAGCACCTCCATCCTGACCACGCGCATTGACCCGACCTCGGCTCGTTTCGAGGCCAACATGCGCTACATGGCGGATCTGGTTTCAGCGGTGCGCAATGAAGAAGAGCAGATTCGCGAGGGCGGCGGCGCTAACGCGATCGAGAGCCAGCACAGCAAAGCACGCTTGACTGCCCGCGAGCGCATTCAGCGGCTAACCGACCCGGGAACGTTCTTCGAGCTCGGAATTTATGCGGCCAATCGCATGTACGACGAATGGGGTGGAGCGCCCGCCGCGGGAGTAATCACCGGCCTTGCGCGAATTGAGACTCGACTTGTGATGGTCATTGCGAATGACGCCACCGTCAAAGCAGGCGCGTTTTTCCCCATGACTTCGAAGAAGGTCATTCGGGCCCAGAACATCGCCATTGAAAATCGGATTCCAGTCATTTATCTCGTGGACTCCGCAGGAATCTTCCTTCCCTTGCAGGAAGACGTCTTTCCCGACACCGACGATTTCGGACGAGTCTTTCGCAATAACGCCGTGATGTCCTCAATGGGAATTCCACAGATCGCCGCCATAATGGGTATGTGCGTCGCGGGCGGAGGATATCTGCCGGTCATGTGCGACCACGTCCTGATGACCGACGGCAGCGGTCTTTTTCTCGCCGGCCCAGCTCTGGTGCAAGCAGCCATCGGACAGAAGGTTTCCGCCGAGGAGCTTGGCGGTGCGGCCATGCATTCGGCGATCAGTGGCACCGTGGATTTTCACGAACCGAACGATGAAGCATGCCTGCTACGGATCCGCTCAATTATTGAAAAATGGGGATACCGCCGGCAATCGCCGTGGGACCGCAAGAAACCTGTGCCGCCGGCACTAGCTGGGGAAGAAATTTACGGTATTTACGACTCCTCGCCTGCCCGGCCTTACGACATTAAAGAGGTGATTGCCCGGATCACAGATGCCAGCAAGTTCGACGAGTACAAGCGTGAGTACGGCAAGACGCTAGTCTGTGGATACGCGCGCATTGGCGGATTTGCGGTGGGAATCGTCGCCAACCAGAAGCTACACGCGCAGGCCACGGACCACGAGGGTCGCAAGCGCGTGGAGTTTGGCGGTGTTATTTATACGGAATCGGCTGAAAAAGCGGCTCGCTTCATCATGGATTGCAACCAGAACCTCATTCCGCTGATTTTTCTCCACGACGTCAACGGATTCATGGTCGGTCGGGACGCGGAATGGAGCGGCATCATCAAAGCCGGCGCGAAGATGGTCAATGCGGTCTCGAATTCCATCGTGCCTAAGATCACAGTCATCCTCGGCGGCTCGTTCGGCGCCGGCCACTATGCCATGTGCGGCAAGGCCTACGATCCGCGGTTTCTGTTCGCCTGGCCGACCGCGAAGTATGCGGTCATGAGCGGAGATTCAGCGGCTGGCACATTGGTCGAAATCAAGATTCGCCAGCTAGAGCGCGGTGGCAAGCAGTTAAGCGAAGAAGAGAAGAAGGAGCTATACGAGTCGGTAAAACGTACCTACGACGAGCAGACCGATCCCCGCTATGGCGCTGCCCGGCTTTGGATCGACAAGATCATCGATCCCGTAGACACGCGCGAGGCCATCACCACGGCCCTGGAAGCAGCCGCCTTGAATCCCGACGTGCCGGAATTCAAGGTCGGAGTGCTGCAAACCTAGGGTTTGAATCGGCTAATCATTTGGTAACGAGCCGACGAAACCGGCGGGGCGTAAATGATTCAATCCCTCGATGAGTTAATGATTCAATTTCCATGGCGTGGAATCATCCTGATCACGAAAGTACGCTCTACATACAACCTGGGATTGTCACACCCTCATCCCTGTGCTAGCTTAGAAAACAATTCACGCCCTGTTTTCAGTATCCACAGCAAGCGCGCCTTCGTTTTTGGCTCGCACTTTGAGCGTGTCAGGTGGTGCCATGAAAGATACGATTCCAGCCGTGCCAGTTGAGCGTCACTTCGAGCAGGAAGGGTTCGGTAACCGCAAGCTGATCCGCCCTCTCATCAATCATTCCAACCATTCTGGACCAAGCAATTCCGGCCCTGGCCATTCCGTCTCAGGTCTTGGCGAACGGCGCGAACGGTCTGAACGCGGCGCCGAGCGTTCCAACGGCGCCCGTAAGTCAGCGCCTCCAGAACAGACCAATGCCGAAAATTTCTATTTTCAGAAGCAGATGCAGTCGAAGACTCCAATGGTCATCGTCATGCTCGACGATGAAGAAGTCCACGGCATCATCGAGTGGTATGACAAGACCTGCATCAAGGTGAACCGCACGGGCGCGCCTAATTTGATGATCTACAAACCTTCGATCAAGTACATGTATAAAGAGGCTGAGAGCAGGAAATAGTTCGAAGGGTGGCGGCGCTGCTCATTGCTCAAAGCTGAATCTGCATCTTACGGGACAACGCCTGCGATTGACAATCTTCCATATCTCTCTTAGCATCAAGCACTTGAGGAACACTCAAGACTCCGACGCGAAGAGGCTGCCGTGATTAAGCTCGACATCATCAATGAAGTAGTGAATCGCACCGGCATCACCAAGACCAAAGCCGAAATGGCAGTTGAAACGGTTTTCGAAAGCATGAAGCGTTCGCTCGCCAATGGCGACCGGATCGAATTGCGCGGCTTCGGCGTCTTCAATGTGCGTCCGCGCAAAACGGGTATTGGGCGCAATCCGCGCACTGGAGCTGAGGTTTCGATTCCGCCGGGAAAAGCCGTGCGCTTCAAGCCTGGCAAAGAACTCCAAACTATCGAGTAGGTCCGAACCGCGTTGGGTTTTCTCTTCGAGTCGCAAGATGTCGAGCCACAACTCCCCGGAAATTTACGTTCCCGCCGAAGTCTATTCTCCGGACGCTGAGGGTGTCGTCTATTACCCCCGCACCTGAAGTGGGCGCTGCAAGAGCGACATCTTCTGCTTGGGATTCCATTCTCACTTACGCTGATGCTGATTTTGCTGGCGCACGAGATGGGTCACTATCTTTATTGCCTGAAGTACCGCGTCGCTGCAACGCTGCCGTTCTTCATTCCGTTTCCAACGCTATTCGGAACTCTCGGCGCATTTATCCGGATCGGTTCAGCACTCGGTTCTCGTGCCGCGCTTTTTGATATTGGAATCGCAGGTCCGACTGCTGGATTCGCCGTCGCCCTTCCGGTGCTGATATTTTCGCTTGGCCTGTCACATGTCGCACCTATCGGAGCGGCGCCGCCTGACATTCAGTTCGGATATCCACTCATATTTCACTGGGCACAACAGCTGCTGAGCATGAGCGGCCATGCCCACGAGGTCGCATCAGTACCGTTATCACGACTTTATCTTCATCCTGTTGCAATTGCCGCCTGGGTTGGGATGTTCGCCACCTCGCTGAATCTTCTTCCCGGCGGACAACTCGACGGTGGGCACATAATCTTTTCAATTTCTCGACGCGCGCACAAAACAATTTCCAACAGCACCATCCTCGCGTTGATTCCGATGGCGGTTTACTTCTGGTCTGGCTGGCTGGTATGGGCAATCTTGCTGCGCCTCAGTGGAACGCGGCATCCAGCCGTACCTCACTGGCCTGAAGTCTCGCGCAGTCGTGGCGTACTGGCGCTATTGGCGATCATCATGCTTGCTCTAACACTGGCGCCTACGCCTATCTCCCACGGATCTCTCTTCGATTTACTGCAGCAGTGGCGCTCATCGCGCTAAGTGTCGCTTACAAGAACTACAGATTCCCTCTTAATTAAGACTTACAGAAAGTTTCTTAATCATTCTGTACCGAAATTTTTGTAGGAATAATTTGCCCTTTCCGCAATCGCGAATTCGTCTTCAGAATCGCGGATTCCAGACCAAATACTCGAGCTCACGTACATCCATAACTCCGGCGATTTCAATGGGCATGCGGTTTCGCTCACGTTGGCACGGAGTTTGCACGCAAGAACATGACACTTCAATTTCGAGGAAGAATTATGCAAGCCATGAAAATATTCCTATTTCGTTTGGTCGCGCTGATCGCAGTTCTAATGTTGCCGGTCGCGCTGCTTGGACAGGCGGAGTCCGGTTCAATCGTAGGAACGGTAAAGGATGCAACGGGAGCGGTTGTTGCCGGGGCAACCATCACTGTGAAGAACGTGGCCACCGGTGCGCAGCGTACCGCACAAAGTGCGGGGGTAGGCCAATACAACATCGGCGGACTTCAGGTTGGTACGTACGAAATCACAGTCACTAGTGGAAATTTCGCTCCTTACAGAACCAATGCCGAAGTTACCGTTGGTGGCACAGCCACTGTGGATGCGCAACTGGCAACCGGCCAGGCCTCCACCACTGTGGAGGTGGTCGCAGGCGCCGGCGGTACCGAGGTGAATACGCAGACCCAGGAGTTGTCACAACTCGTGAACACGCAACAGATGTCGGAACTGCCCAGCCTCACTCGTAACCCCTACGATTTCGTGTCGATCTCCGGAAACGTCAGCAGCGCGGATCGAACGGCGACCGGCGGCGATCAGAACACGACCGGCCGTGGCGTGGGCTACGCCCTTAACGGGCAACGGACTTCAGGTACAGAGGTCTTGTTGGATGGAGTAGAGAATCTCGATCTCTTTACCGCGACAACCGGCGAGCAGGTCCCGCTCGACTCGGTTCAGGAATACCGTGTAATAACCAATAATTTTGACTCGCAATATGGCCGCGCATCAGGCGGTGTAGTGAACGTAACCACGAGGTCTGGCTCAAATGATTTTCATGGCTCCGCGTGGGAGTTCAATCGTTTGGCCGCATATACCGCCAACACTTATGCCAACGATTCACAAAACGCTTTCTTCCGCGACACAGGCGGCACCGGTCCACTACCAGCACAAAAAGGCGGCTATACGCGTAACCAATTCGGGTTCGCAATTGGTGGACCAATATTCAAGGACAAGCTGTTCTTCTTTGAAAGTACCGAGTGGTTGCGCGTGCGCAGCAACGCAAGTTTGCAAGCTTACGTTCCGACACCGCAGTTGTTGGCCACTCTACCCGCCAATGTGCAGTCGTACTTCGCGGCGTTCGGCTCTAATGCATTCAACTTTGCGTCGGTTGATGCAGCCAGCGGTTTTGGGCTCGTCAACTTCAGCGCGCCGGCAGATGCTGGCGGCGGCGTGCCTCAAAATACCTACCGCACTGTTGGTCGCTTGGACTTCAACCCAACTGATAAAACCCAGATGTTTTTCCGGTATGCCCAAGAGAGCGTCAATGACTTCATAGGGGCTGACTACGCTTCACCTTATTCCCAGTATGACGTAGGGGACTCGTCTTACAACAATAGCGGGCTGTTTTCGCTGAACCACAGTTTCAGCCCCAACTTCCTCACCAACACGAAGATCAGTTTCAGCCGCCTAAATTTCGCAAACACCTACGACAAAGCTCAACAGAATGTGCCGGAACTCCTGCTTGCAAGTGGCGCCACCATAAACAACTTTCCTGTACAACTTCCGGGCCTGTTTGCGCAATTCGCTGGCGCCGGCGGTTTACCGTTCGGCGGTCCACAGAATGCTCTTCAATTGACCCATGACGACACCTGGAGCAAAGGAGCACACACAATCAGGTTCGGCGGTATCTTTGACTACCAGCAGATTAACCGTGCCTTTGGCGCTTTTGCTCAAGGACTTGAGTTGCTCGGAACCAACGTGACGTCCGGGCTGACTAATTTGTCGAATGGACAACTAACACTGTTTGAAGCGGCAGTTGATCCGCAGGGCCAGTTCCCGTGTCAAACCGATCCTGCCACTGGTCAGCCGATACAGACCTCCAGTTGTTCTCTGGCTTTGCCCGCGACATCACCCAGCTTCGCACGTAGTTTCCGATATAAGGACTGGGCCATGTACTTGCAAGACAGTTGGAAAGCAACACCGCGACTCACGCTTAACTTTGGTACGCGCTACGAGCACTACGGCGTGCAACATAACAACAACCAGGCACTGGATTCGAACTTCTATTACGGCGCAGGTGCGAACATCTACGAAAGAATTCGCTCCGGTTCAGTGCAGTTGGCTCCGCAAAGCCCGGTTGGACAACTGTGGGCCCCGGTTTGGGGGACAGTGGCTCCACGGGTTGGATTCGCATATGACATCTTTGGAGACGGCAAGAGCAGTCTGCGCGGCGGCTTCGGCATCAGTTACGAGCGCAATTTCGGAAACGTGACCTTCAATGTGATTCAGAACCCGCCCAATTACGCCAGCATTCAACTCTTATCTCCGCAGGCCGGACCAGTGACGACCAGCAACTTTGGTCCTCTGGGTGCGCCAAGTGGCTCAATCGCAATTCCTTCTTCCAGCCTGCGGCACGTAGCGCAAAACATGAACTTGGCACAGACGCAGTTCTACAGCATGTCATTGGAGCGCCAACTGGCGCGTAACACCGTCTTCGCGCTCGAATACGCCGGAGCACACGGTGTTCACCTTTATGACATTGCCGCATACAACCAGCTTGGCGGCGGGCAGGCCTACTTGGGTGATTCCTTCGATCCATCCCTTCTCGACTACTCGCGACCGAACAATCAATACACGGGCATCAATACTCGCGGCAGCGGAGGAACGTCGCGGTATAACGCCCTCAACCTGCGCTTCCAGAGTCAGAATCTGCACAACACTGGACTGAGTCTGACTGCGAACTACACCTACGCTCACGCTATGGATGATCTCAGCTCGACTTTCTCGGACAGCACGGGCGGAGCATCGAACGGCATCGGCAACCTTGGCTATCTCGATCCAAGAGATCCCAGGCTCGACTGGGGAAGCTCTGATTTTGATATCCGGCATCGCGTCGCGTTATCCATGATCTGGCAAACACCGTGGCTGCAAAGCGGCAATGGCTGGAAGCGACAAGTCCTTGGGGGATACACGATCGTGCCAGTGTTCACCGCTCATACCGGCGTTCCATTCTCCATCTTTGACAGTTCAATGTCACTAAACGGTGGCGCTGGGTATGGCATCCCGCGGTACCTACCGAGTTCCCCCATTACCAGCTTCAGGACAGGTTCGGCAGTAAACATCGGGCAACCGAACGACTTTACGGTGCTGACTCTGCCGACCGGAAACTCAGCTCCGCTGGATCCGGTTCTTGGAGTATCCGACTTCGGTCCATTCCCGGCAGACATGACACGGCGAAACGGATTTGTCGGACCCGCAGCGTGGAACTTCGATTTAGCCGCAAGCAAGTCCTTTTCCTTGACAGAGCGGGTGAAGCTCGAACTTCGGGCTGAGGGATTCGATTTGTTCAACCACCACAACCTTTACGTCAACGCATTGAATCTTGATGTCGCGAACTTTTCGCCTGGACCTGTCATTGTGTCTGCCTTGAAGGGTGGATTGGGAACCAACGCCATCGGCGGCAATCACGACGAGCGCCGTTTCGGCCAGTTTGCATTAAAAGTGACTTTCTGAGCGAAGCAGTAACGCAAATGGGGAGCATAGGTGCTCCCCATTTTTTCTTTGCGTGGAACAGGCGGCTCGCCTGTCCTGCCTACTTACTCCTCCACTACTCTCGTCGTCATCTCCTGCACCGGTTCGCCTCCGACCATTCCTTGCGCAATGATGAGTTGGCGGGCTTCACCGCGGATTTTCGGAAGACGAAGACCAAAGATTGCCGCTCCCCCCAGGCAGGCCACTGCTCCCATCGTCACCGTGATTGGCGCGCCCAGCCGATCTGCCAGCGCTCCGCCGAGTAGGGCTCCAAATGGGGCCATGCCCATGAACATCATTGAGTACACAGCCATCACACGCCCGCGGAGATGGTCGGGAACCATGGACTGAATGAGAGTATTGGACGAAGACATCTGCAACATCATGCAGAAACCTACCGGAACCAGCAACGCCGCCGAGAGCCAGAAATTCTTCGAGAGGCCAAACGCAATCAGGGTGATCGCAAACCCGCCGCAGGCGAACGTGACCCATCGTCCCAGCCCTTGCACGCCGGTTCGGGCAGCCAATGTAAGCGCACCCAGCAGCGCGCCAACTCCAGTCGCACCCATCAGAATGCCAAGGCCGCGTGCTCCGCCGTGAAGAATGCGATCGGCAAAAATCGGCATTAGTACTGTGTAAGGCATTGCGACCAGGCTGACCAGGCCGAGCAGCAGCAGAATTGCACGAATCGGAGCGGTCTGACTCACAAATCGGAAACCTTCCATCAGGTGCGCCAACGCTGGTCCAGTAGGAAGATGAGGACGCGGAGGCACGCGCATCATGAAGAGCCCGATAATCACGGCGATGTAGCTCACGGCGTTAGCAAAGAAGCACCAGCCTTCTCCGATCCTCGACACTAAAATTCCGGCGATAGCCGGCCCAACAATGCGCGCGCCGTTGAACATGGATGAGTTCAGCGCAATCGCGTTGATCAGGTCTTCCTTTCCGACCATTTCAACCAAAAACGATTGCCGTCCGGGAATGTCAAAGGCATTCACGATGCCCAGCAGCACCGCCAACACGAAGATTTCAGGAATAGTAATGCGATGCGCCAACGTCAACACGGCCAATGCAAACGCCAGCGACATGGAAGCCACTTGCGTGCCAATCACAATCCGCTGGCGGTTGTAGCGGTCGGCCACGATGCCTCCCAAAGGAGAAGCCAGGAGAACCGGAAACTGACTCGCGAAGCCGACTGCTCCCAGAAGTAGTGACGACCCGGTGAGCCGATATACCAACCAGGACTGTGCAACACTTTGCATCCAGGTTCCGATCAACGAAATAAGCTGTCCGCCGAAAAAAAGCTGGAAACTGCGATGTTTCAGCGCCCGGAGCGTCACGGGCAGGTTCTGCCGAGGCTCTGTCGAGGGGGTTCGAGGGGTCGAGGAGTTATTTCCGGCTTGCTGCGAGGTCACATTCAATGATGCGGTGTTGAGCGCTGCAGATGCAAACTGGGCGAAACGGATCTTTTTAGCTTCCCCACAGGCCGTTCTTGCGCTAGATTGGTTGCTGATGACAAGCGCTGAACAGAACCGGATTGAGCGCCGCAGCGGTCAGCGCTTCCCCTATCAAATACCGGTTCTTCTGCGAGTCCCCGCGGAAAGCCGTACCGGCACAGGCTGCACTCAGGATTTGAGCTCCCGAGGCGCGCTGGTATGGACTGATTTTCCCCTCAAAGAAGGCGCAACGGTGGAGATGGTACTGGTGATGCCTTCTGAAATCACTCTTGGCGAAGACATGAACGTGTGCTGCCATGCTCATGTCATGAGGCTCGAACGCGTGGAAGGAAGTAAGCCAGCGGTCGCGGTAAAAATTGAACGTTACGAGTTCATGCACCTCGAAGCCTCAGCACTGCAGCAACATGCGCTTCGCGAAGAGCATGCTGTCCGGTCGTGATAATTTCCACAGCTCCTTCCTTCTTCAAGCCTTAATTTTTAAATACAATGCTCTTTCAGGTAACCGGCGGCAGAGAAGCATGCCGCTCAAGCACCGAAGTTCCCCCACTCGGCGCAAGAATCGCAAGCCGTAAGACTGGCGAAATTACGAAGGTCACTTGGCGGGGTTACCCGCTGCTCATAACATTCAGGTAAGACACGAATCTTGTAAGATCGAAGATTGTAATTGTTGGTGGTTTAGGCCCATGTATTCGATAGCCGTCGGCATATTTTCGGAAAATCCGGAACGCCTCTTAGTGCTCCAGCAACGTATTGAGAGCACGCAATTGGCGCGGGTAGTTTTGGCGCACTCGGGATTTCCCGCAGGCCCGGCCGATCCCGCAATTCGCCGTGTTCAGGATCTGCATGCGGATGTTGTAGTGGTCGACGTCGATCCGCAAGGGCCCAGGCTCGCGATGCAAGCGATCGAACTCATCCATTCCAATGCCAGCCATGCGTCACTGTTCGCCGCCGGCACGATGAGTGACCCGTCGGTGATTGTGGCCGCCATGCGGGCCGGCGCGCGGGAATACCTGGAGCGTGACGCGCCGTCGGAGTCGTTTGCCGATGCGCTTAAAAGATTTGCTACCGCGAGTTCGAAAGCTCGCTCTTCGTCCAGCCGAGCGCGGATTCTCGCGGTGAGCAACGCGAAAGGTGGCGCGGGCGCTACTACGGTCGCGGTGAATACCGCGATTGCTCTGGAGCAGTCCCATGGCCGGACCGTGTTAGTGGACATTGCCTTACTGGGACATGCGGCACTGCACTTGAACGTTCGACCGGCGTTCGGCATCGCGGACGCACTGCAGAATCTGCATCGCATGGATTCGTCGCTACTTCAGAGTTTTCTTACGCCATGCAAGGGCAGCCTGCAGTTGCTTGCCGGGCCACAACAACCTCTGCTTTTGTCTCCTTCGGTCGCAGAATTGGCCCGCTTATTCGATCTTCTGGTTTCAAATTTCCAATATGTAATCGTGGACTGCTCGAACCGCGCGGACAGCTTGTTCAGGATGGTCGCAGACTTATGTAATGCCGTGCTGCTGGTGACGCAGACGGATGTGGTTTCGCTGTGGAGCGCTGCGCGTGTCCACTCGTTTCTGGAGCAGGGTACCGGTCGAGATCGAGTCTGCCTGATTGTGAACCGTTTCAAGAAAATTCCAGGTTTTTCGGACGAAGACTTGCACCGGGTAACGAATTGCAAGCTTTTATGGAAGCTTCCTAACAACTTTCATTCGGTCGCACCTGCGATTGACAAAGGCAATCCCATCGCGTTCAGCGAAGGCAATGAGCTGGCACGGTCGTTCCGTGGTCTTGCCGGCCTTCTGGCAGGGGCGATAAGCTCCGACAATTCCATGGACCTCAGTTTTTCGCCCGGCAAAGCAAGCGATAAGAAGCCGGTTGGAAATTTGCTGGTTACGCCGCTGCGGGCTGAGCAGTAACAACCTGATTAGCTTCCCTGTTTCGCGCTACTCTCGATTGCTGAGTACACTGCCGAATTCGAGCAAACCTCGTAAATAGGCGCTTCCGTCCAGTTCGTCAGACTGAAGTCGCCGGTTTTGACGATCGGCACCTTGCTCGCCCTGACCACGATGCGACGGAAAATATCTGAGCCGACCGGCACTAGGCCGCTATAAAAACATGCATCCTCGCTGCCCCAAAGACGCGGGAATTGCAACGCGCATTGTTCGAGCGAGATCTCTTCTTGCAATCGCTTGAATGCCGCTTCGCTCATGCGGATGCCACCGACGTTATATCGCATGGGCTCGGACTCTGCAGTTTCTCCAGCGCGAAACTCGTAGATATTAAACGGAGCGCCCATGCCTGCCATGACCTTGCGCATTTTTTTGTCGCAGGATGACAGGCGATCGCTCTCATTCAGAGCGTCAGAGATCATGATGCGGTGTTCGCTATCCAGTAGATACATTGGGGCAGAATCTTGATAGGACAGGCCAATTCCGAGTTCAAGAGCAGGAAGTGCGGCACGCTGAAGCAGGTGGTTGTATCCGCCTACGATTTCGATCATTTCGCGCGCCAGAACACAAGCCCGTGAAACGGACAGTGATGCGTCACCTTGTCGTTCCAGAATCGCCAAAATGATGGCATCGCCTTCCACAAAAACCTTGGTTGCGCCGTACTTGCAAAGCAGTTTGTTGACCGGATCGTAAAAGTTCAAGCTGAAGTAAGAGGCGGGGTTCATGCCGCGCTCTAGAAGTGAGCGAGTCAAGCGCGACGAATCACGAATGTCGGCTTTGAGAACCACGTGCCGCATGGTGGGATTCTCATGGGCACCAGATTTTGCCTCTTCGGTGAGAAGGAAGGTGTAGAGGGTCCCGTTGAGCCGGGAGAGATCACGCAGTTTCTCACTGCTGATCAAGTTGATCTTTTCAAGAGCGCCGTTCAGGACCTCAAGCCGCCGCAAATCACGGTGATATCGCAAGAAGTCTCGCAGGAACCGGGCCGCGAATTTTGCGCGCTGGGCTCCACTCGACTGTGCGACCCGTTCCGCTGCCGAGGCCAGCTTATCCAACGGCAATTTCCCGTGCTCCTCGACCAGCTTTCCAACTCGCTCACGCTCTTTTCGGCCCACCAATGCGTACTTGAGCTGTTGCGGATCAAGCATCGGAGTGAAGTCTGGAAGCAGTGGCACGACTTCGTAGGCCGCTACTACGAAATCAGATAACTTGTCGCGCTGCAAAAGTTCGCACCAGAGTTGCAACCTTGATTTGTATACCCGTTCATTCGGATCGCCTGTACCCACCAGTTCGTGCGCATTCTCGGGCGAGCTAAGCCAGCCATCGAGGACCGGAGCAGTTGCATTCTCAACCTCTGGAGTCACAGCCTGCAGAAACTCGCCCGCCACTGCGCGAATGTTTCCGAACGAATCAGGGTCGTTTTCGAAACCTCCGATCAGCACGTAGTGCTCGGCTGCAAGATAGGAATCGCGGCCCTCTTCGAGAAAAATCAGCTGATTCAAGAAGACCTGGTAATCCGCGATCTCGTCCCCGAAGAGCGAACGTCGCATGGCGGCAAGGGTCTCTCTGTCAATTTCGCGAAAGAGCCGAAAGAATTCCTGTCCGACTTGCCGCAAAATATTTTTCTTGGCAATCTGAAATGCGGCAACCTTCTCGCGGTATTCCAGCGCCTTCTGTTGGCGAACGCCTTCGTAGCTCTTGAGGGTTGTGCGGCAGCGCTCGAGTGCGGAGGCAAATTGCGCCTGCATCTCGCTGCGCAGGAACTTAATAAGCGCAGTTCTCACCAGCAAATCCAGCGTGGGGTTTCCTTCAGACTTGGCACGGCCCAGCGCAGACCTGAGCAGGTCCGCGAGAAGCGGCTTTAGATCAGCATTCTTGGCGGTGAGTGCCGGGACCACTCTCGAAAATATATTTTTGCCCGACTTCGGCGAGCCCGCGCTCTCCGCAGACATTACCGCATCCACGTTTCCAAATTTTGCAATGAGCTTGCCTATGTGGGCGCCGGCAGCCTTCGTGAACGATGGACTCAGCCAAACGTCGTGCCTGATGTTATCTATTCCAAGCTGCAATCCCTCGAGTGAGAGGGAAGGCGAGTAAGTGCTCAGCCGCGGCGGCGGGGCATCAGCGGACGACCCGAGCTTCAGGATGGGAATTCGCGGCATCAGTGTTCTTCTGGCGCGAAATCAGCATGGCGCATTAGCAGGAGGCCACATCGACTTCGCACCCTCAGAGGAGCGTACTACGCGCGTGCTGGGAGCCAACGTTACGCAAGTTATACGGCAAGAGGACGCTGTACCTGCGGACGTGCACTGCCGATTAGATTTTCAGAAATATACCCTTGCGGTACAGTCCCGCCATCACGACCCAGCACAGGATGACGTAAGACAACGCGTAGAGCAGCGACGCATTCGCTGGAGTTGCCAGCGGCGCAAACGCAGAAGCATAGATGTGACCCATCAATGTATTTCCGCCTACGCTGAGCCCATATAGGGCTACGGCCAGCGTCTCCGAGAAGATGTAAGCGGCAATCGCGTTCATGCCAAACACAAGAATTGGCCACGTCCAACCTCCGCGATGCCGCCGTACATCCACAATCCAGTAACACAATGCGAGGCATATCAATGCTAGGCCTGCAGTAAATACGACATAGGAACTCGTCCAGAGCTTCTTGTTGATGGGGAACCAGAGATCCATAACCTTGCCGAGAATGATCGCCGCCACGCCGGCGCCGATCATCCCGAATGTCTTTACCCGGGGCGCATATTGTGTTCTCAACCATTTGCCGGTGAGTAATCCGAGCAGCGAGGTCGCGATTGCGGGGATCGTGCTGATCAGCCCCTCCGGATCTCGCGTACCCTCGTAAAGATGTCCTGCTAGGACTTTTCGGTCGAGCCACGCCACCAGATTTCGGTCGGGGTCGAGTAGAGGAATGTCCTGCGTCGGAATTCCGAACCCGGGGACAGCAACGTAGCGCATCAGTATCCAATACGCCGTCAAACACGCTATGGCGAGCGCAATCTGCGCGCGCCAGTCCGTCCAAAGCTCCAGCGCCGCTGTGATCACGTAACAAATGGCGATGCGTTGCAGAACCCCGTAAACGCGCCAATGACCGAAATGATATCTCGCCCCAAGCCCGTTCAATAACAGGCCTATGGCGAAAAGAACGATTCCCCGCCACGCCGCGTGCTTTAGCAATGTGGATCGCGTCTGGCCAGCCGCCATGCGTGACCGGTTCGAAAACGCCATGGCTACACCGACGATGAACAAGAAGGACGGAAACACCAGGTCGGTGGGCGTCCAGCCGTTCCACTCGGCGTGCTTGAGTGGCCAATAAGACGATGGCCCATCGCCGGGGTCATTTACCAGGATCATGAATGCGATTACAAAGCCGCGAAACACGTCAAGCGAGACCAGGCGTTCCGCACGGGGTCGTAGGGCTATGTCGCTCTTTACCGTTGCCGTTGATGTAGTTGTGTGCACGCCAATACTCTCGCGGCGCATTCTAGCATTCGTAAAGGGGTACGGCACGATCCCGCGCAGGTTCCCCTTCCGCATCCGGGAACGCCGAGGTTACCCTCGTAACTGCCTTCTTCCGCCACGCATCATTAAGATTGCGTTAATTAAGATGCGAACACGAGGGGGTCTCGTGAAAAAACTGAAGGTTGTGGTGTCGCTGACGACACGCGACAACGACTATCAGATTGAACAAGCAGCCGCTGCCCAGGAAATGGCGGATCGACTCAGTCTTGATTTGGAACTGCTTTACGCTGAGAACGACGCCATCCTGCAAAGCCAGCAGCTGCTGAACATCATCCAGTCGAACTCAGTACCGCATCCTGATGGCATTATTTTTGAACCTGTCGGCGGCACCGCGATGCCGCAAGTGGCCAGGGCCTGCGCAGCCGCTGGCATTGCATGGGTTGTGCTGAACCGGGAAGTGGATTACATCTCAGACCTGCGACGCAACTACAAGGTGCCGATCTTCGCTATCAGCTCCGATCACGAAGAAATTGGCCGGATTCAGGGAAGACAAATCGGCGGATTGCTCCCCAATGGAGGATCAGTCCTGCTGATACAGGGTCCCGCTGAAAACCTTGCCGCGAAGCAGCGCACCACCGGGATGTACGAGACCAAGCCGGTTGAAGTGCACGTGAAGGTCATGAGGGGAAATTGGACGGAAGCGAACGCCTGCAAAATCGTCAGTTCCTGGCTAAAACTTTCGACTTCGCAACAGGCCGGGATAGACGTCATCGCGTCCCAGAATGATGCCATGGCGATGGGTGCACGGAAGGCCTTCCAGGAGATTGCTGACGCCGCTCAACGCGAGCGATGGCTGGCACTCCCGCATCTTGGAATTGATGGGGCGATAAAGACGGGGCAGACATGGGTGCAGCGCGGTTTAATCAGTGCGACTATTGTCGTTCCGACCAACGCAGGCAAAGCAATTGACATGCTTGCGCACGCGTTGCATACGGGCAACATTCCGCCTGAGAAAACACTCACGATCCCGAGATCTTTGCCAGCAGTCGAGGATTTGGCTAAGAAGGCTGCACGGCGGAACAGCGCAGCGGCCGGCGGATTTTAAGGCGCTTCAATTAATTCCATCTTGCCGTCCCGGGTGCGGTGCAGGACCATCACCTTACCTTTCGGATCGCGGAAAACAAACACATCGCGGTCGCGGAAGTGTGCCTCTTTAATCGCTTCTTCCAATGTCATGGGTCGCATCGCGACCGCCTCATCCGATCGCACCAAATGAACTTCGGTTGACCTGGCGACTGCAGGAAACTTGTGCACCAACATTGCGACCGGGGTTGACTGTGCCGCCGCAGCGGCTTTCGCGGTTGCAGGCTCCGGCTTCACTTCCCCATTCCATTTGTTGTGATTTCGGCGCTTCTTCGTGATGATGCGCGTCTTGTTCTTGACGGCCTGTTTCTCAAGATGTTCCAGCGCTTCGCCGATCGCGGCATTCATGTCGCTTCCCTGGGCTAGGCCCACCAGCGATCCGACACGCGAATTGATTGTAATTTCCGCTTTGTGGCGGTGCTTCTCGACGGCGAGAACCACCTTGGTGTCAAAGCGATCGCGAAGAATCTTGCGTATCTTACTGAGACCGGCTTCAACGTCTTGGCGGTTGGCGGGAGTTACTTCGTAGTGCCTGCCAGTGTATTCCACAGTCATTCATGACCTCCGGGGTAAGGCACTGCTGAAATTAAGAAGTAAGGAGTCAGAATGCGGAGGTTAAATTTCAGATTGCAGATTTTAGTTTCAGATTTGCAGTTGCAAGGTTCGTTCAATCCTCAATCTCAAATCATATAAATCTGAAATTCTTTCTTATTTCTGCATTCTGACTTCTAGCCTCTTACTTCTTCACTCTTCTCTGATGCGTACTGGGAATTTTCATGTCTTCGCGGTACTTGGCGACTGTGCGACGTGTTACTTGAATGCCTTGTGACTGCAGGATACGCGTGATCTGTTCGTCGGTCAGCGGTTTCGCTGGATCTTCATCTTCGATCAGCTTCTTCACTCGGCGTTTAAGGATCAGAAGAGAAGTATTGCCTCCTTCGGGTCCGTTTACGCTCTCGCTGAAAAAGTAACGAAGCTCGAAAACACCCTGAGGAGTGTGCGCGTATTTGCTGGCAACGGCACGACTGACGGTGGAGGGATGCACACCGATCTCCTCTGCCACTTCCTTGATCATCATTGGCTTCAGTTCGTCAATCCCTCTTTCGAGGAAGTCACGCTGGCGGGTCACGATCGTATAGCAGACTTTCAGAATTGTCTGTTTGCGCTGCTCAATATTCTTGATGAGCTGGATTGCGCTCTTGAAACGTTCCTTAACGTAATTCCGCGTGTCGCGGTCATTTCCGTCTTTGGTGAGCAGGCGCTTATATGCCGGATTGAGCCGCAGAGTTGGCACGTCATCATCGTTCATCATGACTAGCCATTCGTCACCATGCTTAACGAATGCGACGTCAGGCTCAATCAGTCGGGGTTGGATCTTGTTGTATTGCTGACCGGGACGCGGATCGAGGGTGCGTATGTACTCGAGTGCGCTCTGGATTGCTTCGACGGGCCGGGCAATGGCGCGCGAGATTTCCTTATGCTGTTTGTTCTGCAGGGCGCGAAGGTGCTGGTCCACAATTGCAACCGCGTCGGCAAGCACTTGGGCGGTCCCGTTTCCGTTCTTGCCGAGCTGCGCCTGATGATAACGGAGTTGGTAAAGCAGGCACTCGCGCAGATCGCGGCAGGCGACGCCAGGAGGGTCGAGTTGCCGCACAATTTCGATGGCTTCATGGAGCTCCTCATGATTGAAGCTAACCGTGAACGCCGGTTTCGATCCATTCGTTGAAACCTTAGGCGGAGCCGCCTCCCTGGGTGGCGGCTCAGGAGCAATGACAGCGGCGGTACCGTTTGACGATGGCAAGCTGAGATCCGAAACCTCGGGCCAGCTGTCCGTTCCGCCGCGCAAGTCTTCCGCGACCGGGTCATCGGCTATAGAAGGACCCAGTCCCAATGCAACCGCTTCTTTCACCACACTCTCAGATTTTGCCGCATCAACTTCCGGTGGCGCCGGCGGTGCGATTCCCAGCAATTCTTCGTCACTGCCGATCAGGTAGCCATCCTCGTTCAAATTTCCAATCACCAGTTCTGCGGCTTCACGTACCGGCGTCGTCGTGGGAATTGACCCCAACTGCCACACCAAGTGGTCGGTTAGAGTGCTCGGCCTGGATAGAAAATTCTCAAATGAGGGACGCTCGATTTCCTCAAAGTCACCCTGGCTACGGAAACCGGGGTCGAGATAATCCTTAAAAAATGATCCGAAATCAATTTCTTCGAAAGGATCTTTTTTATCTTCGGTTGGAGCGGGATTCTCCTCAAGATTGGAAGCACGTTCGCGCTCTTCTTCCCGACGTCCAACGTCGTCAATGAGAGGAACCGAGTCCTCCAGTTCCTCGAGGACCGGATTTTCCACCATCTCGGCGGTGATCATATCCTTCAGCTCGAGCTTGTTCAGCGCGAGAACGCTGACCATCTGCACCAGGCCAGGGGTAAGGATCTGTCTTTGCGAGACCCTTAGCTGAAGTTTGGGTTGAAGCAGCACCATAAATTCTCAAATGCGTCGTTGGTCGTCAGCGGTTGGTCGTTGGCCAAAATCTCTCGCTTCACCAAGTTCTTTTCGGAGGTCGTCACCATCCACTCTCTAATGTTTGCGAACGACCAGCGACGAACGACCAACGACGCTCCTTAAACTAACGAAAAACTCTCTCCCAAATAAACTCTTCTTACTTCCGAATCGCTTCCTAGTTGTTCCGGCGTTCCGTGCCGGAAAATCTTGCCTTCGTTGATGATGTAAGCCCGATCGGTTACCGACAGCGTCTCTCTCACATTGTGGTCCGTAATCAGCACCCCGATACCGGCAGCCTTCATGTTGCTGATTATTTTTTGCAGATCGAGTACCGCAATGGGATCAATCCCGGAAAACGGCTCATCCAGCAGGATGAACTTGGGATTGATACATAAAGCCCTTGCGATCTCGACCCTCCTTCGTTCGCCACCGGATAATGCATACCCCCGGTTCAGGCGAATGTGCTCCAGCCCAAGCTGGTCGATCAGCTGCTCCATCGTCTCCCGGCGCTCGTGCCACGAGACAGGCTGGGCTTCCAGCACGGCGAGAATGTTCTCCTCGACCGTGAGCTTTCGGAAGACCGACGCCTCTTGGGGGAGATAGCTGATCCCGAACTGCCGCGCCCGTTTGTACATGGGCACGTCGGTGATCTCGTCCTCATTATTTATGAGAACCCGGCCCGCATCAGGGGGTATCAGGCCGACGATCGTATAAAAAGTGGTGGTCTTACCGGCACCGTTAGGGCCAAGCAAACCAACAACTTCGCCCTGTCCAACGCGAAGGCTGACACCATTTACAACCCTGCGGCCCCGATAGGACTTACAGATATCTTCGGCGGCCAGCGTTTGCATTTAACGTACCACTCGCGTTTGAGTGACGGCCGGTGAACTGCTGTCACCATCCACGACGACCCTATCATCGTGTCTAAACAAAGTCAACGAAACCCCGGTAATCTTGCCATGTTCGGCATCAAAAATGCTAGGCGATCCGCCAGTTAGGACAAACTTGTCATCTGAAGCTGTATAGGTGAGCTTGTCGCCGGTCGCCCGGCGGTTGGGCTCGGTTATCAGAACTGAGCCTGAGGCAACCATCTTCTCTAATTTTGAGAGGTTTTGGGATTGCGGGGCTGCGGGCGTCCCGTGCGAAGAGGCTAGAAAGACATCCATCTGATTGGAAGTAATGGTTAGATCCGAACCCTGCGCGGTAACTCCCCCTTCGAAATGGGCCTTTCGCTCCGAATCGCGATAACTGAGGCGGCTCGATATGATCCTGACTGGAGTGCCTTTGCCATTCTTGTCCGTTCCAACCAGGACGGTCGAAACCTTCTGCCCGGATACTGACTCGGCCTCAGCTGTTCGTGCCTCCTTCTGAAACTGAATGGTTGGGGCTTCTATCACGTTCGCGTTCTGCCACAGGCGTGCATTGCCCTTGTAAGTCGCGATCGCCGGACTGTTGTGGGCGGTCATGCTCTCCGCCGTCACATGAATTGGATCGGACGAAGCCAGAAGCGCGCCGCTCGGTTCCGGTTTCAGATCGCTATACGTTGTTTTAACGTCGCCTTGGGCGAAGGCGTCACTGGTAGAGCGATTCAACCGAACAGTTCGTGCCGTCGTTGCCATTCCCGCGTCAACAATTCTCGGAGAACCAGTGAGGGTTAATATCTGGTCGGCAGGCGTATATCGCGCCCTTTCGGCGGCAGCCCGCTGCGTCCCGGACGTGTAGGTGAACCGGCCTTCTTGAACTAGGTTCTCAATGCCTGTTCCCTGCCGGAAGTATGCGTCAATGCTGTCACTTGTGCTGACGCGGTCCGGCTCTGGCGTGCCGCTATGTGGCGGAGCACTGGCGACCACTCGAGCGTTTGCTTCGCCATGAACCTGCCGCAGCTGGCCCTGAGAATCGAACTTTGCGGTGAACTTATCCGCCGTGACACGGGTTTCTCCCTGTTTGCCATTCGGAAGCAGCGAAATCTGTGGTGCACCAATGGTTTCGGCGCGCGCAAGCCGATTTCCGTTCGCGACAACAAAATCCATGGCGGGAGCGGTCACTTCCACATCCTGTGCCTCTTTTTGCTCGTGGGGAGACGGGCGTCCTCGCCCGTCCTTCGTTATCGGCGGGTGCCCCATTCTAGCCGCGTTTTCTGCGGCTAGGGTGGGGGTTTTGTTGTCGCTCGACGGCTGATGCTGCAGCAGTCTCACTTGTTCGGCAGCATGAATCTTCGTGATGACGTTGTGGCCGGCAAAGCTAATGTCCGTTCGGCCCGCCCACGCTTCAGCCGGCTGCGCACCTTCGCTCGTGAGATGAACATTACCGGTGAGAACCGCGCTCTCCACGAGATTCGCCGGTTTCATTTTGACTTCGAGTCTTTGAGCCGATACCCGAGACCACGTGGGGGCGGACGCCCTCGTCCGCCCTCCCTGGACAAGATGGGCGGTGGCCTTCACCGGGGCTGATTCGATCTGAACATTCCCAGTCGCGGCCGTTCGTGCGAGCGCATTGTCGTCTCGCAGGAAAAGCGTGACCTCGTCGGCTTGTCCGCGCTGCCCCGGCGATTCGGCACGCGTACGCCGCAGAACGATCTCTCGCGGCGCTTTCTGCAGGGTCGCCTGCTCGGCGAAAATGGTAGACGGTGTCGCACCATTCACTGCGATTCTCACCTGGGATTCCAGAGTAAGAACGCCTTCGTTCGCAACATACTTCGCACCCACCGCCGAGCCGCTGGCCTGCGGAACGCGAAAATCAACCTCTGCCGGCGTCCACGCGTCTCCGGTCTTCTGATTGAAAACGAGGCCTGTCGTCTTCAGATGAAGCGGGTTCTTCAGTTCCTTCGGGGGAGTTTGGTCCGGATGCAAAATTCCTTGCGGGTTTGCCTGCAGATCAATCGAGACGTCGCCCTGGCTGGTCACATTCCCCGATTGCTGGTCGTATTCAAAGTCCTGGCCGTACACCTGATCAAAGCGAGAGGAATCTCGGCCGTAAAGCGTAATGGTCACATCGTGCAGTTCCGCGCGCAGGCCTTGCTTAAACTGGATGGCCTTCTTCGCTTGCAGCTTGAACAACGTCCTTCCCTGCTCCGATTTCGAGATCGTGAATCCCTGCGCGCTTTGCTGAATCTCGATGCCGATCTTGCCAGGGACTTGCTTGAGCGCATTCTGTACCCGGTGTTTCGCATAAAAATATGTTCCCAGCACCGCCACACAGACAAAAATCGCAGCCCCAGCAAACCAGCGGCGCAGGCGAGACGTGGAGATGGGCATTGGAGATAGTGTAGTGGAAGAGGTAATCGCGGATGAGTACGGGCGCTCGGAACTTCGGCAGAATTTGCCATCTTGTGATCAATGAGTGATGACGCTGTTCTCAACAGGTATGGGCTGACAATCGCATCGTTCCACGGGATGAGGACGAGGGCTGGCTTGAAGCTAGAGTGCCATTCACGGGGCAATCCCATACACCGTCAATTGTTTCGCGCCGCCGACATACACATGTCCATTGGCGACCGTCGGAATCGTGAACTTGATTGCGTTGCCCGCAGTGTCGCGCGTGCCGGCCTGACTGCTGTTGTAGAGCTCCACGCTGAGGTCGTCCGCGCGATAGGCATGCAGGATGGCTGGGCCGGCTGTGTTCACGGCTCCCCCTCGAGCCCCGCCAACGAACTTCGAGTTATCCAGTACCCAGTCGGTAGCAGCCCATTCGTGAATTTGAACGCCATCACCGATTCGTCCGTCCCGCCGAAATAGACGTAGCCGTTCCAGTTCGCAGGAGTGAACCAGTTGCCGTTGATCGGCTCCGGCTGGCCGATTGTCAGCTTCTGCACGGCCTGGTCGGCCGTTGCGTTGAAGTGACCCATGTTGGCGCGATCCACGACGTAGATGATGCCGTCTTTGCCCCCGCACAGAATCAGGCTTGGAATAGCGGCGGCGGTTTGCGTGGGCGCGATCATCGGCCCGCCGGAACCAAGGTCCTGGTCCTGGGTATTCAGGGCGGCTTCGTTGCTTGGTGTGTAGAAATCGAGGATCTGGAAGACGCCGTTCGATAGCGTCAGCTTCAGGAATGAATCGCCGCCACTCAGTCCGCCCGTATTGAGGTCGAAATCGCCATTCCCGGTCACGACGAAGATGTTGCCGTTAGTGTCTGCCGCGGGACCGCCTCCGCTATTCCAGATGGCCGCAGCCCCATTGCTGCTGGGTGCGGTGCTGAACACGCCCGTGCGGTGCAATCTGCCTCCATTAGCACTGTAGGCGAACATCCAGCCTTGGTACGGAAGCGAGTCGCCATGCGAACCAAAGCAGATGATTACGTCTGCATTCACCAGTAGCAGCGCCGGTCGTTGCAGGTGCCGTGAAGGTGCGAAGGTAACGCCTCCATAGCTGCCGGAGATCGTCACTGGCCCGCCGTACTTCTCCGCTCCCGTCGTTAGGCTCAACGCGTGCAGCTTGTGCTTCTGCACTCCACTCTCAGCCGTCGTCGCGACCACATACAGAGTCTTGCTCGACGGGTCGATGACCGGGGTGCCAGTGATCCCGATTTCAGTCGAGATCAGATTATTGCTCTTCCTCGGTATGGTGGTAATGTTCGTACCCAGAAAATTCCGTTTCCAGATCGGCGACGTCGTCTTGCCGTCCGCGTTGAATGCATAAACACTGTCGTGCTCGGTCGCGGCGTAAACGACGTTCTGGTACGAGGTACCGATGAGGAGATTAGCCACGTACAGCGGTTGCGCATAGATCTGTCCGTCCACCGCGCGGGTGAAGAGCCTTTCGAATGTCGTAGAGTTCACGCGCGAAGGCGCGAGTGCGCGCTCCTGCGCGTTCAGGCCGCTGCGGAACCTCTCTCCATGGTAGGTCATCATGCCGGGATAGTTCGTCACCCAGACTGTCGCCGCCGCGCTTGCGCTGGTGTTAGCTTTGCTCCGGGCGACGACGGTATGGGTCCCGGCCGTCGTGGGTGGCGTGTATAAGCCCGAAGTGGAGATGGTACCCACCGTCGAGCTTCCGCCAGCAGTGCCATCGATCAGCCATGTGATACCAGTATTCGTGGTG
>WNFY01005374.1_pt1 | contig 35181 bp, 29 predicted proteins | sample 5400091 | NCBI WGS metagenome assembly WNFY01 (sample SAMN13153364, study PRJNA577476) | soil metagenome | isolation source: 60 cm soil or saprolite under grassland replicate 1 | place: USA:California | collected 2016-06-15 | reverse complement strand
GGCTCCCATCTGCTACGCGTTTTGCTCCTTTTCCTTCTGTGGCTCTCACCTCTCAGGCATGCAAACCCCAGATCGGGGTTGCTTTCAAGCCCTTCCAGCACGATAAGCTCATCAACAACTCATTGCGCACTTCGTGGGAGAGGCGGGCTCTCGTTCTTGTTGCACACCCCACACGAAAGGAGTGGTCCATGACCTTTGTGTCTTTGGCCCAGGCGTCTCGTCGCCTGGGCATCGATGCCAAAACGCTACGCCGCTGGCTGGCGGATGCGCCGCTTCCCCGGCTTCGCCATCCCCACGATGGCCGCAAAAAAGGGGTGAGCAGTGAGCAGCTGCACCTGCTGGCCCGCCTGCATCAGCGCAGCCTGGCTCCCCTCCCACAGGAGCCGCCTGCCCCCGAAGCCAGCGAGGTGCCGGAGCTTTCTGCTGCGCTCCTGGAGCTCCCCGAGCGGCTTGGCGCCTTGCAGGCCCAGATCGCCGCGTTGCAGCAGCAGGTGGCTGATCTCACCCGCCTCATCACGCAGCACGGGCCAGGACCCGCCATCCCGCTGGCTCCGACTCAGCAGACCAGGACGGCCAAGCCGTCCAGCAAGTCGGCTCAGGTCTTGCCTCGCGTCGAGTATGGGCCAGAAGGACGCTACGTCGTGATCTGCCCCAAGCAGGGGCTGCTCCCGCTTGAGCCAGACACCCGGAGTGGTTTGCCTGGTTGGCAGCGCAGTCCTCGTTTCGTTTTGTGGGAAAATTGGGCCGCTTGACGGCTCATCATGAGTGGCGCGTCCCCCGTGGAGCCTGGCGAGCGCATCGGCATATCCGCAACCACAGCTACACCCTGCGGCTGGCTCCCACCCAAGACCTGACCATGGCCGTGTTGGAGCAGGCGGCGGCTCTGCAAGCTCACCTGACGTAGCCGCTTTCTGATTTGCGCTTCCCGGGTGGGCTGGCTTCCTCCTCTTCTTCGACAAGTGCCACTGTAGTGTGTCCAGTCGTTTCAACTCTCATCGGCCCCCGAGGTCCGATGCTACTGCGCACAAAAAGCAACACTGTTAATCGTAGTGAGTTTCAACTCCGCAGCAAGGAACAACTCTGGATGGACCAGACGAGCCCCTGATGCGCGAACCTCTCTAGTATACTTCAACCTGACCGCTCCTACCATCACCAAGATCGGCTACACATGCTCCTCATGAGTCGCGCGATCCTCGTGCTTTACTGGTGGGTACGCCTGGTTCGCGCATATTTCCCCCCGTGGCAACGAGGCGATGAGCCTCATCGGTCTCAGAAGACCGATGCTCCGAAGCTTGAAATAGGAAAGATTTCTCGACGAGATCGGGATTGAACCGTCTTTCGGGCCTATGCAGGCTCGGTGTCCTGCTTCACCCACGTCTAATGCCCTTACCATCGGGTTGTAACAGTACGGTTTGTTCCGACCTCTCAGCATCCACCGGAGGCACCCGCCCGCTCGGTCGCCATGTAACTTGCTAGTCGATACGCACCTTCCTTAAAAGATGAACACGAGAGAGAGGATATGCCAGTCTCTCTCGTGGAAACAATCACCCACAAACTGCGTGAACTACATCATAATATCAACGAAAACATGTGTACTGCTCAACCATACAGTCCACATGCAGCCACCAAGAGTACTGCTCGTAGCTCGTAAGTGTCCTGACAATACCCCACAACTTGACACCCTGGTTGCAGAGTTTCTGTACTTGTATTCTGCGCTCCTGTGTGAAAACATCTGACTCTTTGGCCCACCCCATGAAGTCCTCACCTGTGGGCTCGATTCCATATTCGGCCATGCGATTTCCTACATAGCGCGCAAAATCCATATCTTTCATGCAAAACACTCCTTTGTTGTTTATATCACAAACGCAAAGACATCCTAAATCTTAGCTAAAAGGAGTGTAGCAGGAGTTAGCTGTTTCTAACGGCTGCTGGCGGCCATTAGAAGTCTACTTTAGTGGCTATTAGAGTTTAATTCCCTCTTCCTCGTGTTTTAATATATCCATGAAAAGCATACAAAAAAAGAAGAGAAGGTTACCAGGAAATGGGTCCGAATAGAAGTCCCAATAGAGGTCCCAATAACAAAGCCATCTCACATTCTCTTCTTTATTTCCCTACAATCCGCGAGAATGGTATGCTATGCTACGTGAGCAGGGAAAAATATCTATCGATAAAAACAACAAGAAAGGGTAAATCGATGGCAACACATCCATCACCAATGTCGTTCAACGAACGACCGCAGCACGCTGAAGTTCCATTGCGCTTCACTGCCACCGATTTTGGCAAGTACCTTGAGCAAGCACGTGATGTAGCTGGACTCACACAAGAGGCACTCGTCGAAAAAATAAATGAGATTATAGCACTGAAAAATAAGGATCTTCCCGCAAAGAAAAAGATCCCTCTTATGAACAAACGTATCTATGGAAATCTAGAGCGACACGAACGCTATCCAACATATGAGGAATTCGAGCCAATCTATCAGGCACTCTCCGAGCTCTTGCTTGTCCCGTTCTCAAGCGAGGAGAGCGAACGCTACGTCGCACTTGCACAAGCACGATTTGCACAGAGAAAAAGACGACCCAAACAAGGCTATATCCCTACTTCTTCGGACTGGCAAGACTTACCGAGCAAGCTTACTGCCTTTGATCAACATAGGAACGGAGCGCAAAAGGGCAAAGCCCCTTATTTGTTTCCAGTTCCATCAGCGACTCCTCCCACCCAAATTCGTCTCTCTGCAAAAGTCGTGAGCCTGCTCAACATTGACACGAGATATGTGATCGAGAGAGATCGCTACGTGGAGAACACAATACGGTGGTGGGATGAGGGGAAACGACTCATCATTAGCCGGGCAATCGCTGGCACTGGCAAAACACGAGCATTCTATCTCCTACTCAAACGCATCTCACGTGCGCAGAACCACTGGCCATTCTATTACCTGCTCTCCCCCGGCAATCAAACACCTGTTGACCATTTGGATAGCTTGCTTTCTACTGACCTGCAACTACCTTCTTCAGAGGACGAACACATCACGCGCGAGGAGCGCATGGAGCAAATTTTCACGGAGCTTATTCGGTGCAGTAAACAAGAGCTTCGCATTGCGATCCTGGTAGATGATGCACATCTCTTGCTTGATCCATCATCAGGATCTCTCTCTGCGCCCTGGCAGCACTTCCTCGATCAGTGGATTGCTCGCGAACACAACGGCGTGCTCTGCCTTGCTACACGCGAATGGCCACGTTGGAAAGGAAGAGACCGTAGCTTCATTAAAGAATTTGACCTAGAGCCACTTTCTCCTGCTGCCGGAGCCACAGTTTGGAAACGCTTTGGCTTCGATGATGTGCCTGACAAGTTGCTTGAAGAGGCAAGCAGTAAATGTGGGGGCTATCCTCAATGGATTGAACTGAGAGCCTCCGACCTCGATCAGCCAGGACACCAGTATCTCTGGCCGAGAGCTGGTGGCAAGGCAGGACACTACACTAGCGAGTCTGCCGATAACCAGCACACCAAGCGCATCAAAGCATGGCTGGCTGAAGAAACGATCTTTGATCCATTTGTCGATGTTGGCGCTCGTGAGGAACTCGCGCTGGTCTTTACACGCGAACTGTCCTATTGGGGCCAACAGGTCCTCGATCTGCTGACAGCGTCACCCCTCGGCATCCCGTTTCCATTGTTGCAACAGGAGTTTGACCGCCCTGAACTGGCACTTGATGAACTTATGCGCCGTTCGCTGCTGGACCGCGACAACTTTAAGCAGGGACGCGCCGCGCTGGTTTCGCTGGCACGTGAAGCACGACTGCACCAACTCTCCAAGGAGCAACGGGAACAGATTGAACAGCGAGTAACCGATCTCTACACGGCCTGGCTCTACGACTTACAGCAGTATCAGGATGACGCAGAGCAAGCAGCACTTATTGCTGAACTGGTCGTGCTCTACATTAAAAAACAGGAATTCCTTCACGCAGGCGAACTGCTCGTCACGTACGGCTGGCTCTGCGCCCAACTTGGACATATGAGCCGGCTCGAACGCTACGCCCTGGCTCCTTCATCTTCCTCGCTTGACCCTGACGAACAGGTTCTCAGAACCTTTCTTCAGCATCAAGTTATGGCCCAAATAGGGAAGAAAACCAATGCGCAGGATCGCTATCGTGTCTGTCAAACCATCTATATATTGGCTCAATCAGGCAAGGTTCACTTACAACCCCACACTATAATTCACATTGCTCACGAGATGTTATTGCCGGAAATACAAGCTGCTCGTTATGAGCAGGGACTGAGCTTCCTAGAAGAAGTCCTTGATCACATTGTTCAATCTCGTCAAATTTCCGCCGAAGTACGTGCCTCATGGAACCAAAGCAAAGCTCGCTTGCTAGCACGTTGGGCAGAGGTGGAGGAAAAAAAGGGGAATATTGAAAAGGCACTCACCCTCAAGAAGGAAAATGTTGCCATTATCAAAGAGACGATTGAGTTGTGGCAAGAATGTCTTTCCCTGGTGTCACCACTCCATCAGAAAGTGCTTGAAAAGAGGTTAGGACGCTCCTATAATGATTATGCTTACCGTCAGAGGCTACTAGTACTACTACCGTATTTATCATGTAGGTTGGCTTTAGGAGTGCACTGACACTCTCACAGAGTGTATCGAGGGCGAGCCTCACAAGCCATTTCTCTACGAGTTACCCGACTAAGTACGGTAGTAGTACTAGGCAATATCGATGAAGCGTACGACGCCATACGAAAATGTTTGGTGCTAAAGCAAGACAAGAAGGCGGCACGTCCCCGTTCCTTGGCAGTTGCTCGTGGAGAGTATGCGCAAATTTTAGCCGCTCGGGGCGCGTTACTGCAAGCTGACGAAGAGAATGCCCAGGCACTTAGTATTCAACAGGAACTTTTCAAAAAAGGTGATATGACCGTTGGAGCTGACATAGGCATGCTCCTGGTCGAACGAGGAAACATTCTGATGCAGCAAGCCCGAACAGTCGAAGCAAGACCCCTCTTCGAAGAAGGTAGTCGCCTCATCGGAGACACAGCCCATCGTCAAAAGTTTCGAGACGAGGCCGAAAAACAGATACGCATCATTGATACATCACCTCACTATCGTCTTGATGCCCGATGGTCCGAACGATACTTCCAACTTGCACGCTATGATGATACCGAATGGCTATCTTCTGCGGGACCATTCACCGACGAGGAATGGCACGAGTGGGATGCATTGTTTACCCGTAGACAAGAAGAAGACGCAAAATCCCGTATGGATGGGATCATGCTGAGATCAAGAAAACGAGCGCTCGCACGATGTCTTGAGGAACAACAGGAACCGTGTTTGCACTATCCGGCTATCCAAATCGCTACAGTGGAACAGCATATCATTGGTTTTGAGCAGCTTCTAGCTGAGATCACGGCTCAAGAGCAGCATGCAATTGTACGAAGATTGTATCAGGAGAGAATCCAGGAGCAACTTGTTGTGCTTCACATGTATAAGGCCATCTCCCGACGATAGAGTGATCATGTGTGGCAATGTAACCAGCAGCTCTTCGGCATTCCAAGTAAGGAGGAAGTGGAAGTTGCCTTGCGTCCTCTTATTAGCATGCTTGTTAGGGCACAAGCACATCCAGAAGCTGGTACTCTTGCTAGAAACCTCCTTACACAAATAAAGACGTGGGACCTCCACCAAGACATTTTTCTTCCAGACGGGGAGACAGAACAAGATGTGCCGAAGGGAAAATCCACACCTAAGGTTACGCCGGAGATAGCAAAGCACTTCTTTGAAGACATACTTTATTCCTTTTATCACTTTCACAATTGGGAAGTTCACATTTCGTCGACGCGAAATATAGCCCATATTGAGCCAAATCTTCGCCGCTTCATCCTTCCTCAGCGCGAATACAGCATCATCAAACTGCGGGGATTGCTTGCGGAAGAGATTGAAACACACGCCTATCGAGCAGAAGCTGGATACGCCTCTTCACTCATGCTCCTTGGCTCTGGCACAGCCGGATATAAATATACAGAGGAAGCATTAGCTACTCTTGCTAAGGGGGAGCACGAAAACCAAAAGAAATCTTGGATGGGCACGTTGACTGCCGGACTTATGGCAGGAGTTGTCAGTCCTCCCCTCTCGTTTTCAGCCCTTGCCACTTTCTTAGCAAATGCGTTCCTCGTCCGAAATCTAAAAGGGAAGAGATATACAACCGCTGTGGAAGCAGAGGAGGCTGCAAAGGAAGAAGCTCTTGAGCATACACTACGTGCTGTTCGTGGCATATCTGACCTAACGAGACCTGGCATGTGTTGCCTACTTGATCGAGTCTATCTGAAGGGACACCTTGACCTCTCAGATTTTCTCAAGAAAGGCGGAGATGTACAGCGCCTCCTCGTAGGGAAAATAGGCATAGCGGATCTTCCGGCTATGGAAGAAATTCATCTGCTCAAGCCCACAGTCCAACAGCAGCATCTTGCAGAGAAATTGGATATATATGATCACATTAAGAAAATCGAAGGGCGTTGCAAGCCTTCCGATAAACAGTGTATACTCTAGGCAAGGAGAAACAGGTTGCGACTAGTTTTCTAAGGAGGAGTCTGTGAAAGACGAACTCATTTTTTGGGATAACGAGCCAATAGGTGATGATGGCGACGATGATCCTGATTGGGAGTAGTCCATTGATCCCAGACACGGCCCCCCGCAGCGAATATTCGCTGCGGGGGGCTCTTTTGTTTCTAGGCGGAGGTTGACGGCGTGATAGGCTCCAATTTAATGAGGAAGTCACCTAGGTGGAGCTGCTCTCCTTTGGCAATCTCTACGACCCGGTGAGGAGCTGTCAGTTCGGGAGGGGTCGGTATCGTAATTGTGCGTCCTGGTGCTCGAACCATCAACAGATTCGCGCCTGGTTGCACGGTATCGCCAGGGGCCACATACCACTCAAGGATTCTGATGGCATCATGGACTGTCATAAGCTCAAACAGCTTTGGCATAGAAATTTCCATATAGATCCGTACTCCTGTTAAAAGCATTGTTGGCATAGTATATTGTCTCTCTTTCTTTGCCTTTTTGCAAGTATTTTCTATTTGATCGCGTTAATCGCATCCCCTTTTAGGCCGGTTTCGATAGTCCACTTCCAGGTTTGTAGAAAGTAGATCATCCTCTTCAAGGGCAAGCTACTTTCCGGTGAGCGTTGCGTCTCACCACTTATTCAAAGTGTAGCAGGTCTTATCGAGAAGTACATAGGATCTAGATCCGAATAGAGCTTCTGAATAATCAAACTTACTCCTAAAAAGCTCCGAATAAAACACCGGAACCAGCCGCTCACTTTGGGGAAGTGGAAATTCATCAACCTCTCCTCAAGCTTCATACTCATAATGGATATGAGCAAGCCCCAGGCTTTAGCTATTTGGCACTCTTCCCTTTTTAATCAGAGATATCCCTGCTTATCCAGACATTTACTCAGTACTCCTCATTATTATTCGGTTATGTTATCCGGACCTAGATCCTATATAAGTCCCAATAACATTTGATACACTTTCCGCAGAGTGGTGAGTCACGAAAGAAGTTGAAACGCAACCTGTTTCCCTCTGAAAGTGAAACACCATTCTCCACTTATTAAAGAAGCGCCTGATGCACTGCAAATCGTGCGCCTGATGGTAAGAGTAAAAGATTGAAACAAGAAAGAGGTACAGGTGTGATTGAGTAACTCCCATCGCATACAGTTACCCACCATCCTTTCTGAGGAGCGTTCCTCGTTGATCATATAAGTAGCTGAGGAGTTCCGCCGTTTGTGTTCTGTTGAGATAATGACGTTCGCCTGGTGTTTTGACGGAGAGAAGATCATCCTTCCACTCAAAAGTCAGCGAGCCAATGATCAGCCCTTGTGAAGCGACGCCCTGTTTCTGCTTGAGGTTTCCATTGCGTAACTGATCTTCGGGTAAGTTACGCAATGCCTCTTCATGAAGAGCGAGTGCTGTTTCCTCTAAGCGCGCTTGTGTCAGTTTCTCTGTGGTTCCAAGATAGCGTTTGTAGAGTTTCTGATTCATTTTGCGATAGGCATACCAGTACGTATCACCATGTTTTTTGCGCTCGCTTCGACCGGTGAAATGTCCTTGCTTCCCTTTGAAATGAAACGAGCCGAGCGTTCGCAGCCAGGCGAACCATTCAGGGGAATCAGGGGCAAATGTGTGATGCCCACCATCAGGATCATAGAGAAAGTACGAATCTCCGGAGGAATATTCGATAATGGTATTTAAACGGGCTTCTCGTGCCTGTGTCATAGTGTGTCTCCCCACACTGAGTAACTAAAGTTCACGAAAGTTACTCAATGATCTTCCTATCCATAAGCTTGAGAGTAGGTAACTGATAACAAATTGCGTTACTCACTCTCATATGGTCATGAATATCGTCTCTGTCTACACTTGCTCATATAATTTTCCACGTGCGACTTTCAAATCCTCTTTGAGCTGGCGATTCTCCGCTTCCAGTGCTTTGATGCGGCGATCTTTGGCGGCCAGCAACACGTCCTTCGTTTTGTCTGTCCGTGCCTGATGTTGCTGGCGTTGTGCCCACTGTCGCTCAAGTTGTTCCTGGCCTTGCTGGGTGCGGAGCGCTTCAATACGCGCTCGCACGTCCTGGTGAGCGTAGAGATAACTTTTTGTCACATTTGCTGCCTTCGCCACCGTATTGAAATTCACGGTTTGTTGCTCTCGGAGGAGCTGGTCAATCGCCTGGTGGACCCGTTGCTGTGCTGCCTCTGACTTGCGTTGTGCATGCACCAGCAGGCCACTAATATTTGGCCTCGTGGATAGGTCAGTTGGCATTTCGCTTCACCCTTTCTTCTGATGTGTACTCGCGCATGGCTTTGCCTGCCGGATGATGCAAATCACCCTTACGGAGAACCTGAATCACGGGAAGCAAGCGGTTGAGCTTCTGCGTGTTGCGCTCGACCCAGATCTCGCTCCCGGCTTTTTCACCCAGGTCGATCAGCTCACGCATCTCTCGTTCCTCACGCTCAAACTGTGGGAGAAAATCAGGGATCGTACAGAAATGGTGACAACTGTAGCAGGGCGTGTCTTGCGTCGGACAATTAGCCTTCTTAGGCTTGAAACAATAGCCATTAGGTAAGCGAACTGCGTCCAGGTTGTGGCGGATATGCTCCCATTCGATCTCGTTCTCGTTTGCAAGTTGTCCAGAATCGACTGACCTTGGTACTCCAGAAACATCAATCCGTACAGCTCCTTTCGCAAATGCATCCTCCCATGCACGTCGCATTGTTGGGTCAAGCAGCTTAGCATACACCATCGTCATTTCGGGAGAAAGGTGAGCCATCCATTTCTGTACATGAAACAGGTTCATGCCATTGTTGATCAATTCCACCGCTTTTGTGTGACGAAACGCATGGGATTTGAAGTGAAAAATATTCCCGACATCGTCCTTGATCTCGTACTTTTGGGCGAGGCGATTGAGTGCATACTGGAACGAAACTGCATGAATGGGAAAGCCGGCTCGCTTTTTCGTGTGTGCAGGAAAGAGATACCGCTCAGGATTTGCTTCAGAAGAGTATTTCTCTTTCACAAGAGTTCGTTGGGTAGCCACCAAAGTAGCAATTTCGTCTGAAATGGGGACGCGGTGATTGAGCACTTGCGTTTTGAGAATGTCACCGCAAAGCCACCATCCACTCGACGTACGCTCTAAACACGTCTCGTAGCGAAGATTCAAGACATCCGAAATGCGCCAGCCTGAAGCACGCAGGACGATAGCTACAGACAAATAAGCCGGTGGGAGCTTGTGGATATGTTGATCAAGTTGTTGCAAGACCCCTTCTGGAATATATTTAACCGTTTCTCCTCTGTAGTAATTGGGCCTCTTGCCAAAGTCGCTCTGCCACACTAATTTTGTGACAGGAAGATGAGGAGCTTCGGAGGCAGATGTCTGTTCAAGGTATTCTAAAAACTGTCTGAGTGTCGAGATGGTGTATCCCATTCCCCCAACGCTCCACGATTTGCCACGTTGAGTCTTGAGATAGAGAAGATAAGCTTCTACATCATCTCTCTTGAGCGGCTGAAAATGAGCGGTGTCTGGATATCTTGTAGCGTAAAAGTCAAGGAAGATTCGGAGATGCCGTATTTGGTTTCTGCAATGGTCAACCGTGTACCGAACGATCATTGGCCTCATGTACCTTTTGACCACGGAACGGAATGCTGGGGATACCTGCGTAAATTTCAGATAGAAAATGCTCCTACCTGCTGAATATCGAGTCCCAGCAATGAGGCGTACATCCCAGATATCTCTTGCGAGTTCAGCTTCAACTGGATCAGTTTGATGTGCAGAGACGAGTGCATGGACGTATGATGTCATGGCACCTGCTCCAATCGTACAGGCTTTCCAAGACGAAGCTGCGTTTCTGTTCGCTCCCACTCTTGCCGCATCTCTTCGTCGGTGAGATGCACGTAGAGCTGGTAGGTATATTGAAATTGTGCATGTCCAGCTCGTTCACGTAGTGCTTCTGGTCGGTAACCATTTTTGGCGAGGTTGCTGAGAGAACTATGGCGCAAGAGATGCGCATGAGCATCAATGCCCGTTTTGTGCTTGAGCCGCTGAAACAGGGCATTGACATCGGCATAGGAGAGTGGCTGACCAGCATTGACACCGCGCAGCTTGATAAACAAGTGGTTCGTTTCCACATTATCAGTATGCACAATGACGAGGTAGTCCAGAATCTGATTGATGAGATTCTCAGAGATATCTACACTTCTACAACTGGCAGGCGTCTTAATCTCAGCGTCGTTAGAAAGAGGCCCACGATCTCGAACGTGGATCTTGCGGCCATCTACATTGACATCTTCAATCCACAGCGCAAGGCTCTCCCCGATCCGGAGGGAGCTCTCATAAAGCAGTGTTAACAGCAATTGGTCACGAATATTGTCACAGGCAGTAACTAATGCTTCGATCTGCTCCTTCGAGAGCGTCTTCGGTTGCCCTCGTCTCGGCGTTTGTTGCTTGAGGAGGTTCTTTTCGACAAGTTGCCCTTTGGCAAGATGATGCAAAAAACTCTTGTATGAACGGGAGCGAGCTGGGAGGTACGCACGAGTTTTCTCATTGAGGTCTGCGGCCAGATCGTCCTGCCGCCAGAGGTAATCGTAGAAACCCGAAACGGCAGTGATGATCAGATTGATTGTGCGGTTGGACCGTGCTTGGGCCACGGGTTGTACTGGAAGTACTTTCAGCGAACGGTACGGATTCTTAAGCCAGAGCACAAATCCACCGAGATCGTCGAGCGTGACCTGCTGATAGTTGAGATTCTGTTGTGCGAGATACGTAAAGTAGAACGAGAGGCCCTGAGCGTAGGTTCGCAGCGTGTTTCGTGCCCGACCAATTGCGTCTAAGTACTTGAGGTAGCGAATCGCTGGAACGACTAACTCCCCATTGTCATCCACAACCACATATCGTTTCTCTCGATCTGTTGTCAAAATCTCTTGGACCCGCATGACGATTTTCCCCTCTCTCAAGTGCTTCGCACGTAGAGGACGTTAGCAACTAACATCCTTTACTCAGTATATACCGTCAGCAAGCCAGAAAAAGAGAGATTTTCTCCGCGTTAAGGACTATGACTACATACGACTAACCACCTTTTGATAACGACCGTTTCCACAACGCTCTCATTCCGTAGAGACACACCCGGAGAAAGGACACCCAGACATGATCAGCAGTGCCCGCGTTCTTACCGCACCACAGTCGGCACGCACCCAGAGAGCACTCTCACCTGTGAAAAGCACAGGAGCAGGAACACTGAGAATGAAGAGCGCATACACGATCATCATCTGCATGATGGGCCTTCTGGGCCTGGTTGTTCTCATGCTCACGCATGCTGGCACCTACAACGCCTCGCTGACACGTACGTCTGGACAGGCGAACAGCCTGATAGGCTCGAACATCGTGCAGCAAGGAACGCGAGAGGGGCAACCCATCCCGCCGGCGAGAACCACCACGACCCACACAGGAAGTGTTGTCGCACATGCCCAGAGCATTGCCCGGATGAACCAGCTTGATCCAGCACAGTACAACCCACAGCAGGATTACAACACATGGTCTCCATCGACCTGCTCGACTTCTTCTATGACCTTTGTGATGAACAGCTACGGGCACCACTACCGCATCGCCGACGTGCTTAAGGTCGAGGTGGGCTTGCATGAGATCACACCAGACTCAGGCTTGCTCGAACCTGCTGGCATCGACCGCACCGTGGCACCGTTCGGGTTCCAGACCTCCTGGCTCCATACCCCAACGCTTGCCGACGTGCTCAAGGCCGCCGACAGCGGAACGCCCGTGATCGTGGGCTTCCCGCTAGACACGTGGAGTGGTGGACATTTGCTCGTGGTGCGCGGGAGCTACACCTCGAAAGGCATCCAGTACGTTCACCTGGCGGACTCAAGCAAGCTGAATATGCAGTACATGGTGCAGGAGACGTTCCTGAAGTACTGGCGCGGGTTCGCCGTGATCGTGTATCCCAAGGGAACGAGCCTTCCTCCCGTGACCACCCCTGCCACGGGCGGGGTCCATTCCGTGCTGGGCAAACCAACGATCAGCGCCGCCTTTCTCAACCAGGTGCTTGCCAGCTACCACTCGCCCGCCGAGGGCCGTGGACAGGCACTCTACGATCTGGGCGTCAAATATGGCATCGATCCGGCCTTTGCCCTGGCCTTCTTTCTGCACGAAAGCACCTTTGGAACGGCTGGTGAAGCACGCACAACGACAACAACGACGAAGCGGCCTATATCGCATCACTCAAGCATGCGCTGGATACGTGGCGTGCAGGAATACTCAGACCATAAGAAAGGATCTCACTATCGTGGACAAACAAGTCTGGTTTTGCGAGGTCTGCCGACAGGGAGGATGCGTCAGGTTTGAGCCGCATATCGATGTCTCCTCAGCAGTGGATATCATAAGCCGCTCGCATCGACAGGACTCTCCCAACTGCACCAACGGGGTGAGAGGCTTACGCGTCATCAATACCGGGATCATCACCTCGAAAGAAACACTCATTTTTTGAAGGCGTGAAAGTGGCTGAAAGTGAACGTTCCATTGAAACGGAAGCCGTCGCTGTGGGTCAGTAACTGAAAGCGAGAATGAACATGAAAGCAGCACACAGGGATCCATTGAAAGAGGCCAGGGACATGATCACCTTTGCCACCGTCTTCACACTCACGGTCACCGGCCCGGTAACGCTCATCACAGGTGTCATTCTCCTCGCAGTGAGCCGCGGCGAGGTACTGAGCAGCATTGTTTTCGTCGGCATCCTCGCTGCGGCCATCCTCGGCATGTTCTGGTGGCCGAGACGGCGGCTCACCGTGGTTGAGGAGCAGAGATCACTGTTTATGCTTTTGTCTTACATGTCAGGATGCACCCCCAAGTGCTGCCCCAGGCCAGAACCGAGTTCGACCTCGAACGCTTCCGCAAGCAGTGGAGCGGACGCAACCAGATGACCTTCGATGCCTGGATCAAGCAGTTCAGCGGGGAAACCCGCCCAACCAGCCAGTTCCGTTAAAGCGTGGTGCCGGGTGCAAATCCCCGGCCTGGCTCTCAAGCTGTCGTTTTTGTAGCACGTTTCTCATCGGCTCAAGCCATGTAGAGGCTAATCCTAGTTTTCATCTCAGGTGGCTCTGAGGGCAACGAATTGCGCACGAGCGCTCGTCTCGCTCGGCTTACCTGAGATGATGTACTCAATATTCCTGTAGGTTATACTGAGACGACCTGGAAGGAGGTCCTTGCTGTGCGTAAAAGATCGTGATCATTGATGGTCAAAAGCCAGCTCCTGCTTATGCCCACCTGCTCTTGACGATCACGGGAACAGATGTAGATAGAGAAAGTACCCACATCGCAGCGTCAACATCGCCGAAAAATCCTCCACAACTGGAAGAAAAATCTGGCACTAGCCTACTAATATTGGGCTTGGATATCCAGTACACTTGCTTCGAAGAAAGGTAAGCGTTCCGGAGATTAAAAATACCGGTGATTTTGCCGCAACACATCCAGGAAAATCTTCCCATAGTCGGAAGGAAAACCTTCGTAAATCGGAAGGAAAATCTGGATTGGCACTTCTAGTGTAGGGCCTCAATGGATGCTACACTTTTCTCAAAAGATGACCGGTTCCCTACTCAGTCTGCAAGCAGGAGTGAAGAGCATGAACAAGATAGAGCAGGAGCTTCTCGGCAGAGCCCTTATTGAGCTTTTCCTGGCGAGTCCGAGAAAAAGGACGCATCCACGCCAGCAGAGCAGTAAGGAAGATACACAAAAGAAGACTACCACTTATGACGATGAGACGAAGAAACAACGAACCGGAGGCGAAACGAATGGCCAAGAAGGATAAGAAGCTCCGACGAGAATACACTGTCGAGGAACTGTATAACCCACAGATCGATATAAGTCGTGACGCTTTTGCATACGGCAGACAGTCCTCAAAAGATCAGGTAGTGAAAAATATCCAATCACATATCTCACAAACGGTGATGCTTCTGGCCTACACCAAAGAATTAGGATTTCGAGACGACGGTACAACGGGAAAGGTAACGCTGTTCATCGAAAACCAGGTCGTCGACTCCTATGGGAACGTGACGATCAAAAACGCTTCGGGGACCTGGTCCATCGACCGCCGCCCGGGGTTAAAAACGATCTGCGATCTGATCGAGAGCGGCAGGGTAGGAGTGGTAGTTGCCGAATACGTCGACCGCCTGTTTCGCGACGAAGACCGCATCGACTCAAATATATTTATCAAGATATGCAAGGACAATGACTGCTACGTCCACATCTCGAGCAAACGCATGACCTACAACTTCGCCAATCCGTCCCACGCAGAGCTATTTAGGATGGAGGTGCAGATGGCCGCCGCCTACATCGAGACGCATATCCGGGGAACGATGTTACGAAGAAGGTATCTGGCGGCAGAGAGCGGGCAATGGGCTGGGCTTGGCGCAATCCCCGTGAACTTCATCGTGGACAAACGGAAAGATAGCCTAACCTACGGCAAGATGATCCCCTACAAACCCCACATCGCGGTTTCCCTTGGCTTATATGACCGGCTCATCGAGTTAGGGTTTGACATAGAAGCCCTTTGCCTGGAGTTGGAGGGAAAAGAGTACATCTATCCGGAGTTTGAGGAGTGGGTATTCAAGGGAGACTACACCATTCACATCGCATTAGATTTGTGCCGGAGTGGGAAAGGGTATCGTATCACCCGCAGAGGATTGGAGCACATGTTTTGTAACATTGTGAACATAGGAGCCATTAAGAGAAAAGGGAAAATCATCTACAACCACCATGACCCAATCATTGATGAGGATAGGTTTTGGCTCGTCTATGACCATCTCAAGATAATCCGGCCAGACGGCACGCCAACAGGCAAACCTGTGTTTCCCCGCTTCACACAACAGAGGAATTTACGCGCTGCACTTGTTCTTAAGCCTCTTCTGAAGCCAGAAACGACGCATGAAAACGGTGCGGTGTACTTTACCAGAAGTGGCTTGACTGGGAAGGCCGTACAATATGGCAGCTATACCATTTCTGTGAGGCGCGGGTTAGTCCATGATTGTCTCCTGTGTGTGAACGCACAGCAGCTAGAGTGCGCTGTGGTGAACAGGATGTTTGCCCATTTACGAATAGCCAATTTAGGAGACTTGAAACAAGCGCGTGTGCGACGGTCACAAGCAAAAGCGCAACGTCTGGAACAGATAAAGAGAGATATAGAGGTCATCGAGGAAGAGTTAGCAAATCTTACTGAGAACCTCAAGAAACTGACTATTGACGTTGTTACCATAGTCTTTAAGATAGGCAGCGATCCCTTTGGGGTTGACACATTTGTGATGCACTCGGCAAGACTATGCGATTGATAAGCTGCACGACGACGTTCCTGCTGCGGCTGGTCGCCAGCAGGCTCGTATATGGTCGCATCACCCAACTGGGCAAGTTTTGTCATGGTGTCAGGGAGGACTTGCACTAACATGTGCTTAGTATACTGAACTTATGTTCTATTTGTCAATGCTAACTTAAAAGCTAGCTCCGGTCTCGCAGGGATCGGATTTGCAGCACGATACTGTACACGACAATGTCCAGGTGGCAGATCGTTCTTTTTTAGGACGGCAGTTCTCTGCGCAAATTTTGTCTGAAGAGGCCGTACACTCTCATATGTCCATTGTTGGAGGTATCGATCATGCCTAAATCCTTTTCTTCCAGAGCCCTGGGGCCGTTGCTCTGTTTGTGTTTGTTGTTCGCTTTTCTGCCATCGTCTCTTTCCACACATGCAGCTTCAAACGATAATAATGTAGAAGCGTATGGTCTTTTTCACGACCAGGGACCGCTCTATGAGAGTACTTCATGGCAAATTTCCTGTCCAGCCACGACATAACACGTTTCGGACAACGTGCGGGAGGAGACATCTACCAGACATACCTGGCGGCCTTTTTCCAGATGACCTACGTCGGCATGCCAACCATCTATTACGGAGATGAGTATGGTATGCAGGGAGGTGCCGACCCGGATGATCGACGTACTTTCGACTGGAGCCAGGGCAACACCAGCAATAGTGCCGTCGCCCTGTTCCAGAAACTGATCTCCATTCGCAATACCTATTCAGCGCTGCGCAATGGATTCTCACCTTGCTTCTGTAATTTACAAAGCTTTTACACTTTTAACATTGTTTTCTGATGATCAAAGTATATCATCTATGTAGACACGAAAGCGCAGCAATGCCATTCCTCTGAATGGCATGCGCTACAGATGATACAAGCTGCTATGTAGCAAATTAAGTTAATGTATAACAAGTAAAAACACTATTGTCTCTTTTTCGAAAGAGAGGATTACACGAACTATGGGACACGAAGCGATTTTCTGGTTTCACACACCTTTTATGTTGTTAATTAGCCTGTTCTGGTTGCTGCTCCTCGCCCTCCTGATCGGGGGCCTGGTGCGCTGGATTGGTTCTCAGGGAAGGCACTCACAACCGCCATTCACCTACCATGCTGGCGCACCGATGCCTCCGCCGCCGTTCCAGCAGCCTTCCGCACTGGAGATCCTGCGTCAGCGTTATGCGCGTGGCGAGATCGATACTGCCACCTATGAGCAGATGCGAGAGCGCCTGGAGGCTTCCGAACGACCAAGAGAGTAGTTAACCTACGTGGAGGATACTGCGATCCCGTATATGGATCGCAGTATCCGCCAGGATTATTTTTTGACAGAAGATTTCTTCTTTTCAACGTTCATCTGGGATCAACGAACCCAGGCGACGCATCTCCGAACTGAGCAAAGCTACCAACAGCACAACGATTATTGTCCCTATTCCGCCGCCAACCACCGAGACAGAAGCTACAAATGTGCCGTGGTATAGCTTTTCTAGCATACCATCAGTCAGGTTAGAGAGACAAGTGAAAGAGAGCGAGCGATGATACGGGAAGGATCTTTAAGGACAACCTTTAATAAAACAGCCCTGCACAGATTTCATCCGCAGATGCCCATCCGCCGATGTATACAGAAAAACAACCGCCTTGTTGATCGGATCGTGATCAGCGTCAAAGGCAATCTGGCCGCTCATACCTTGGAACGCGTGTGATCTGGTAATTTGCGGGAGCGCATTAGCAAGATCTTGCGGAGTAAACAGTTTTTGCCCATTCGCTCTCAAGACCATCTGGACACCTGTCAGCAGAATTTGCGTAGAGTCGTATGAAAGAATCACATGGTCATCTGCACGAGTATAGCCATAGGGGCCATTATGCGGTAAATTGTCAGGATTGAAATCGGCGCTGTACTCCTGGAAAAAAGGGGGAGGGTCTTTCTTTACAAGGATACTCCATTCATCAGGATAGGCAAAATCCGTAAAGTACCAGCGATTATAGCTATTTTTATGAGCGACATAGCCGCCGTCCCCTGATATCACTGGTAAATTTACAAACTTTCCAGTTATAGGGAGTGCATCCTGAAATAATCCTGTATCAACGTTATCAGAACTGGTGAAGTAAAATGCATCGGGATTATATTGCTCAGCGTTCTGAATGAGCGCTAAAAAATCCTTTGTTTTGCCCGTTGTAAATGTTTCTTCTTGCGGTTTAGGATAACCATCTTTCACCAACTGCACCTCAAAATCATGAGCAAGATTTTGACTGGAGTTGTCTTCGGGATCTAAAAAGACAACCAGTTTTTTTACCTTCAACTCCTGTTCCGCAAATTTAGCGGCTGGCTGCGCCTGCACTTTGTTAGGCGGCACAATACGAAAGAAGTAGGGGGAGATACCAGTAAGATTATCGTCTGTTGCTTGTGGAGAGACCTGGGGAATCTTCGCCTTGGAGAGAAGAGGAAGCGCTTCATAGGAACGAGACGCAGTCAACCATCCAATTACTCCCACAATAGTCTGATCATGACTCGCTACCTGAGCAATCTGTGTAGCAACTTGTTGCGTATATGGCACTTCACTGCCCGAATTGGCAATCAGGATGCGTAGTTTGAATGGGGAAGAGCCACTACTATTATATTCGTGCTGAGCAACATAGATCCCTTGCAACTGTCTGCGGGCGGCAAGATCATCAGAAGCCACAAAAGCGACCCCAACGATAAGAGTAAGATACAGCTTTCCAGACTCTAGAATACGCTGGTTTTCCATGTAAATGAGCGTTTCTGCATCACTACTCTCACTATTGAGCTCAGATTGCCATAAAGCCATTGCACCTGCTCTATTGCCCTTGCCCAGCTCCTGAGCTGCTCGAACCTTCAAATCCACCACCGACTTATTACTCCACCATACATCGAAAGGTGCAAATGAGCCATCATTGACGCCAATATTATTCCCATTCGGTGCTTTGGTCTCACCAGGCCCTGGTGTGGAAGACTGCGCAGATGGATCAATAATTATCCAGGGACTAAAGGCCTTCAGGATGACGCCAATAATAATACTGATCACTCCCAGAGACAGCCACAATTTCTGTTTAGATAACCATAGCTTAAAGTCTGGCTGCGATGTGGACTCGGGTCCTGAAGAACGCGGCTGATTTAGCACAGGAGTCTTACCTGGCTGTGACGTAAGCAAGGTCGTGGGTCTCGAAGAACGTGGCTGATTCAGTACAGGAGTTTTGCCTGGTTGCGACGTATACAGCGGCCGACCACAATCCGGGCAAAATCTAGCAGAACCTTTAATCTCCCTACCGCATGATGGGCACTTGTTAAACATCGCTTCTTTCTGCATATGTTAACTCCAGTGAAGCCGAAACTCGCAGCGCAATTTTTTTGTTACACTCAACAAGGACGTACAAACGCCTTTCCCTTCAAAACATTCTATTGTCTCATTTCCTCTTACGCCTCTTTGGAGTTTTATCCAGCTCATTTGCTTTCTCACGCGCTTGCATAGCCAGCCTCATATACCTATCATATGCTTGTTCTGCTAGCTTTTCGTAGGCATTTCCCTGGCATTCGTATGCCAGACCAAAATCGGGTTGCAGGCGAGTTGCGTCTTGATAAGCAGTTAGCGCTTCTTGAAAAAGTTCAAGCTTGAACAGAATATCTCCATTTTCTTTATAAAAATGAGGATTATCATTTTCAATTTGAATCACTTCCTCGTAGGCAAGCAGTGCCTCTTCGTACTGTTCGAGGGAGACATGGAGCAGACCTTTCCTTCTCCAAAATTGTGCATTATCAGGTTCTAGCTCAATCGCCTTCTCGTATGCATCTAATGCATCTCGATACTGCCCATCTGAGGCGAGGAGAGTTCCCATGAGAACATGTAATTGCGCATTCCTGGGCTGTAGCTGCCTGGCCTTTTCATAAGCTAAGAGTGCATCGCTATTTTGTTCCAGTAGAGTGAAAATTTTCGCCTTGCTCATATAGAGTTGGAAGAGCTGAGGAGCTTTAAGAGGAGAGAGATGAATTGCCTTCTCATAAGCGCTCAGGGCTTCCTGGAAGTTTCCGAGCTCAGATAGCACATCGCCCATCTCCTGGCACGCCGAGAAATCTCTCACATTGAGTTCCATAGCCTGTTTATAAACGGCGAGAGCATTTCCCCATTGTTTTTGCTGGACAAGTACTCGTGCTTTACTTACATAAAAGGAGGCGTTGTGCTGATCCAGATTGATAGCCTTTGTAATGGTCTGCACTGCCTCGTCAAAACGTTGCAGACGAAGCAGCGTATTTCCCAGCCTCTCATAAAAAATGGGATCATCCGGGAAAAGACGAGTAATCTGCTCATAAGCGTCCCGAGCATCTTCGTGCTGACCAGCAGTAGTGGCCGTCTCAGCATCCACGATATAGCGCTTCTTAAGCACGTTCTTAATGCTACCCCGTATACCTTCGGCCACTTCCATAAAAGCCTCATCACTATCGGACCAACGCGTCACGGGTTTCTCATTACGGGGTAAGATCTGGAGATGCTTAAACGGCTCTTCTTTCCAGTAGACAGGCCTCAATATTATCGGAATAACCTCTGCGTCTCCCGCTTCCTGCCGCTCCAAAGCGCGTCTCATTTCCTTGCCAGAACAGTACCTTGAGGAGAGAAAATTTGCACTGATCAATAAAAGGATGATATCAGCCGTCTCCAGGTAGATATCGATCTCTTTTTCCCAATCTTGTCCTGCGAGAATTTCACGATCATGCCAGCCTGCAATATGACTACGTCCTAAATGATTGGCAAGTTCGTCCCTCAACTCTTTATCTCTGTGAGCATAACTATAAAAAATCCGTACCGCTCGTGCATGCCCTTTGATCATCGCTCATGTTTCCTATTACACTTTGATTAGGAGTAAAACAACTCTCAGTAGTTGAAAAGATCGAACGGCGCAAGGCAGTAATCATCCAGGCCAAAGAAAAAAGTGACCACAAAAAATATTGGCGTGAGCGTTTATCGAGCAAGATTATGTTGAAATATATAATTTTCTCTATGTTTTTACAACTTCTTTTTTTACAATCCTGCTCGCTTCCTTGTGATAAGTGGTCAATATTCTCCTAAAGATGCTTACTCGCTTTTCTCGCCTGATAGCCTCTACTAGAGGATAACACAGTTACATTTGTCATGTCAATTACAACGAATAAATAGAGATAGTGGGAGTAAAACAGCACAACTTTGTTAGCGTAAGACAACACTTATTCTGCAACAAGCCCCTCTAAACTTGCTTATCATAAAAGAAAGCGAGCGATGATGTGGGGATTTTTAAGGGCAGCCTTTCATAAAGCAACCCTGCACCGATTTCATTTGAATGTGACCACCACCATCCACATACAGGAGAACGACCGCTTTATTCACCGGATCGTGATCAGGACCAAATGTAATCTGACCACTAACGCCCTGAACCGCCTGTGATCCCGTGATCTGTGGCAATGCATTGGCAAGATCTTGCGGAGTAAACAGTTTTTGCCCATTCTTTGTCAAGACCATCTGGATGCCTGCCAGTATAACCTGCGTTGCATCATAGGAAAGGATCGCGTTATCGTCTGCACGTGTATAGCCGTAGTAGCCACCTGGTTTCTGGCCATCAGGATTGAAATCGGTACTATAATCCTGGAAAAAAGGGGGATAATCTTTTCCTACAACAAGACTCCACTCATCAGGATAGGCAAAGGCAGTAAAGTACCAGCGATTATAACTATTTGGATGAGCAACGTAGCTCCCGGAACCTGCTATTGCTGGCACCTTTGCAAACAGTCCACTGGTAGGAAGCGCATCTTGAAATAATCCTGCATCACCTTTAGTTGAACTCGTGAAGTAGAACGCGTCAGGGTTATATTGCTCGGCATCCTTGATGAGCGAGGCAAAATTCTTCGTTTTGTCTGTGATAAACGTTTCTTCATGCAAAGCAGAATGACCATCCCTCGCAAACTGTTGCTCAAAATCATGAGCAAGATTCTGGCTGTAATTGTCTTTAGGATCCCGGAAAATCACTTGTGCCTAATGTGACAGCTCGCTGGTAGTCAAAAAGCGCCTCTATAAATTTCTTTTGCCGGGCCAATACCCTTCCTTTACTCACATACAATTGAGCGTTTTCAGGCTGCAGATAGATCGCTTCATCAATCGCTCCGAGCGCTTCCTCAAAGTGTCCAAGCAGGAACAATATATTCCCTCGTTCTTTATAAAAAGTGGAGTCGTCTGGAAAGAGACGAATAAGCTCACCATAGACCTCACATGCATCTTCGTAGCGACCTTCGTTCTTACGGCGGTTTGCAATCGCGGCAGAAAACATACTATAATCCAACGTATGCTTGCATCGCCATTCGAATACAGTCGAGATGTAGAATCCTTCATTAGAGGAACATGCCATGCCCTTTTCTTCCAACTCAAAAAGCGCTCACTATGATGTCATTGTTGTTGGTGCCAGTTTCGCGGGTCTTAGTTTTGCTAGTGTCGCAGCTACGCTTGGTATGCGAGTTCTTGTCCTGGAACGTGATGAGAGAGTTGGCGGTGTTGTGCGCACGACGGGTGTGCTCTTTAGCGATGTGCTCGATTTCCTCGATGTCCCTGCGCGTTACCTTATGAACGCGGTCAGGCGCGTACATATTCAACCACCCGATCATGCACCACTCCAGATTAGTTCGCAGGCTTATCGTTTCTATATGGCCGATGTCACAGGCATGCTGCGCTGGATGGCCGAGCAAGCGGAGGAGCACGGCGCAACGCTTCAATGTGATAGCCTGTTTCTTGATGCGAAGCGCGAACAGGACGGATTCATGAGCGTCCAGGTTGGTAGATCTTCTGCGGCGGGAGAAGCCGGTACTCTCTCCACACGCATTCTGATTGGCGCCGATGGGACACGTTCGCGCGTCGCCCAGCGTCTGCAGCTGGAACAAAATATACGTTTTCTGGCAGGTGCTGAATGGCTGCTGGAGGATGTCACGCTGGATCGTGAGACGTTCTACTTGATTATGAATCATGAACTGGCACCCGGTTACTGCCTGTGGCTGGCTCCGCATGGCACGATTAGCGCTATGGGAGTGGCGGGACATCCACATAAATTTAATCCGACCACGTCGCTACGCAAAGCACAAGAACTCTTTCAGGATGTGGCCGATCTCAGTAAGGCGCACGTCGTGGAACGTAAAGCGGGCGTTATTCCGACAGGGGGGCGGCTACGTCATGTGTATCGCGACGATGAAATTGGACACGCTCTGCTGTTAGGTGATGCAGCAGGATTGTGCGGCGCGGCAACGGGTGGCGGCATCTATCCTGCACTGATCAGTGGACGCCTGGCAGCCCACGCTGTGGCAAACGAGGTAGCTAATGGCACAGGTGGTGCGATCAAAGGCTATCTGCGTAATATCTCCCAGGCTGGAAGACTGGGTCATTACCTGCATATAGAGGACTGGTTACGCCTGGTCCTCGACAGTATGAAATCTGATGCGGATGTAAGTATGCTCTATGGTCTCTTTGCTTCATCTGAGGGACATAAAATTCTGCAAAGCGCACTGCTAGAAACTCCGATCATTGGCATGGACAGCAATTTCTTTGGCTTGCTTCGTGGTCTGCTTGGCAAGCACCCACGCATATACCGTTCAGCATTACAAGCGGTCTGGCAACGCGTCACAACAACAAGGATAGGTATGTAATGATCTGGATTGGCACTTCAGGCTGGGTCTATCCTCACTGGATGAAGCGCTTCTACCTATACAGGCCCATTTCTATATCAGCTCCCACCACGCTGGCATGCGAATCCACAACGACTTGCTCAGTTCATCGCCCAACTGCCAGGCAATCAACAGGCGGCGTTCGAGTTTCGCGACCCAACATGGTTCCAGTCAGAGATCGTACAGGAGTTGAAGCGTATTTTAAGTGACGCAGGGTGTGCACTGGTAGTGGCTATCGGCAACGGATTACCTACGCCGCTCGATCTGCCCAGCATTGGACCATTTGGGTATGTGCGTTTTCACGGTGGTGCACAAGGGACCGGGCTCTCCGAAGAAGAACTCACCTTCTGGGCCGGACGACTAGCTAGTGAGGCGAGCGGAGGACGGGAAATTTATGTCTATTTCAACAACGATCCTGAGGGGTATGCAGTTCGCAACGCTCTGCGCCTGCATGAACTACTGGGACCTCTAACCGTAGCACCGGATTAAGGTCTTGAAGACTCAATTTTTCCATTACGAGACCGTCACCTGCTCGGCAAAGTGGCAGGCGGCGTAATGTTCGTGCCCTTCTTTCGCTTCGAAGACTGGTTCGACTTCGCGGCAGATTGACTGCGCCATGGGACAGCGTGTATGGAAGCGACAACCCTTTGGAATATTGACGGGACTGGGTAGATCGCCCGAAAGAATGATGCGCTGGCGTTTCTTCTCGATTCTGGGGTCGGGAATGGGTACAGCGGAGAGCAACGCCTTCGTGTAGGGATGTTTCGGCGCGGCGTAGAGTTCGTCGCGGTCAGCCAGTTCCACGATCTTGCCCAGGTACATGACTGCGATACGATCCGCTACGTGTCGTACAACGCTCAGGTCGTGCGAGACGAATAAGTAGGTTAACTCAAATTCTTTTTGCAGCCGTTGCAGAAGATTGAGCACCTGTGCACGTACCGAAACATCAAGCGCTGAGACAGGTTCATCGGCGATCACAAATTCGGGATTGATAGCCAGGGCACGCGCAACGGCGATACGCTGGCGCTGACCACCGCTGAACTCGTGAGGATAGCGGTCGATATATTCGGGGCGCAGACCGACCACGCGTAGTAACTCTATGGTGCGCTCGTGAATCAGTTGCTTTGAACCCTGATTGTAAATATGCATGGGTTCGGAGATAAGAGAGCCAATGGTGAAACGCGGGTTGAGCGACGCGTAGGGGTCCTGAAAGACCATCTGTATGCGCTGGCGTATTTCGCGCAAGGCCTCACCTTCTACATTTGCCAGATCCTGTCCTTCAAAGAGAAGCTGGCCTGCTGTGGGTTTGTAGAGGCGTACCAGCGTGCGCGCAATGGTTGTTTTGCCCGATCCGCTCTCTCCTACAAGACCAAGTGTCTTGCCGCGCTCAATACTGAAGCTGATATCATCGACAGCACGCACATAGCCCACGGTACGCTGGAAGACCAGGCCTCTTGTCAGGGGAAAGTACATCTTAAGATTGCGCACATCGAGCAGCGTTGTACTCGCGACCTGTGTATCTACCATCAATTCTCTCCTTATAGTGCTCGTAGAGCCTTCGCAGCGCTATCGGCGTTGAGTGCATTCAGTCGCGTCTGGCGACGGCGCGCGGCATAGGCCTGTTCCTGCGGATCAGTGATATCGGGCCAGCACGCTTTATGATGTGCAGCATTACCGGGTAACGGATCAAGCGGAGGCATTGTACGACAGATGCTGCGAGCAAAGAAACAACGTGGCATAAAGGGACAGCCTGGGGGAGGATTCAACAAATCAGGTGGGGCTCCTTCTATAGTCCTTAATTCCGTCTGTCTGGCCTCGTCCAGCCGTGGAACGGAAGCCAGCAGGCCGAGCGTATACGGATGGCGCGGGTTGGCAAATAATTCTTCCGTGGGCGCCTCCTCTACGACTTTGCCCGCATACATAACAACCACGCGATCAGTCATGCCCGCGACCACGCCCAGATCATGTGTAATCAGTATCAGCGAGGTACCAAACTCTTTGCATACACCACTGATCAATTCAAGAATTTGCGCCTGGACGGTAACATCCAGTGCCGTTGTTGGTTCATCGGCAATGAGCAGTTTTGGATTACAGGCCAGGGCCATCGCAATCATGACACGTTGCCGCATGCCACCGCTGAACTGGTGTGGATAGGAATCGATGCGCTCAGAGACAGCAGGAATGCCCACCTGGTCGAGCAAGTCCATAGCCCGTTTGCGCGCTGCATCCTGTGACAGTTTGAGATGAGTGCGTAATCCCTCAGCGATCTGTTTGCCCACTGTCATCGTCGGATTGAGAGAGGTCATTGGATCCTGGAAGATCATACCAATCTTCCTGCCCCGCACTTTACGCATCATGCTCTCTGGTATATCCAGCAGATCTTCATCTTCAAAAAAAATACTCCCATCCGCGTACTCGCCCGGCGGCTGTGCTACGAGACGCATAATGGAGAGCGCCGTTACACTCTTCCCACAGCCACTCTCTCCGACAATCGCCACCTTCTCGCCAGGCTTGATAGCAAAATTCACGCCATCCACTGCACGTACCTTTCCATTCTTAACCTTAAAGTATGTTTTAAGATCCTGCACCTCTAGCAGATATTCATTCACTGTTTGCTCCTCTCGCGGGCTTGTAAACCGCGCCCCTACATTCAACCGCGCCCCTACATTCAACCGTGTCCCTACATTCAATTGCGCCCCTACATTCAATTGCGCTCCGACAAGGCGATATGCACCGCCAGCCTAGCGCTCCGTCATCTGTGGATCAAGCGCATCGCGCAGGCCGTCGCCCACCAGATTACAGCTCAATACAGTCAGGAAGATCATCACTCCCGGGATAAAGACCAGCTTGGGATCGGTATCGATCAGACCCTGTCCGTCATTAATCAGGCTGCCCCAACTGGGGAAGGGTACTTTAATACCAAAACCGAAAAAGCTTAAGACCGACTCAAGGATGATGTTATTGCCGACTAACAGGGTAGAACTCACAATAATTGGTCCCAGTGCGTTGGGCAAGATGTGGTGAAACATCAGGCGAAAGTTCTTCGCGCCAATTGTACGCGCCGCCATGACATACTCACGTTCTTTCAGGGCCAGAAATTCGCCACGCACCAGGCGAGCGGAAGTCGTCCAGCTAAAGATAGCGATCAGAGTAATCACACTCAAAATCGAGCCATTGGTAAACGAAGCCGAAAGGACGAAAAGGAGCAGGTACGTAGGCACGGCAAGAAACACATCCGTGACACGCATCAGGATATTATCAATAACGCCACCATAGTAACCGGCAACGGAACCAATCGCTATCCCTAGCAGAATAGCAACCAGCATAGATGAGAGTCCCACTATGAGCGACACGCGCCCACCAATAGCGACCCGGGCCAGCAGATCGCGCCCCAGGTCATCAGAACCAAAGGGATACTGTAAAGAAGGGGCAGCCGATGGCGTCGTTACATTCGGTTGCTCAGCATTAGAATGGCCAGTGAGGATGGGACCCACGAAACAAAAAAGGATCAGGAGAAGCAAGAATATTGCACCGATTGTTGCGGTACGATTGCGTATGAAACGATCAAAAATGATGCGTCCCTGGCTGCGCCTCTTTTGTGCCAGAGCTGGTGTCATTTCTAGAACCAGCTCAAGCTCGTCTTCCCGGGTTGTATTAATCTGCTCGCCTGTATCCATGTACATCTCCTCTGAAGCATATTATGAGTAGCGGATACGTGGGTCCATTACAGCATAGAGCACATCTGCAATAAGATTAAAAACGATCACAAAGACCGCACTCAACATAAGTGTTGCCAGCAGGACTGGATAATCGCGTGCATTCAGCGAGTTGAGGAAGAGCGAGCCCATCCCCGGCCAGGCAAAAACTCCTTCTGTAATCGCAGCGCCCCCGGCAATAGAGCCAAAATCAATTGCGACCACTGTAATCAGTGGAATGACGGCGTTACGCAGCGCATGGTGCATCAGCAGTGAGGCAGGCGCGACCCCTTTTGCTCTACCTGTGCGCATATAATCCTGTTTCGTCACCTCGATCATACTGGAACGCATGTAACGGCTCCAGCGCGCAGTAAAGGTGAGTGCAAGCACCAGCATAGGCATGAGAAGATGCAAGGAGTTATCCCATAAGCCATTAAAGAAATCAAAGGTGTAGCCAGCCGTCGCGATGCCTGAGGGCGGCAGCCAGTGTAGACCACGCGAAAAGATTTCTTGCATCAACAGCCCAAGTAAAAAAATGGGCATTGAGATACCAAAGTAGGTAATCGTTGTGAGCGCATAGTCAGTTGCTTTCCCCTGGCGGGAGGCCGAAAGTGTGCCCAGTACGATCGCAACCACCAGAGCCAGGAGCAATGAGATACCAAATAATTCAAGTGTGGGAGGAAAATGGTCTTTGATGATATCTCCCACAGGCTGGCTGGTAGCAAATGAGAAACCAAAATCACCATGCAAAGCGCTGACCAACCATTTCAGGTATTGTATAGGTACAGGATCATTCAGCCCGAAACTGGCACGCAGCGCGGCACGTCCAGCTTCATCCAGATTGGGACTGTCCAGTACAGCCTCTGGCCCACCTGGCAACAGGTGGATTAAAGCAAACATAAAAATGGAGAGTAGTAGAAAAAGAGGGATCGCCTGTAAAAGACGCCTCACAAGATAACGTCCCATTATCACCTCCCGATCGTCCCGTAGAGGCATGCCTTGCGTGTGCCGGATAGCCCAACGCCGGGTGTTCGACGTCGACTCGGCACACCGGCACACTCTGTATTGTTTACCTCCATCAGCACCTTTTGATTTACATCACATCGCACCTTCTTGAAATGAGGTCGATGCCCTCTACAAGGCGCACTGCCTTCTCTCAAGAGGGTGCGATGTGATGTAAACAGAGCGGTCTTGATGTTGGTAAACAATACACACTCGGCACACGCAAGGCATGCCTCTACGGGGGCGATTAAAAACATCGCCCTGGTAGTTCAGCTACGATGCTGATGGACATTTCCCTCCGTTACACCACCAATCCCAGACATTGACCGTTTCGGAGGCGCCAAAGGGACCCGGCTTGTAGTTGTTCGTGCCCTTTTTCGCGATCTCAACATCAAGCAGGTTATACTCGGCGATGAACGGGACCTCCGTCAGGTAGATCTGATGGATCTGGTTGAAGATCTGCTGGCGCGCATTGGCATCTGCCGTCGCTACTTCCTGTCCAAACAGACTATCGAGCTGCTGGTTGCAATAAAAGTTAAAATTGCTGCCATGCGGCGGAATCTGAGTGCAGGCATTGTTGACGGCATCGTCAGGATCATACACGTAAGAACTGGCCCATTCGGCAAGATCATATTTTCCTGGCTGACCACTATTGAGGAATGGACCAAAGAAGGTACTGGCAGGATAGTTGGTGATATCCAATTTGATCCCGATCTTCGCAAAATCGGCCTGAACGAGCTGCTGATCATCCTCGCGCCAACGATTATTTGCAGTTGTGGAGTACTGGAACTCCAGACGTTGATTTCCTTTTTGACGCACGCCATCTTTCCCCAATGTCCAACCATCATTATCCAGCAATTTGTTTGCCGCCGCGATATCAAACTTTGGACATGGCGCGTCCGGTTGGTAGCCAGGTTTATAGGCTGGTCCATGATCAGTACAGCTATCAGTCGCCAGTCCCAGGCGCGCCTCGGAGATCAGTTGCTGACGATCCACAGCCTGCGCCATAGCCTGCCGTATGACTCTGTCTTTCAAAATGGGATTATTCCCATTGATATGGATTCCTTCATAGCTTGCAGACGTATTAGTCACCACCTGATAGTTCGAAAGAGCCTTGTACGACTGAATTTTGGTGACATCCAGGAACCAGGCAGAATCGACTGTACCGGCCTGCAGGTCTTTGAGGATAGTGTTTTGATTGGGCACAACACGGAATATGACCTTATCAAGGTATGGCAGGCCTTCTGAGGCGCGATAATACTTCGGGTTCTTTACTACGGTATAGTGGTCGCCCGGCTTGCTTTCAGACATTGTGAACGGACCATTCACAACCTGGGGATTCAGCCCTTCACTTTTCTTAATAGTAGCAGGGGCCACATTTTCAAAATGGTGCTTCGGGAGTGGCGCGCGCCTGCCGTCAGCCCAGGCCGCAATAAATGGCGCATATGGTTTACTGAGATGGAAGGTGATTGACAGCTTATCAGAGGAGACATCAGCCGATGTAATCAGCCTGAAAGCTACGGTATCAGCTGCTGCAAAGGCTGGATTGGTCCAGAGCTTCCAGGTAAAATCCACATCATCGGCATTCAAAGGCTGCCCGTCGGACCATTGTAGATTTGGACGCAGCTTGAACGTCCATGTCTTGAGATCGGAGCTGATACCACCATTTTCAGCGGTTGGCAGTTCGGACGTCAGGCCTGCATGGAGCTGACCGCTTGAGTCACCATAGAAGAGAGGAGCATAGATTGTCTGATCAACCATAGCTGCAAAGGTCTGGGTAGAAGCATCAGGGATGAGAGAGTCGGGCTCATTAAACAGGTCATCAACCCATGTTCCTCCTTTCTGCACCCCTCCACTACCATTGGAAGGGGTGCTTGGAGTTCCCTGTGGACCGCAAGCACTGACCAGCATAGCCAGTAGTACAAGAATTGAACAGGTAGTAGTAATCAGGAGCCGTGATCCAGGTCTATTAGCCATTCTGTCCTCCTTGAAGGTAAGAGGTTGCTAGAGGAAGGTTTTCCTCATCTGATATCTCTGATACTAAATACCATTGTAACACGTTATATCCTCCTTTATAAGATACAACATGAAAAATTGTTGAGCTATTATAAAAACGGTACAGGCAATACAAACCCATACCCTTGAGTTTAAATATGTTATGAAAGGCGTGAGGAGGTTGGAGGGTAAATAGAGTTTTTCTTCGCGGCATGCGGTGGCATACAGTGTGATTAAGGCACTACCTCACCGCGCCGAACTTGTGCAAGCAGTCGTATCCAGGCGAGCGCTTGTGGTATCGACGTGGGAGGAGTGAACCGATATGGCCTGTCATACCCTTCATCACCAGGCTCTTCCATTCCCTCTGGCACCACCAGCGAACCTGGATCCTTCCAGGGGACAGGCCGTGCTGCCCGGATCCAGCGCACGCAGTAGTGATGCGCTGATCCGGAGCTCATCATGAGCGTTTCCTCGATGACCCATGGCAAAAGGTCTTCGTGCACATAGAGTATGACTCTCGCTTCCTGCTGTGGCGTCCGAACCAGTTCAATGTGCTGAGCCCCAGGCAGTTCTGCGAGCGCTTCTCGTATCTCCATTATGCTGCTTTCACTGCTGATATCTTCGACATAAAAGTCGTATCGGTAACTCATCTCTTTCCGCCTTTCATGCTGAACCGTGAGAGAAGGGAAGGAGCTACCGAACCAGAGACAACGGGAAGCAATCCTTGCTCTAGACCCGCCTATTCCGTCATTTCCGCCCTCAGCTGATGCCACACTTCCCGTGCTTCTTCGACCGATCCTTCGTCCTCAATGGTCGAGATGTCGCCCGGGTCGCGCTCAAGGGTAACGGCGCGCAGCACACGGCGCATAATCTTGCCGCTGCGTGTCTTGGGCAGCATATTCACAAATTTGATCTCGCCAATGACCGCGACGGGACCCAATTCACTTCGTACCGTCTCGAGCAGTTCTTTGCGCAATTCTTCCGAGGGCTCATACCCCTGCTTGAGCACGACAAAAGCCGAAATCACTTCGCCGCGCAATTCATCGGGACGAGCCGTCACCCCTGTTTCGGTGACCGTGTGATGCTTCAAGAACGCCGTCTCGACCTCGATCGTGCCAATGCGATGACCAGCAATCTTGATAATCTCATCGGCACGACCAGCGAACCATACATAGCCATCTTCGTCGATGTGCGCCGAGTCGCCTGTGTAATACACCCCCGGCAGGATCTGCCAATAGTCGCGACCGTAACGCTCAGGCTCACCCCACAGCGCAGGCGTCAATCCGGGGAAGGGACGCTTGATGACCATGATGCCTTTTTCGTTGGGTCCTACTGCTGTCCCATCGACCGATGACACCACCTCTGTTTCGATCCCTGGTAGCGCAATGGTCGCCGAGCCGGGTTTGATCGGCAGCATCCCCAGTCCATACGGATTGCCAAACACCGGACCGCCGGTTTCGGTCTGCCACATGTGGTCAAGCACCGGCACGCGGTCGTCTAACACTGTTTTCTGCAGCCATTCCCACGCTGGCGCGTTCAATACCTCGCCTGCGCAGAAGACTCTATCGAGGGAGGAATGAGCAAACTTGCGCGGCGGTTCGTCGCCATACTTCATCAACAGGCGAACAGCGGTCGGCGAGGTGAAAACGCTCGTCACGCCAAATTCTTCCAGCACTTGCCAGAACGTTTCGGGACCCGGATAATCCAGCGCCCCTTCGTACGCGAGCGTCGTCGCGCCGACAATCAATGGAGCGTAAACGATGTAGCTGTGACCGACGACCCAACCAATATCCGAGGTGGACCACCACACATCCGTCGGCTTCAATCCATATACCCATTGCCCCATACTGTGGATGTGGACCTGGTAGCCGCCGTGGGTATGAATGGCGAGTTTCGGTTTAGCCGTAGTGCCAGAGGTCGCCAGGATGAAGGCCGGTTCATTCGACTCCATCGGCACATAATCGCCCTGTTGACCTTGAGCGTAACCGAGGAATTCTTGCCAGGTGATATCGCGCTCTGGCTGCATCGATGGTGGCTCGTCGGTTCGATTGAGAACGATCACGCGCTCGACACTCCCACTGTCCGTTTTCAAGGCGGCATCCACGATCTCTTTGAGCCGTGTGTTCTTGCCTTTCCGATACGTTACGTCGGCAGTAAAAATGAAGCGCGAACCGCTCGCCTGCGCCCGGTCGCCCAATGCCTGGGCACCAAAACCTGCAAACACGACCACGTGAATCGCGCCAATGCGCACGGCTGCGAGCATCAGCATAATCGCCTCAGGACAGGTCGGCATATAAATCGTGATGCGGTCGCCTTTCTGAATGCCCAATCCACGCAACGCTGCCGCCACTCGTTCCACCTCGTGAGTCAACTGCGCATATGTGAACAATCGTCGCTCGCCGCGTTCGTTGAGATAGACCAACGCGGTATGCCCACCCCAGCCGTTGTTGACGTGATGGTCGAGCGCATTGTAGGCCAGATTCGTTTGCCCACCAATGAACCAGCGGAACGTGGGTGGCGTCCACTCGAAGACGCGATCCCATGTGCGAAGCCATGGCAGTTGTTCCGCTGCTCTCCCCCAAAATGCTTCTGGGTTCTCCCTGGCATCTTGAACCCAACGCCGCACGACCGGACTGATCAGATCCATGAGTCTGTCTCCTTATCTTTTCCCTTGCAAATACCATCGTGACAATACGAACGAGCCGTATTCCATGAAACGTCCTGTTAGAGGATGCCGCATGGACATGTGAACGGTTCTGACCAGCATCGTTACCACCAGCACGCTCGCGTGCTGGTGTGCTTCCCCCTGGCAAGCTTCCGTGGTTACTCAGCCTGACCAAACGCCCTGATCTCTTCAATCTCTTCTTGCGATAGTGCGCGTGGAGTCTCGCCATGTGCAAGCTTCTCGCTCTGGACGTAACGGCGTACGCTCTCTACGATCTCCGGGTTCGCAAGCGTCGTAGTGTCTCCAACGTCGGCGAAGTTGGTGCTAGCAGCAAGAACCCTACGCATGATCTTGCCAGAGCGGGTCTTGGGCATATCCGCGACGATCCAGACATTCTTCGGTCTCGCGATCTTCCCGATCTCAGTCTCGATTGCCCTGGCCACCTTCTCCTCAATGTCCTTACTCTGGTTGAACCCCGGCTTCAGAGCAACGTACACCTCAACTACCCGGCCGCGGAGCTCGTCCATCAGCGGCACTGCGGCGGCCTCGGCAACCTCTTCGACAGTGAGGCACGCCGACTCAATCTCTTTCGTTCCTAGTCGGTGCCCGGCCACATTGATCACATCGTCGACCCGGCCAAGGATGCGGAAATAGCCGTCGGCTGCCAGAACAGCACCGTCACCAGCGAAGTACGGCCAGTCACGCCAGTCTTTACTCTCCTTGTTGCGGCAGTACTTCTCATAGTAGATCTCCACAAGTCGCTCCGGCTGGCCCCAGATCGTCTGAAAGCTGCCTGGCCATGGGTTGCGGATGCAAATGTTTCCGGCCCGTCCGCTTCCGGCCTCGACCACATCGCCTTTTTCATCGTAGATTACGGGGTAGATCCCAAGGACTCCCGGGCCGCAACTGCCAGGCTTCATCGGCCGCAAGGCAGGCAGGGTGCTGCACAGGAAGCCACCGTTCTCGGTCTGCCACCAGGTGTCGACGATGACGGCTTCGCCCTTCCCAACGACGTTGTAATACCAGCGCCAGACACCCGGCTCAATCGGCTCTCCTACGGTTGTCATGTGCTTGAAATGGTAGTTGTATTTCTTCGGCTCGTCGGGACCGACCTTGCGTAGCATGCGAATCGTAGTAGGAGCGGTGTGGAAGATGGTCACACCGAGTTGCTCAGCAATTCGCCAGGGACGGCCGGGATCGGGATACATCGGCACACCTTCGTACACAACACTGGTCGTTCCAAGCGCCAAGGGACCGTAGACGATGTAGGAGTGCCCGGTTATCCATCCAATGTCGGCGAAGCACCAGTACGTGTCCTCGGGGTGGATATCCTGGTAGTACTTTGACGTGCCAGCAACGTAAGCAAGGTATCCGCCTGTGCTGTGCTGGCATCCCTTGGGTCGAGCTGTAGTGCCACTTGTGTACATGAGAAACAGAGGGGCTTCGGCAGGCATGGAAACCGGCTCGACTACCTTCCTGCGGTAGTCCTTCAGCAGTTCGTCGACGAAGAAATCCCGACCGGCGACCATCGGGCTCTTTGATACGTACTGACCAGGATAACGTCGCCAGACCAGTACCTTCTCAACTTCGACGCCGCGTTGACGGGCCGCTTCCACCGCCTCGTCGGCTTTGACCTTGTGGTCGACCAACTCTCCATTGCGGTAGTAGCCGTCCATTGTCACCAGGATGCGACTTCCTGAGTCGGCCATCCGGTCTCCGCACGCCACCCCGCTGAATCCGCCAAAAACCTGGCAATGGATGACGCCAAGGCGCGCACAGGCAAGCATGGAAACTGGCAACTCAGGGACCATTGGTAGGTGGAAGGTTACACGGTCGCCAATCTTGACCCCGCAGAAATCTTGGAGAAGTGCGGCGAACTCATTTACCCTGACGTAGAGTTCCTGATACGTGATCGCCCTGGCATCTTCTGTTTCCGGCTCGGGCACCCAGATTAAGGCAGCCTTGTTGCGACTGGTCGCCAGGTGACGGTCGACGCAATTGTAACAAGCGTTGAGCCGACCGCCAACGAACCACTTCCAAAACGGCGGGTTACTCGTGTCCAGCGTCGTGTGCCAATAGTGGTCCCAGGTGAGCAGATCCGCATAATCCTTGAAGCACTCAGGAAAGTACTTCTCACTGAACCGTTCAAAAATACTCGGATCGCTTGCATTTGCCTGCCCAATAAACTTTGGCGGAGGTTGATAGTACTCCTCCTCCCGCCAGTGGACGGCAATCTGTGCTTCGGAGACTGGTATTCCTTCTTCTTTCGCCAT
>WNFY01001678.1_pt1 | contig 35208 bp, 37 predicted proteins | sample 5400091 | NCBI WGS metagenome assembly WNFY01 (sample SAMN13153364, study PRJNA577476) | soil metagenome | isolation source: 60 cm soil or saprolite under grassland replicate 1 | place: USA:California | collected 2016-06-15 | reverse complement strand
CGGACTCGACCGCGGGCCTGTACAACCCGAAGGGCATCGACATCCCGGCCGCGCTCGCGCACAAGCAGGAGACCAGCAGCCTGCGCGGACTGCGCGGTGCGGACGACATCACCAACGAGGAGCTGCTCCTCGTCGACTGCGACGTCCTCGCTCCCTGCGCGCTGGAACAGGTGATCACGCGGGACAACGCGGACAGGGTGAAGGCGTCGATCATCTGCGAAGGGGCGAACGGCCCGATTACGCCGAGCGCTGACGAGATCCTCGAGGACAAGGGCGTGCTCGTGCTGCCGGACATCCTCGCCAACGCGGGAGGCGTCGTGGTCTCCTACTTCGAGTGGGTCCAGGGCCTCCAGGAGTACTTCTGGAAGGAGCCTGAGGTCAACTCGAAGCTCCGCGACATCGTCACGCGCGCGTTCAACGAGACCTGGCACGTCTCGGAGGAGCGGGACATCGCCATGCGGCCCGCGTCGTACGGCGTCGCCGTCGGGCGCGTGGCGGACGCGACCATTACCCGGGGGCTCTATCCCTAAGGTTCGAGTCTTCCACGGCGTGGGGTGTCACCTTTGCGAGCGGGCGCTCGCGAAGGTGCGCGCGCTGCGGGAGGAGCTCGAGTTCGAGCTGGAGGAGATCGCGATCGACGGCTCGCCCGAGCTGGAGGCGCGCTACCGCGAGCTGATCCCCGTCGTCGAGATCGACGGCGAGCGCGTCTTCACGTACTACGTGCACGAGGACGCGTTCCGCCGGCGGCTCGGCGCTGCACAAACTGGCTCCGCGCGGCCGAGCTTGTGACGGTCTGACGCACGGAGCTACGCGGGGCTGGCAGAATGGTTGTGCTCTGTCACAAGCAACCGCCCAGGGAACGAATTCAGGGACGACGGAACGGGTCACGGTCGGCGTCGCCGCGCGGCTCAGCCGCTACCTCCAGGTCCTGACCCAGTCGAAGAAGATGGGCAAGGACCGGATCTCCTCGCAGGAGATCTCGGACTATACGAACATCAACGCGACGCAGATCCGCCGCGATCTCTCCAACTTCGGCCGCTTCGGCAAGCGCGGGGTCGGCTACAACATCGACTCGCTGCTGGGCGAGATCCGCAAGATCCTGCGGACGCAGGGCCAGCACAACATCGCCCTGGTCGGCGCGGGCAGGCTCGGCGAGGCGATCGCCTCGTCGCCGATCTTCGCGGAGCACGGGATCAATATCGCGGCGGTCTTCGACAACGACCCGGAGAAGCTGGGCGGGTCGATCGGCTCGATGGAGGTCGGGGACATCCGCACGCTCCCGACGGCGGTCCGCGAGAAGAACATCATCGTCGGCGTGATCGCGGTGCCGGCGGACAGCGCACAGCAGGTCGCCGACGAGCTTGTGGGTTCCGGCGTGAAGATCATCTTCAACTACTCGGAGGCCCTGCTCAACGTCCCGCACGACGTCACCGTGCACACGTCGAACCCTGCCGTCGACCTCCTCCACGCTCTCTACTTCCACTTGACCTAGCCGCGCGTGCGGATCCTGCTCTGGCATGGGTACCTGCTGGGCGGGACCGGGTCGAACGTCTACACGCGAGCGCTCGCGCGGGAGTGGAGTCTCGCCGGGCACGACGTCGTTGTCTTCTCCCAGGACCCGCGGCCCGAGCTGTACGACCTCGGCGGCGCCGACACCGTGCGGCCCGAGATCGGCGGCCTGCTACCCGTGTTCGTGCTCGACCGCTACGAGGGCCTCGAGGCGCGGCGGCTGCCGGACCTGACGCGGGCCGAGCGCGAGCGCTACGTGGAGCTGAACGCCGCCGCGCTCCGGCGGCACCTGCCGGCCGACCTCGTGTTCGCGAACCACGTGCTGCTCGGCGGGCCCGTGGCGGCCGCGACGGGAGCGCGCCTCGCGGTCAAGGCTCACGGGTCGGAGCTCGAGTACGCGATCCGCGGCAACGAGGAGCTCGCCGCCTGGGCGCGGGAGTCGCTTGCGGGGGCCGAGGCCGTCTTCGTCGGCTCCGAGCACATCCGCGAGGTGCTCGAGGAGGTGGTCGGCCACGTCGATCGCGTCCACGAGGTCCCGCCGGGCGTCGACGTGGACGAGTTCCGCCCCGAGCCGCGCGAAGAGGCGCTGGCCGCGCTGATCCACGAGGCTCGCCTCGATCCGCCGAGCAGGGGAGACGAGCGTCTTCCAGACGAGGCCAATGCCGACCGCTTCGCGAAGCTCTTCCAGACCGACGAGCCGACGGTCATCTACTTCGGGAAGCTGCTCTACAACAAGGGTGTTCACCTGCTGCTCGAGGCGCTCCGCGACCTCGACGCCCGCGGTGTGATCGTCGGCTTTGGGGACTACCGCGCCGAGCTCGAGGCCATCGCGCCGCCCCGCACCCTCTTCACCGGCGCGCTGGAGCATCGCCACCTCGCTCACCTGCTCCCGCTCGCCGACGTCGCGGTGGTGCCGTCGATCTTTCCGGAGGCCTTCGGGATGGTCGCCGCCGAGGCCGCCGCCGCCGGCTGCCCGCCGCTCGTCGCGCGCCACTCCGGTCTGCAGGAGGTCGCAGAGGGCCTCGAGGCCGAGTATCCGCCCGAGCACCGCGACCTGACGAGCTTCGCCAACGGCGACATCGACGACCTGACCGCCAAGCTGCGCAGGCTGCTGGCGCTGTCACCGGCCGAGCGTGAGCAGCTCTCGGAAGCGGCGCGCAGAGCGACGGTGGAGCGCTGGAGCTGGCACGGCGTCGCGGAAAGACTGTTGCAACCCTTCAATTAATGTAGTCGCCGTGGGCGACACCCAGCGTCTCAGCCCTGAGGAGCAGATCGCCTTCGCGCGCGAGCAGTTCGAGTCTGCCGAAGACTTCACCGTCGCCGTCGAGGAGGAGTTCGCCGTCCTCGACCCCGCGACCCTATCGCTGACCAACCGCTTCGAGGAGCTCCAGGCCGCGGCGAAGGACACGCCGCTCGAGCCGCACCTCGTGGGGGAGCTGATCGCGTCCGAGGTCGAGATCCGCACCGGCCGCTGCGCCAACTTCGAGGACGCCGCCGCGCTGCTCGGCGAGCGCCGCTCGCAGCTCTACGACCTGGCCGAGCCGCTCGGGATCGCCCTCGCCGCGACCGGCACGCACCCGTGGAGCCCGTGGCAGGAACAGCGGATCATCGACACGCCGCACTACCGCCGGAACGACGAGATCCTCCGCTACGTCGTCTGGCGCAACAACAGCTTCGGCCTCCACGTACACGTCGCGATCAAAGGCCCGGACCGCGCGATCGCCGTCAACAACGCGCTCCGGAACTACCTCCCGGAGCTGCTCGCCCTCTCGGCGAGCTCGCCGTTCGTCGAAGCGGTGAACACCGGCCTCCACTCGGCGCGCACGCAGATCTTCACGCGCATGTTCCCGCGGTGCGGCGTGCCGGACGCCTACGACGGCTGGGACGGCTTCGAGCGCTACGTGCGGTTCCTTTACGACACGGGCTCGATCGAGGAGCACACGCAGATCTGGTGGAGCGTTCGCCCGCACCTCGCGTTCCCGACGATCGAGATCCGCATCTGCGACGCGCAGCCCGACCTGGCCGAGGCCCGCTCGCTCGCCGCCTTCTGCTACGCACTGACCGTCCGCATCACGCACGCCCTCGACGAGGGCGAGCCGCTCCCCGACTACCCGCACCGCCTGATCGAGGAGAACCTCTGGCGTGCGATCCGCCACGGCCTCTCGGGCGAGCTGATCGACCTCGAGACCGGCGAGACCGGTCCCGCGCGCGCGCACCTCGAGCGCCTGCTCGAGTGGATTCAGCCGGCGGCGGAGGAGATCGGTGCGGCGCCCTATCTCGGCATCCCGTCGCCGAACGCGGCCGAGCGCCAGATCGCGAGGCACGAGTCCGGCGCGACGCTCGAGGAGATCTACGCCGAGCAGGTGAAGACGGGAGCTGCGGCACCGCTTGCGGTGCCGCTTTCAGGACGCGCGGGCTCTGCCCGGGCGTCCGTCGGAAATGACCGGTCGACCCGACGTGATTCAGAGGGCGGCACCTAGGGTGTCTGAGGATGAGCAGCAGCTGGTCGAGGAGCTTCAGGCCGAGCTCGCGAAGCTCAAGGTCTCCGACCTGCTCCTGCAGACGCTCTACACCGTCTCCTCGCTCGGCTACCACCGGCTGAGCGGCGAGACGAAGGATCTCGATCAGGCGAAGCTCGCGATCGAGTCGCTGAAGGCACTCGTTCCGGTGCTCGAGGGCTCGATCCCGGAGGAGGCGCTGCGCGACTTCCAGCAAGTGCTCGCGAACATGCAGCTCTCATACGCCTCGGCCGTCTCCGAAGGGACCTAGCCTTGTAGCGAGTCGCTTCGCCGCCTATAACGATCAGTAGGGGCTGGTCGAGCAAGAGAGGGGACTGCGGGTGAGGGGCACGCTGCTGCTGATTGTCGGCGGGATCGCGGGCCTTGCGCTGGGCGTGGGCGCGCAGGCCGGCGCGACGACGCCCTACCCTGCCACGCGTGTAGGTGTCTCGCGCGCGAGCCTCGTCGACTTCGCGCAACTCTCGCGCTTCGACGCGCAGCGCCATGCGTACGGTCCGCTCCATCCAGGCTTGATGCCCGAGCCGCAGGAGCGGGCCGAGCCGAACGTCCACATCACGGTGGCCTCGCCGTTCGCGCCTCCGCTCGGCCTTCCGGACGGACGCCTGAGCGCGGCTTCGCCTGCTCCATCGCAGGGCTTCCTGGCTCAGCGCGACGCCGCCCGCAACGGCACGACGACGAGCTTCATCCCGCCCGACACCGCGGGCGCCGTCGGGCCGACCCGCCTGATGTCGACCCTGAACAGCAACTACGTGATCCAGGACCGTGCCGACGGGAAGGTGCTCGCGTCGGTTTCGATGTCGACGTTCTGGGCCTCGGTCGGCGCGGTTATGCCGTTCGACCCGCGCGTCCTCTACGACCCGTACTCGGGCCGCTGGCTTGTCGCGGCAGTTGCGGATCCCGGGGGCCCTGCCTCGGCGGTTCTCTACGGCATCTCGGACTCGGCCGATCCGACCGGGAGCTGGCATCTCTACTCCGTCGGCGTCGACCCGACCGGCGCGACCTGGGCCGACTTCCCGACGCTCGGCTTCAACCAGAGCACCGTTGCGATCGGCGTCAACCTGTTCACGAGCGCGACCGGCGAGTACGCGGGCCTCTCCAAGCTGTTTGTGATCGACTATGCCGCGCTCAGGGCGAACACTGTTTTCGCACCGGCCGCGATCTCGATCCCGAACGGCTTCACGATCCAGCCGGCGGTCACCTACTCGCTGACGGAGAGCACGCTCTACCTCGTCGAGCACGGAGCGAGCGGCGCCGGCACGTACTACTTCTTCTCGCTCGTGGGAACCACGCTCACCGGCGGCGCATCGCTGACAAACCCGCTCGGCCCGTGGACGATCCCCGGCGGCGGCGACCTGCTCCCGCAGCGCGGCGGCTATCCGGTCGCCTCCGCAGATGCGCGAATCGGCAACGCCGTCTTCCGCAACGGCCACATCTACTACGCGCAGACGATCGGTCTCCCCGCCGGCGGCCAGGCGGGCAACCCGAGGCGCACAGCCGTCCAGTGGATCGAGCTCGACGGCACCGGCGCGTTCGTGCAGGGCGGCCGGATCGCCGACCGGAGCGCGACCGGGTCCAACGGCGGCCGCTGGTACGCCTATCCCTCCATCTCCGTCAACGCGGTGGACGACGTCCTGGTCGGCTTCTCGGCCTTCCGCTCGACCGGCTTCCCGTCGGCCGCCTACGCGTTCCGCTACGGCACCGATCCGCCCAACGCGATGCGCGCTCCGGCCACGCTGAAGGCGGGTGAAGGCACGTACGTCAAGACCTTCGGCGGGAGCCGCAACCGGTGGGGCGACTACAGCGCCGCACAGGTCGACCCGTTGGACGACCGCTCGCTCTGGACGATCCAGGAGTACGCGGGACGGCCGGTCGGGGCCGGTGACGGATCCGGGCGCTGGGCGACGTGGTGGGGGAGGATCGCTCCCTCGGCCCCGCCGCTGGCCTTCGAGCCGACTTGTCATGTCCCATGCGTGCGCGGGTTGAGGCTCGCGATGGCGCGAGCGCGGATCCGGTCGCGGCACTGCCGCCTGGGCCAGATCACCCGTAAGCGCACGCTCAAGGCCAGTCGCGGCCGTGTCCTTGCACAATCGCCCGCCCCGGGCCGGCACCTCGGGAGCCACGCGAAGGTCAAGCTGATCGTCGGGCGTTAGGCTCGCGGCCGCATGACGGCCGAGATCGGGATCTTCGGGGGCTCGGGCTTCTACGCGTTCCTCGAGGACGTGGAGGAAGTCGAGCTCGACACGCCGTACGGCAAGCCGTCCGCGCCGTTCGTGATCGGCGAGATCGGCGGCAAGCGGGTCGCGTTTCTGCCGCGCCACGGGCCGGCGCACGAGCTGCCGCCGCACCGGATCCCGTATCGCGCCAACGTCTGGGGGATGAAGGAGCTCGGCGTGCGCCGGATCATCGGGCCGAACGCCTCGGGCGCCTTGAAGGCAGAGCTGCGGCTCGGCGAGTTCGTCGTCTGCGACCAGTTCGTCGACCGCACCACCGGCCGCGCCGACACTTTCTACGACGGTCCTGAGACGACGCACGTCTCGGCGGCCGACCCGTACTGCCCAGACCTCCGGCGGCTGCTCGTCGAGACCGCGGGCGAGCTCGGGATCCCGGTCCGGAACGGCGGCACGGTCGTGACGATCCAGGGCCCGCGCTTCTCCACGCGCGCCGAGTCGAAGTGGTTCCAGGACGCAGGTTGGGACGTGATCAACATGACCGCGTACCCCGAGGGCTACCTCGCACGAGAGCTCGAGCTCTGCTACGCGAACATCTCGATGGTCACCGACCACGATGTCGGGGTGCATGGGGCGGACGCCGGTGCCGTATCGCATGAGGCCGTGATCGAGGTCTTTCAGGAGAACAACGAGCGCCTGCGCGAGCTCCTCTTCGCGGTGGTTCCGAAGATCCCGCCGCAGCCGGAGGAACATCTTTGCTCGACGGCGCTCCGCGGGGCGCGACTGTGATAGAAAACCGCGGCGCCGGGGAGTCTCGGCGCACTTTGCGAGGGAGGCTCAGCGATCGACTTCTTCAGTAACCACGCGGTTCTCTTCGCGCTCGTCTGCTCGGCGATCGGGATCGGCTTCGGCGTCGGGCTGACCTTCTGGGTGCTCGGCCGCCCCGGCGGAACCGAGCGGATGCAGGAGATCGCGCGCGCGGTCCAGGAGGGCGCAGCCGCCTACCTGCGCCGCCAGTACACGACGATCGCGATCGTCGCGATCGTGCCGTTCCTCCTGCTCGGCTTCTACAACAAGCTCGGCTGGGGGACTGCGGTCGGGTTCCTGATCGGCGCTGTGCTCTCGGCGGCGGCCGGCTTCATTGGGATGAACGTCGCCGTCCGCTCGAACGTGCGCACCGCCGAGGCCGCGAAGCACGGCCTCAAGCCGGCGCTGAACGTCGCGTTCCGCGCGGGCTCGGTCACCGGGATGCTCGTGGTCGGGCTCGGCCTGCTCGGGGTCGCGGGCTACTACTGGGTGCTGACCGGCTGGCTCGGTCACTCGCACGAGTCCGCGATCGACGACCTGGTCGGGCTCGCGTTCGGCGGGTCGCTGATCTCCGTGTTCGCGCGACTCGGCGGCGGCATCTACACGAAAGCCGCAGACGTCGGCGCCGACCTTGTAGGAAAGATCGAGGCGGGCATCCCCGAGGACGACCCGCGGAACCCGGCCGTGATCGCGGACAACGTCGGCGACAACGTCGGCGACTGCGCCGGCATGGCGGCGGATCTCTTCGAGACCTATGCGGTCACCGCGGTGGCCGTGATGCTCCTCGCGAAGGCGTTCCCGACGAGCCGCCTGTGGCTCTTGCCGCTGGCGATCGGCGGGATCTCGATCCTGGCCTCGGTGGTCGGCGTGTTCTTCGCGCGGGTCGGGCGGGGCGGATCGATCATGAACGCGCTCTACAAGGCGGTCGCGGTCTCGACATTCCTCTCGGCTCTCGGGTTCATCCCGGTCGTGATGGCCTTCGATTCGCCGGCGAGCCGCTTCAACTTCTGGGATCTCTACATCTCGGCGCTTGTCGGCCTGATCGTCACGTTCCTGCTGGTCGCGATCACCGAGTACTACACGGGGACGCGCTGGCGGCCGGTGAAGATGATCTCCAGCGCCTCGCGGACCGGGCACGCCACGAACATCATCGAGGGGCTCGCGGTAGGGATGCAGGCGACCGGCGCACCGGTGATCGTGATCGCGGCCGGGATCCTCGTCGCGCATCACTTCGCGGGGCTCTTCGGGATCGGGGTCGCCGTGATGGCGCAGCTCTCGATGACCGGTCTGATCGTGGCGCTCGACGCGTACGGGCCCGTCACCGACAACGCGGGCGGAATCGCAGAGATGGCCGACCTGGATGAGTCGGTGCGCGCGATCACCGATCCGCTCGACGCCGTTGGGAACACGACCAAGGCGGTGACGAAGGGCTACGCCATTGGCTCTGCCGCCCTCGCCGCATTGGTGCTCTTCGATTCGTACACGACGGAGCTGTCGAATCAGGGACTGACGCTCGCGTTCAGTCTCAGCGATGCGTGGGTCGTCGCCGGCCTGTTCATCGGCGGGCTGATGCCGTTCCTGTTCGCCTCGCTGGCGATGGAGGCGGTGGGACGCGTCGGCGGCCAGGTCGTGACCGAGGTGCGGCGGCAGTTCGCCGAGATTCCCGGGATCATGGAGGGCACTGCGCGGCCCGAGTACGGGCGGGCGATCGACATCGTCACGAGCTCTGCGATCAAAAGCATGCTGATTCCGGCGCTGATCCCGATCGGCTTTCCGATCGTGGTCGGGCTGATCAACCCGCGCATGCTGGGCGGGCTGCTGATCGGGACGATCGTCACGGGGTTGTTCCTGGCGATCGCGATGACCTCGGGCGGCGGCGCGTGGGACAACGCGAAGAAGCTGATCGAGGACGGCGCCTTCGGTGGAAAGGGCTCTGAGGCCCACGCCGCGGCGGTGACCGGCGACACCGTCGGCGATCCCTACAAGGACACGGCGGGCCCGGCGATCAACCCGATGATCAAGATCACCAACATCGTCGCGATCCTGATCGTCCCGCTCCTCGTCTCGATCCACGGCTAACGCCTGTCCCAGGGTCGGGCTGAGCGACCGCGCCCCGCACTAGAGTCCGGCCGTGTCCCGACGGCGGCGGCAGCAGCGGCTCGAGCGGGTGCTCGGCACGCCGGCGCTGTTCGCCACGGCTTACGGGAACGTCGGCTCGTCGATCTACTACGCGCTCGGCGTCACCGCCGTCTTCGCGCTCGGACTGACGCCCCTCGTCTTCGTGATCGCGGGCGTCTTCTTCGCCGCGACGGCGCTCACCTACGCAGAGGGAACGGTTCGTTACCCCGAAGCCGGCGGCTCCTCGAGCTTCGCGCGCCACGCTTTCAACGAGCTCGCGTCGTTCGGCGCCGCCTGGGCCCAGATGCTCAACTACATCATCACGATCGCCATTTCGGCGTTCTTCGTGCCGCACTACCTCTCGATCTTCTGGGGACCGCTGCGACAGAACCCCTGGGACATCATCGGCGGCGCGGCGGTGATCGTCGTGCTCGTGCTTCTGAACGTCGTCGGGATTCAGGAGTCGGCGCGCCTGAACATTTTCCTCGCCCTGATCGACTTCGGGACTCAGGTCCTGCTCGTGCTGATCGGGTTCGCGCTGATCTTCAGCCCCTCGACGCTGACCGGCAACGTCCACTTCGGCACCGCACCCACGTGGTCGCAGTTCTTCCTCGCGATTCCGGTGGGGATGATCGCCTACACCGGGATCGAGACCGTGTCGAACCTCGCGGAAGAGACGCGCGACCCGGTCAAGGCGATCCCGCGCTCGATCGGCTGGGTCGCCGTCGCCGTCTTCGCGATCTACTTCACGCTGCCGATGATCGCGCTCTCGGCGCTGCCGGTTCACCACATCGCGGGCAAGGAAACGACGCTGCTCGCGCTGCCGCCGCAGCAGCACGGCTTCCAGAACGACCCCGTGCTCGGCCTCGTCGAGAACCTCGGTATCCACGGGACCCTGTTGAGCGTGCTCAAGGTCTACGTCGGCCTGCTCGCCGGGACGATCCTCTTCATCGCGACCAACGCGGGGATCATCGGCGCCTCGCGGATCACGTATTCGATGGCGACGTACCGGCAGTTGCCGGAGGTCTTCCGGCGCCTCCACCCGCGCTTTAAGACGCCGTGGCTCGCACTGCTCGTCTTCGCCGGCTTCGTCTCGATCCTCATCCTCCTACCGGGCAAGACGAAGTTCCTCGGGACGATGTACTCGTTCGGGGCGATGCTCTCGTTCACGGTCGCCCACGCGTCGGTCGTCCAGCTTCGGCGGCGCTATCGCGACGAGGAGCTCGCGTTCCGCGCGCGGCCGAACTTCCGCTTCCGTGGAGTCGACTGGCCCCTGTTTGCGGTCTTCGGCGGGACGGCGACGGCGCTGGCGTGGCTCGTGGTGGTCGTCCAGAGCCCGGGGACCCGCTACGCAGGCCTCGGCTGGCTGATCGTGGGCTTTGTCGCCTACTGGGCCTACCGCCGCAGGGTCTTGCACGTGCCGCTGACCGAGACGATCCGCGCGCCGGTCGCGATGGGGCCGGCCCTAGCGCTCGAGTACCGGAACGTGATCGTGCCGATCGTCGGCCGCCACGAGTCGGAGGAGGCGATCGACCTCGCCTGCAGGCTGGCGACGGAGCGCGCCGCCTCGATCGTCGCGCTGACCGTGATCGAGGTGCCGCTGGAGCTCCCGCTCGACGCCGAGCTGCCGCGCGAGGAGGAGCGGACGAACGAAGTGCTCGACGAGGCCCGGGCGATCGGCGACGCCTACGGCGTGAACGTGATCGGCCGGATCGTGCGCGGCCGACGGGCCGGCCCCGCGATCGTCGAGGAGGCCACGCGGCGCAACAGCGAGATCATCGTCATGGGCGCGCCGCGCAGAGATGTGCGGCGGCGGCGCGGCCGGATCTTCGGCGACACCGCGGACTACGTGCTCAAGAACGCGCCCTGCCGGGTGATGGTCGCCGCCGCGCCGAAGGCGGCGTGACCTTGTACCGAGACCTCGTCGGCACGTTCGGGGTCGTCGCGATCGGCATCGGGATCGCGCTGATCGTCAGGACCGCGATCGCCGGCGGCGGCGTGGGCATCGTGATCGGCCTGCTCTTCATCGCGCTCGGCGCCGGTCGGCTCTACCTGCTTCGCCGTCGGCGTTAGTTCATTTACAAGTCCGGATGCTTGTTCGACTGATTACAAGGTTGATTACTTGTAAACCCTGACACAAGCCATTGCCCTTGTAAACGCTGAAACAAGCCGCTACCCTTGTAAACGTGTCGTTCGTCGTAACCATCGACCAGAAGCGAAGCCGTCTCGGACTGCCCGGTGCCGAGGCGTTTGCCGACCACCTCAACAGCGTTGTGGCCGACGGGGCGGCTAGACGATTCGAGGTGACCGTGGGCGATGAGTTGCAGGGAGTGCTTCTGACTTCACGTGCGCTCGTGGACGCGATCCGTATTGCATGCGCCGATGGCCATTGGTGGTTAGGCGTCGGCCTGGGAGAAGTGCAACTCGAGGCGAGCGCGAGACGTTCAAGCGGGCCCGCCTTCGTCCACGCCAGAGAAGCAGTGGACCGGGCAAAGAGGCTGCCGTGGGGGCTTGCGGTCGTCGGTCCCACTGAGAAAGTGCGAGACCTGGATAGGGCATTCGCGCTCTGGACCACGATCCTCCAGGACCGATCGCAAAAGGGATGGGAGACCGTCGAGTTACGGCGAGCAGGCAAGTCGGAGATAGAGATAGCCAGACGCCTTCGCATTACGCAGCAAGCAGTTAACCAGCGGCTTCGCGCTGCGCACTATCTCGCCGACGAAGAAGGGGAGGTGCTTCTTCTCTCCTTGGCAGACGAGGCGCTAAGGGAAGGCGGATGAGCAGCCTCGAACGTGTAACGCTTGGGCTCTCGTCGGCCGTGCTGCTTCCAACCTTCCTCCCCTGGATTGGGCGAAGCCGTGCGGCGGCAAGCTTGACTGCCGCGCTAGTTACGGCGTGGACGCTTTATCCGCTGGGCATGCGTTACGGGCAATGGATTCTGGCCGCCATCATCTGCGCGTCTCAATGGATCCTGATCAAGGCCAGGGAGCGCGACCCGCTACCACGGCGGCTCAGCGCTCAGGCCAGAACGGTCCTCGTGGGGCTGGTGATCGCGTTGGTGGCGGCGCTCGTACTCGACTCCAGCGCCACGTGGGAAGCCCTGCAGCACTCTCTGGAGAGCGGCCAGGCGCTCGCGATCACGCTTGGCGCGATGCTTGCCTTGTTCCCGTGCGGGGTCTTGATCGGCCGCCTCACACAGCAATGGGCGCGGGCGATCGAATCGGATTTGAGAGACGAAACCCTTCCGCACGGACTTGAGGGGGCTGGGCGAGCGATCGGCTGGTTGGAGCGCGCAGCCATCTACTTCGCTCTCGTCCTGGGACGCCCGGAAGCGGTTGCGGTCGTGTTTACGGCTAAGTCGATTGCCCGGTTCCCTTCGTTTCAGCGGGAGGCCTTTGCCGAGTACTACTTGATCGGCACGCTACTCAGCGTGCTGGCCGGGGCCGGAACGGCGGTCGCGGTTCGCCTCGTGCTCGGCTGGAGTGCCCTGTAGCCCGAGTAACCTGCGCTCGTGGCGCGCAAGATCTCGGGGCTCCAGCGGGTGCTCGATGCGCCGGCCCTCTTCTCGGTCGCGTACGGCGAGATCGCCTCCTCGATCTACGTCGCGCTCGGGATCATCGCGCTGCACGCGCTGGGCCTCACCCCGGAAGTGCTCGCGCTCGTGGGTGCGCTCTTCCTCGTCGTCTCGCTCTCGTATGCCGAGGGCACCGCCGCGATCCCGGAGACCGGCGGGGCGGCGACCTTCGTTCGGCGCGCTTTCAACGACCTCGCCGGCTTCCTGACCGGCTGGGCGCTCTTCCTCGACTACCTGATCGTGATCGCGCTCTCGGCGTTCTTCCTGCCGCATTACCTCGGCGCGGCCTTCAAGGTCGCGGCGCTCGGCAGGCATCCCTCCGACCTGATCGTCGCGGTCGCGGTCATCGTCGGCGTCGCCGCGCTCCGGCTCGTACGGCGCTCGGCCTTCTACCGCTACGGGATCGTCGTCGCGGTCCTCGATTTGGTCACGCAGCTCGGGCTCGTGGCGCTCGGCTTTGCCTTCCTCTTTTCCGGCGACGCCCTCACGCGCGGGGTCTCGATCGGCTCCGAGCCCTCGTGGCACCAGATCGCCTTCGCGTTGCCCCTGGCAATGCTCGCCTACACGGGCCTCGAGACGGTCGCGAACCTCGCCGAGGAGACGCGCGAGCCGGGCCGCGACTTGCCACGGAGCCTCTTTTCCGGGATCGGGCTCGTCGTCCTGATCTACGTCGCGATCGGCCTCGTCGCACTGTCCGCGTTCCCGGCCGACCACGGCACGACGCAGCTCGGAACGCGCTGGCTGCACTCGCCGATGATGGGGATTGTCGCCGCGCTCCACGGCCACGTCCCCGGCGGACTGGTGACGGCGCTGCGGCTGTACGTGGGACTGACCGGCGCCGTGATCCTGCTCGTTGCGATCACCACTTCGATCTCGGGCTTCACGCGGCTCGCGCACTCGCTCGGCGAGCACGGCCAGCTGCCGCGCGCGTTCGGCCGCCTCAACCGGCGGACGCTCGTGCCGCCCGAGGCGATCGTCGCCGTCGCCGTCATCTCGATCGCGCTCCTCCTCATCTCGTCGTTGCTCACCGACACCGTCGTCTTCCTCGCGAGCCTGTTCAGCTTCGGCGTGCTCGCGGCTTTCACCGCCGCGCAGCTGGCCGTCACCAGGCTCCGCTTCACGGAGCCGGAGCTCAAACGGCCGTACCGAGCCCCGGGCGGCATCCGGCTGCGGGGCGTCGAGGTGCCGCTGCCGGCCCTGGTCGGCGCGGCCTGCACGTTCGTGGTCTTCCTCATGGCGCTCGTCACCCACGACGGCGCCCGGTACGGCGGGCCGATCTGGCTGGTCGTCGGGCTCGTCATCTACGGCCTCGTCCGGCGCGAGCGCGGGGAGGGCCTGCTCGAGCGCATCGAGGCTCCTTCCGAAGACCTGCCCGAGACCGAGTTCTCGAGCATCCTCGTGCCGATGAAGCTCGGGGTGATCGGGGAGGAGATGATCGCAACCGCGGTCAAGCTGGCTCAGGAGCGCAGCGCCGAAGTGGAGGCCTTGCACGTGATCCGCGTCCCGCTTGACACGGCGATCGACGCCGAGCTGGACCTCGAGGAGGAAAGCGCCGCCGCTTCACTGGCCGAGGCGCAGCTACTCGGAGCAGACCACGGCGTGCCGGTGCGCGGCGAGACGGTACGCGCCCGCTCGATCGGCGAGGCGATCGTCAACGAAGCCGAGCGCAGCGGGGCCGACCTGATCGTCCTCGGCTCCGCGCCGCGCTGGCGGCGGCAGTCCAGGTTCTTCTCGCCGACCGTCGAATACGTGCTCCGAAAAGCTCCCTGCGAGGTGCTCGTCGTGGCCTTTCCCGAAGGCGTGATGGAGGAAGATGGCTCGAATCCTGAGTGACTGAGGCGTCGCTTGCGATGCCGCTTAGAGGAGCCGCGGCACAGTCATTAGGCGCTAATGTGACTTTATGAATGCACTCGTAATCGGATGCGGCCGCGTCGGCTCCAGCATCGCCCTCCAGCTCGATCGAGAGGGCTGGGAGGTCACCGCGGTCGACGAGAAGGAAGAAGCGCTCACGCGCCTCGGTGACCACTGGAGCGGCGGCTTCGTGCTCGGCCACGGCATGGACATCGAGGTCCTGCGCGAGGCCGGGATCGAGGAGGCCGACGCCGTCGTCGTGGCGACGGACGGCGACAACACGAACATCGTCATCGGCCAGGTTGCGCAGCAGCGCTTCGACAACCAATGCGTCGTCGTGCGCCTGCTCGACCCCGCGCGCGCCGAGTTCTACCGCCAGCGCGGCCTGCGCACCGTCTGCCCGACCTCGGTCGCGATCGAGGTTCTGCTGGACGCGGTTCGCGCGTGCGAGATCCGCCCCGCGGAGGCCGCCACCACCTAGATGTACATCCTCGTTGCAGGCGGCGGGAAGGTCGGCGCCAACTTCGCGCGGACGCTCCTCCAGGACGGGAAGCGCGAGGTGACGCTGATCGAGCAGCGGCGCGACCGGTTCGAGCGGCTCGAGCAGGAGCTCGAGCACCACGTGATCCTCGGCGACGCGACCGAGATCCACATCCTCGAGCGCGCCGGGATCGCCCGGCCGCCGGACGTCGTCGCCGCGCTGACCGGGGACGACGAGGACAACCTCGTGATCAGCCAGCTCGCGCGCGAGAAGTACGGCGTCCCGAAGGTAATCGCCCGCGTCAACGATCCGCGCAACCAGGCCCACTTCGACCTCCTCGGGGTCTCCCCGACGGTCTCGGCCACGCGCGGGCTGATGGCGCTGATCGAGCACGAGGTTCCCGAGCACGACCTCGTCCACCTGCTGGAGCTGCGCAAGGAGAACCTCGAGATCGTCGAGGTGATGATCGACAAGGGCGCTCCGGCCGCCGGCCGGCGCGTCGAGGCGCTCGACCTGCCCGAGGGCTCGAGATTGATCTCGATCATGCGCAACGGCCGCTCCGAGATCGCGGTCGGCTCGACGGAGCTGCACCCGGGCGACCAGGTTCTCGCGATCCTCCAGCCGGGTAAGGAGGACGAGTTGCGGAGGGTGCTCCTCAAGACCTGATGCGGGCGGTCGCGGTCCTCGTCTTCGTTGTCGCGGCCGCGCTGCCCGGTGCGGCTTGCGGCAGCGGCGCGGCGCCGAGCGCGGCGCAATTGCACCTGCGCCAGATCGCGTCGGGGCTCGACTCGCCGACGTACGTGACGTCCGCGCCCGGTCAGCGCGGGGTGCTCTACGTCACCGAGCAGCCCGGCGTGGTCCGCGTGCTCGTCAACGGGAAGCTCCGCGCGCAGCCGTTCATCGACATCGGCAACCTGGTCAAGAGCGGCGGCGAGCAGGGCCTGCTGTCGATCGCGTTCCATCCGGGCTACGCCAAGAACCACCGCTTCTTCCTCTACTTCAACGACACGACCGGAGACGTTCGCGTCTACGAGTTCCAGTCGAACGGGACGGTCGGGTTGCCGAACACCGGGAAGTCGCTCCTCCGCGTTTCGCACCGCGAGTTCGACAACCACGACGGCGGCCAGCTGCAATTCGGGCCGGACGGCCTGCTCTACGCGGGCACCGGCGACGGCGGCTCGGGCGGCGACCCGCACAACCACTCGCAGAACGTGGGCTCCCAGCTCGGGAAGCTCTTGCGACTGAACGTCAACAAGGCCGGAGCGAGCTGGAAGGTCGTCGGCTACGGGCTGCGGAACCCCTGGCGCTTCTCGTGGGACCGCGCCACGCGCGACCTCTACATCGGCGACGTCGGCCAGGACGAGTGGGAAGAGGTCGACGTGCGGACGCCGAAGCAGCAGCGTTCCCTGAACAACTACGGCTGGCGGGTGTGGGAGGGCCGCGCGCGCTTCGCGTCCGGGCAGAGGACGAGCCGCGCCGGCAAGCTCGTCTTCCCGATCGTCACCTACAAGCACGACAGCGGCCGCTGTTCGATCACGGGCGGCTACGTCTATCGCGGCAAGGCGATGCCCTCCGCGCGGGGGCGCTACTTCTACGGGGACTTCTGTACGGGCGAGATCTGGAGCCTCCGCGCGGTGCACGGCAAGCTCGCGAGCAAGCGCAAGGAGCGGCTCAAGGTCGGGTCGCTCTCGTCGTTCGGCCAGGACGCTGCGGGCGAGCTGTATGCGACCTCGCTCGACGGCCAGGTCTACAAGCTGACGCGCTGATGCGTATGCGGCTTCTGCTCGCGATCGGCGCGGTGCTCGCGCTGACGGCCTGCGGGAGCTCGCAGCAGCAGTCTCCGTCGGCCAGCGCCTCGCGCGTCGGGGGCAACTGGACGCGGTTCGGCTACGACGCGGCGCGCAGCAACTCGGGGCCGGCCCGGACCGGGATCGCGGCCGGGAAGGTCGGCAAGCTGCACCGGCAGCAGGTTCGCCTCCCCGGAACCGCCGACTCCTCACCGATCTACCTGCGCGGGGTGCGCGTCCGGGGCCGCGCCCACGACGTCTTCTTCGTGACCACGTCGTACGGGATCACGGTGGCGGTCGATGCCCGCTCGGGCTCGATCCTCTGGCGCTTCAAGCCGCGCGGATACGCCTCGTGGGCCGGGTCGGACCGGATCACGAACTCGAGCCCGATCGCCGACCCCACCCGCCGCTACGTCTACGCCGAGGCGCCGAACGGACGCGTCTACAAGCTCACCGTCGCGAGCGGCGCCGTCGTCTGGTCGGTCTCGATCACGAAGCTGCCGTCGCGGGAGAAGCTCGGTACGGCGTTGAACTTCTCGCGTGGGCTCGTGATCGCGACCACCGGGGGCTACATCGGAGACGCGCCGCCGTATCAGGGCCATGTCGTGACGATCTCGCGGCGAGGCCGGATCGTGCACGTCTGGAACTCGCTCTGCAGCGACCGCCACATGCTGATCGCGCCGTCCTCGTGCCCGCAGAGCGACTCGGCGATCTGGGCGCGCTCCGGCGCCGTCGTCGTCCCGGGCTCCGGCAACCTGCTCGTCGCAACCGGCAATGCACGCTTCGACGGTCGTCGGTACTGGGGGGACAGCGCGTTGATGCTCTCGGCGAACGCGGCGCGGCTTCTGCACAACTGGACGCCGCGCAACCAGGCGCAGCTGGACGGCGGCGACGTCGATCTCGGCTCGACCGCACCGGCGATCCTCGGGGCCGGCTTCGCGGCCCAGTCGGGCAAGGACGGGATCATCCGCCTGCTCAGGCTGCCGGAGCTCGGCGGCACGCTCGGGCAGACCGGAGGCGAGCTCGAGACGGTTCCGGCGCCCGGGACGTCCGGCGTGTTCTCGACGATGGCGGTCTGGCGGGCCGGTGGGACCGTGCGGATGTTCGTCGGCAATGACTCGGGAGTCTGGGGTTACGTGCTGAGTGGCGGGCGCTTGCAGGTTGCTTGGAGGCGCGGCGAGGCGGGAACGAGCCCGGTGGTCGCGGGCGGGCTGCTCTACGTCTACGACCCGAACGGCGGGCTCAACGTCTTCCGGCCGGCCACCGGCGCGCTGGTGGCGCAGCTTCCGGCCGGCGGCGGCCACTGGGAGAGCCCGATCGTCACGGACGGCCGCATCGCGCTTCCCGAAGGCGACGCCAACGCGCACAGCAAGTCCGGGGTCTTGAACATCTACCGCTAGCCGGTCCGGCGGCGCCGGACCTGCGGGCCTTGCTGCCCTAGCGCCGCATACGCCAGTGCTTGCAGCGACTCGTTGAGGGTACGCAGCTCGTGGGCGATCTGAACGAAGCCCTCCGTGTGGTCCAGCCGCCGGTTCAGGTTTTGGAGCTCGTCACGGAGCGCGTCCAGCCGTTCGAGGATCGCGTCGAGCTGACGGTCGTCGAAGCTTTTCCGCTCGGGCACGCTGGGATTGTACGGAGAGGGCGACCAGCAGCCCGAGGGCAAGGCCGCACGCGTCGAATGCAACGTCGAACGGCGACGGGTGTCTCCCGCGGACGAAGTGCTGATGCAGCTCGTCGGTTCCCGCGTAGGCAATCCCGATCAGCAGTGCCGGGAGTTGCCGGCTGAGCGCGCGCAAGAGCAGTGCCCCGAGGATCGCGTACTCGGTGACGTGCGCGCCCTTGCGCAATATTTCGTCCCAGGTGCCGAGGCCGGACGAAAGGGAGGGCACCGATGAGAGTGCGAAGATCACCGCAGCCCAGACGATGACCGGCCCCCAGAGCTTGAATTGGCGCATCGGAGGCCATGATAGGCTCGGCCTCGATAGGCGAGCGGTAAGGGAATCCGGTGGAAATCCGGGACGGTCCCGCCGCTGTGAGGGGAGACGCTCCTCGCCGAACTGCCACTGGCCCTCGGGCCGGGAAGGCGGCGGAGGAGGGAGCCCCGAGTCAGAAGACCTGCCGCCCGCCCTGAACCCGAACCCCTCGCGGAAGGAGGCTTCGTGTCAAGGCGACTCTTGATTTTCCTGGCCGTCTCTGCGGCCGCTCTGCTGGTGGTCCCGGCTGCCCTGGCTTTTCGCGTGCACGTGCGCGTGGAGGGAAAGACGCAGACGATCTTCGGCGCGGCCGAGCCGACGCTTTCGGTCAAGGCCAACGCGCTCGACGCGCTGGAGTCGGCCAGCCGGGCCGGCGAGTTCTACTACCACGTGACGGTCGGCGGCTTTGGGCCGTACGTCGATCAGATCGGCCGCTACCCGGCCGGGGGCTCGAGCGGCTGGGTCTTCAAGGTGAACGGCCTTTCGCCGCCGGTCGGAGCGGACGCGGTCGTGCTGAAGCCGGGCGACCGCGTGCTGTGGTACTGGGCGACCTTCGGGCCGAACGGCGGGCCGCCGACGCTCGTGCTCCGGCGCGCGAGCCGCGGGTGCTATCGCGTGCTGGCGCAGGACGATGCGGGGAAGACGCGCGCGGCTCGCGGAGCGGTGCTGCGCGTGGACGGGCGCTCGGTGCGGGCGCGGGCCGGCTCGGCGTGCGTCGGGGCGCATCGCGGGCTCGTCCGGGCGACGCTGAAGGGCGCCGTTCGCTCGAACGCGCTGGCGTGAGGCTGGTCCCGCTTCTCGGCGCCGTCGTTCTGGCGGCCGGCTGCGGCTCGTCGAGCTCGGGTCGCGCGATCGTCTGGGTGACGCGCGATCGCGGTGCGCATGTGCTCCACGTGGCAAACGTTCCGGCCGGCCTGACGGCGGCGCAGGGGCTCGAGCGTGTCGCGAAGGTCGAAACGCGTTACGGCGGGCGGTACATCCGCTCGGTCGACGGCGTCGAGGAGCGGGGAGAGCGCGCGTGGTTCTACTACGTGAACGGCTATCTCGCCGACCGAAGCGCGGCGGAGTACCGGCTCCATGCGGGCGATGTCGAGTGGTGGGACTACCGCTCGTGGAAGGATCCCGCGCAGGATCCCGTGGTCGTCGGGGCGTTCCCTCAGCCGTTCCTAAACGGCTACGGCGGGCGCCGGAGGCGGACGCTGATCATCACCGCCGAGCCCAATCGCGCGCGCAAGCTCGCCCGCCGCCTTCACGCGAAAGTGGCCACGATCGGCCAGAGCTTTCCGGCACAGGACGTCAATGTCCTCGAGATCTTGGGCGCCTCGCCTGCGACTGCCCGACTGAGCTTCATCGGTCCGACTTCGCCCGGCTCAGCCGTGCAGCTCACCTTCAGCGGCGACCCTAAGCTCCTCCTGCGCCGGTGGCCGTTTCGGTTCCACTACTCCGTGCGATGAAGCCCGCCGCCGCAGCCGCCTTGCTCGCCGCGCTTGCCGCGGCCGCCCTGCTCGCGCACCGGACCGGCTCGGTGGCGGCGATCGCGGTCTTGCTGCTCGTCGTCTGCTTGCGGGCTCCCGTGGGGCGGCGACGGCTCTACCTGGTCGGCGCGATCGGCTCGGGCCTCGCGGTCGTGCTCGTGACGCCGTTCGTCGAGACGATCGGCTCGCATTCGCTCTGGACCGGGCCGACGGTGCCGGTGCTGGGGCAGCTCGACGTGACCTCGGAGGAGCTGCGCAACGGGATCTTCCAGGGCCTTCGGCTGACTGCGGTCGCGCTGGCGTTCGCGGCGTACGCGCTGCTGCTCGACCACGACCGGCTCGTGCAGTCGGCCGGGTTCGCTCGTAGGTCGGTGCTCGCGATTGCGCTGGCGACCCGGCTCGTGCCGACGCTGGAACGGGACGCTGCGGGATTGGTCGAGGCGCTCCGCGGGCGCGGGGTGCAGGTCTCGGGCGTGCGCGGTCGGGCGCGGCTGCTCTCGCCGCTGCTGGCCGGCTCGCTCGAACGGGCGCTCAACCTTGCCGAGGCGATGGAGGCGCGGGGATACGGACAGCCAGGTGCAACGCGAGCGTTGCGTCCTGGCTGGACTCGTGTGGACAGGGCCGCGCTCGTGGCGGCTGCCGCTCTCGTGGCGATCGGGGTGTCGTGGCTTTAGCGCGCGTCCAGGCCCTCACCTTCTGTTATCCCGGCGCGCCGCCGGCGCTCCGGGGAAGTCGACGCTGCTCCGAGCGCTAGCCGGGCTTGTGCCGCACTTCCACGGCGGGCGGTTCGCGGGACGCGTCGAGGTGGCCGGGCGCGACACGCGCCGGACGCGTCCGGCCGAGCTCGCGGGAACCGTGGCGACGCTGTTCCAGGATCCGGAGGATCAGGTCGTCTTCACGCGGGTCGGGGCCGAGGTCGCCTTCGGCCTCGAGAACGTGGGGACTCCGCCGGCCGAGATCCCGCTGCGTGCTGCCGCGGCGCTGGAGGCGGTCGGCGCGGCGGAGCTGGCGGACCGTCCGGTCGCCGAGCTCTCCGGCGGCGAGCTGCAGCGCGTCTGCCTCGCCTCGGTGCTTGCGCTCTCGCCGGAGCTGTTGCTGCTCGACGAGCCGACGTCACAGCTCGATCCGGACGGCGCCGCGGTGGCGATCGAGCTCGCGCGCTCGTCAGGGGCGGCGGTGGTCGTCTCGGAGCAGCGGCCGGAGCGGGTGCTCGATGCGTGTGATCGCGTGGTCTTCCTGGAAGAGGGCCGGGTCAGCGAGGGCGGTCTTCCGGACGCTTGGCTCCCGCGTGATGCTGTCCTGCCGGATCGGGAGCCCGCCGGTGAACCGGTCTGCCGGCTCGAAAAGGTCTCGTTCGCGTACGACCGCCCGGTCATCGAAGGCGTGAGCTTCCAGGTCGGACGAGGCGAGGTCGTCGCGCTCCTCGGGCCGAACGGCTCCGGGAAGACGACCATCGGCAAGCTCGCCGCGGGGCTGCTCGAGCCACAGGCCGGCCGCGTGCTCCGGGAGGGCCGCGCGTGCTACCTGAGCCAGGATCCCGGCCGGTACCTCGTCGCCGAGCGGGCCGACGAGGAGGCCGCGCTGGCCGTCGGCGGAGATCTCTCTCTCGCGCGCGCGGCGCTTGCGCAGATGGGCCTTGCGAACCATGTGGCCCGGCATCCGCGCGATCTCTCCAGCGGCGAGCGGGAACGGCTCGCCCTCGCGGCGGTGCTCGTCGCCGAGCCGGATCTGCTCGTGCTCGACGAGCCGACGCGGGGGATCGACCCCGAGCGCAAGGACGAGCTCGCGCGGCTGCTGCGCTCGCAGGCGGCGGCGCGTGCGACGCTCGTTGCGACGAACGACCTCGTCTTCGCCGGCGCGGTCGCGGACCGGGTCGTCTCGACGGTGCCCGAGCGGGAGGCCGTCCTTGCCTAGGCTCGCAGCAGCCGTTGCGGTCTCTGCGGCGCTCGCGGCGGCGGCTTGGGCCGTGCTGCGTCCGGACGATGCGGCGCTGCCGTTACTGCTGGTCGCCGGGGCGCTGATCGTTGCGGGGGCCGCGTGGCTCGAGTCGGGCCCGGGCTCGAGCAAGGAGCTGGCGCTGATCGCGACGCTGGCCGCGGCCGCGGCGGCGGGGCGCGTGCTCTTCGCGGCGATCCCCAACGTGCAACCGGTGACGGTGACCGCGGTCGTGGCGGGCGTCGCGCTCGGCCCGCGGGCAGGCGCGTCGACCGGAGCGCTCGCTGCGCTCGTCTCGAACCTCTACCTCGGCCAGGGCGCCTACACGCCGTGGCAGATGCTGGCGTGGGGCGGGTGCGGGCTGGCGGGCGGGCTCGGGGCGCGGCTGCTGCGCCGGCGGATCCCGCTCGCGCTCTTCTGCTTCGTCCTCGGGTTCGGGTTCGACGCGGTGATGGACGTCTGGGAGTGGCTCAGCTTCTACCCGCACACGTGGCAGGCGTTCGCGGCGCTCTACGCGCGCGGGATCTGGTTCGACGCGGCCCACGCGACGGGCAATCTGATCCTCGCGCTTGTGGTCGGCCCAGAGCTGCGACGGCTCCTGGAGCGCTACGCCCGCCGTCTCCGAGCCGAGGTCGTGTGGGCGTGAGGCGGCTTGCGCTGGCCGTGGTCGTTGCGTGTTTCGTGACGGTGGCTGCCACCGATTTGACGGTTCTTGCGCGTTCTGTCACAGGGACTGCCACCGGTGTCGAGTACGTGCAGGCCCACGAGGTCGCAAATGGGGGGTTCGCGGAACCCGGTGGCTCGTCGAGCCCCGAGCTGACGGCCTGGGCGGTGCTCGGGCTGCGCGCGGCCGGAGGCGGCGCGGGCTCGAGCGCGCTGTCCTACCTCGTCGCGCACGAAGCCGAGCTCACGGACGTGACCGACGTCGAGCTCGCCGCGATGGCCGAGACCGTCCTGGGCAGGCGGCCGGAGCGACTGCTCACGAGAATCCGAACGGCCCGCAGGCCGAGCGGGCGGATCGGGCCCGGCGTCAACTCGACGACATGGGGAGTGCTCGCCCTCCGCCAGGCGCATGAGAAGCCGCCGCGCGCAGCCATCCGCTACCTCGTCCGCGCCCAGCGCCGCTCGGGAGGCTGGGGCTGGTCGCCCGGAGGCGCGCCGGACTCGAACGACACCGCTGCGGCGATCCAGGCGCTCCACGCGACGGGCATCCGCGGCGCACCGATCCGCCGGGGACTCGCCTACCTCCGCCGCCTCCACAACCGAGACGGCGGCTTCGAGCTCACTCCCGGCCACGGCTCCGACTCGCAGTCGACGGCCTGGGCGATCCAGGCCTTCCTCGCCGCCGGGAAGCCGGTGCCGCGAGGAGCCTTCAGATACCTCCACCGAATGCGCCGTAACGACGGCAGCTACCGCTACTCCGCCCGCTACGCGACGACTCCGGTGTGGGTCACGGCGCAGGTACTACCGGCGCTTGGCCGGAGGCCCTTCCCACTCAAGGCATCGCTTGCGATGCCGACCTCAGGACGCGCGAGCTCCGCTCGTGCGTCCGTCTGAAATGACCGGTCGACGCGATGGATCCTCACAACAACGGCTCTAAGACCCACTTCGTCTGCGCACGGCCGCGAGCTTGGCCGCGAGCGCGAGGCCGCGGCGGCGGAACTCGGGCAGTGTCGCCGTCATCTGGTTGTAGGCAAGGCTCCGCCCCGGGTCGACGCAGAGCAACGCGAGCGAGACGGCTCGCTCGTCGTCGAGCACCACAAAGCTGCCCTCGTCGGAGAGATCGGGCACGCCGAAGTCGTCGAGCTTCCAGTCCTCGAGCGTGAACGCCGTCTCCGGCTCGTCGCCGGGCATGTCGAGCTCGCCGGCTGCGCAAATCGCGAACAGCTCCTCGACGCGATCTCGGACGCACGCGAGCCGCTCCACGCGAAAGCCGGCCGGCAGGCTCAGCTCCGGCAGCTCAGCCTGGCTCACGTCGAGCGCCGAGACACGGTCGGCTCCGCGCCGCTCGAAGCCGCGCTTCGCCACGAACCGCTCACCGGCCGGATCGGCGTCCACGTTCGTCCGCGCCCGCCACGCTCCGCGCCTGCGCAGGTACTCCTCGACGAAGCCGTAGAGCGCCCCGCCGATTCCGCGGCCCCGCCGCTCGGGCGAGACGGCGACCCAGAACCTGCCCTTGCCGGGTGTCGGCACAGACCACTCGAACCCCGCCCAGGCCGACCCCACTATTTCCTCGTCGGCCTCCGCCACCCACTGCCGCCACTGCTCGCGCTCGAGGCCGCGGCTCGCCCAGAACCAGACCCGCTCCGGCGTCTCGAGCTGGTGCGGGTTGACCGCGAGGTGCAGCGCGGCCACGGCGGCCGCGTCCTCCCGCCGCAGCTCCCGGATTACGGCGCCGCGAGCCACCCGTCCTCCGGCCGCACGAGCCGGCCCTCCGCCACGAGCCGGTCCAAGAGGTCGGCCTCCCAGTACCAGCGCCACGAGAACCAGCGCGGCACCTCGCCCTCGGGCGCGAGCACCGCAGCCCGCACGCCGGCGACGACCAGCTTCTCGAGCCCGCCACCCTCCAAAGGCTCCGGCACGACGTGGTCCCAGCGCGAAAGCTCGCTCGTGTGCCGGTGCGGCTCCTCGTACACGATGCTGCGCGAGACGACGGCCCCGCAGCGCTCGAGCGGCGCGCGCAGCTGCTTCAGCTCCTTCGGCTTCAGCCCCAGCTCGAGCTGCAGGTCGGCGAGCTCGGACGGCCCGGCCTCGGCGAGATGCCGCAGGAGCACGTCATCCGCCAGCCGCTCCAGCTCGGCACGGCAGATCGGATCGAGCAGCCGCACGGCCTCGGGCGTCACGAGGACGTTCTTGCCGCGGTGGACCGCCACGACCAAATAGCCACGCGCCCCGAGCTCTCCGAACCACGGGTACTTCGTCCGCGGCCACTGGCCGAACCCCGGGCTCTCAGGTGCGTACGGCTCCTCGTGACACGCCTCGAAGAGGCTCGGCAGCGCGGAGTCCGCCGTGCGCGTCAGCAGCCCGCGATCCAGCAGGAACTCCTCCGCCTCGTCGAGCGACTGCAACGCCCGGTCCGGCGTCAGCCGGCACTCGAAGGCGCGACGTTCCCGAAGCTCCTCCATACTCGCGTCGTGGGCGCTCATCCGACGGCGGCCATTGTGACCATCGGGTACGAGATCGTCTCGGGCGACATCGCCAACACGAACGGCTCCTGGCTCGCGGCCCGCCTCGAAGAGCTCGGCTTCGACGTGATCCTGATCGCGGCACTCCCTGACGACGAGGAGCGCGTGGCCGCCTTCATCCGGGTGCAGGCCCAGGATGCGGACGTCGTAGTCGTCACCGGCGGGCTCGGCGGCACTCCCGACGACCTCACGCGCGAGGCGATCGGCGCGGCCTTCGAGGTCCCGCTCGTCGAGCAGCCGGAAGTCGCGGCGCGCCTGCGCGAGCGGTTCGAGCGCGCTCCGGACTATGCGGCGCGCTGGGCGCGACTTCCCGAGGGCAGCCGCCCGATGGAGATCGAGCGCGGCGGCGCGCCCGGATTCGTCCTGGGAAACGTCTACGTCCTGCCGGGGCTGCCCGCCGAGATGGAGGCGATGTTCGAGCTCGTCGCCGTCGAGATCGGCGGCCCGAGCCCGATCGGTTCATGGCGGCGGACGTACCGGACGACCGAGAGCCGCATCGTCGAGGTGCTCGAGGCCGCGGGCAGCGAACACCCCGAAGTCCGCGTCGGCTCGTACCCGAGCTTCGGCGCCGAGGGGAGCACCGTCGAGATCGTCCTCAAGTCGAGCGACCCCGACGCGCTCGCCGCCGCGCAGGCCTGGCTGGAAGGGGAGCTTCAGGGCCTGGACTGACAGTTCGCCGCGAGGCCTGTTACCGTGGAGGACGGTCGCCCGATGTGGGGTCGTGTGGCCTACGCCATTCATGCGAGCGACTAGGCCGACTTTGCGTCAGACCTTTACCCCCTTCCAGGGGTTCGCCCACGCACGACGAATTGCCGATGCCGTGAAGGTGCAGGTGGGGCGTCGCAGTGTCGCAATCGTGATCGGCCTGGTTTCCGTGGCCGCCGTCGCGCTGCTCTTCCAGCGGACGGGGACGCGCGTGATCTCCGCTGCCGCCACCCCGAACTGGCGCTTCCTGCTCGCGGGTCTCGCGATCTGCGCCGCGGTTCAGCCGCTCCGCGCGCTCGCCTGGACGTCGACGGTGCGCTCGCCGAACATCGGCTTCCGCGCGATGTACACGGCCAGCGCCGTCGGCTCGTTCCTCGACACGGTCCTGCCCGGACGGCTCGGCGAAGCATCGAAGGTCGCGGTGCTCAAGGTCACCGCCGGCCCGCGCTGGCCCGGGTTCTCGCGCGCGGGAGGCAGTCTGCTCTGCGCGCACCTGCTCGAGATGATCGCCTTCGTGCTCGTGGGCGCAGGGTCGGCGTTCTTCCTGCCGGTCCCGACCTGGGCCAAGATCACCATGCTCGTCGGTCTCCCGGCCGCTGCGGGCGGGCTCCTGCTGGTCTCGGTGCTGCACGCAAAGCTGAGCCATCGCCTGCCGGAGGGAATCGGCGCGTTCCTCGCGGGCGCCGCCGCTCCGAAGGGGATCATGCTCCGCGCGGGCGGGATCCTCGTCCTGACCTGGGTCGCTCGCTGGTTCGGCGTCCTCTTCCTGCTCCACGCGGTCGGCGTCCACGTCGGCGTCGGCTCTGCGCTCCTCTACATGGTCGTCACAGGACTGGCGAACACGATGCCGTTCCTGCCCGGGAACGTCGGGCTCTACCAGGGCGCCGCGATCGGCGCGCTGGCGATGGCGGGCCACGAAGGCAATACGGCGATCGCCGCCTCGGTCTTCACGCCTGCCGCCGGGAGCCTCGCCACCGGGGTGGCTGCTCTGGCCGGCCTCGCGCTCTACGGCCGCCGCGTCGGGCAGCTCAGCCGCGCAGCCGTTCGCTTCTAGCCGAGTTTCTCCGGATCTGCCGGAGCGCCGTCGCGGCCGACGTAGCCGTCCTTCGCCCCGACGACGAGCATGACGAGATCCTCGTCGCCGACGCTGATCACCTGGCGAGGAGTCGTGGCCTCCACGTGACAGAGCCCGCCGGGCCCGAGCTCCCGCGACTCGCCCGGTAGCTGGAACCGCGCGCGGCCCGAGTGCACGAAGTACAGCTCGTCCTGCTCTTGGTGGTAATGCGGCCGCGCCTCGACCCCCGGCGGGATGACGAGCACGTTCACGCCGAAGGCCGTGACGCCGAGCTCCTGCCGTACCTTGCGGAAGACGCCGTCGCCCATCTCGTCGATCGTCCCGAACGCGTAGCCCACGTGCGTGAGACGCTATCTGCTCGTGGGCAAGCTGATCTACACGGCGATCGCCTCGCTCGACGGCTACATCGAGGACCAGCATGGGAAGTTCGACTGGGCCGTGCCGGACGACGAGGTTCACGCATTCATCAACGACCTCACACGGCCCGAGGACACCCACCTTTACGGGCGCAGGATGTACGAGACCATGGTCGCCTGGGAGACGATGGACGCCGATCGACCTTCCATCCGAGACTTCGCCGAGATCTGGCGTGCGGCCGAGAAGATCGTCTACTCCCGGACCCTCGAATCCGTCTCCAGCGAGAGAACGCGGATCGAGCGCGAGTTCGACCCCGAAGCGGTTCGCAAGCTGAAGGAGACGTCGGGCGGCGACATCGCCATCGGCGGCCCCGAGCTCGCCGGTCAGGCCATGGATGCCGGGCTGATCGACCTGTACCACATGTTCCTCGTGCCGGTCCTGGTCGGAGGCGGCAAGCGGGCCATCCCGGACGGCGTGCGCGCGGAGCTCGAGCTGATCGACGAGCGACGCTTTGCGAACGGGGTGATCTTCCTCCGCTACCGGCAGCGATGAGTTCCCCGCCTTCGGGGCGTCCTATTAGCAACCCCTACGAAAGGAGCAACCCATGCCGCAGACCGCCACCCACATCAAGCAGATCGGGCGCGTGATCATCCCGGTCAGCGACCAGGACAAGGCGCTCGAGTTCTACATCGACACGCTCGGCTTCGAGGTTCGGGCCGACATCCCGTTCGGCGACGGCGACCGCTGGCTCGAGGTCGCGCCGCCCGGAGCCGCCACCGGGATCGCGCTGATGCCCCCGCGCCCAGGCGGGTCGCCCGGAAACGACCAGTCGTGCGTCGTGCTCGACACGGGCGACCTCGACGCCGACCACGCAGCGCTGAAGGAGCGAGGCGTCGACGTCGAGGAGCCGATGGGCGGCGAAGGCCCCGTCCCGCGGATGTTCTTCTTCCGCGACCTGGACGGGAACAACCTCCTCGAGATCGAGGCGACCGACGACTGACGTGCCGGAGCTGCGCGTCGCGCTGACGGTCGAGGACTTCGACAAGGCGCTGCGCTTTTACCGCGACGCGCTGGGCCTCGAGCAGACGGCCGACTGGAGCTCGGATGACGGTCGGGTCGTTCTGCTCGAGGCCGGGCGCGCGACGCTCGAGCTCATGGACGAGCGCCAGGCCGCGTTGATCGACCAGGTGGAGGCCGGCAAGCGCGTCTCCGGCGCGGTGCGCCTCGCGGTCGAGGTGCCCAACAGCGAGGAGACCGCCCGGCGCCTGGTCGCGGCCGGCGCCGCGGAGGTCGCACCGCCCGTGACGACACCGTGGGGTGATCGCAATGCCCGGGTGCGCGCTCCCGACGGCATGCAGCTGACGCTGTTCACCCCGGCGTAGCGATCTAGCATCGGGCCATGGGGCCCGACGAGTACGCGCGCTGGGTGCTCGCAACACCGAGGCCTGACCGGGCCGTCGAGCCGCGGCAGTCGTACTTCGTCTGCGGGACGCCTCGCTCCGGGAGCTGGCTGCTCTGCGGGCTGCTCGCGAGCACCGAAATCGCCGGGTGGCCGCACGAGTGGTTCTGGCGCGATACCCAGACAAGCCTGATGCGTGCCTGGGGCGCCGGCGATTTCGCGTCCTATCTCGAGCTCGTGCTCGCGGCCGGGACGACCACGAACGGCGTGTTCGGGGCGAAGGTGATGTGGGGCCACCTCCGGGAGCTCTCGCCGTTCCCGCGTCCTCGGTTCGTCTGGCTGCGTCGCCGGGACCGCATCGCGCAGGCCGTCTCGTTCGCAAGAGCGATTCAGACCGGGCACTGGCACCACTGGGATCCTCTGCCTCGCGAGGAGCCGACGTTCCGCTTCGAGGAGGTCGACGCGCTGCTGCGGGAGCTCAACGAGCACGATCGAGCATGGGCGCGGTGGTTCGTGGACGAGCGGATCGAGCCGCTCGACGTGGTGTTCGAAGACCTGCTCAGCGATCTCGAGGCAGAGACCTTGCGCGTCCTCGATTTCCTCGGTCTCGAGCTCCCAGAGGGCACAGAGATCCAACCGCTCACGCACGGGCAGAGCGACGGTGTGACAGCCGAGTGGTGCGAGCGCTACCGCGCGGCCTCTGCATCGCGAGCGGGCGGCTAGCATCGGCTCTGTGGCCGTTGCGTCGCCCGAGCGCTACCTCGCCGACCTGAACCCGGCCCAGCGCGAGGCGGTCCTCGCCACCGAGGGGCCGCTGCTCGTGGTGGCCGGGGCGGGCTCGGGCAAGACGCGCGTCCTCACGTATCGCGTCGCGCACCTGCTCAACGCCTGCGGTGTGAAGCCGAACGAGATCCTCGCGATCACGTTCACGAACAAGGCCGCGGGCGAGATGCGCGAGCGGCTCGAGGACCTGCTCGGCCCGGTCGCGCGCGCGATCTGGATCCTGACCTTCCACGCCGCGTGCGGCCGGATCCTGCGCCGCGAGGCACCGCGGCTCGGCTACCGCTCGAATTTCACGATCTACGACTCCGCCGACCAGGTGCGGCTGACGAAGCAGTGCCTCGAGGAGCTGGAGCGCGACCCGAAGCGCTTCACGCCGCGCGGTATCCACGAGCAGATCTCGTCCGCGAAGAACCAGGTCGTCGGCCCGGAGGAGTACGCGAAGCGCGTGTCGTCCTTTTACGACCAGACCGTGGCCGAGGTCTACGATCTCTACCAGCGCCGGCTCTTCGCCTCGAACGCGGTCGACTTCGACGACATGCTGATGCTGACCGTCCGCGTTCTGGAGCACTTCCCGGAGGCCCGTGAGCGCTGGCAGAAGGCCTTCCGCTACATCCTCGTCGACGAGTACCAGGACACGAACCACGCTCAGTACCGCCTACTCCAGCTTCTGGCCGAAAAACACCGAAATGTCTGCGCAGTCGGCGACCCAGATCAGGCGGTCTTTGGGTGGCGAGGAGCCGACATCGGCAACATTCTGGAGTTCGAAAACGACTTCCAGGGGACCCGCACCGTGTCCCTGGAGCAGAACTACCGCTCGACGAACACCATCCTCCAAGCGGCGAACGCGGTCATCGCGCACAACCGCGAGCGGAAGCCGAAGAACCTCTGGTCCGAGCTCGGCGAAGGCGAGCCGATCCGGGCGCTGGAGGTCGAGGATGAGCACGCCGAGGGGCGCTTCGTCGCCGCCGAGATCGCCGCCCTCGTCGAGGAGGGCTACAACGGCAGCGAGGTCGCCGTCTTCTACCGCACGAACGCGCAGTCGCGGGTGCTCGAGGACGTGCTCGTCCGGCAGGGCATCGCCTACCAGGTGATCGGCGGCCCTCGCTTCTACGAGCGGGCCGAGATCAAGGACGTGATCGCGTACCTGCAGGTGATCGACAATCCCTACGACGCCGTCTCGCTGCAGCGGATCGCGAACCGGCCCCGGCGCGGAATCGGCGACACGACCCTCGCGCGGCTGCAGGCGCACGCGGACGCCTTCGGGATCTCGCTCTTCGAGACGCTCGGCCAGACGGACGAGGCGGGGATCGCCGCAGCGCCGCTCCGGGCGGTCCAGCAGCTCCACGGCCTGCTCCAGTCGCTCCAGGCCGGGGCGCTCGAGCTGGAGGTTCCGGAGCTGCTCGAGCGCGTCCTCGACCGCAGCGGCTACCGCGAGGCCCTGGAAGCGGAGCGGACGATCGAATCGCAAGGAAGGCTCGAGAACCTGCAGGAGCTCGTCGGCGTCGCGCAGGAGTACCAGCACAACGCGGTCGAGCCGTCGCTCTCGGGGTTCCTGCAGGACATCTCGCTCTACTCCGACCAGGACGCGCTCCGCGGCGAAGAGAGCCTCGTCACGCTGATGACGCTGCACAACGCGAAGGGGCTCGAGTTCCGCGCCGTCTTCATGATCGGGATGGAGGAGGGGATCTTCCCGCACTCACGCTCGATCGAGGAGCAGGGCCTCGAGGAGGAGCGGCGGCTCTGCTACGTCGGCATGACCCGTGCGCAGGAGCGGCTCACACTCACGCACGCGAGCGCGCGCTCGCTCTGGGGCAGCCGCTCCTACAACCTGGCTTCGCGCTTCCTCGACGAGCTGCCGGAGGGCGGGGTGGAGCGGCACCGGCTTGAGCCGGCCTCGTGGTCGAAGTACGGCGCCACCGGGATCGCGCCGCGCAGTGACCAACCCTCCCTCTCGACCGGCGACTCGGTCCGGCACGACAGCCTCGGTGAGGGTGTCGTCACCGCCATCGAGGCCGGGGGAGTCGTCACCGTTCGGTTCGCGAACGACGGCTCAGAGCGCCGGCTCGTGCTCGACTACGCGCCTCTGCAGAAGATCTAGGCGCAGCGCGGATCGGCCGCCGCATGCGGCAGCCACTCGATCGGGTCGCCGGCTCCGTTGAGCAGCGGCAGCGAGCGGATCCCGGTCCCGTTCGGCTTCATCCAGTAGAAGCGAGGGAGCGGCTCGGTGCCGCGGAAGTGCGCGAAGACGATCCGTCCGTTCGGCAGCCACGCGAGCGGCCCGTCCCCGCCCGGCCAGTGCGTGACGCGGTGCTTGTGGGTGCCGTCCGCGTTCATGATCCAGACCTCGCGGCCGCCAAACTGGAAATGGCTGTAGGCGATCCGGCGACCGTTCGGAGACCACGGGCCCGGGCTGTCACCGCCGGTCCCGGCCGGGAAGACGATGTGGGGATGGGTCAACTGGCGCTGGTCGCTGCCGTCGGCGCTCATCGTCCAGATCGCCCAGTTGCCGTCGCCGTTGTGCGCGCCGTACTCGATCCGGCTCGCGTCCGGCGACCAGACCGCGCCCTCGCTGCCGTACGCGGTGCCGAGGTCGCGGACGCCGCTGCCATCCGTGTTCATCAGGAAGAGCGTGTCGTACCGGTGGCCCGGCCGAAGGCCGCTGAAGGCGATCTTGTCGCCCCGCGGCGACCAGTCCGCGAACATGCCGCCCGTGGGCGGCTCGATCTCACGCTCGTTCGAGCCGTCGACGTCGATCGTGAACAGGCCCTCGAGCCCGTTGCCGAACTCGTCGGGCAGGTAGTGGCCGCGGCTCGTGCGGAAGACGAGGTGCCTCCCGTCGGGCGACCACGACGGATCGAAGTCTTCGCCGGTGCCCGAGTGGCTCACCTGGTGGCGGCAGGTGCCGTTCGCGTTCATCACCCAGATGTCGCCTCCGCGGGTGCTGTAGGCGATTCGCCCAAAGAGCTTGCTCTTCGGCACCGGCGGATAGCGCGGGTGCCGCGCCGCCACGGCCGACGGGCAGGCTGCAGCGAGCGCCAGCGCCAAGACGCCGAGAATCCGAGTCACTGACCGAGTACAGCGCAAAGCAGCCATCGGTTCCACTCTTACCACACTTCGTTCCTTGCCGAAGCATGGGCGTAGTACGCTGCCGGCATGACCGAGGCGGATCTCGCGTACATCTCGTCTAACTACCTGACTCTCGAGCAGCTCTGCGACGGCCGTGCCGAATCGCCCCACGAGCTGCGAAGCCTGATTGCGGCGAGGAGACTGCCCGAGCCGTCCTACGTTCTGCCCGACGGCACCGGCATGTTCCCGGCCGACTACTTCCGGCTCGTCGACGAGGCGGGCGGCGTCGACGGCCTGCGCGAGCACTTCGCCGCGCGCCATCGCGCCGCGGACGGCAAGGATGTCGACCAGGACTGGGAGATGTACCTGGACGGCACCTGGGGCATCTGCCTGCGGGACGTCACGCCCGAGACGATCGTTCGCAAGAACACGCTCGTCTCGTCGCTGTGCGAGCTGCTCGTTCTGGCCCGCACGCGCGAGCCGGAGTGGCAGACGGCGCTCCGGGAGCAGGTCGGCGAGCTCGACGAGCTCGAGCGGGAGTTCTCGCCCGACTACGACCGCAGCGACGCGATGGACCGCCCGCCGACGCGCGACCTGATCATCGCGGCGGCGCGGGAGCGGTACCCGCAGGTCTTCGCGGCGTGAGGGGCGAAGCCGATGTCGCCGCCGCGGCCGCGCTGCTCGCCGAGCCTGCGCGCGCGGCGCTGGTAGTCGCGCTGACTGAGCACGAGACGCTGCCGGCGAGCGCGCTCGCCGCTCATGCCGGCATCGCGCCCTCGACGGCCAGCGAGCACCTGCGGAAGCTGGTCGCAGGCGGGTTTCTCGCCTCGCGCAAGAACGGCCGGCACCGCTACTTCAGCCTCGCCGACCCCGCAGTGGCGGATGCGGTCGAGGCACTCGCCTGCGTCGCTCCCCAGCCGCCCGTGCGTTCGCTGCGCGAGGCGACGAAGAGCGAGCTGATCCGCTCTGCACGCACCTGCTACGACCACCTCGCCGGCCGCCTCGGAGTCGACCTCGCGGCGGCGCTCGAGCGAGATGAAGTCGTAATCCGACGGAACGGCGACTACGAGCTCGGGCCGAAGGCCGAAACCCGCTGCACCGAGCTCGGAATCGATCTCGCAGAGCTGGGGGCACAGCGGCGACCGGTCGTGCGCGGCTGCCTCGACTGGAGCGAGCGCGAGCTGCATGTCGCTGGAGCGCTCGGAGCCGCGCTGACGAGCCGCTTCTTCGAGCTCGGATGGATTCGGCGCCGCGACGGGAATCGCTCGGTCGAGGTCGTCGACGCTAACGCAGTTCTTTGTTCGACTCCATGTCAAACCACATCGCGAACAGCGTGAACAAGAGCCCGAAGAGCAGCAGCAGCGCCACGAGGACGACGACCCCAGCGGTCGCCGCGTACCCCATCGCCTTGATCACGATCTGGTAGGTGCCGAGCCCCAGGCCGAACACGAGCGAGAGCAGCCCGAACACGTAGAAGAAGACCAGCGGGTGGAAGTCCCGGATCACGTACTTCTGCCCGAGCCGCCACCAGAAGCGCTTGATCAGGAGCCACCAGATCGCCGGGATCACCTTGCGCAGGCGGATCCCGGAGCGCTCGCCGACGCCGTAGATCGGCCGCGAAGGGACGTCGCGCACCTTCGCGTTCCAGACGTTCAGGTGGACGAGCATGTCGTTCGGAAAGCCGTAGCGCGGATAGAGGTGGTCGAGGTCGAGCAGCCCGAGCATTCGCTTGCCGATCGCCGTGTAACCCGATTGCGCGTCCGCGACGTGCCAGTAGCCGGACGCGACCTTCGTCCAGAGCGACAGGACCGCGTTGCCGAGGTAGCGGCTGTGTGGGATCAGCTGCCAGGCCTGGCCGGTGAACAGGCGGTTCGCCTTGGCGTAGTCGACCTCGCCGCGCGCCACCGGGACGACCAGGTGTTCGAGGTCTTCCGGGTCCATCTGGTTGTCCGCATTCATCACGACCGTGACATCGACGCCGTCCTCGAGTGCCTGCCGGTAGCCGGTCACGACAGCCGCGCCGACGCCGCCGTTGTGCTCGCGCTGGATCACGGAGATCCGCGGGTCCCCGGCCACGGCCGCGCGCGCGCGCTCCACCGTGCCGTCCTGAGAGCCGTCGTCGACGACGTAGATCCGGTCGACGAACTCCGGGATCCCGCCCAGGGTCGAAGGCAGGAGGTGCTCCTCCTGATACGCGGGGACGACGACGCCGACGGTTTTGCCCTCGATCACCGGTCGGTCAGCGTAACGCCTCGACCCAGTCGAGCCGTCTGCCGCAGAGGCTGCGCGCGTCCGCGGGAGCGACGGTCTCGACCGGCTCGCGCGAGTCGACCGCGCTGAGCGCGGCGGGCCCGAACGAGAAGGGCGAGCCGGCGCTGCCCGGTCTCCAGTCGCCTCTCGCCGAGCGGATCGTCACGACATGCCGCCCGGCCGCGAGCGAG
>WNFY01000507.1_pt1 | contig 35244 bp, 27 predicted proteins | sample 5400091 | NCBI WGS metagenome assembly WNFY01 (sample SAMN13153364, study PRJNA577476) | soil metagenome | isolation source: 60 cm soil or saprolite under grassland replicate 1 | place: USA:California | collected 2016-06-15 | reverse complement strand
TTCCTGGGCACGCCGACCTACTGCGCGCCTGAGCAGATCCGGGGCCAGCCGGTGGGCGCGCGCGCGGACGAGTACGCGCTGGCGTGCGCGGCGTTCATGCTGCTGTCCGGCGAGCCGCCGTTCCTGCGGGACGAGGGCCTGGCGGTGCTGTACGCACACCTGTCCGAGCCGCCGCCCCGGCTGACGTCGCGGCGGCAGGATCTTCCGGCGGCGGTAGATGACGTCCTGCTGCGCGCCCTGGCCAAGACGCCCGAAGACCGGTATCTCACCTGCGGGGAGTTCGCCGACGACCTGCGCGCGGCGTCCGGGCTCCAGCGGTACGACTCCGATGTGGCCGTCGTGCTGCACCAGCGGGCCCTGACCGACCAGCAGCTCAAGCTCGGGCTGGACCAGGCGGACGCGCTGGCCAGCCGGGCCAGCCTCGCGGCCGCCCGCCAGGAGGCCAGCCGCTCGGACGAGGCCGTCGTGCTGCAGCAGCGAACCCTGACCGATCAGCGGCGGGCGCTGGGCCCGGAGCATCCGGACACGCTCACGACCAGGTACAGCATCGCCCAGGAGATGTCGGCCCGAGGGGAGCATACCGCGGCCGAGGGCGAACTCCGGGCCGTGCTCGCGATCCGGGAGCGGATGCTCGGGCCGGAGCATCCGGACACGCTGGCCACTCGGTTCAGCATCGCCAAGGAGATCGCCGCGCGCGGCGCGCACACCTCGGCAGAGGACGAATTCCGGATCGTGCTGGCAGCGCAACAGCGGGCGCTGGGCCCGGAGCATCCCGACACGCTGGCCACCCGGTTCAGCATCGCGCGCGAGCTGTCGGCGCGCGGCAGGCACGACGCGGCCGAAACCGAGTTCCGCGCGGTGCTGGCGGCGCGGCAGCGGACGCTTGGCCGTGATCACCCGGACACGCTGGCGACCTCGTCCAGCGTCGCTCAGGAGATGTCGGTGCGCGGCGATCACGGCGGGGCGGAGAACGGGTTCCGGCGGGTGTTCGCGGCGCAGCAGCGGACGCTGGGGCCGGATCATCCCGGCACGCTGGCCACCTGGTTCAGCGTCGCCCAGGAGATGGCGGCCGGCGGAAAGCATGCCGCGGCCGAGGAGGAGTTCTGGGGCGTACTGGCGGCCCGGCAGCGGACGCTGGGGCCGGATCATCCCGACACGCTGGCCACCTGGTTCAGCGTCGCCCAGGAGATGGCGGCGCGCGGCGACCACGCCGGGGCCGAGGAACAGTTCCGGCACGTGCTGGCGGTGGGGACGCGAACGCTGGGCGCCGAGCACCCCGACACGCTGATCGTCCGGTACAGCATCGCCAGGGAGATGGCGGCGCGCGGCGACCACGCCGGGGCGGAGGATGAGTTCCGGGCGGTGCTGCCGCACCTGGAGCGCAGGCTCGGCCGGGATCACCCGGACGCGCTGGCGGCCCGGTTCGCCATCGCTCAGGAGATGGCGGCGCGCGGCGATCACGCCGGGGCGCGTGAGCAGTTCCGCGAGGTGTTCGCGTCCCGAGAGCGGGCGCTTGGCCGTGATCACCCGGACACGCTGATCACCTGGTTCAGCATCGCCCAGGAGATGGCGGCCTGCGGCGACCACGCCGGGGCCGAGGCCGAGTACCGGGGCATGCTGCCCCACCTGCGGCGCAGGCTCGGCCCGGAGCATCCCGACACGCTGGCCACCCGGTTCAGCATCGCGCAGGAGATGGCGGCGCGCGGCGATCACGCCGGGGCGGAGGATGAGTTCCGGGCGGTGCTGCCGCACCTGGAGCGCAGGCTCGGCCTGGACCATCCCGTCACCCTGACCCTCTGGTTCAGCATCGCCAGGGAGATGGCCGAGCGCGGAGACCACACCGGGGCCGCGAAGGAGTTCCGGGACATGCTGCCCTACCTGAGCCGCAGGCTAGGACCGGACCACTCGCACACCCTCGCCGCGGCCGAAAAGGTCGGCCGCACCCGTTAACCCCGCGCGCAATCCCACCTGCTCCTTCGACACCTGAGATCCCACAGCCCCCAGCCGCCACGCCTCAGGGTCCTGCTCTAACCACGCCGATGTAACTCTATAGTGGTCCTGACCACCACGATGTGACATCGCCGTGGTTCGTCCCAGCGCCGCTAAGCCTGGGCGGAGGGTTTCGCGGTGCTCGAGGGGCGGATGGGGAGGCTCACGCGGCGGCGCCAGCGCTCGGCGCGGCGGTCCGCGAGGATCTGACGCACCACGTTGCGTCCCGGGATGCCGGTGACCCCGCCGCCCCCGTGGGTGGCCGAACCCGCCTGGTACAGCCCCCGCAGCGGCGTCCGCAGGTCGGCGTAGCCTGCCGCGGGCCGGGCGTGGAACATCTGCCCCAGCGACAGCTCCCCGTGGAAGATGTTCCCGCCGACCAGCCCGTACTCCTCCTGCATCCGGTGCGGGCCGATCACCTGCCGGTGCAGCACCGAGGCGGTGAACCCGGGCGCGACCTTCTCGACCCGGGCGAGGACCCGGTCGGCGTAGGCCTCGAGCTCAGCCTCGTGCGGCGCGTCGGCGTAGCCGGACGGAACCCACTGGGTGAACATCGACATGACGTGCTTGGAGGCCGGCGCCAGCGAGTCGTCGAACACGCTCGGGATGCAGATGTCGGCGAACGGCAGCGAGGCCGGCTCGCCCGCCACGGCCTGCTGGTACGCGGTCTCGATGTCATCGAGCGACTCCGCCAGCACGATCGTGCCGCCGTAGACCTGCGGGTCGGGCTCCGGGTGGCTGGTGAAGACCGGCAGCCGGTCCAGCGCCAGGTTGATCTTGACGGTGCCGCTGCGGCTGCGCCAGCCGCGGATGTCGGCGACGAACTCGGCGGGCAGTTCGGCCGGGTCGAGCAGGCGCAGGAACGAGATCTGCGGGTGCGCGGTGGTGACGACCAGCGGCGCGTCGATGGCCTCCCCGCTGGCCAGCGTGACCCCGGTGACCCGGCCGCCGGAGGTCCGGATCTGCGCCACCTCGGCGTCGGTCCTGATCTGCGCGCCGAACATCCGGGCGGCCCGGGCTAGCGCGCCCGACACGCCGCCCATGCCGCCGCGCGGGAAGCCCCAGGCACCCGCCGCCCCGTCGGTCTCGCCGATGTGGTGGTGCAGCATCACGTAGGCGGTCCCGGCCGAGCGCGGGCCGGCCCAGGTGCCGATCACCCCGGACACCGACAGCAGGCCGAGCATGGCGTCGCTTTCGAAGTACCCCTCGAGCAGGTCGGCGATGCTGCCGGTGAGCAGCCGCGTCACGTCCACCGCGCCGCGCTCGTCGATCGCGCGCAGGCTGGTGAGCAACCGGGCCTGCCGCAGCAGGTCCTGCGGCCGCCGCGACCCGAGCCGGGGCGGGATCTGGTGCAGCAGCGGGCCGAGCACCCGGCCGATGCCGGCCAGGTGCTCCTCGTACCGGGGATAGGCGTCCGCGTCCGCGGCGGAGAACTTGGCGATCTCCGCGTGTCGTTGTGCCGGGTCGTGCGGCAGCCGCAGGCAGCGCCCGTCGGCCCGGGGGGCGAAGTAGGGTCCCTGCGGGTACACCCGGTATCCGTGCTGCTCCAGGCGCAGGTCGCGGACGAGGTCCGGCGGCAGCAGGGAGACGACATAGGACAGCGAGGTCACGGTGTAGTCAGGGCCGAACGGATGTTCGCTGACGGCCGCCCCGCCGGTGACTGCGCGGCGCTCGCACACCACCGTGGTCAGCCCGGCCCTGGCCAGGTACGCCGCCGCGACCAGCCCGTTGTGCCCGCCGCCCACCACCACGACATCCGCGTTTCCGGTCACTATGCGCCTCTTCTTCCTCAGCTCCCAGTGGAGGATGCTGTCTATAGTCCTATCCCGGCGAACGGAGCACGCATAGTGGACCCCACCCTGATAGCGGTTGCCCAGCTCGCGATCACCGTGGCCGAGCCGGACGCCAACCGGCGGGCCGCCGCGGACGCGGTCGCCGAGGCGGCCGCCGCGGGCGCGCGGCTCGTGGTCCTGCCCGAGCTGTGCGACTCCGGCTACGTCTTCGACGCCGCCGACCCGGCCGCCGAGGCCCGCGGCCTGGCCACGCCCGCCGCGGACAGCGCCACCCTGCGGCAGTGGCACGAGCTGGCCGCCCGGCACCGGCTGGTCATCGTCGGCGGCTTCTGCGAACTCGGCGCCGACGGCCGCCTGCATAACAGCGCCGCCCTGGTGGACGCGTCCGGCACCCGGGCCGTCTACCGCAAGGCGCACCTGTGGGACTCCGAGAAGCTCGTCTTCACCCCCGGCGACGCCGCGCTGCCGACCGTGGACACCGAGGTCGGGCGGGTGGCCGTGATGGTCTGCTACGACCTGGAGTTCCCCGAGTGGACTCGGCTGGCCGCCCTGGACGGCGCCGACCTGATTGCGGCCCCGGTGAACTGGCCCGGCTACAGCTGGCCCGGGGGGGAGCGGCCCGCCGAGGTGGTCAAGGCGCAGGCCGCGGCGGCCGCCAACGGGGTCTTCGTCGCGGTGGCCGACCGGTGCCGGACCGAGCGCGGCGTGTCCTGGATCAGCGGCTCGCTCATCGCGAGCCCGGAGGGCTACACGCTGGCCGGGCCGGTGCTCGCCGACCGGCCCGCGGTGCTCACCGCCGCCTGCGACCTGCCGCGCGCCAGGGACAAGCACGTGTCCGGGCGCAACGACCTGCTGGCCGACCGCCGTCCCGAGCTGTATGCCTGGGCGCCGGACAAGCGCGTCGCGGCGGCGACGGCGCACTGGGCGGCGCGGTTCGTCGCGAACGGCACCAGCTACCCCGACTTCCAGGCGACCATGGCCCGCATCACGCGCTGGGACGACTGGTGCCGCGAGTGGGGCCGTACCGCGCGGCACTACGAGGAGCTGGCCGAGGGCGCCGAGGCGGCCGGGCGGACGGTCACCGCGGGGGAGGCGTGGCGGCGGGCCGCGCTGTGCTGGCACTGGGGCAAGTTCGTCTTCACCGACCACCCGGAGGAGCAGCGGGCCGCGCACGAGCGCACGGTGGCCTGCTTCCGCCGCGGCGCGGGCACGCTCAGCCCGCCCGCCGAGCCGGTCCGGGTGCCGTACGCCGGCAGCACGCTGGCCGCGTACCTCCGCATCCCCCCGGGGCCGCCGCCTCCCATCGTGGTCATGATTCCCGGGCTCGACTCGGTGAAGGAGGAACTGCAGGCCACCGCCGAGCTCATGCTGCGCCGAGGCCTCGCGGTGATCGCGATCGACGGTCCCGGCCAGGGCGAGACCGAGTACGAGCTCCCGATCGAGCCGGCCTACGAGCGGGTGGTCACGGCCGTGGCGGATTACCTGAAGGGGCGCGACGACGTCGACCCGGACCGGATGGGCGTCTTCGGGGTGAGCCTGGGCGGCTACTACGCGGCCCGTGCGGCCGCCTACGAGCCGCGGGTGCGGGCCGCGGTAGATCTCGCCGGGCCCTACCGCTTCGACCTGGACTGGGACGAGCTGGCGCCGCAGACCAGGACCACCTTCCAGGCCCGGTCGGGCGCGGCTAGCCCGGCGCAGGCCCGCGAGCGGGCCGCGGCCCTGACCCTGGAGGACGCCGCCGCGCGGATTACCTGCCCGCTCCTCGTGGTGCACGGCGGCCGGGACCGCCTGATCCCGGCGTACCACGCCGAGCGGCTGGCCCGCGAGGCCCCGGGCGCCGAGCTGATGCTGTACCCGGACGGCAGCCACGGCGTCACCAACCACGCGTTCGAGTCCCGGGCCGCGATGGCCGACTGGCTCGCCGCCCGGCTTACCTAGCGGGCAGGGCCCTGACGCGCTGCCCGCTGCGCGGCCAGCAGCGGGATGGCCGCGATCTTCTCCTCGGTCAGGTCGTCCCAGCGGATCGCGGCGGCCGGGCGCGGCCCGTCCCGGCCGCAGTCGATCACGCGCTCGGGCGTGACGATGAAGTCGAGGGGAACGTCGTGGCTGGTCAGCGGGATCGTCCCGGCCGGGCAGACCTGGAGTTCGTGCACGGTGGTGACGCAGACGGTGTGCGGGCCGATCAGGCCCGCCGCCGTGGCCAGCGCGAACTCCAGGTCGGCGAACCCGCCGCCCTTGCCCAGCCGCGCGCCGTCCTCCCCGGCCGCGACGCAGCCCATCACCACCAGGTCGACGGGGGACAGCCCGGTCAGCGTGACCCGCCGGGCCGACCGGGTCGCGCCGCTGATCGAGGCCGCCTTGCGCGGCGGCTCGCTCAGCCGGGCCGGGTCGAGGGCGAAGAAGGGCTCGGGTTCGGCCAGCCGGGGGACGGCCATGAACACAGTCTTGCCGTCCTCCAGCGCGCGCTGCCGCACCGGCCACTGGGCCGAGTCCGGGTTGGACTTCACGGTGCTGGCGGCCTGCCAGGCCGGCAGGGCGCGCAGGCGTTCGGCCGCGGCCTCGGCCCCGGTGAAGTTCGGGATGCGCCCGGCGGCGCCGGGGAACCGGGCCACCTTCGCCGCGCGCATCGCGGTCCACACCTCCTGCCGCAGGGCCGCCTTGGCGGCCAGCAGGTCAGCCGGGCCGCCGGCGTCGCGGTCGTGCCGGGGCGCGGATCGGGCCATGCTGCCTATCCTGCCGCACGCCCCTGGTCCCAGTCAGGCAGGTACAGTCAGGCGGGCGGCTCGTCCAACCGGAAGCCGACCTTCAGCGTGACCTGGAATCGGCAGCGGCCGTCCTCGATCCGGCCGCGCATGTCGGTGATCTCGAACCAGTCGAGGTTGTGCAGGGTCTTCGAAGCGCGGCCGACCGCGCCCCTGATGGCGTCGTCGATGCTCTCTGTGGAGGAGCCGACGATCTCGCTGATCGAGTAGATGTTGTCTGCCATCGGTGATCCCTTCGCAAGTGGGCCTGCCCGGCTGCCTACCCCGCGGCGCGGGTTCCGTCACCTGGTCCGGTGAGCTAGTACTGCTCCGAAAGGCTCAGGCGGCCCGCACGATGCGGCCGGCCAGTCGCGGGCTGATGACGAGCCGCAGGCGCCGCGCCCGCCGGATCTGCGCGGTGCGCTGGCGCGCGGCCGCCCGCGCGTACTGGTCCCTGGTCCGCTCGGCGGCGGCGGCCTGGATGAGTGCTGGATGCATGACGCCCTCCTCGGTCTGCGGCCTTGCTGGCCACAGTTGAGACGGCGGCTGGCGCCCGGTTTCATTGGTCGCCTAGGCTTGTATTCGCAGCAATTCAGGCCTTCGAGGAGTTGAGGTGCCCGGGCAACCCCGCACGCGCTGACGAGAGAACCCGGTCCGTCATCGCGTGCTGCTCTCGATTCGCGGCACGGCGATTTCACCTTGACCAGGAAGGCCTTTACCGTGCCTGCCTTGCTGCTCGCCTGCGTGGCGTACCTGAGCGTCGCCCTGCCCGGTTCCACCCTGGGCCTGTTGTGGCCCTCGATCCGGCTCAGCCTCGGCCAGCCGGTCGGGGCGCTGGGCATCCTGCTGATCCCCGGCATCGCCGCCTCGGTCGTCTCCAGCGCCGTCACCGGCCGCCTCCGCGTGCCCGTCGGCCCGCTGGTGGCCGGGGCCACCCTGCTGATCGCGCTCGCCCTGGCCGCCGAGGCTCTGGCCCCGTCCATGTGGGTGATGGCCGCCGGCACGGTGCTGTTCGGGGTCGGGTTCGGCGCGCTCGACACCGCTCTCAACGCGCACGCCGCCCGGCACTTCGGCGCCCGGGACATCAACTGGATGCACGCCAGCTACGGGCTCGGCGCCACCCTCGGGCCGCTGCTGGTGACGGCGCTGCTGGGCGCCGGGCGGAGCTGGCGCCAGGCCTACGGCGTGATGGCGCTCGTGCTCGCCGCCCTGGGCGGGGTGCTCGTCCTGGCCCGCCGCGGCTGGCGGGCCCCCGCGTCCGCGCCGGGTCCGCGCCCGGAGAGCCCGGCGGCGCGCCCGGTCGCGGCCCTCAGCGCGCTGACCTTCACCGCCGTCGAGACCGGCATCGAGTCCGGCGCCGGCGTATGGGGCTACCTGTTCCTGACCGCCGGGCGGGGCCTGCCGCCCGCGGCCGCGGGCATCTCCGTCGCGGCCTACTGGGCGATGATGTGCGTCGGCCGGGTCGTCCTCGGACCGGTGGCCGAACGTCTCGGACCGGCCCGCGTCCTGGCCGCGGCCGTAGTCGGCGTGCCGCTGGGCGCCGCGCTGATGGCGCTGCCCATTCCCGCGCCCGGGCCCGGCACCGGCGCGCTGGCCGTCGCCGGGCTGATGCTCCTCGGTCTGGCCGCGGCCCCGGTCTTCCCGCTGTTCACGCTGACCACCGGGACCACGCGGATGGTGAGCCTCCAGGTCGCGGCGTCGGCCGTCGGCGGCGCCGCGATTCCGGCCGGGCTGGGCCTGCTCCTCGGCGCCGCCGACCCGCGACTGCTGGCCCCGGCACTGCTCGCCCTCGGCCTGGCCATGGCCGGCCTGTACACGTTCATCCGGCGGCGAGCCTCGCCACCGTCATCCCGGCGGGCGTGAGGCCGTCCATCGCGGCCAGGGCCCGGCCCACGTCCTCGAGCCCGATCACGTCGCCGGTCAGCAGGCCGGGGCGCAGCGTGCCGTCCGCGACCATCGCCAGCATGGCCGGGTAGTCGCGGGCGGCCATGCCGTGCGAGCCGTAGATCTCCAGCTCGCGCGCGATCACCAGGTCCATCGGGAGCGGCACGGGACCGCCGGGCAGCAGGCCGACCTGGACGTGCCGGCCACGGCGGCGCAGGCAGCGCACCGAGTCCGCGGCCACCGCCGGCGAGCCGAGCGCGTCGACGGAGACGTGCGCCCCGCCGCCGGTGATCTCCGCGACCGCGGCCGCGACACCATCGCCGGCGGCAGTCCCGGCGCCCGCGGCAATCCCGGCGGCGCCCGCGTCGACGACGGCCTCCGCGCCGAGCTCACGGGCCCGCTCCCGCGCGGCGGCGGAGACGTCGACGGCCAGCACGCGGGCGCCCAGGGCCGCGCCGATCATGACCGCGGACAGCCCGACCCCGCCGCAGCCGTGCACGGCCAGCCACTCCCGGGGCCGTACCCGGCCGTGCGCGGTGACCGCGCGGAACGCGGTGGCGAACCGGCAGCCCAGGCAGGCCGCGGTGACGAAGTCCAGGCCGGCGGGCAGCGCCACCAGGTTGGCGTCCGCCGCGTGCACGGCCACGAGCTCGGCGAACGAGCCCGGCCCGGTGAACCCCGGCTGGGTCTGCCGTGGGCACACCTGCGCGTCGCCGGCCAGGCAGTGCTCACACCGGCCGCAGCCGCAGGCGAACGGCACCGTCACCCGGTCCCCGGCGCGCCACCGCCGCACCCCGGGCCCGGCCGTCACGACCACCCCGGCGAACTCGTGCCCGCCGATGTGCGGCAGCGTGACCGGGTCGTGGCCCTTCCAGGCGTGCCAGTCCGACCGGCACACGCCGGTCGCGCCCACCGCGATGACCACCCCGTCGGCCGGGCAGGCCGGATCGGGGACCTTGGTGAGTGCTGGCGTGGCCCCGTAGCCGGAGTAGACCAGCGCCTTCACGAGGCACTCGCCCTGGACGGGGCGGAGCCGTCCCCGAGCAGGGCGAGCCCGAGCGCCGTGGTCTGGTAGAGCACGGCCCGCCCGCTGCGCCGCTTGTCCACCAGGCCGCCGCGGTGCAGCACGGCCAGGTGCTGGGAGACCGCGCTCGGCGTGACGCCGAGACGGCTGGCCAGCGCCGTGGTGGTCGCGGGGGAGCGCAGCGCGGTCAGCAGCCGGACCCGCGGCGCGCCGAGCAGGGCCACGGCGGCTTCCTCGCGCCCGCCGCCCTCCCCGGCCCAGGCGCCGCCCGCCCAGGCACCGCCCGCCCACGCTCCGCCTTCCCATACCGTGGCCGCCCCGCGCGCCGGGTACAGCATGATGGTCTGAGTGCTCGTCGCCCGGCTCAGCGATACCTGCGGCCAGTTGAAGACGCTCGGCATGAGCACGACCCCGTCCGGGCCCAGCATGATCTTGAAGACCGGCGGCCCCTGGTCGGTGCCGGTGAGCGTGAGCATGCCGCCGGACCAGCGCAGGTCGCGATGGAGGTCGCTGAACAGCGACCGGGCGCCGCCGCCGGCCAGCAGGCCGGCCCGGTACGCGATGTCGGCCTCCAGCACCGGCCGGATCCGCTCCCAGTGCGGCGCGATGAGCCGGTCATGGCACTCGCCGAGCTCGGCCGCGATCTCGGCCAGCGATTCCCGCGGCCGCGCGGCGAGTTCCCTCGCGCTTTCCGGCCACGGGTGCCCCTCCCACACGCGGTGCAGGCTCGCCTCGACCGCCGAAGCGGGGGTGGCGCGCAGCCGGGCCAGCTCGGCCCCGAACTCCGGCATCCTGGCCTCGGGCGCCGGGACCAGGAATTCCGGGTGAACCGGCAGGCCGTTGACGATGAGCGGCCACAGCCGGGGGAGCCGCAGCGGTCGCCAGCCGAGCTCGCCGCGCGCCCATCGCACCCAGGGCGCGTTCACCGCGGGCGTCTCGCGTTGGGCCAGCAGCTGGACGGCGCGCACCGTCTCGCTCAGCGGCGAGATGGCGAACCTGGTCGCGGCCAGGTCGGCCACGTCCATTTCGAGCACCAGCAGCATGCTCCTCACCCTGCCCGGCTCTGCTCATATGCGCGAGGATTTAGCATCTGGCTAAAACGTAGCCGCTCCCGGCGCGCCCTGACCAGCCTGGCGGCATAACGCAGACGATGAGCAGCGGGACCCGCCGGCCCCGGCTCGGGACGCACTACTGGCGGCTGTGGTGGGCCAACGCGATCAGCAGCACCGGCGACGGTGCCTTCGTGGCCGCGCACCTGCTCGGCCGGGTCAACAGCGTCTACCGCATGCTCGGCTGGGGCCTCATGCCGGTCGGCGCGCTGGCCGGCGGCTTCGTCGCGCACGCACGGGCCTGCAGGCCCCCTACATCGTGGTCGGCCTGCTCTGCGCACTATCGCTGCTCGCCGCCGTCCCGCTCCTGGTCGCCTCTTGCCAGACGGCTGGCGCAGGTTAGGCGGACGGATTGGCGAAGACGCCGGCCCGGCTGATGGCCTGCCAGCGCTGCCGGGTGCCGATCAGCGCGGTGATTACCGACTGGATGGTGACCAGGTACATCAGCTGCCGGTAGACGACCTGCTGCAGCGGCAGCATGCACAGGGCGCGCAGCCGTTCCCCGTCGAGCCGCAGCGCGTACCCCCCGGCGAGCGCCTGGAGCAGGACGAACGTGAGCCAGAACAGGGTCACCTTGACCGGGTTGAGGAACACCAGACCGTAGACCGAGAAGATGTCCACCACCGGCGCGATCAGCGGCAGCAGGACATGGAAGACGGTCAGGTAGGTGAGGCAGTACCGGCCGAACCTGCCGGACGGCCCGCGCTCGATGACCGCGCGGCGGTTCTTCCACATGGCCTGCATGGTGCCGTAGGACCACCGGTAGCGCTGCCGCCAGAGCTGGCGCAGGCTGGACGGCGCCTCGGTCCAGGCGATGGCGTCCGGCGCGTAGACGACGCGCCAGGGCGACCGGCACAGGGCCATGGTCAGGTCGGTGTCCTCGGCGAGCGTGTCGGTGCTGACGCCGCCCACCCCGGCGAGCGCGGCCCGCCGGAAGGCGCCGATCGCGCCGGGCACGGTGGGGATCGTGCCGAGCAGGTCGAACAGCCGCCGGTCCAGGTTGAAGCCCATGACGTACTCGAGGTGCTGCCAGCCGCCGAGGAAGCCGCGCCGGTTACCGACCTTGGTGTTGCCGCTGACCGCGCCGACGCCCGCGGCCGCCAGCGGCGCGATCAGGCGGCCGATGGTGTCGCCCTGGAAGATGGTGTCGCCGTCGACGAGGATCAGGATGTCGCTGCGCGCCTCGGCTATGCCCCGGTTGAGCGCGCCCGGCTTGCCGGAGTTGGGCTGGCTGATCACTCGGACATACGGGATGCGCAGGCTGCGGGCGATGGCCGCGGTGCCGTCGGAGGAGCCGTCGTCGACGACGATGACCTCGATCCGGCCGCGGTAACGGCTGGCGACCATGGACCGGATGGTGGCGGCGATGCCCGCCGCCTCGTTGTAGGCCGGGATCACCACCGAGACGTCGGGAAGGTAGCCGGGGCCGTGCCGGACCGACGGCGGCCGGCGGCGCGCCCGCCGCCGGTGCACCGCGGCGGACCCCACGAGCAGGACCAGCCTGATCACAGTGAGCGCGCTCGCCGCCACCAGCGCCACCGCCAGCACGGCCACGGCGCGGTCGGCGGCCTGCTGGGTAAGCACGAGCGCGGTGCCGGCGAACCGCTGGCGCGCGGTGGCGGGCACGTCGCCGGCCGCCAGGTGCAGACCCCCGGTCACGGTGGTGAACCGGTAACCCCTGGCGCGCAGCTGCGTGATGATGGCCGGGAGCGCGGCGACCGTCTGCGCGCGGTCGCCGCCGCTGTCGTGGAACATGATGATCGCACCGCGGCGGCCGCGTGGCGTGGCGGCGGCCACGATGCGCGCGACTCCCGGCCGCGCCCAGTCCGTGGTGTCGAGGCTGGTGAGCACCACGAGGTAGCCGTCCCGGCCGGCCCGCTCGGCCGCTCGCCAGTCCGCCGCGGTCAGCGCGTCCGGCTCGGAGGAATACGGCATCCGCAGCAAGCGCGTGCGGATGCCGGCCGCGCCGGCCAGCGCGTTCTGGGTAAGGGTGAGCTCGAAGTTCTCCCGCCATCCCGCCGTGGCGAGGTTGACGTGCGTGTAGGTGTGCGAACCGACTTCGTCGCCGTCGCGCAGCTCTTCCCGCACCAGTCCCGGGTCGCTGGCCGCATGCGCGCCCACCAGGAAGAACGTCCCGGGTACCCGGTAATGCCGCAGGACCGCCAGTATCTTCGGCGTCCAGGTCGGGTCTGGGCCGTCGTCGAAGGTCAGGGCCACGGTCCTGGCCGGCATCGTGTAGCTGCCGGGGCGTGATCCCGCCATCGTGATGACCGGGCCGCCGCTCGCGACCGCGGCCGGAGCGGCGGCCGCATGCCGTCCCGGCGACGACTCAGTCGAGCTGTTCTCGCCGAGGACGCCCCGGGTATAGCCCTCCACCGTGAGCCCCGCCGCGAAGACCAGCATGACCAGGCTGACCAGGACCCAGTGTCCGTGAGGCGCCCGGCTCCTGCGGTGGCTTGACGGCCGGGCCCGGCTCGCGCGCCGGGACGGCCCGGGAGCGCCCGTCTGGTAGGGATCAGCCAACGCGGGCCCGGGCGGGCTAGAGGCCATCGGCGCTTCCCGGGCGCGGCGACCTGGTGTGCCCGGGCGGAGTGCGGCCGGCCGGATTGGTGGGGACCGGTGACGGGGTACCGCCCACCGCCGTGTCAGAGGCGGCGGGCTTGGGCGTAGCACTGCCAGACGGAGGGGGCGCGGAGCCGGCGGACGGCGAGGGCGACACGGCGAACCCCGGCCGGGGGCTGGATGGCGGCAGGCTCGTCGTGCCGCCAGCCGGGGCCCGGGTCGTACCGCCGTTGTGCGGCGCGGCCACGGGAGCGGGCGGGGCAACCCAGTCGGTGAACGGAGCCGCCGGCCCGCCGGCCATCGCCACGACCACGGCCCCGAGACAGATGGCGAGCGCTGCCGCCGACACCAAGCCGATCCGGCGCATGGCACGGCGGCGCCGACCCGACGGATCGGTGAATACCGGCCTCGAATGCACGGCAGGAGTGTAGCGACGCTGGTCACGGGCGGCCCGGGTTTCCCAAGGTTCGGTTCATCACGAAACGGCTCTATGGCGACTAAGCATCGTCGTCCCAAGGGACTGCTGGGGCAGTTGATGCGCGAGTGGTCAGCGCCTGCTGCCAGCCTCCGCGCTTCGACGAGTCGATGGCACATCGGGTCGCATAGAGCGTGACCAACGGCACATCGACCTACCTCAAACTGCTCCGCGGCGGCGATTGACGGGCATCGGCCCGGGTAGGGACGATCTATATGGGGATTTCTGACTAATCTAATCGGAATTATCATCTTTAGCGATCGTCCATCGTCCCATCGTCCCCTGGAGGCCCCGGTGCCCATGCCCGACTTCCTGGTGATCGGTGCCCCGAAGGCGGGCACCACGGCGCTGCACGCGGCGCTCGCCCGGCATCCCGGGCTCTACCTGTCGGCGGTCAAGGAGCCGAAGTTCTTCCTCTCCGACGGCCCGCCGCCCGCCAAGGGCGGCGGGCCCGGCGACGCGCTGACCTACCGGGAGCATGTCTGGCGCAGGACGGACTACGAGGCGCTGTTCGACCCGGCGCCGCCCGGCGCGCTGCGCGGCGAGTCGACCCCGCTCTACCTGTACGACCGGGCCGCGGTGCGCCGGATCCGGGAGACGCTCCCCGCGGCCAGGCTGATCGTGGTGCTCAGGGACCCGGTGGAACGGGCGCACTCCAACTGGACCCACCTGTGGTCCGCGGGCCTGGAGCCGGTCGGCGACTTCGTCCGCGCCTGCGCCGAGGAGAAGCGCCGGATCGCGGCCGGGTGGGCCAGCTTCTGGCACTACACCGGGCTGAGCCGCTACGGCGAGCAGCTCGAGCACCTGTTCACGCTGTTTCCGCGCGAGCAGGTACTGGTGCTGCGCTACCGGCGGCTGGTCGACGAGCCCGCGCAGACGCTGGACCGGATCTGCGGGTTCCTCGGCGTGGAACGGCACGTGCTGACCGAGATACCGCGGCAGAACGTCACCTCCCACCCGGAGCCGACCCTCGGGCACCGCGCGGTGTCGGCGGCGCAGCGGGCAGCCAGCGCGTTCGGCACCCTGGTCCCGGGCCTGACCGCGGCCACCCTGACCGGCCCGCTCGAGCGCTTCCTCCAGCGGCACAGCCGTGAGCGCCAGCCGCTGAGCTGGGAGCAGCGCCAGGAGCTCATCGCGAGGTTCGAGCCCGACATCCGGCTGCTCGGGCAGGTCCTCGGCGAGAGCTTCCGGGACTGGATCCTGCCCCGGGAACGTTCGGGCGGCATGGTCGGCGGCCGTCCGGCCGGTCAGGGCCAGGCCAGGAACGGCCGCCCGGAGCCGAAGGGTGCCCCTAGCGCAGTTCCGTGAGCAGCGCGTGCGATCCGTCCGGCCTGGTCATCTCGTAGTAGAGCCGGTGCCGGCCGTCCGGCAGCGGCACGATGTCCAGGTACCTTAGGCCGCCGCCCTGGTACGGCGAGCGGGCGAGCGGCCGGTCGCTGACGGCAGTGAGCGCGGCCGGGTCGGAACCGGCGGCGACCCCGGTCCGCTCCTCGTAGTTCTCCGCGGCGCTGGCCCGGCCGTCGTACCAGGCCGTGACCGCGTCCCCGTCGAAGCGCACCGCGGCGACCCGCGTGCCGCGGGAGTCCCACTGCCCCGGCGTCCCGCTCAGCGCGGTGCCGTGCCATGTCCAGGTCAGGCCGTCGGCGCTGGTCGCGTACTCGGTGGTCATCTGGTCGGTCTGCAGCGGGTCGTCCAGCGGGTGGCAGGACGCCCACAGGTGCCACAGGCCGCGGTGGTACACGATCACCGGATCCTTCACGCCGGTCTTGGCGTCGCCGGGCAGCACGGTCTGCCGGTTCCTGACGTCGAACCCGGATGGGTGGGCGGCCTCGGTCACCTCCACCCGCCAATGCTTGGTCCCCGTGGTCGCGCAGCTCAGGTACAGCCGCCAGCGTCCCCCGGGCGTGCGGACCAGCGCCGGCCGCTCCAGCGACTCGCAGTCCATGTCGTCCTTGCCGATGGTCGCCACGGTCTCGAACCGCTCGCCGTCCGCCGAGCGCGCCACCGCCACCGCGTAGCCACGGCCCTGGGCGATGGGCCGCCGGAGCCGGTAGGCGAGGAAGATCTCGCCGTCGCCCGCGACGGCGCACGGCGCCCCCGCCCAGTACCCGGGGCCAGTGCCGGGCGGTTCGGCGGCGACAACGCCGTGATCAGGCCGGGGGAGTAGCATCGGGCAGATCTCCTTTATTCATATCGAAATACTAGACAAAGCGAGGGCTCACCGCTCGTATCCGTTCGGATCCTAGCGGGATACAGTCGGGCTGATTCCGCTCACTGACCCGGAGGCAGCATGCCGCAGCCCTACCCGCACGGCGAGCCGGTCATCGTCATCGACTGCGCACACCCGACCTGGATGCCGAGGTCCGGCGCGTCCTTGACCTCGGGGCGACGCTGCTGACCACCGAGCCCGTCACCGAGGACGGCTGGCTCGGGCACATCCTGGCCGATCCGGACGGAAACGAGTTCTGCGTGCTCCAGCCGCCGGGTATGCCATCGGCATGAGCGTGCAACTGAACCACACCATCGTCTCGTGCCGCGACCAGCAGCGGTCGGCGGCGTTCCTTACTGGCATCCTCGGCCTGCCGCCGGCCACCAGGTTCGGCCACTTCCTCGTGGTCGAGGCCGACAACGGCGTGTCGCTGGACTTCGCCGAGACCAGCGGCGCGATAACCGCCCAGCACTACGCCTTCCTGGTGGGGGAGGAGGAGTTCGACGCCGCGTTCGGCCGGATCCGCCAGCAGGACCTGCCGTACTGGGCCGATCCCGGGCGGCGCCAGGCCGGCGTGATCAACACCAGGGACGGCGGCCGCGGCGTCTACTTCGAGGACCCCGACGGCCACCTGCTCGAGCTGCTCACCCGCCCCTACGGCAGCGGTGCCTAGAGCGTCGGCCGGGCAGCCTGGTACCGGGCCGGCGTCACCATCATTCGATGCGGACGGCGCGTTCATGCCGTAGAACGCAGGGCCGCTCGGCTTTGCTGGCGCCGCAAAGCGGCGCACGGGCGCAGCAATCCCCTCCCCCCCACCGGCACGCCAGACAGCCAACCGGCGCCTACTAGCCTCCCTGCTGAGCCGCTGCGGGGGCGGCTGTCGTCGACGCCGGGGGAGAGGCGGTCGACGAAGCACCCGGGCTCGGGGACGTCGTCGGGCTCGGCGGCGCGCTGGAACTCGGCGGCGGGGTCATGGTTGCGGGCGGCATGCTCGGTGGCGGTGTGTAGGTCGGCGCGGTCGCGGGCGGCGCCGCTGCCGCGGGTGGGGACGAGGCATCCGGCGCGGACGCGGTCGCGGAGGCGGGCGTGCTGGCCGGCGCGAGTGTCTGGGCCGGCGTGGTCCGCGGTGCGGACTGAGCCGCGTGCGCCGGTGCCGAGCCGGCGGTCATCGTGACGGCGGCCGTGGCCCCGGCTCCGAGCAGCCCGGACAGGACCAGCGTTGCGGTCAGTGGCCGCCAGCGGCCGAGCCGCCGCGCCCGCCGGGGCGGCCGGCCGGGACGCGCCGTGGGCGGCGAACCAGGACCCGCCGTAGGCAGCGAGCCGGGAACCGGTGGCGAACCGGGAATCGACGGCGAACCCTGAACCGGCGGCATCGGAGCGGGCGCGCCAAGAGGCGCGGCCGCGGTCGTCGTCGGCGGGGCCGCCGCCAGCGCGCGGGTCACCGGCTCGGGCAGCCAGCCCGCCGCCGGCTGGGCGGCTCCGGACAGCAGGTCGTCCGCGGTGGGCCGCCGGGCCGGATCCTTGGCCAGGCACCGGTCGATCAGCGGCCGGACCTCGGCCGGCACGAGGTCGAGCTGCGGCACGCAGTACACCACGCGGTACACCAGCGCGGGCGTCGAACCGGAACCGAACGGTCCCTGGCCCGTCGCCGCGAACGCCAGCACCGCGCCCAGGCTGAAGACATCGCTCGACGGCCCGACTTCCCGGCCCTCGGCCTGCTCCGGCGACATGAATCCAGGCGATCCCACCACCAGGCCGGTATGCGTGAGCGCGCTGGCCTCGACCGCCCGGGAGATGCCGAAATCGATCAGCCGCGGCCCGTCCTCGGCCAGCAGCACGTTGGCCGGTTTCAGGTCGCGGTGCACCACGCCCGCGGCGTGGATCGCGCTCAGGCCCTCAGCCAGGCCCCTGGCCAGCACCAGCACCGAGGCGGCGGGCAGCGGCCCGTGCTCGCTGACCGCATCCGCCAGCGAGGGCCCGCGCACGTACGCGGTGGCCAGCCATGGCACCGGGCTCTCCACGTCCGCGTCGATCACGGGCGCGGTGAACAGCCCGCTCACCCTGCGCGCGACGCCGACCTCCCGCCGGAAACGCGCCCGGAACTCGGCGTCCTGGGCCAGGTCGGCCCGGATTACCTTCACCGCCACCGCCCGGCCGCCGGGCGACAGGCCCAGGTATACCCGCCCCATGCCGCCGGCGCCGAGCCGTCCGCGCAGCCGGTACGGCCCGATCAGCTGAGGATCCCCCGGCTGGAGCTCGCGCATCATGACTGTCCCCGTCCCTCACCGGGACGCTCCGGCGCGTCCCGCCCATAGGTGCTACGCAGCGGGGCGCCGGAGCGTTCAATCCGGGGTATTACGGCACGAGGTCACGAAGCTGGCGCGTGCCCGTCATCCGGTGATCGACATCGTCTCCGTCGACAGGTACGTGTGCGCGGCCCAGGACACCGGATCGCGCGCGAAGTCGCGCTGCAGCGCGCGGTCGCGTAGTGCGTTGTCCAGCGCCGCCATGATCATCGACTGGTCGAGCACCAGGTCCCGGTGGCCGACCGCGCCGGTCGTGGGGTTGACCGCGTCGAAGAAGCCGTCCGCCCCGTACACGCCCGGGTAGCGGCTGCGCAGCGCGGTGATGTTGGCGAAGGCCTGCTGCGGCGCGACGTCCAGCGCGAGGAAGGAGGCGTGCGGCGTCACCACGTCTTCGGTGGCGCAGCCGTGGCACTGGGACAGCCCCTGGTTCGGGTGGCTCGCGTCCGCGCCGGTGCCGAAGTACGGGAAGGCCAGCCCCTCGACGCCGTACCCGCCGTAGCCGCCGGTGTCGTCCGGCGTGCTGGACGGGGACATGCCCCAGACGGGATCGTGCAGCTGCTGGGTCGCGTACTTGATCTGCACCTGGGCGGTGCGGGCGTCGGCGAGCCCGAAGCTGCGCGTGCCCCAGCTGGTCTCCGGCACGATCTCGTTCGGCATCAGGCCCTCGAACATCCCGCCCGCGTAGGTCGGTATGAACGTCAGGCCGGAACCCGGGTAGGTGTAGTGGCCCTCCCACACCGGGAACTTCTGCCCGGACTGCGGGTCGGTGTAGGTCTGCCAGGAGCCGGCCATCGGCCACTGCCCCTGCCAGGAGAAGTCGGGGTCGGTGGACTGGCAGTCGGCGAACGGGGCCGGCGGCGGCAGCTCCCGCCAGCTGCGCCACCACACGTTGCCCGGCATCTGGTGCAGGCCCATGCCGATGTAGGCGGAGATCCGCGGGTCGCTGTAGAGCGCGCCGTTGTGGTAGTAGTGCGTCCAGTTGTCGCCCGCCTCCGGCGGCAGCCCGACGTAGTACCCGCCGAACATCTGGCCGGTCGGCTGATTTCCGGTGATGGCCGGGTTGACGTTGCAGTGCGTCTCGGCCCGGGCGTCGTAGAACAGCCCGAAGTTCATCGGCGCGATCAGGCTGTTCACCAGGTGGCTGAGTTCGGGCATGGCCTGCCGGACCACGATCAGCCCCGAGGCGTACCAGCCGTTGTCCACGTTGGAGATGAAGAAGCAGTTGTCGAAGGCCGGCGTGGTCTCGGTGCAGTCACCCTGGCCCGGGTTGGTCAGCACGTTGCCGTTGGTGGTGTCGTACCACTGGTACAGGAAGCCGTGGTCCCGCTTCAGGTGCGTCACCTCGGTGAGGGTGGCCTGGATCCTGGCCCGGGCCTGCGGCTCGCTGACCAGGCCGAGGTCACGGGCCGCGACCACGGCCCACAGGTAGACCCCGATGTTGGCGGCCGAGGTGTACCGGCCGAAGCCGGTCGGGGTGGCCGAACCCCCGGCGAACGTGATGTTGTCCATCGGCAGGCCAGTCGCCTGGTCGACGTCGGCGCCGTAGAACTTCCAGGTGTCCCGCGCGATGGCGAGCAGGCTCGCCCGCTGCGACGACGACAGGCCGCCGTACGGGCTGACCGGGTTCCCGGCCGCGCGGGCGGTGCCCGGGGCCAGCAGCGCGACCACGACCACCAGGATGACGGCCCACCAGTATCTCCGGGCTCTGCTCATCGGTTGCCTCCTTGTCGGGCCCCCCTGGGTTTGCCTATTGCGGTGATCTACTGAGCGCAGCCGCAGCTGCCCCTGAGCTCGAGCCGGACGGGCAGCTCCACCGTCCGCCGCGGCAACGTCAGCCGGGGCGGGCCCGCACCGCCGACGCGGTCGGTGAGCATCGCCACCGCGGTGTCGCCGAGCGCCGCCATCGGCTGCACCACGGTGGTGAGACTGGGATGCAGGAGACGGCCGAGCATGATGCCGTCGAACCCTGTCACCGCCACGTCACCGGGGACGCTCAGGCCGGCTTGCTGCAGCGCCGCCATGACCCCGATCGCGGTCTGGTCGTTGGCGCAGACCAGCGCGCGCGGCACTCGCCCGGCGGCGATGATCCGCTCGGCGACCCGCCGGCCGCCCGCGGTGGTGAAGTCGCCGTGGTAGACGGGTGTCTCCGGCAGCCCGGCGGTGGCCCGCCGGAACCCGTCCAGCCTGCGGGCCGAGTCCGGTGAGTCGGGCGGTCCGGCGATGAAGCAGATGCTGGTGTAGCCGTGCCTGTCGGCCAGGTGCGCCGTCACCTGGTACGCCCCGGTTTCGTTGGCCACGGCCAGGTGGTCGATGGCCCGGTCCGGCCTGCTCCCGCCCTCCTCGGCGGCCAGCAGCACGACCGGGATGCGCGTCGCGACGTGGTCGATCATGGCCTGCGGCGCGGTGCGGGCCAGCACCACGAGCCCGTCGCACCGTCCCGCGATGCTCAGCACCAGGCCGCTGTCGTCCCGGTGGTGGCTGGCCGCGATGAGCACCGCGTACCCGCTGCGCCGGGCGGCCCGCTCCATGCCCCGGATCACCTCGTCGTACCAGTAGGCTCCGTCGCCGTCTTCGGTGTCCAGGTCGGGGAAGCACAGCCCGAGCACGCCGGTGCGCCGCGCGGCCAGGTCCCGGGCCGCCCCGCTCGGCACGTAGCCGAGCTCAGTGACCGCGGTGAGCACCTTGTCCCTGGTCCGGGGGAGTACGCGCTCGTACCCCGCCAGCACCCGGGACACCGTGGCCGTCGACACCCCCGCGAGCCGCGCCACCTCGTAGACGCTCGGCTTGTCCCGCACCCGGAGGCATCCCTTCATGTATGCGCATACATGCGCGCATACACGATCATCTTCCGACGGCCGGCCCGGCCGAAGCCTGCCCGCATTCCCGTTATCAATTCGTTATAGATCGGGAGCCGCAGCTTGCGAGCCCCCGCTTCATGGCGTCCGCCGACCGGGCGGATAGATCGCCGCGGCGGGGGAAGACGCATGCCGACGCGTTCGCCCCTGGGAGGCCCGTGGCATGACCGAGGATGATGGCAGTCGGCGTCTGGAGCTCGTCCGGACCGCCCAGCAACAGTGGATCGAGGCGCTGACCGACCTGGGCGGGCGGAACACGCTGCTGTACTACAAGGACCGGCGGGCAGGCACGCTCGACCTGGCTCAGGCCGACCCCGATGCGCTGGACCGCTTCACCGAGCGCGGCTCGGTCCGGCTGACCAGGCTGTTCGCCGATGTCGACCTGCGCGCCGACGCGATCAGGCGAATCCAGGCCATCCACCGCAAGGCCCGCGAGCTGTTCGAGGAGCGCGGTATCCGGGCCGGCTACCTCGCCACCGGGATGGCCCGCTGGGACGAGCTGTTCCTCGAGCCCGCCGCGCCGGTGCTGCTCCGCGGGCTCACCATCGCGCCGACCCGGGCTAGGTACGACGACTTCGAGCTGATCCTGGACGACGAGGAAGAGGTCAACCCGGTGCTGGTGCACAAGCTCACCAGCGTGTTCGGGGCCGAACTTGACGGCCTGACCCCGCAGGACGCGGCCGGCCGGCTGGAGGCGGCCGCGGCGGCGGCCGAAGTCCCCGGATTCGAGATCATTCCCCGCCAGGTCATCGGCACCTTCACCTACGCCAAGCTGCCCATGGTCAGGGACATGGAAGCGGCCGGGGACCTGCTGGCGGAGAGCGACCTGGTGGCGGCGGTGGCCGGCGATCCCGAGGCGCAGCGGCTGGTTGCGGCCGAGCACCCGGCGCGGGAGGATTCCGACGCGCCCGAGGACGACTACTCGGTGCTGGACGCGGACTCCTCGCAGCGGCACGCCATCGACACCGTGCTGGCCGGGCAGAGCCTGGTGATTCACGGTCCGCCCGGGACCGGCAAGAGCCAGACCATCGCCAACCTGATCGCGGCGCTGGTCGCGCACGGCCGCAAGGTGCTGTTCGTGGCGGAGAAGCGCGCCGCCATCGACGCCGTGCTGTCCCGGCTCAAGGGCGTCGAGCTCGGCGACATGGTGCTCGACATCCACGAGGGGACCAGGGACCGGCAGCGGATCGCCCGTGATCTCGGCGCCACGCTCGACCTGGCCACCCACTCCGCGCCGGCGGACGCCGGGCGGCTGCACCGCCGCCTGGCCGACCGGGTGCAGCGGCTCAGCAAGCACGTCAGTGCGCTGCACGAGGTGCACCAGCCGTGGGGCCTGACGCCGTTCGGGGTCCAGGCCGCGCTGCTCGGCATCCCGGCGGCGGCCCGCACGCCGGCCCGGCTGCCTGCCCCCGAGCGGCTCGACGCCGAGGCCGCAGAGGTCGTCCGCGACGAGATCAGGGAGTTCGCCCACCTCGGCGGGTTCACCCTGCGCCCGTACAGCACGCCGTGGTACGGCGCGCTGATCCGCACCGCCGCCGACGCGCACCAGGCCCGTGAGCTGGCCGCCACGCTGGACTCCGAGACGCTGCCGATGTTCGCAAACCAGGTCGAGGCGGCCCGGGCCGGGCTGCGGCGGCGCGATGACTTCGCCGCGCAGGCCGGCCTGATGCGCCTGTTCGCCGGCATCGAGCAGACGCTGCGCACCTTCGACCCGGCCGTGTACGCCAGTTCGCCCGCGTCGATGGCCGCCGCTACCGGCGACGGGACCGGGCTCGGCCTGCTCGAACGACGGCGGCTGCGCACCCAGGCCAGGTCGCTGTGGACCGGGCCGTCCGAGCCCAGGCCCTCCTGGGAGCACCTGCACGCGGCCCTCGACGCGGCTGCCAGCCAGCTGGCGCAGTGGCAGGAGCTCGGCGAGGCCGAACCAGGCCTGCCGCGGCTGCCTTCCGGCTACCAGAAGCTGACCCGGCTGTACGCGGAGGCCGCCAGCCAGCTGGCCGCGCTACGCGCGCTTGTCCCGGCGCTGCCCGAGCCCGGCGACGCCGGTAGCGGGCAGCGCCCGGTCGAGCGGATGGTCAAGGCGCTGGCCGCGGACCAGGACACGCCGTGGAAGCTGCCCCGGCTGTACGAGCTCGCGCTGCGGTTCGACCGGATGGGGATGCGCCCGCTGCTGGACGAGCTGGCCCGCAGGGAGGCGGACGGCGACCTGGCCGCGGCCGCCTTCGACCACGCCTGGTACGCCTCGATCCTGGACGAGATCAGGGTCCGCGACCCACGCTACGCGGCCGAGCGCGGTGGCGCGCTGGACGAGATCGCCGACGACTTCAGGCACCGGGACGTCGAGCACCTGGCCGCGAACCGGTCCCGGGTCCGGCGGACCTGGGCCGAGATGACGCGGGACGCCGAGGACCGGCACCCGCTGCAGGCCCGGGTCATCCGCAAGCAGGCCGCGCTGCGCCGCGGCCACCTGCCGCTGCGCCGCCTGCTCGACCAGGCGGCCGACGTGCTGTTCGCGGTCAAGCCGTGCTGGGCGATGTCGCCGCTGATGGTGAGCCAGGTGCTACCCGCCGCCAGGCTGTTCGACGTGGTGATCTTCGACGAGGCCAGCCAGATCGTGCCCGCCGACGCGATCCCCTCGGTGATAAGGGCGCACCAGGTGGTGGTGGCCGGGGACGACCACCAACTGCCGCCGACCAGTTTCTTCCGGCAGTTCAGCGACGTGGACCCGGAGGACGACGACGAGGAGACGGTGACGTTCGGGGCGGGCTTCGAGTCGGTGCTGGACGCGCTCAGGCCGCTGCTGCCGACGGCCCCGCTGAACTGGCACTACCGCAGCCGGGACGAACGGCTGGTGGCGTTCTCCAACGAGCGCATCTACGGCGGCGCCCTGACCACCTTCCCCGGTGTGCTCCGTGACGACTGCCTGCAGCACGTCGTGGTCAAGCAGGACGGCCGGGCCGGCCAGGAGGCCTCGGTCGCGGCCGAGGTGGACAAGGTGGTGGAACTGGTCCTCGAGCACGCCAGCAGCCGCCCGCAGGAGTCGCTGGGCGTCATCGCGCTCGGCGTCAGGCACGCCGAACGGATCGATCTGGCGCTGCGCTCGGCACTCGAATCGGTCGAGCCGGACGTCGAGGTGTTCTTCGCCGACGATGCGGCCGAACCCTTCTTCGTCAAGAACCTGGAACGCGTCCAGGGCGACGAGCGGGACGCGATCATCTTGTCCATTGGCTACGGCAAGCATCCGGACGGCCGGATGCGGTACCAGTGGGGGCCGCTGCTGCGCGACGGCGGCGAGCGCCGGCTGAATGTCGCCGCCACCCGGGCCAAGCACCGGCTCACCGTGGTCAGCTCGTTCTCCAGCCACGACGTCGACCCCGGACGGCTGACTAAGGCGGGCGCGCGGCTGCTGGCCGAATACCTCGAGTACGCCGGGGCGGGCGGGACCCCGATGGCCGCCGCCGGGGCCGGGACCGCCAACCCGTTCGAGGCGTCGGTGCGCTCGCGGCTGGCCGGGTACGGCATCACCGTGGTCCCGCAGTACGGCGTCGGCGGCTACCGCGTCGACTTCGCCGCCGCGCACCCCGACGACCCGTCCCGGATGATCCTGGCGGTGGAGGCCGACGGGGCGTCCTACCGCGACTCCGGCAGCGTCCGTGACCGGGACCGGCTGCGCAAGGAGCACCTGGAGCGGCTCGGCTGGCGTTTCCACCGGCTCTGGTCCACCAACTGGTTCCACGACCCCGACGCCGAGGTGACCAAGCTCCGCGAGGCCTACGACCAGGCCGTAGCCCAATCGCCCCCCGCCGAGCCCCCGCCCGGCCCTGAGCCCGGCCCGGAGCCCGAGGCCGAGCCCGCGCGTCCCGCGGCCCCGGGAAACGCCGTCGCCCTCCGGCCGTCCGCCGAGCCCGATACGCGGTTACATTTTTCGTATGGCATTAACGCCCTACCGGTACACGAGTCCGTACGATCCCGCCCGGGAAGACGACGGCTTGTTCGGTCCCCAGTCGGTGACCTGGCGGATCATGACCAGCCGGATCATGTGGGTGGCGGTCCTGCGCGCGCTGTACCTGCAGGCCCTGCATCCGCGGGTGATACGCGGCACGCTGCAGAACGCCGCCACCATCACCGAGCCGGCCGATGCCTGGGCCAGGCTGAGGCGGACCAGGACGTTCATCGAGACGCGCACGTTCGGGACGACCGCCGAGGCCGAACGCGCCGGACGCCGCGTGCGCAAGATTCACGACTCGCTGAGCGGAACCGACCCCGACGGCACCCGGTACCGGGTCGACGACCCCGAGTTGCTGCTGTGGGTGCACTGCGGCGAGGTCGCCTCCTGCGCCGACATAGCCCGGCGCAGCCGGCTGCCGTTCTCCGCCGCCGACCTCGACGCTTTCGTCGAAGAGCAGCGCACCAGCGCCGAACTCATCGGCATCGACCGCAGCGCCGCGCCGGCCTCGATGGCCCAACTCGGCGCCTACTACGAAGAGGTCAGGCCCGGCCTGTACGCGTGCGACGAGGCGAGGCAGGCGCTGCGGCTGACCTTCCATCCGCCGGTTCCCGACGGCAGCCGCGGGCTGAAGCTGGGCCTGCCGCCGGTCGCCGTCCTCGCGTTCTCGACCCTGCCGGGCTGGGCGAGGCGGATGTACGGCGGTCCGGGCGGGCCGCTGAGCGAGGCGGCGGCGACCGCCGGGCTCCGCGCCACGCGCCTGGCGTTCAGCCGGCAGCGGCTGTTCCGCGGCGTTCTGCGGGCCATCGATCGCGCCGAAACGGCAGGCTCCTAGGCCGCAGGGCCCGCTCGCGGTTACCGTAAATAGTGACTGACCTGCGCTGGAGCGCCTGTACCGGCCGGGCCGCCCCGACGAGGGCGCCGCGCTGATCGCGAGCATCGGCGAGGGCTACGACATCGGCCTGGACCGTACCCCGGTCAGCGCCTGAGCCAGCCCAGCCGGCCCAGCCGGCCCGGCAGGAGCCGGCCCAGCAGGCGCCAGCCGAGCAGGAACAGGCCGAGGAACGCCAGCGCGACGCCGATGAACGCGGGCGCGGTGCCCTGCCCGGACACCACCCGGAACAGCATGCCCAGCGCCGCCGTACCCAGCCACGCGCCCACCCCGGCCGGCCACAGCCGGAGTGGCTGCCGCCACGCCCGCGCCCCCAGCCAGCCGCCCGCCAGCCCGGCCAGGAACGGCCACCCCGTCGAGGCAATGCCGGCCAGGCCCTCGCCGTGGCTTTCCCGGCCGATGATCACGAATACCAGCACGCAGCAGACGTCGAGGACCACCGCGAGCCGTGCCGAGCGCATCCGTTCACCCTAGTGCCATGCCAAGTCATGTTTTGTCCTGTCCGTTGGCCGCGCGAGGGGATGGCCGGCCCGGGACCTGGCCGCGGCCGGGCGCCGACGGCTCCCAGCTGGCGCACTGGCCTCCCGGGCCTCACCGGTCACCGGACGCTGTCCCGCGCAACCACGACGATGTGACTCCGTAGTGGTCAGGACCACGACGATGTGACATCGTCGTGGTTAGCCGTGGGCGGTACGGGCGGCTAGTCCGCTAGCGCTGCGGCTCGACGACGACCTTCAGCCCGGTGCGCTTGGCCCCGTCCGCGAACGCCTCCCGGACCTCGCCGAGACCGAACCGGCTCGTCACCACCGAGCCGAGGTCCACCACCCCCCGCGCCGCCAAGCCGATCGCCCGCGGGTACACCTCATTCATCCGCCGCACCATCGCGATCGTCAGTCCCTTGCGTCGCGCGAGCGACGCGCCGAACCTGATCGAGTCCTCGCCCGGGATACCGGCCAGCACCACCCGCCCGCCGGGCCGCACCGAGGCCATGGCCAGCCCGACCGCCTCGTCGTTCCCGGCCGCCTCGAACGCTACGTCCACCCCCGCGTCGTCCAGGGCGGCGTCGGAGCCGGCCACCTGGTCCGCTCCCATCCGCGCGGCCGCCTCCCGCCGGTGCGCCAGCGGCTCGACCGCCAGCACCGAACTCGCGCCCGCCGCCTTCAGCACCTGAATGAGGAGCAGCCCGATCGGCCCGCAGCCGATAACCGCGGCCGCCCCGGCGAACGGCAGGTGACCCAGGTCGGCGGAGTGGATCGCCACCCCGAGCGGCTCCAGCATGGCCCCGTCCGCGTCGGACACGCCGTCGGGGAGGGGATGCAGCAAGCCAGAAGGCCAGGCCATGACCTCGCGGAGCATGCCGTCGGTCTCACCGTGGCCGGAGAACCTGATCCGGTAGCACAGGTTCCGGTAGCCGTCCCGGCAGGCCCGGCACGTCTCGTCCGGGATCGCCGGGTCGATCGCTACCCGCTCGCCCCGCCGTGGCCCGTCCGCGATCACCCCCGCGCCCTCGTGGCCGAGCACCAGCGGATGGGTGAGCCTGGCGTCGCCGATCGCGCCCTCATCCCACCAGTGCAGGTCAGAGCCGCAGATGCCGACCGCGGTGACCCGCACCAGGCTCGTCCCCGGCCCCGCCGCCGGCTCGGGCTCGTCCGCCACCCGCAGGTCGCCCGCCGCGTGCAGTCTCGCCGCGCGCACCCGTTTCTCCTCTCGCCGCCGTCATGTCATTCTTATCCCGAACGGGCGGCTCTATCGTTCCCCGCCGGCCCCGCGCCCCGGCGGGTTGATAAGACGGCGAAGCCAGTGACCCCCGGGGGTGACCGGGGATCACTGGCGTGCGGGGTGGGCTGCAGGGTTGCCCGCCCCGGGTTTCTATGCCGCGGGGCCAGAGGCCAGCGTCACGGTCGCCGTCTGCGCCTGCCCGCTCTGGTCCACCCAGTTGACCGAGATCTTGTCGCCGGGGTGGTACTTGACCAGGGCCTGCTGGATGTCGCTGGTCGAGGAGACCGCCTGGCCGCCCACCGAGGTGATCGTGTCGCCCGCGGTCAGGCCGGCGCTGGCCGCCGCGGAGCCGGACAGCGTGCCGGCGATGGTCACGCCGTTGCTGGTGCCGCTGCCGTCGCCCTGCCCGCCGAAGCCGCCGAAGCCGCCGAAGCCGCCGGAGTCACCCGAGCCGCTGCCCGAGTTGCTGCCGTCGGTCTCGATGCCGAGGAAGGCGGTGGCGCCGATGTGAACGGTGGACGAGCCCTGGCCGCCCTCGATCTGCTTGGCGATGGACTCGGCCTGGTCGACCGGGATGGCGTAAGCCTGCGCGGCGGGCTGGCCGGATTCGGACTGGAACTGGGTGCCGCTGGAGGCCGCGGTGTTCATGCCGATCACCTGGCCGTAGGAGTTGACCAGCGCGCCGCCCGAGTCACCCGGCTGGATGTCCGCGTTGGTCTCGATCAGCCCGGTCAGCTGTTCGCTGTTGGCGCCGGACCCCTCGTCCGACGCGGTGATGGACTGGTTGAGCGCGGTGACCGCGCCGGTGGCGACCGACGGGGTGCCGCCCTTGCCACCCGCGTTGCCCAGCGCGGTCACGGTGTCGCCGGCCTGCACGCTGGAGGAGTCACCCAGGTTGGCGGTGGTTAGACCGGACGCGTTCTGCAGCTGGATCACCGCGACGTCCCGGCTCGCGTCGTAGCCGACCACCTTGGCCGTGTAGGTGCGCCCGTTGCCCACGTCGGTGACCTTGATCGAGGTAGCGCCCCGGATCACGTGGTTGTTGGTGAGCACCTCGCCGTTGGATGTCAGTACGATGCCGGTGCCCGCCGCGGTCGCGCCCTGGTCGCCCTCGGTGGACACGACGTCGACCAGTGCGGGGTCCACCCGCTGCGCGATCTGGCTGGCGGACAATGGCGTCCTGGAGGCGGCGGTCATCGTGCTCGCCGTCACCCCGTGCATGCTGCCGATCAGCCCGCCCGTGGCGGCCCCCGCGGCCAGCGCGACCGCGCCGGTGAGGATCAGCCCGCGCTTGTGGTTCCGCCGCGGTGGCGGCGGCGGCGCGGCGGCATAGCCGGCCCAGCCCGGTCCGGACGCATAGCCCTGCCCGTGCTCCGGCCCGTTTTCAGGACTGTTCGGGTCATAGGTCTGGCTCATGGGTGTTGCCCTCAACTCACTGCCGCGGTGCGGCTACGTCTTTTCGTTACGTTGTGAGAATCGGTTCCGCACCTTGAGCCGGGCCGAGGGTAAGCACTCGTGAAGCTGCAAGTTTCCTGAAGGCTTGCTTAAGACGTTCAGGTTCACGTGCGCAACCCCCGTACTTTCCGGTTCCGGATATTTCGGTTCCGTATTTTCCGGTTCCGGTTCCGGTTGCGGTTGCGGTTCCGGTTGCGGTTGCGGTTCCGGCTCTTCGCGGCCGAGGCCGAGCCATTCGCGCACCGCCAGGCCCACCAGGGTTGGCACCAGGTCGCGGGACCGCCGGAGCAGCCACGCCGTGCCCTTAGTCGCCATCCAGCCCATCTCGGCCCGCCTGGTCGGCGGCGGGCTGGACGGCTCGGGGTCGGGTCCCGGGCCGACCGGGAAATCCGCCGCGGCCAGCAGCGCGTGGAACTGGCAGGCGACGAGGCGATGGCCGCGTTCGTTCGGGTGCAGCCGGTCGACGCTCCAGTAGCGCCGCTCGTAGGTGGCGGGATCGCGGGCCGCGTCCAGGTGCACCGTCCCGTACCGCCACGCCACCTCGTCCACCGCAGCGTTCACCGCCCGCATCCGGCGGGCCAGCGGACGCGCCAGCGCACCCGGCAGCCCGAACATCTGGCCCGGGTCCGGCAGCCGCATGGTGAGGACCTCAGCGCCCGCCGCGCGCAGCGCAGCCACCGTGCGGCCGACAGAGGCGCCGGTCCGTTCGGGATCGAAATCTCCGCGGAGCGTGTCGTTGATGCCGACCACGACGCTGGCCAAGTCCGGCCGCAGGGCCGTGGCGGCAGGCAGCTGAACGCGTTCCACGTCGGTGGCCAGCGCGCCCAGCGTGGCCAGGTTGTGCAGCTCGGGCTGGGGCAGCGTGCTGGCCAGCAGCGCCGCCCAGCCGCGTCCGGGTGCCGGGTCGCCCATGCCCACCGTGATCGAGTCGCCCAGCGCCGCGAACCGCGTCATGCGGATCGCCTCCTTATGGCCGCGCTATCCTTCGCCCCGTGCGCGGCCAGGAAGCCGCGCGCGGCGGTGCCCCAGTCGTACTGCTCCGCGCGGGCGCGGGCGGCGGCCCGCCGGGACCGTTCCGGCCGGGCGAGCACGGCCCGCACGCCGGCCGCGAGGTCCTCGCCCGGAACGCTGGCCCCGGCCTCGCCCACCACCTCGGGCAGCGCGGACTCCGCGCTCACCACCGCCGGGGTACCGCAGGCCAGCGCCTCCAGGGCGGCCAGCCCGAAGGTCTCCGCCGGCCCGGGCGCAATGGCCACGTCGGCGCTGGCCAGCAGCGCGGCCAGGTCGGCCCGGCCGGACAGGAAGCCGGCGAAGGTGACCGGCAGCCTGGCGCGCGCGGCCAGGCGGACCAGGCGCGACCGCAGCGGGCCGTCGCCCGCCACCACCAGCCGGACCGGCATGCCCGCGGCGCGCAGCGTGGCCAGCGTGGCCAGCGACCGCTGCGGCCTCTTCTCCGCCGAGAGCCGGCCGCAGTGCACCAGCAGGATCTGGTCCTCGCCGGCGTACCGGGTCCTGACCCGCCATGCTTGAGGGCTGAACGTGTCCAGGTCCACGCCGAGCGGGACGCGGACCACGTTGCCCGCGCCGATCCGCCCGAACTCGGCCGCCGCCCAGCCGGTGGTGCAGATGACCCGGTGGTAGGCCCGCGCGGTGCGCCGGTTGAGCCAGTCGGCGACGGCGCGGGACACCGACGGACCCAGCCAGGTCAGCTTCAGCAGCGCGGTGACGCTCTCGTGCGAGACCATGACGGCGGGCACGCCGTGCTCGCGGGCCCACCCCCCGGTCCAGTGCAGCGTGGTCCGGTCCGACACCTCCAGGGCATCCGGCCGCAGCGCGGCCAGCAGCCGGGCCAGCCGCCGCCTGCGCCACAGCACCCGGTACCCGCCGGTGAACGGCACCCGCGGCGCGCGCAGCGTGATCACCCGGCCCTGCGCGGTCAGCTCGTCGCCGTCCCGCCCGCCCGGGATGACCAGCACCCGCTCGTGCCCGGCGGCCAGGTATCCCGCGCCGAGTTCGGCCAGCGAGGTGCGCAGCCCGCCGGAGTGCGGCGCGACGAAGTTGGCCAGCCGGACGACCCTCATAGCGTAACCTTGGCCGGTTTCCTGGCCCTCTTGCCGCCCTGGGACCTGAGCACGGCGGTGTAGTGCCCGGTCAGCTCCTCGATCAGCGCGGGCCAGGTGCGGCCGAGAACCTTGCGCCGCCCGGCCGCGCCGAACGCCGCGCGCATCGCCGGGTCGGCGGCCAGCCGGGCCACCGCGGCGGTGAACGCCCCGGGATCCGACGGCGGCACCAGGTACCCGGTCACCCCGTCCTCCACCAGGTCGAGCGGCCCTCCGGCGGCCGGCGCGACCACCGGCAGACCGCTCGCCGCCGCCTCCTGCAGCGTCTGGCCGAACGTCTCGTACGGGCCGCTGTGCACGAACACGTCGAGGCTGGCGTAGATGGCCGCGAGTTCCTCGCCCCGGCGCTCGCCCAGGAAGACGGCGCCCGGCAGCCGCTGGCGCAGCGCGGCCTCGGCCGGCCCGGCGCCCACGATGACCAGCCGGACCCCGTCCAGCGCGGTGATCCCGGCCAGCAGGTCCACCCGCTTCTCGGTGGCCAGGCGGCCCACGTACCCCGCGATCAGCCCGCCTCCCGGCGCCAGCCCGGCGCGGATCTGCGGACTGCGCTTGGCCGGGTGGAAGCGCCGCGTGTCCACGCCGCGACCCCACAGCCAGACGTTCTCGATGCGGTGGCCGAGCAGGCCGGTCGCGGTGACCGTGGACGGGGCCAGCGTGCGCGCGGCGCCGTTGTGGATGCCGCGCAGCCACCGCCAGGCGAACGCCTCGCCGGCACGGCCGAGCCGGTAGGCCCGGGCGTAGGACGGCAGGTCGGTCTGGTACACCGCGACCGTGGGCAGGCCGAGCCGCCGGGCCACGGCGGCGCCGTGCGCCCCCAGGACGACCGGGCTGGCCAGGTGCACCAGCTCGGCCCGGTGCCGGAGGAGCGCGGCCCGGACCCGGCGGCCGGGCAGCCCGAGCCGGAAGCCCGGGTAGCCGGGCAGCGGGACCGCGGGCACCCGCACCACGGGGAAGGGGTAGGAGGTTTTCTCGTCCCTTGAGGCTCTCGGCGGCTGGGGGGCGATGACGAGCGGGTGGTGGCCGTGACTGGTGAGGAGTTCGGCGACACGCAGCACGCAGTGCGCGACACCATTGACGTCGGGTGGGAAGGACTCGGTGATGATCGCGACCCTCATGGTCACACGGTGCGATATCAACAGATCGCGACATAACAGCCGCCGTGACGTCCAGGCGAACCTTCCGTGACTTCTTAGCTTTGAAACAATTGCGTCATGAATTCCACCTGGATCGTGCGTCTTGACGCCCCCGGAGACGGCCCGCGGCTGGCCGTCAAGGACTGCATCGACGTCGAGGGCCTGCCCACCACGGCCGGCTGCCAGGCGATCGCGGAGCAGGCGAGCCCGGCGGCCGCTGACGCGCCGGTGGTGGCGGCGGCCCGGCGGGCCGGGGCGCGGATCGTCGGCAAGACCAACCTGACCGAGCTGTGCTGGTCGGCCAGCGGGGTGAACCCATGGTCGGGCACGCCGGCGAACCCGCTGGATCCCCGGCGCCTGCCCGGCGGGTCGTCGAGCGGCTCGGCGGTGGCCGTCGCGGCGGACGAGGCGGACGTGGCCCTCGGCACCGACACCGGCGGTTCGGTGCGGATCCCCGCCGCCTGCTGCGGGATCGCCGGCCTGAAGACCACCTGGGGCCGGGTGCCGCTGGACGGCGTGTACCCGCTGGCGCCCTCTATGGACACGGTGGGCCCGCTCGGCGCGGATGTGGCCGCGGTGGAACTGGGCATGCGGCTGGTCGATCCCGGCTTCACGGGTGCCTCCGCCGAGGCGCCTGCCCGGGTCGGGCGCATCCGGCCGGCGCCTGACATCGGCGTGGATCCCGCGACCGACGCGGCGGTCGACGCCGCCCTGGCCGGGGTGCAGGTCACCGACGTCACCGGGTTCGACTTCCGGGCCGTCGACCAAGCCGGGAACGTGTCCATCGACGTGGAGGCCTACCAGGCGAACGCGCACCTGCTCCCGCGGCTGGACCAGCTCGCCCCGCACAACAGGCGCAGCATGACCGAGGCGGCCCAGATCACCGCCGAGGAAGCAGCCGAGGCGGCCCGGGTCCGGCAGGAACTGCGTGACTGGTTCGCCGCCGCGCTGGACCGCCACCCGGTCCTGGCCCTGCCGACCCTGGTGGGCGCGCCGCCGCTGCTCGGCGAGCGAGGCATGTCGCTCACCGTGCTGACCATGCCCGCCAACCTGGCCGGCCTGCCCGCGCTGGCCCTGCCCGTTCCCCGCGGTCCGGCCGGGCTGCCCGCCTCGCTCCAGCTCATCGGGCCGCCCGGCGGCGAGGAACGGCTGATCGCCCTCGGCCGCGTGATCGAGGCCGCCCTCAGGTAACTCCTGCCCATCGACAACAGGGAGCAGCCGGGCTGGCTCGCCGCCCTGGCGGCACAGCATGATCCGCCCGGCCAGCGTGTCGTCGGCGAGGAATTCCATCGCCGCGGCGGCGATGTCGGCGGGCGACAGCACCGGGGGCAGGGCCGCGAGCTCGGCCGGCGTCATCCGGCTCCGCGACCGGCGCGAGGCCGGCGTGTCCACCAGCCCCGGGCAGATGCAGTTCACCCGCACGCCCATCGTGTCGCGCCACGGCGCCAGGCAGGCGGTGAACCTGACCACGCCCGCCTTGGCCACCGCGTACTCGGGTGAGACGTGGCTGGCCGTGCCCAGCCCCGCGGTCGAGGCGATGTTGATGACCGCGCCGCCGCCGCGCTCCCGCATCGGGGCCAGGACAAGCTGCGTGGCGAGCATGACCGCGCGCAGGTTCAGGTCGAGGGTCTGTTCCCACTTCGCCGGATCCGCCGCGGGGAAACATGGCTCCTCGATGCCCCCGGCGTTGTTGACCAGCACGCCGACCGGACCGGCCGCGTCGACCGCTGTGTGGATGTCGGCTCGGTTGGCGAGGTCGGCGTGGAGGAACGAGCCGCCGATCCGTTCGGCCGTTCCCGGGCCCGACCTTTCGTCCAGGTCGGCGATGACGACGTGCATGCCCTCGGCGGCGAGCCGCTCCGCGATCCCTGCGCCTATCCCGGCCGCGCCTCCCGTTACCAGAGCCGTCAGTCCGTTGAGTTTCATGGCGACATTGTCGGTTCCGGTACCGACAATCCCGCGAGCGAGGCGGCGCCCGCCTCTGCAGGAACGAGAGGAGAGAGCCGCGTCCGCGGCTCTCTCCGGTGACCTCTCGTGCGGCCCGCGTTACGGGTCGATGGTGCCGAAGTTGAAGGTAAGGATCTCCACGCCCAAAGGCTGCTGAATATGCAGCATCACGTCGGCGCTCGGCGGTGTGGGCACCGGAAGTGTTGCCGAGAAGGTGATCTGGCCGTTGTGCGGCGTGATCGTCTGCATCGGCCCTTTGCGCATTCTGCGTCACGACTGGCTGACCGGGCGCGACGTTGTTGCCATGGTTTACGCACACATAGAAGCTCCACCTGCAGGTCGCTGAGGCCGCGAGCGGTCACATCACTTACAGAGATTGCATGCCCGCAAGAGTTCTGTTCTGAGACGTCACTCTCGCGATCACTTCTTCTTCGCCTTGCGTGATTTGCTCGCCCCGCTGCCAAGGGCAGAGGCCCTCTTCCGAGCCGGAAGAGGGCCTCCGTTATGCCCGGCGCTCGCGGCTCAGGAATGCCGGACGGCGATCACCGTGAGGGTGAACGTCACCGGATCGCTGACCGAGGTGCCGGGCGGCGGCGTCTCGCCAGGGTTAAGGAAATCCCCGAGGACACCGGTCTGCGACGCGGTGCAGGTGACCGTCGGCTGGTTGTGGTTGGCGTTCCCGCCGCCCTTGGCCTGGTCGAAGGTGAACAGCGTCTGGTGAACGACATTGTCGACGAGTGAGCCGCTGATCTCGGTCGGGACCAGGTGACCGGTACCGCCGGCGACGATCTGCCCGACCCCCCAGCCGCCGTGCTCGCTGCTGTGGTTGGTATTGACCCGCACGGTGAGCTGCTGCCCGTCGCAGGTGATGGGCAGCGTGGTTTGCGCGGCGTGCGCCGGTCCGGCGAGACCGGCGAGCCCGGCACCGGCGGCGATGGTGAGAGCGGCGACTGCCGCCGTAGATCTGGTTCGGCTGTGCATTGGTGTTCCCTCCCAGTGAATCGATCGAAGGCGGCCGCCACTGCAAGCGCTAGACTGCAGGCGATTTACCGTCGCCCTGACCGGGCAGGCTGGCATGCCCGCCG
>WNFY01000502.1_pt1 | contig 35307 bp, 36 predicted proteins | sample 5400091 | NCBI WGS metagenome assembly WNFY01 (sample SAMN13153364, study PRJNA577476) | soil metagenome | isolation source: 60 cm soil or saprolite under grassland replicate 1 | place: USA:California | collected 2016-06-15 | reverse complement strand
CGAGCGCGCTCATCTCTTCGGCGAGCGTCGCCGACTGGCGGCGCGCTTCCTCGGCCTCGGCGGCGGCGCGGCCGGCCCGGTCGCGTGCGGCGCCGAGCCGCGCCTCGACCTGGGCGGCATCCACCTGCCACCGCACCCGCTGTTCCCGCGCCGCTTCCTGCTGGGCTTCGAGGTCGATCAACTGCGCACGCTCTCGGCCCAGCCGCTCGTCGAGGCGGACGCGCTCGACCTCATGTCGCTCGAGGTCCGCGTGCAGCGCCGCGAGCCGGGCCTCCACCTCCGCGAAGCGGGTCGACAGCCGCTCGACCTGCGCGGTCGCCTCGGTTGCCTCGCGCTGGGCGTGGGCGGCGGCGCGCTCGGCGTCGTCCTTCGACGCGCCTGCTTCGAGCTCCTGCTGGCGGGCGCGCTCCGCCGATTCACCCGCCGCTGCGAAGGCCGCCTCGGCCGCGGCGAGCTCGGCGAGCGTTCGCTCCAGGGTCGTGGCGGCGCCGCCCCGGCGCGCCTCCGCCTCTCGGACTTCCTGCGTGAGCGCTTCGAGTTCGGCGCGCCGCTCGAGCGGACCCCCGGCGGTGGTTCCGGCCAGGAACACCGCACCGTTGGCCCGTCGCAGCGCCCGCCCCGGCCCGCCGTCCAGGACTTCGTTGCCCGCGAGGAGCGCGCGCACCCACGCGGCCGCCGGGCCGTCAACGCGCAGGTCGTCGTGCAGGGGATGCCCGTCCGCCGCGAGGCGCGGTCCGGGCACGCTCGGCAACAGCACCAGCGGCCCGGGCCGCGCCTGCTCGTGCCAGCGGCGAATTGTTTCGACGGCAGCGGCGTCGCGCACCAGCACGGCGTGCAACCACTCGCCCAGGAGCTGCTCCGCGAGCACCGCGTCGCGCCGGCTGGTACGCACGAAGTCGGCCAGCGGCCCGATCACCGCGTCGCCGAACTGCGCCCGCTCCTTCAGCAGCGCCTGGGCCGCGGGGGCGAGCCCCACACGCTCGCGCTCGAGCTCGGCGAGGGCGTCGCGCCGCGCCGTCACCTGCGCCAGTGCCTCCTCGGCCTGGCGCCGTGCGGCGCGACCGTGCGTCTCCTGCTCTTTGAGCTCGGCCACGCGCCGCCGCGCTTGCTCCAGGCCGGCCGCCGCTTGCCCCGCCGCGCGCGCCAGCGCCGCTGCCTCCTGCGCCCGCGTGCCCACCTGCTTCGTCGCCGCCCACTCGGTCTCCGCGCGCCGGGCACGCTCCTGGGACGCGTCGGCGAGCTGTTGGCCCAGCTCCGCCCGCTCCCGCTCGAGCGCCGCCCGCTCGCCTTCGAGCGCGCGGGAACCCTCCGCCCGCCGCTGCAGGTCCTCTTCGAGCTCGCGCACCGCCGCGCGCCGCGCCAGCAGGCCGTCGCGCCCCTCCTGCTCGAGTGTCGTGCGGCCCGCCAGCTCCTGCCCGACCGACGCGAGGTCGCGCTCCGCCGCCTCGCACTCGGCGGCGGCCGCGGCCCGCTCGCGCTCCGCCTGGAAGGCACGCGCGTCCTCCTGCTCGCGCCGCTGCCCCGCCGTGGCGCGCCGCTGGCCGGCATTGCGCAGCCGCTCGGCGGCGAGCGCCAGGTCGCCCTCCAGCCGCCCCGTCTCGAGCTTCGCATCGGCCAGGCGGCGCTCCACTTCGGTGCGACGCGCCTCGGCCGTGTGTCGTGCCTGCATCCCCGTGTCCCGTTCCCGCTCCGCCTCCTCCAGCCGGGTCCGCTCGCCGGGCAGGGCCGCGGCCAGCTGCTCGGCCCGCTGACCCAGCCCGCCCAGCGTCAGATCGAAGTCTTCCAGCTCGCGCCGCACCAGCGTCAGCGCGATGCCGAAGCGCTCCTCGATCATCTTGTCGTAGCGCTCCGCCTTGCCGCGTTGGCGCGCCAGGCTGCGCACCTGCGTTTGCACCTCGCTGACCAGGTCTTCGAGCCGGGCGAGATCCGCCGCCGTCTCCTCCAGCCGCCGCTCGGTGCTCGTCTTGCGATCGCGGTACAGCCCGATCCCGGCCGCCTCTTCGAACAGGGCGCGCCGCTCCTCCGCCTTCTCGGAGAGCAGCGCCTCGATCATCCTCGCCTCCATCACCACGGCGGCGTCGGCTCCCAGGCCGGTGCCGCGCATCAGGTCCTGGATGTCACGCAGCCGCACTGCCGAGCGATTGAGCAGGTACTCGCTCTGCCCCGAGCGCGAGAGCCGGCGCGTGACCACGACTTCCTGATACGCGATCGGGAGCGTGCCGTCCGAGTTGTCGAATACCAGGGAGACTTCCGCCACGTTCACCGGGCGGCGCCCGGTCGACCCCTGGAAGATGACGTCTTCCATCTTGCCGCCACGCAGTAAGCGCGGAGACTGCTCGCCCAGGACCCAGCGGACGGCATCGGAGATGTTGGACTTGCCGCAGCCGTTCGGCCCCACGATGGCGGTGACGCCCGCCTCGAACGGCAGCTCGACCGCGCCCGCGAACGACTTGAAGCCCGACAGCTCGAGCCGGGTCAGTCTCATGGAGTAGTTCGCCCCCCCAACCGAATGACGAGAGTGGCCTGAACGCCGGCCCGCTTGAGCCGCGCTTCGAGGAGACTGGCCTGCTCGGGCGTCTCGAACGCACCCGCCAACAAACGCGACCCGGTGCCCCAGGGCACGGCGGGAATGCCGCGTGCCCGCAGGGCGCTCGTTGCGGGCGCTCGCCCGCTCAGCGAGAAGGAATACGGAGCGCGCAGCACATCGCCCTGGCCGCGCGCGGCGAGACCGTGCTTCCACATCCCGGCGCGGGCGCCGACGGCGGAGTCGCGCGTCGGGAACGCACCGGCGAGCACGCGATACCACACCGAGTTGCCTCCCCCCCCCCCCGCGGCCCCGCGACCGTCCAGCGCGACCGGCGTGACGAAGGGGGTGACGCCGTCCGCCGCCAAGCGGTCCGCGAGCGCGAGCGCCTTGTCGAGTCTCGCGTACGCGGCGAGCTGCACGGTCCAGGCGAGCGAATCGACGCGCGGGGCCGGCGCGGCGGCCACTGGTCGGGCCCGCATGGGCGGTGCGGGGGCGGCAATGGGCGCTCGGCGGTGCTCGGCCCCGCGGGCGAGCAGCGCCCAGCCGCCGGCCGTGCCCGCCGCCAGCGTCGCGGCCACGACCACCGGGCGGGCCAGCCGGTGCGACGGACGCCGCACCGAGGCCGAGATGCGTCCCGGTGGGGGCGCGACCGATCGCGGGTCCGGCGCTGCCGCCGGCGTCCAGCGCTCGCGCACCACGCCCAGCAGCGGGACGCCGCGCTCCATCACCGCCGTGATCCCCTGGCCGATCGACGACTCGGGCTCGTAACCGTCGGGCGACAGCACGATCAACCCGTCCGGGATCGCGGAGAGCCGGGCGAGCGCGCCGGCGGAGAGATACAAGAGCAGCAGCGCGTCCTCGACTCGAAAGCCGCCGTGCAGCTTCTTCCAGCGGGGGTTCGCGAACAGGTCGCCGGCGTGCGCCGTCACCGTGCCCGCGGGGATGAAGAATACGCGGTCGACCTCATGCGCCGCCTTGGTGAGGGACACATCGTACTCGAACGCGTCCACGATCCCCTCGGTCGGCGTGAGGCCGACCGTCTCGTGCAGCGTCGGGTGCTCCAGCCACAGGTCCACGAGCGCGATCCGCCGGTCGGCGAGCGCCGCGGCCCGGGCCACGTCCCACGCGGCTCCCGCCGCCCACTTCAGGTCCCCCGTCGCCGGCACCAGCGCGATGAGCGCCTGTCCGGTGACCAGCGACGGCACCAGGGCGTCGAGGCGCGAGCGTGGCAGGGGGCGGACGGTCACGGCGTCGGTTGGTAGATCCAGAAGGGGCGGCCCAGCTTGCGGCCGATGCCCTCGGCCTGCGCCCGCGTGGGGTAAGGCCCCAGCACTACGCGGTAGCCGTCGTCGGGATTGCGGGGCTGGAGCACGCGCGCCACGAGCCCCGCGCGGCTGAGCTGCTGCGCCATCTCCGACGACCAGGCCTCGTTCTGCGATGTCGAGACTTGCACGTACATCGGACCCTCGGGCCCCGCCGTGTCGGAGGCCGCGCCCTGGTCGGGCTGCGCGCCCGCGTCTCCGAACGCGCCGCGATACGCGCCACGCGGCCGCCACTCGGTGAGCATCCACAGGTCCGCCCCGCCTCCTTTCACGCGTCCCGTGGCCGCGAGCGAGTCGGGCCGATACGCGACCACGTCGTCTCCCTGGCGCACGAGCAGCGCGCCGTCCGGGGCAATGTCGGGCAGGTCCGTACGCCAGGCACTCGCCAGCGTTCCGACGAGCCGCTTCACCGGGAGGTCCACGACGAATACGGAGTCTCCTGCGGCCGGCTTGGCCAACAACCAGCGGCCGAGCGGGTCGAGTCGGATCGTGGCCGCGGGCAACGGGAGAGCGATGCCGTCGATCTCCTCGAGGTCGTAACGGTCGATCGCCGCCAGGCCGGGCTCGGTGCGTCGGGCGACGTAGATGCGATGGCCCGACGGCGAGAACACCAGGGCCCGCGGATGATCGGCGAGCGGGACGAAGGCGGCCTCGCGGCGGCCGAGCGGGTCCATGAGGACGATCCCTGAATCGGCGGCCACGCCGACCAGGTCGCCCCAGCGCGTCGCCGCCACGTCGCTTCCGGCCGGCAGGGGTCGGCTGGTGGGCGGTTGATCGGCGGCGGCGGTGATGAGCGCCGGTGGGTCGGCCACGACGAGTCGCTGGTCGGCGGCGCCGAACAGCTGGAGGGGCACGCCCGGCAGGGGCTGCGGCCAGGCGACCCGCACCCGCCGCGCGAGCGTCACGACCCGGCGCTTCGCGTCGACGGTATAGAGGGTGCCGTCCGGACCGAGCGCCGCCTGCTCTATCCCTGAGGCCACGGTGTCGACTCGGGCACTGCCGAGATCGAGCGCCAGGACGTCGCTCTTTGGGCTCGTGGCGCTCGTGTCTTTCTTGGCACGCGGAGCCTTTTTCTTCGCGGTGTCCTTCGTGGCGGTCGTGACGTAGAGGAACTCCGCTTCGGTGTCGAGGCCGATCACGCGCGTTACTGGGGGGAGCTTGCCGCGAATCGCGGTGGGGATCTCCACCATGGTCGGGAGGCGGTACACTCGGGGTGCCCCCCCCTTGGTCGGGATCCGGATGGCGACCCCGGCGGTGCGGGCGGCTCCGGCGGCGGCCCGGCTAACCGCTTGCTTGGCAGGCGGTTGCGACGGGGGTGCGGCGGGCGTCCGGGACCGGCAGCCCCAGAGCGCCAGGCTGGTGAGGAGCAGGTAGCGGGTGCGCAAATGGCCTCGCCGGACAAGATAGGCAACCGGCGAGGCCAGGACAAGTGGTTTAGCGATGCGGAGTTAGAACGTTGGGCCGAGGCTCACCGTCCAGTAGGGGTTGTTGTGCGGCCGGCTCAAGGGCTTGGTGTAGTCGAACCGCAGCACGACGAAGCCCAGGAAGTTCATCCTGATCGACCCGCCCCAGCTGCGCAGCGGGGTGCGCACCGTCTCGGGGGAGTCGTTGGCATCGCGCTGCCACTTGATGACGGAGTTCGCATCCCACGCAAGCCCCGCGTCGTAGAAAAGGGCGCCCTCAATGGGGGGGAGCCCCACTGGGAGGAACCCGAGCACCAGGCTGCGGGTCAGCGGGAAGCGCAGCTCGGCGTTCACCACGGCCAGACGCGAGCCGATGAGCTGGTCGAACTGAGAGCACCCCGTCTGTCCCGTGCTGCTCGTGGGCTCCGTGACGCACTCGTTGTTGAAGAGAGAGCCCGCCGTGTAGCCGCGGATCAGTTGCGTGCTCCCGAGGAATTGCGGGAACAAGTCGCCGTCGCGCCCGAAGCGGCCGAAGAACAGGCCCCGCAGGGCGAGGGTGAACGGCCGCGCGAAGAAGTAGCGCCGCCAGTCGGCCGAGCCCTGGGTAAACCGCCACGAACCGAACGTAGGTGATACCTCGAAGCGCCAGCGAGACCCAGCGAACGGGCCCACCCACCCGAATAGCGAATTGTCGTGCACTAGGGCGAGCTGGGGGCCGTAATACGTGATGGACGGGCCGCTCACCGTGACGGGATCGCTCTGCGGCACGTAGACGCCGTACTGTGGAGCCCACACGAAGTCCTGTTGTAGAATGGCCTGCGAAATGCTCGAGAGGTGCGCACCCAGCTCGACTCGCGTGAAGCGGCTGAAGGGATAGAACCCTTGCGTGAACACGTCGCGGATGACGAAACGCTCGATCTGTTGCCTGAGATGGGTCCGACTGCTGTCCGACAGGGTCGGCAGGTAGAAGTAGAGGGGTTCCTGCGACCCTCCGATCGCCCAGTTCAAGCGGTGCGCCTGGTTGATGTAGGCGGCGAGGACCTGGGCTTCGCTCAGGCGCCCGTTCACCGCGCCCGAGAACACCATGGTGTGATTGCCGAGGATGTCCGACAGCGAGATGGCGGTGCCGCCGAAGAAGCCGCGGCCGAAGTTATCCCGCTCGTAGCCGATGGTGGGGCGCGCCACGTTGTCCGGGCTGTACCGTGTGTGATAGGGCTTGAAGGTGAACTCGCTCGTGTCCGGCAGGGCGGGCGACGAGTCGATGAGATTCTTCACCGACACGGGCGCCGGTGCCGCGCCGGTATCGGACGTCTGCGGCGTGGAGCCGGAAGCTCGGAACCCGGCCGGGGAGCGATAGGTCGACGTGCCGGCGCGGGGCCCCGTGTCGGCGGGCGGGGCCGCCGCCGCCGCGACCGGGGTCGGCCCGCCGAGCGCGCGGCGCTCGGCGGCGAGCAGCGACGTCACCGGGGGCACGGCGGGGGCCTGGTACGGTTTCCGCTTGAGCGAGCGCGGATTGTCCACGGCGTACACGTTGTACTCGTCTTCTTCATAGTAGGCGAAGGCGAGGCGATCGGCCTCGTGCGCCCAGGAGAGGCACGGCGAGTAGGGTGTGATACCGGAGACGCCCGTGTACATGTCGGTGAGCTGGTAAATGTTGGCGTCGCCGAAGTCGTACAGGAAGATGTTGCTGATCCCGCTGCGGTCGGACACGAACGCCAGCGAGCGGCCGTCCGGCGCCCAGGCGGGATTGATGTTCTTCCCCTGGTCCATGTGTCCGAGCACTTCGATGGTGCCCTTGTCGAGGTGGAACAGGGCGATCCGCAGGTTGCCGAACGTGAGCGTGTCGAAGTTGGTCGCGGGGCCGCGGTCGGTGGCGAACGCGATCGTCTTCCCGTCAGGCCCCCAGGACGGCTGCAGGTCGGCGTATTTGTCGTTCGTGAGCCGGTGCAGGTTCGTGCCGTCGGCGCCCACGACGAACAGGTCCGTGACGCCCCCGTCGTATCCGGTGAACACGAGCTGCTTCCCGTCGGGCGACCACGACGGCGTGGTGAGCCCGTTCAGCGGGAGGGGGATGCGGCGCACCTCTTCATCCTTCTTCACGTCGAGGATCACGAGATCGTCGCGGTCCTTGCGCTTCGCGGCGATCGCGAAGTAGCGCCCATCGGGCGAGAACGAGCCCGCGGAGTTGATGAAGCGCAGGCTTTCGTAGTTGCTCGAGATTGTCGATTTTACCAGGCGCCGAAGGACCTTACCCGTCTCCGCGTCGGCGAGATAGAGGTCGACGAAGAACGAGTTCTTCTCGCTGAAGTACGCAATCTGGCGCCCGTCCGGGGTGAGGGCCGGCGCGAGGTGCAGCGTGCCGTCCGAGCGCTTCTGGGTGAGCAGCGGTTGCGCGATCCGCCGGGCGCGGTAGTGGTCGGCGAGCTGCGGGAGATAGGTCGCCTGCACCGCGTCGCGCCACTGGCTCACGAGGTCGTCGAGCGTGACGCCGAGCGTGCGCTTGAAGCTGCCCTCGATGCCGCCGCCCGACACCGACGCTTGCAGGATTTGCCCGATCGCTTCGTCGCCCCATTTCTCCCCGATAAAGGCCCACATCGCGTGCCCGAAGTAGTAGGGGAACACTTGCTCGTAGGTCAGCTGCTGCAGCGTCGGCAGGTGGCCTTCCAGCGAGGCGTCCCGCAGCCACATGGCGGTGTGGTTGTCGATCGGCCCGAGCGAGAGGTATTCCGCCATTCCCTCCATGAACCAGAGGGGTGGGTTGACGTTCACCAATGTTTGAACGCCACCAATGCGGCCGCGGCTGTACACGTCGAACTGGAACTGATGCACCATTTCATGCCCCATCACATGCTCGAAGTCCGCGTAGGACCCTGTGAAGGGAATCACCATCCGGTGCTTGAACGGGTCCGTGAACGCGACCACCCCTTCCGGCACCTCCTCCCCCCCGCTGGTGTTCGTCTGCTGGAAGTCCGATGAGGACGCGTACAAGATGATCGGCTTCCGGCCCTGGAACTGGTGGTGCAGGATGCGGGACAGGCGGGCATACCACCGCTCGGCCATCCGCGCGGCATCCAACGCCGCCGTCCGCTCGGCCGGATAGTAGTAGAGCTCGAAGTGCTCGGTTTGGATGATCCGGAAATCGAAGGCCTGGTACTGGACCCGATTCTTCCCGAAGTACTGCGCCGCGAGCGGCGCCGCGCCCACCAGCGCGAGCGCCGCCGCGATCCCGCCGATCCCTCGCATGACCGTCATCCTTTCGAGCCGCTGTCCGGGGCGCCCGCCGCCAGCACGGGGGCATCGCCCCACAGGCGCTCGAGCTGGTAGAACTCCCGCAATTCCGGATGAAAGACGTGCACCACGAAATCCACGTAGTCCAACAACACCCATCGACCCTGTGTGAGCCCCTCGACATGATGCGGCACGACCCCGCGCGGCGCCAGCGCTTCCATGAGGTGCTCCGCCATGCCCCGCACGTGGGCGTCCGACGTTCCCGACACGATGACGAAGTAGTCCGCCGCTGCCGTCAGACCCCGCAGATCCAGCACCATGGGGTCGATCGCCTTGCGGTCCGCGAGCGCCGCCGTCACGAGTCGGAGGGCGGCCAGCGCATCTCCCTCCCCCGCACGCCCCGCCGGGCGCCCGCTTCGCCTGCTAGTCATAGCCTGCTTGTCACGCGTTTGTTCCCTCCTCCGGCGGGCCGCTATTCCTTGACGACGCTCACCTGGATCTCGGGGCGCACGTCCGGATGCAGCTTGATCCCGACGCGGAATTCGCCCAGCTCCCGGATCGGCTCGGGGAGGTCCACCCGTCGCTTATCGACGCGGATGCCGAGCTCCTCGAGCTTGCGCTGGACGTCGCTCGCGGTGACCGAGCCGTACAGCTTGTCCTCTTCCCCCACTTTCACCGTGAAGGTGAGGTGGACGTCCGCGATGCGGGTCGCCTCCGTTTCGGCGGCGCCCTTCTCCGCCGCGCGTTGCTTGGCGATCCGCTGGGCTTCATAGGCGATCTTCTTCTTGTTGGCGTCGGTCGCCAGGTAGGCGAGGCCCTTCGGCAGGAGGTAATTGCGCGCGTAGCCGTCCTTGACCTTGACCACGTCGCCCGCCGCGCCAAGATGCTGTACGTCTTCTCGCAGGATGACTTCCATAATCCGTCGTTCCTCTCAATGGTTCATACCGGCCGCGGAGAGCGGCGTGCGCGCGATCAAGGTGTGGCCACGCCAGGCCAGCGCCAGCCCCGCCAGGCTCTCGACCACGAGCCAGAGCGGCCAAGCGGCGAGCAGGCGCACAGCCGGCTCGAACGCCGGATACAGACCGGGCGCCACCTCGACCACGTACCGCACGGTGCGGCTCGCATCCCGCGTCGCTTCCCACTGCACTTCCGTCCACAGCGCCGGCCCCGTCTTGGTGCGAGCCACCAGCACCGTGACGCCTGCGGCGGCGTAGAGGCAGGCCCGCAGGGCGAGCGGCCAGAATCCCGTGGGGGAGAGCTTCGCGCCGGCGGCGAACGCCACGGTCACCAGCACGATCCAGGTGCGACTCAGCGCGTCGAACACGCCGTGCCCCGGAGCGGCCAGCAGCGCCACGCCGGCGCCCCCCGCAAGCGCCACCGCCAGCCACTCACCGCGCGTCCCGGGCTGTGCGGCGACCAGGAGCGCAGCGAGCGGCAGCGCCACCAGACTGACCGGCGCCAGGGCGGCGAACAGCAGCACGCCGGCCGCGAGGCGCCAGCGTTTCAGCCGCCGTACCCCTTGATGTAGGGCAGCAGCGCGAGCTGGCGCGCCCGCTTGATCGCGGTAGCGAGCTGGCGCTGATGTCGCGCGCACATCCCCGACAACCGGCTCGGGAGAATCTTGCCGCGCTCGGTGAGAAAACGCCCGAGCGTGCGGTCGTCCTTGTAGTCGAGCACCCGGACCCCGGACTCACACACGGGGCACGTCTTCGCGGGCCGTCTCACGCTTCATCCTCCTCGATCTCATCCACCACCACGTCGGCGGCGATCACGACGGGCGCGGGCTCGGGCTTCGCCGGCAGCCCTTCCGACACGACGACCAGGAAGCGCACCACCGCCTCTTCGAGCTTCACGGCGCGCTCGTACTCGGGCAGCAGCTCGGCGGAGGTCTCGAACTGCGCGACCACGTAGTAGCCGGTGTCCTTTTTCTTGATCGGGTAGGAGAGGGTGCGTTTGCCCCAGTGGGCGACGTTCGTAATCGAGCCTTTAGCGTCCTTGGTCAGGAGCGCGTGAAACCGCTCCAGCCGTTCGGTGATCGCCGGCTCTTCCAGCGCAGGATCGAAGATGTAGACGGTCTCGTAGCGACGAGCCATGCCACCTCCCTTTGGTCGTAGGCGACCCGGCGCAGGTGCGGCGCCGAGTAGGGGATTGTGAGGCGCGAAAGATAGAAGGCTCGCATGAGAGGGGGAAGGCCGGTGCACGCACAAGCGTGACCCCCCTCACATCACGTTGCCTCGCGGAACGCACGGGGTTGATGCGGCTTTGACGACGACGTGACCGCCATCACGCAACCTGAAGTGCCTGCCAATCATCCTTTGGGAACCCGGGGGTTGGCACCGGTCTTGCGCTTTAAAGAGCGTGACGGAGTGATGGGCCCGGCGATCGAGACCGGGATTGGGAAGGACGGTCGCATGCAGGTTCGGCGTACTTGGATTCTCACGACGCGCAGCGTGATGGCGGTGGCGGGACTGATGGTCCTGCTGGCGCTCCAGCCGGAGCCTGCCGGTCTCACGGAAGTGGCGTCGAATCGCGCCGGCTCGCACGCGCGCGCCCTCATCCTGTCCGACCAGGCCCGTCGCTACCTCGCGCTCGAATACCGCTCCTACCCCACGGAGTTCATGGGCTGCATGATCGGGGAGATCCATGGGAACGCCGTCATCGTGCGACGGATCGCGCCGGCCGACGTGGAGCCCGGGCATTCCACCGCCACGCACGTGGTGCCGCACCAGACCTGTGAAGACGCGGGCTGGGCGGGCACCGTAGGGGTGATCCACAGTCACCCCGATGGCCAGCGGTGCTGGTACTACTTCCCGGGCACCCGGGTCGCGAGCTCCGACGCGCACTCGTTCGCGCGGCAGGCGTATCCGGTCGACGCGATCATGTGCGGCAACCGCGTGGTATGGCTCAGTCGCGACATGGAGCAGCAGCAGGTTCAGTTGTCCGACGCAGACGGCCAGCCCGCGGCGCCGCCGCCGCACCAGCGCGGCAATCGGGTGCACGCGGGAGCGGCGGCGGCGGAAGGTCAGGACTAAGAATCCCCTGGCGCTGCGCGCGCCGCCGGCGTAGCATCGACGTCATGCCGCGAGTGACGTTCACCCAAAACATTCAACGACACGTGCCCTGTCCCCCAACCGAGGCGGACGGCGGCACCGTGCGCGAGGTGCTGGACGGGGTATTCGCCGCGAACCCCCGTGCGCGCGACTACGTGCTCGACGATCAAGGCGCGGTGCGGCGCCACATGGTCGTGTTCGTCAACGGCCGGCAGATCCACGACCGGGCACACCTGAGCGATGCGGTCCCCACCGACGGCGAAGTCTGCGTGATGCAGGCCCTCTCGGGCGGATGAGCGACCGGCTCTACGTCGCCACCCGCAAGGGCGTTTTCACGCTCGAGCGCCGCAAGGGACGACCGCGCGCGCGCTGGGCGATCACCCGCGTGCACTTCCTCGCCGACAACGCGTCGATCGTGCTGCCGGACCGGCGCGAAGGCGCGGTGTACGTGGCGCTCGGGCACGGGCATTTCGGCGTCAAGCTGCATCGCTCGCGGGACGGGGGGCACAAGTGGGAGCCGTGCGCGACGCCGGTGTACCCACCCAAGCCCGAGGGGATCGACGACCGGGAACCCAATTCCGGCGAACCCATCCCCTGGAGCACCGAGCTGGTGTGGGCGCTCGAGGCGGGACACGACACCGAGCCGGGGACGCTGTGGTGCGGCACGCTGCCCGGGGGGTTGTTTCGCTCCGGCGATCACGGGTCGTCGTGGCAGCTGGTCGAGTCGCTGTGGCGCCATCCCAAGCGACGCGAATGGTTCGGCGGCGGCGCCGAGCTGCCCGGCCTCCATTCGATCTGCGTGGATCCGCGCGATGCGCGCCACGTCACGGTCGGCGTCTCGTGTGGCGGCGTGTGGATGACCCGGGACGGCGGTACGACCTGGGAATGCCGTGCCCAGGGCATGCGCGCGGCGTACATGCCGGCCGAGCGTCAGTATGATCCCAACGTTCAGGATCCGCACCACCTGGTCCAGTGTCGGGCCGAGCCCGATGCCCTTTGGGTCCAGCACCACAACGGCGTGTTCCGCTCCACCGACGGCGCGGCGTCGTGGGAGGAGATCACCACGGTCAAGCCCGCGGGGTTCGGCTTCGCGGTCGCGGTGCATCCCGACGACGCGGACACTGCGTGGTTCGTGCCGGGCGTGAGCGACGAGCAGCGCATCCCGGTGAAGGGCCGGGTCGTCGTGGCGCGCACCCGGAATGGGGGCAAAAGCTTCCAGGTGCTCACGAAGGGATTGCCGCAGGAGCACGCCTACGATCTCACCTATCGCCACGCGCTCGACGTGGACGAGACGGGGGACCGGCTCGCGTTCGGCACGACGACGGGGTCGCTGTGGGTGAGTGAGAACCAGGGCGACAGCTGGGAGACGATCTCGGAGCATCTCCCACCGGTGTATTGCGTGCGGTTCGGTTAGATTACAGCGCCTTTCGTACGAAGCGCGGGCCCATGCAGCGCGCACCATTCACCTGTTTGCTGATCCTCGGCATCCTCGTCACGCCGGCTCGCGCGCAGCGCGACACGACCGCCCGGCTGGCAGGCACCGTCCGTTCCTCCATCAACGGTCTCCCCATCGCCGGCGTGATGGTCGCGGTGAAGGGCAGCCGGGTGTTCGACGTGAGCGACTCGACCGGATCGTTCACGCTCGCCGGCCTTCCGGAGGGACGGCAGAAGGTCCGCATTCTCTACGGTGACAGTCTGTCGTACGAGCAGGAGATCAACCTCAAGCGTGGGAAGACCGTCACGCTGTCGGTGCTGCTCGATATCGCGGCGGTGGAGTTGAGCCCGATCGTCGTCGAGGCGAGGAGCCTCCGCGCCGACCGCAGCTTGGCCGGCTTCTACGACCGCAAGAGGTGGGGGTTCGGCCGGTTCTACACGCTGGCGGATCTCGATGGCCGCCGCGGGCTCTCGCTGCAAACGTTGTTGAGGGAATCGGGTGTGCAAGTTCAGTGTGGCCTCGGGTACTGCGTGCCCCTCAGTGGCGTCGTGCGCCGCTGCGTGTTGTCGCTCTACCTCGACGGCATGCGGCTGCCGGCCGATGAGCTCGACATGATATGGGTCGACGAGCTCGCGGGTGTCGAGGTATACAAGCACGGGGTCGAAGTGCCCGTAGAGTTTCAGACCACATTTGGCGGCGACTGCGGCGCCGTCCTGATGTGGAGCCGCTACTAGACGTTGAACCGGAACAGCAGAGTCCCGTGCTTGTCCCGTAGTCGCGACGTCGTGGCTACCCGCTTGGCCGTTGTCGCGGCGAGGGTTTGATGTGAACAGCCGTGAAATGGTACAGACGTCGGCACGCGGCAACACGATCTTGGACCGGATCCGTTAGCCGCGGAGCGAGTGGACAAGTACAAGGAGCTCTACGACTTTGCCCGCGAGGCCGTCGCGCAGAGCGAAGTCAGGTTCGACGCCGTGGACGCCAAGGCGTCCACCTACCTATCGGTGTTTACCGTACTGCTCGGTGGCGCCGGGTTCCTGGTGAAATGGGTAGCCGATCACCTCCTCCCGTCGCACGCATGGCTCGACGTCCTCATAGTCAGTCTCGCTCTACCGACCGCCGTCCTTGTCGCCGCGACGTGGCTGTCGCTGCTGAACGTGCTCAAAGTGCACCAGATCCGGGTATTACCGTTCGATGAAGCGACCCTCCAGTACTTTCACGCAAACCGTCTGGTGGATATTCATTTCAATATCGCGCGCAGCCTCTGTGAAGCGTGGATAGTCAATCAGGGTGTCAACGAGCGGAAGCTCGAGAAGTTGACCGCGGCCTACCGAATGATGATTGTTACACTGGCGCTCATTCTGGTTGTCTCAGTCCTGTACGCCGTACACACATGGAATGGCGGAGCGACGGTAGGATGAGCTGGCACGAGGAGAGGGCGAACATGGTTGACGATAAGCCGCAGGACCAAGCGCCGGCGCCGGCCTCGCAACTCGCCGACGACGTGCCTGATCCGACTGTGGCGCCGCCCAAGCTTGTGTGGCTGTCCAAAAGCTACAAGCCGGGCAAAACGGGTCGGGACGGGGCCGATCAGGGCGACGGCAAGAAGGGCGCGTAGTGTCGGCGGGAGGACGACGGACGACGTCGGTCCGGTGACATCCGCCGATCTCGTCGAATGGGAGAGGAAATCCGCTACACGTTGAAGCGGAACAACAGGATGTCCCCGTCCTGCACCACGTAGTCCCGCCCCTCGCTCCGTACCAGTCCCTGCTCCCGCGCCGCCTTGTACGACCCCACCCGCGCGAAGGCGTCGAACGCGACGGTTTCGGCCCGGATGAACCCGCGCTGGAAGTCGGAGTGAATCTCTCCCGCCGCGTCGAACGCCGTGCCGCCCCGGTGCATGGTCCAGGCACGCACCTCGTTCTCTCCCACGGTGAAGAAGGTCTGCAGGCCGAGCAGTCGGTAGCCGGCGTGGATCAACCGGTCGAGCCCCGGCTCGGTGACGCCGGCGCTCGCGAGGTATTCCGTCCGTTCGTCCCCTGACAGCTCGCCCAGCTCCGCCTCGAACTTGGCGGAGAAGAGCACGATCTCCGCCTCCTCGTGGTGCACCTGCACGGCCGCGCGGAGCTGGTCGAGCCATTTCCCGCCGCCCGAGGCGAGGTCGCCTTCGTTCACGTTCGCGGCGTACAGGATCGGCTTCGCCGTGAGCAGCCCGAGCTGCCGCAGGAACTTCACCGCGTCCTCGCTCTCACCCGCTTCCCGCGCGCCGCGCCCCGCATCGAGCTCCGCGACCACGCGCTCGAGCACCACCAGCTCGGCCTGGGCGTCCTTGTCGCCCGCGCGGGCGGTCTTGCGGGTCTTCTCGAGGCGTCGCTCGACCACCGCGAGGTCGGCGAGCGCGAGCTCGCTCGTGATCACGTCGTGGTCGCGCACCGGGTCCACCGGCCCCATGACGTGCACGACGTCGGGGTCGTCGAAGCAGCGGATCACGTGCACGACCGCGTCGACCTCGCGGATGTGCGACAGGAACTGGTTCCCGAGCCCCTCGCCCAGGGACGCGCCCTGGACGAGCCCCGCGATGTCCACGAACTCGACCACCGCCTGGACCTTCTTCTTTGGCTTGACGAGCTGATTCAGGCGCTCGAGCCGGGCGTCGGGGACGAGCACCACGCCGACGTTGGGATCGACGGTGCAGAAGGGGTAATTCTCCGCGGCGGCCGCTTTGGACGAGGTGAGGGCGTTGAAGAGCGTGGATTTCCCGACGTTGGGAAGACCGACGATGCCGAGGCGCAGCATGTCAGGAGCGCAGCCACTTCTCGACGGCGTCGATCATCTCAGGCATCACAGCCTCCACCTGCTCCTGCTGCTCCGGAGTGATCGGGGCGAGCACGTATTCCGACCAGTCGCTCACCCCTTCGGGCAGCGGGCCCACGCCGACCCGGAGGCGGGCATACTGCTGGGACAGGAGAGCACTCTCGATGCTCTTCAGGCCGTTATGCCCGCCCGCCGAGCCTTCGGCACGCAGCCGGAATGTGCCGGACGGGATCGCGAAGTCGTCCACCAGGATGAGCAGGTCACGGGCCGGGTCGAAGGTTGGGTCGGCGCGGAGCGAGGCGAGGGCCGCGCCGCTCGCGTTCATGTAGGTGGTGGGCTTGAGCACCCTGACGGCCACGCCGTCCACGTCGCCCTCGGTGATGCGGGCGCGCTCGCCGCGGCGGAAGGGGGGAAGGCCCCAACGCGCGACGACCGCATCGGCCAACCAGAAGCCCGCATTGTGACGCGTCGCCGCGTACTCGGGCCCCGGGTTCCCGAGGCCGACCACGGCGCGCAAGCGTCAGCTCTCTTTACCGCCCTTGGGCTTCTCGGCCTTCTCCGCCTTGGCGGGAGCCGCAGCGCCGGCACCCTTGGCCTCGGGCTTGGCTGGTGCGCCGCCCTCGGCCGCCGCCTCGCCTTCTTCCTCTTCACCCTCACGGACCTTGCGGATGAGCTCGGGCTCGGCCACCTCGGTGGCCGCCTCGGGCGTCGGCGCCGCCACTTCCTCGGCGCGCGGCGGCACCACCGTGGCGATCGTCAGGTCGCCCTCGGTGAGGATTCTGGCGTTGGGGATGCTCAGGTCGCGCACGTGCAGCGAGTCGCCGATCTTGAGCGCGTTCACGTCGAGCTCGACGCGATCCGGGATGTTCTCCGGGAGCACCTCGATCTCCACCTCGCGCGTCACCTGGTCGAGCACGCCGCCGGCGTTCCGCACGCCGTCGGGGTTGCCCACGAGGTGCACCGGCACCTTGAGCTTGACCTTCTCCGTGGCGTGGATTTCGTAGAAATCCACGTGAATGATGTCGGGCCGGATGGGGTGACGCTGGATCTCGCGAATCAGCGTCTTCACCGTCTTGCCGTCCACCGCGAGCTCGATGATCGTGCTCGCGGGCTCGACTCCCTGCAGCGCCTTCTCGAGCGCCTTGGCCTCGAGCTCGAGCGGCTGGGTGTCCCGCCCGTGGCCGTAGATCACGGCCGGGACCCTGCCGCGGAAGCGCGCTTGCCGCGCGGCGCCCTTGCCGGTCGCCTGGCGGGGAGCCGCCGAGAGGGAAACTGTTTGTGCCATATGTTATCCGTCGTCCGTTATCCGTTGTCCGTTCAATCGAACAGTGCGCTGACCGACTGGTTCGAGTGCTCGTAGCCGATCGCCTTGGCCATCAACCCCGCGATCGAGAGCACCTTCAGCTTGTCGAAGACCCGCTCGTCGGGGATGCGGATCGTGTTCGTCACCGCGACCTCGTCGATCGGCGAGGCCCGCAGCCGCTCCACCGCCGGACCCGACAGGAGTGCGTGCGTCGCGAATGCGTAGATCTGGCGCGCCCCGAGCCGCTTAAGGGCGGCTGCCGCCTCGGTGATCGTCCCCGCCGTGTCGATCATGTCGTCGGGGATGAGGCAGTCCTTATTCTCCACGTCACCCACGACGTTGACGACCTCGGCCACGTTCGCCGACGGCCGCCGCTTGTCGATGATCGCGAGCGAGGCGTTCAACCGCTTCGCGAAGCCCCGCGCCGTCTTCGCCCGACCGACGTCCGGCGCCACCACCACGGGATCGTACAGCTGCTTCTGGCGGAAGTGGCTCACGAACACCGGCGCCGCGTACAGGTGGTCCACGGGGATGTCGAAAAACCCCTGCAGCTGGTGGGAATGGAAATCCATCCCCAGTACGCGGTCCGCCCCGGCGTGGGTGACCAGGTTCGCCATGAGCTTCGCGCTGATCGCGACGCGCGGCTGGTCCTTCCGGTCCTGCCGCGCATAGCCGAAGTACGGCAACACCGCCGTAATCCGTGCCGCGCTCGCCCGCCGCGCGGCGTCGATCAGGAAGAGCAGCTCGATCCAGTTCTCGGCGGGCGCGTTGGTCGGCTGGATGATGAACACATCCCGGCCGCGCACGTTCTCGTCGATCTTGACGAAAATCTCCCCGTCGGCGAAGCGGCGGATCGTCACCGCACACAGCGGCTGCCCCAAGTGCTCGGCCATCTCCTCGGCGAGCGGCCGGTTGGCCGTCCCGGCGAGGAGTAACAGCTGGCTCCGCGAGAGCGAGAGGTCCGCCATGTGAGCCCCGCAAAATAGACGGCAAACTGCGCGAAGCCAAGGGCTTACTTCTTGGCAGGCAGGAGCGATCGACTCGCCGGCGTGATCCCGTCGACGTCCCAGACGGTCATGCGGTACACCGTCGATCCTTCGCCGCCCACGCCCGCGAGATGGCGCACGATGAATCCCGTCGCCGCGGAATCGCATGCGAGCGAGAGCAGCACGCCGCGGCCGCCGCGCACGCTGAGCCGGCGGACGGGGCGGAGCGCTTTGGTGGAGTCCACTTCCTTGGGCGTCGCGAACCCCGCGGCGGTGATCGCTTTCAGCCGGTCGAGGTAGCGGGTGGCGGCGGCGGGATCGGTGGCCTGCCCGTTCAACATCCAGCGCTTGCCGGCCCGCTTCAAGGCGTAGCGGTCCTTCCCGCGCACCACGTCCAGCGCGACCAAGCTGTCGGGCTCGAGCGCGGCGATGCGCTTGTCCCGCCAGCCGTCGAGGGGGCGGTCCAGGGCGGAGGCGAGCCGGCCGCGCCAGAGATAGACCTGGGTATCGCCGGGACGCCGGAAGTAGGCGCTCGTGAAGTCCGGTCCCCGCGCTCCGAGAATGAGCTCGAGCAGCGGCTTCCCCGCGCGGGAGAGACGCAGCCGGCGACCGGCCACGCTGTCCACGCCGAGACGGGCGTAGGACGCCGGCTCCCGCGCGACGAGCTCGGCGTGAGTGGTGTCCGCGAACGCCTGGAACAAGTCGTTCACCGCATCCGGCGCCGTGCGGTGCCCGTTCACGGTCCACGCAGTGGGCGACTGCTTGGCGAGCACGATCGAGTCCGCTCCCTTGACGACGGCGATCGTGTCCACGTCGGTCTGCGAGAGCGCGGGCAGCTTGAGCGACGCAGTGACCGAATCAGAGCCGCGCGACAGCAGCTCGCTCGAGCCCCACAAGAGCAACAGGACGACGAGGGTGATAGCGATGAACCTCAGGTGCTTAGAGCTCATGTCGGCCCCCCGTATCAACGCGTCATCCGTCGTCCGTCGTCCGTCTTCCGTGCGGCGCAGTCACGCCGAGGCTACGGACGACGGACCACGGAGAACGGACGACTTTTCCGCCAGCGGCTGATACGTCCGCCGCGTCGTCTGCCGGCGCCGCCACAGGCGGAGGATGCCCGCCAGCATCAGCAGCACCGGCACGCCGATGACGTTGCCGTACTTGACCGCGCTGCGCGTGGTAGTGCTCGTGAACACGAGCGGCGGCGGGGCGCGGTTCTTGGAGCGGATCCCGATCAGCGCGTCATCCTGGGCAAGCCAGTCGACCGCGTTCTCGACGAACACGAGGTTCTCGGGAGAGTTGCGCGCGTAGCGGTCGCTGGCGAAGTCGGTGCTCCCGACCACCACGACGCGGCCGCGCGCCGGTCCCGCGGTCGTGTCGGGGCGGGGGCGGGGGGGAGGGCTCGCGAGCAGTGCGACGACCCGGCGCCGCAGGCTGTCGCGGCTGAACGCCCGCGTGGGGTCGAGGAACGCCATGGTCTCTTGCACACCGCCGGCGCGGCTCGTGAGAAACAGCGGTGTCACCGTCCCGGGTGGCGCGTGGGAGGTGTCGAGCTGACTCGTCCATGGCAGCAGCACGGCTTCGAGGTCTCCATTCACGGGCGAGGCCTTCGTGCTGAGCGCCCGCAGCCAGAACGGATACGGCACCAGCACCTGGCCGAACTGCGCCGGGATCCCGACCTGCACGTTCGACGCCAGGTCGTACACCATGTTGGACGCGATCGAGACACCGTACGGCTTGAGCAGCTCGTTCCACCCGACCCGCCGCGACGCCGCGAACGGCGGCCCCTGCTGCGAGAGCTGCAGCTGCATGCCGCCGGCCATCAGGAGCAGACTGCCCCCCCGGTCGAGGAACCCGCGCAGCCGCGTGACCTGGGCGTTGTCGAGCGAGTCGGGTGTGCCGGCGACGGCGATGACTCGAACGCCCGCGGCGATCGTCGTGTCGGCCACGCCGAATGGGCGGACATCATAGCGGCTACCGAGCCGCTCGCGCAGCCCCTCGAAGCTGCGCTGGCCGCGCGTCGCGGCGGCATCGCTGATCTCGCCGAAGGCGATGACCGCCTTCTCGGGGTGGGTCAGCGCCCGGATGTCGGACGTGAGGCGGTACTCGAGGTCGTTGGTCTGCTGTACGAAGGGCATGGTCTTCACGCCGTCGGCGTAGCGGATCGCCAGTCCCAAGTAGCCCTCCTTCACCTGCAGCTCGGCCTGGCCCAGCACGTTGAACTGGACGGGCGGGATGCCGAGCGTGCGCGCCTCCTTGAGCGCGGCGCTGTCGGCCGAGGGGTCGGTGATGACGAGCTTCACCTTGCCGCGCCCCGCCGTGCGGTAGTCGCTCAACACGTCGTCGACGTCGCGCTTCAAGAAAGCGACTTCAGGCGGCAGCGCGGCCGAAGCGAACAGCTTGATGGTCACAAGGTCGGGAAGGGTGCGAAGCAGTTGGCGCGTGGCAAGGGACAGCGTGAACGAATTCCCCGGTGTCAGATCGATCCGGCCGCCGATGTGACGCCCGAACAGGTTGACCACAAGCATCGTTGCCGCGAGCAACACGGTGCCCAGCCGCAGCCGTTTGAGCGCCTCGCCCTGCGGCGTGAGCTTGCGGGAGAGCAGGGCGACGTAGGCGAATATAAGGAACAGCGCGGCGAGTGTGACGAAGTAGACGGCGTCTCGCAAGTCGATCACGCCGCGGCCCAGCCCAGAGAAGTGCGACAACACGCCGAGCGACGCGGCAATCGCGCCCAGCTGGGGTGGGAGACCCACGATGAGGGGATCGAGCCCGACGAGGATCAACGCGAACGTCACCGTCACGGCGAGAATGAACGCGGTGATCTGGTTGCGCGTGACGCTCGACGCCCAGACTCCGACGCCGCCGAGCCCGAGGATCAACAGAGCCGCGCCGACATATTGCGCCACCACGATACCGAGCGGCGGCGCCGTCCCGAGCGCGAGCCCGAGGGGGATGGCGACCGTGATGGCCAGCGCGAGCCACAGGAAGAGCACCTGGCCCACGTACTTGCCGAGCAGCAGCTCCAGCTCGCTGATCGGTTGTGCCAGCACCACCTCGAGCGTACCCAAGCGCGCATCCTCGGCGAGGGCGCGCATGGTCACCGCGGGGACGAGGAACAAGAACAGCCAGGGCAGGAAGTCGAACATCGGACGCAGTGAGGCCACGCCGTACAAGTCCACCTGGCGAAAGCAGAGGAAGCCGTTCACGGCGGCGAAGACGACCAGGAGGATGTAGGCCGTCGGCTGGTCGAACAGCGCCTTCACCTCGCGCCGTGCAATGATCCACGTCGCCCGCATCGTCAGGCTCCCTTCTGCGTGAGCTGCTGGAACAGGTCCTCGAGGGTGCCGGCCTGCCGGTGCAGCTCGTACAGCGTCCAGCCGCGGGATTGCGCGAGCGCGAAGATCTCGGGTCGCAGGTCGCGCGAGCCGGCCGCGGTGAGCGTGACGGCGACGCGCCCGTCGGCCGCCACCGGCGCCGAGGTCACCCGGCGAACGCCCGGCAGCTGCCCGAGCGCCTCCGCGACCCCCGCCCCCGCCGCTTCGACGGCGATGTCGACCGCCCCCCCGCCCGCCGCCTGGGCGATCAGCTGGTCCACCGGTCCGTCGGCCACGATCTTCCCCCGGCTGATGATCAGGAGCCGGGAGCACGTCTGCTGCACTTCGGGAAGCACGTGGGTCGAGAGGATGACGGTGCGGTCCTTCCCGAGCGCCCCGATCAGACGGCGGATCTCGACGCGCTGGTTCGGGTCGAGCCCCTCGGTCGGCTCGTCGAGCACGAGGAGGTCGGGGCGATGCAGGATCGCCTGCGCCAGGCCGACCCGTTGCCGGAACCCCTTCGACAGCTCGGCGATCGGGCGGTAGTAGACGGTTTCGATGCCGGTCGCCGTGACGGCCGCGTCCATCGCCTGGCGGCGCGGCAGGCCCGCGAGCTCCCGCAGGTCGGCGATGAAGGCGAGGTAATCGTGGACCAGCATGTCCTCGTACAGGGGGTTGTTCTCGGGGAGGTATCCGATGCGGCGTTTCGCTGCCCGCCCCGCGTCGCCGAGCGGGGCTCCGTCGAGCCTGATCGTGCCGGTGTCCGGCTCGTAGTACTGCGTGATCATGCGCATCGTCGTGGACTTGCCCGCCCCATTGGGACCGAGGAAGCCCACCACCTGACCGCGGTCGACCGCGAAGGAGACGTGGTCGACCGCCGTCACGCCACCGAATCGCTTGGAGACGCCGTCGAGAGACAGGAAGGGCATAGGCGGAGAGATGCTAACAGCCCCCCGCCGGTTTCTTCAAGCCCCTGCCTGGGGCCGTTTCTTACAGAGACTTAAGGAAGGCGACGAGCGCCGCGCGGTCGGCGGCCGAAAGCGCCTTGAAACGGTCGCGCGCACCGGAGCCCTCGCCCCCGTGCAGCTCGATGGCCTGCTCGAGCGTGGTCGCCCGGCCGTCGTGCAGGAAATGCTCGGCGCCGCGCAGGTCGAGGAGCGGCTCGGTACGAAAGTCGGCCGGGGTGGCGAGGCCGAGGCAGATATCGGCCAAGTCGGCCCCCATGTCGTGCAGCAGGAGGTCGGTGTAGGCGGCGAACGGCTGGTGCCGCAAGGCCGGCACGGGGCTGTCCCCGGTGCGCAGCGTCGGGATGTGACAGGACGCGCACCCGATCTGGGAGAAGAGGTCGCGGCCGTGCCGCCCGTCTTTGCCGAGGTTCAACGGCGTCGGCGGCGCGAGGAAGCGCACGAAGTCGTCGGCGAGGTCGAGCGCGTCCTGGGTGATCTCAGGATCGGCCGCGGGGTCGACACCCGCGGGGATCGGCTTCCCCCCGATGTCCTCCTCGGTGGGCTGCTCGGGGTTGGTGACGCTCATCTCCGCCGCGAACGCCCCCGCGTTGAACTCCCGCAACGTGGGGACGAAGGCCTTGCGGCCGAACCGGCCGATGCGACCGTCCACGAAGCGGTTGGGCCGCCCTTTGACACCATCGTGGTTTCTGTCGCCGGGGTCGGCGTAGGCGAGGAGAACGGAGTCGGGCACGAGGTCGAGCAGGCCGCGGCCAAAGATGACCGGTGACGTGCGCATCGCTCGCGCCGTCGCGGAGGGAGGGAAGGGCTCCTGGTCGATGCCGAGGGCTTGCTTGAGGGCGGGCGTCGTGTGCTGCTGAATCACCGGCCCGCCTTCCTGGGCGAGCGGGTCGCAGACCGGGCTGCGGAACGCGGTGGCGTGGACTTCGACCTCGTCGCCGCGCCCGCCCGCCGGATCCTCGTGGCATTCGCCGCATGCGGTCGAGTTGAACAGGGGACCCAGCCCCGTCTCTGGTGTGAACACGCTGTCGAACACGACCTTCCCGCGGTCGAACCGGTCGCGCTCGGCGCGGGAGAGCTTGGGCAGCGGATCGCCGGGCTTCACGGGCTTCTGACAGCCCAGCGCCACGAGGAGGACGAGGCCCGCGACGGTCGCGCGGGTCACGGTGTGCGCGTCGCGAGCTTCTCGACTCGATCCGCGACCAGGCCCGTGGCGGTGCGCCGGCACTCGGCGCGCACGACGTCGCCGGGCTTGAAGTCGGCGAGGCGGGGCGCCGCGCCGGCGGCCGCGAGGCGTGTGGTCGGTGCCGTGCTGATCAGCACCACCCGCAGGGACATCCCGACGCCGGTGATCAACTCGAGCGCCCCAGTCCGGGCATTGACGGCGCGAATGGTGCCCCGGTAGGTGTATGACGGCGCGGGCTGCGCCGAGGTAAGCGCGCGCCAGGTCGCCGGGGCGGCGTTGACGAGCGGCACCAGCAGGATGGCGGTGAGCGCAGCCGTCCGGATGCTACGTCGCATACGTGTCTCTCCGGTTCTCACAGTCCTCGCATTGTAGGCGGTAGGAGGCCGAGCAGTCAACCGTTGCCCCTTCCCCTAGGGCGCGAGCTTCTCGAGCTGGCCCGCGGCTCGGTTGATCACGTCGGCGGCGGCGCCGAGCGTTTTCGAAACGACGTCGATCTGCTCGTCGGCCTCCTGCCAGTGCTTCTGCTCGATGGCCTCACGTACGCCGGGCAGCGTCTTCACACCGTAGCCGGTATAGAACCCCGGGGCGTAGATCAGGTGGCGGTACCAGGCGCGCCGCGGCAGCCCCGCGGGGCTCGTGAGCACGCGCTCGGTCTGCAGCAGCGTGGCGTTGAGGACGCGGGCCTCGGGCTTGGCGAGTGCGGAGCCATCCCCCGCCTGTGCCTTGGTGAGCGCCTTTGCGTAGCGGTCGGCCGCGCGCGTGAGCGCGTCCTGCGCATTGTCGAGCGAGGTGAAGTTGAGATACCGGGGCACTTCATCTTTCGAGGGGGGCACGGACGTCTCGCGCGGATCCGCGGTAGCCGTAAACACTCCCTCGTCGATCTGGCGATTGCGCTCGGCGATCGAATCGCGCGTATCGGTGGCGAGCTTCTTCACTTCCTTCACATAGCGCCCGACCGTTTCGGCGAAGCCGGTGAACTCGTAGGGCAGGACCTCCGCGCCGGCGAGACGCATGACGGCGGTGCCCACGGTCTGGGCGAGAGCGCGGCCGTACGCGAACGACGTATCGTCGAAGCTCGTGAACCACTTGAAGTCGTCGTAGATCGAATGGTAGATGCCGCCCCCGCCCTCACGGCCGAAGCCGAGGTTCAAGGTTGCGACCCCGACGTGCTGCAGGAACGGCGTGAAGTCCGAGCCCGATCCGAGCGCATCGATGCGCAGATCGGCCCGCTGCCGCACGTCCTGACGCAGGTCGGCCGAGCTCGCGTCGGCGATGGCGCGGAGCTGGGCCCGCTTCCACGCGCTCAGCTTTGTCTCAGGATCTTCGATTTCCCGTGCCACGTCGTTGATGAAGGCCTCGAGCGAGTGCGAGCCGCCCACGTCCAGGTAGCCCCGGTTGTTGGTGTCGCTGTTCAGGTAGGCCACGGCCTTCGCGGCCAATTCGTCGGCGTGGGCCTCGACCCATTCCGTCGAGCCGAGCAGGGCCGGCTCCTCGCCGTCCCAGGCGGCGTACACGATGGTGCGGCGCGGCTTCCAGCCTTGCTTCAAGAGCTGGCCGTACGCCCGCGCCTCTTCCAGCAGCGGGACCAGCCCCGAGATCGGGTCCTCGGCGCCGTTCACCCAGGCGTCGTGGTGGTTGCCACGGATCACCCATTCGTCCGGCGCGACGGCGCCCGGGATGCGCGCGATCACATCGTACAACGTCTTCAGGCTCCAGTCGGACTTCACCCGTAGGTGCACTTTGGCCGGCCCGGGACCGACGTGATACGTGATGCCGAGCCCGCCGCGCCACTCGGTCGGTGCGACGGGACCGCGCAGCGCGGCGAGGAGCGGCTGCGCGTCACCGTAGGAGATCGGCAGCACCGGGATCTTGGTAATGGTCGGGGCCTCGCCGATGGGCAACCGCTTGGCTTCCTTGGTCGCGCCCACACCAGGAGTGAGTGGGTCGCCCGGATACAGCGGCATGTCCATGACGCTGCCGCGCTGCACACCGTCCTTGGGGCGCCACGGACCCTGGGGGTACACGTCGCCGTGGGTGTAGCCGTCCTCCTTCGGGTCCGAATAGATGAGGCATCCGATGGCGCCGTGCTCGGCGGCGACTTTGGGCTTGATGCCGCGCCACGATCCGAAGTAGCGCGCGATCACGATCGCGCCTTTGACCGACACGCCCAGCCGCTCGAGCCGCTCATAGTCGGCGGGCACGCCGAAGTTCACGTACACGAGCGGGGCGGTGACGTCGCCGTCGATCGAGTAGGCGTTGTACGTGGGGAGCTGTTCCGCCTGCTGGCTCGACGTCGGGTCGCCCGGCACCGGCGGCTCCTGCAGTCTCGCCACGAACTTCGTGGGCGCGACGAGCTCCACGACGCGTTCCTTGGGGGTGGGGAACAGCACGTCGAAGGTCTCGATCTGCGCGTCCAGCCCGAAGCTCTTGAACTTGGCCAGAATCCACTGCGCGTTGTCCCGGTCGTACGGCGAGCCGACGTGGTGCGGCCGGGCCGACAGCCGGCGCATGTACTCGCGCAGCGAATCGGGGGAGGGGATGGCGCGGAACTTGGTTTCCCACTCCCGCTCGGCCTTGGCGGACTCCGCCGTGAAGCCGCGCAGGTCGCCGATGGGGGAGGGGGCCAAGCCGAGCAAAGCCCCGAGACCGAGCGCGAGCAGCGGACGAGCGGACGAGCGCATGAGCGTGAAACCTCGTTTCAAAGAAGGGGGATGGTGCTCTTAATACTCGAGCTCGTGCCGGGTGTACACCTCGCCCCAGCGCACGACGAGCGCGATCCGGCGCACGTTGCGGATGTCGGCGAGCGGATCGGCGTCCAGCACGACCAGGTCGGCCGCGGCGCCGGTGGTGACCGTTCCGGTGCTGTCGAGCCCCAGGGCTCGAGCCGCGTTCGCGGTTGCCGCGACCAGCACGTCGCGCGGCGCGAGGCCGGACGCCTGCATCGCTTCCAGCTCCATGAACACCGACGCGCCGTGCAGGGTAAGCGGGTTGCCGGCATCGGTGCCGAGGGCCACGGGAATGCCGGCATCATGCACGCGTTTGAGGTTCGCCTGGGCCCAGGTGAACGACCGCGCGGTCCGCGCGGTCCGCTCCGCGAGGACGGCGGCGGTCGGCCGTTGCCCCGGGGCCACGGTGTCGGTCGCGAGCGCCTTGGCGCGGGTCGTGGGATCCACGCAGGCCAGGGGCTGTCGCTCGCCCGCGAAACGCCGCGCCGCCACCTGGCGGTACCCGTCGGGGACCATGAGCGTCGGGACGTAGATCGTTTTCTGGCTCCGGGCGAGGGCCAGGAACTCCTCGTCCAGGGGAGCGGACCAGACGGAGTGCACCAGTACGCGCGCCCCGGCACGCAGCGCGTCTTTCGCTTCCCACAGGCCCGTCGCGTGCACGATGAGGGGCAGCCCGACCTTCCGGGCTTCGTCGCCGGCGGCGCGCACCAGGGCGGACACGCGCGCCGTGTCAGGCGGTTGCGGCGGCATGATATACCAGACTTTGATGGCCGCGGCGCCCCACGTCTTGTGCGCGCGTACCGCCTGCCGCACGGTGCCCTCGTCCGCCATATAAATGAACTGGCGCTGGTCGGGCAGGTTGAGCCAGAAATCGATGGTCGAGAGGAGCGACCCGGCGGCCCTGACGCGCGGGGCTCTTGTGCTCCGGGCCGTCCGCTCCTGGAGCTCGAGCGTCCAGGGGTAGCCGCCCACGTCGAAGACCGACGTGACACCGCTGCACAAATAGGAACGGAAGAACCGCTCGGGCCGGGCGTGCAGCTCCGCCTCGACGACGTCGTAGGGGTAGCGATCCCGCAGGTCCAGGGCGTCGGGTCGCCCGTCCACCCAACCCGTCTGGGAGAAGTGCACGTGGGTGTCGATCAGTCCCGGGATGATCCATTTGCCGATGGCGCTGACGGTGTCGGCGTCGGGCGGCACCGCGCAGGTGGCCCGTGGGCCCGCACACGCGATCCGGCCCTCACGCATCACTACCACGGCGTTGGGAACTGCCGGCGCGCCGGTGCCGTCCACGAGCGTGGCGCCCACGAGCGCCATCGGCGGGGGCGCCGCGTCGGACGTCGGGAACGCGGTCGTGACCGCGATTTTCCATCCGTCGGGCGTCCGGACCAATACGCGCTCGCTGACGCCGCGCGCGCTGCCGCTCGAGTCGACCACGCGGTAGCGGTACACGCCGTAGGCCACGTCCGGGGTCACGGGAACGATGCGGAAGTGCGTCGCTACGAGCGTGTCGGGCCAACCGGCGCCGGCTCCCCGGGCGAACTCGTCGTATCCCTGGTGGAGCCCGTCCGGGCCCACGCGGGCCAGTGCCGGCGTGCGGAGATAGTGGGAGAGGTAGGCAGCGCGATCGCGCGCGTGAATGGCTGCGATGTTGTCGCGGAAGGCGTCGAGCGGGCTCTGCGCCGCGAGCGGCGTCGCGAGGAGCAGCCGGCCGAAGGCGGATGCCGCGATCGGGCCGGCGGTCAAACGCATGTGAAGGATTTCAGAGCCCAGCGGCGCGGCGCCACCGCTCCGCGATCACCGCATGTCCCGCCGGAGTGGGATGGACGCCGTCGGCGGCCCAGTACTGCGGATTGATCTTTCGCGCCAGGTCGTCGAACACCCGCTGGAGCGGAACGAACGCCGCTTCCGCTCGGTGGGCGACGCGCTCGGCCGCGGCCCGACGCTGGTCGAATTCCGGAAACCACTGGTCGTCCACCGCGCCACAACGGAGGACGAACGGCTCCAGCACGATGAGCCGCACCGGCGGCAACGCGCGCCGTGTTTCCTCGAGCAGGGCGGTGTACTGGTTCTCGTAGTCCTGCACTGTCCCCGTGTAGCCGTGTCCCAGCTTGTGCCAGAAATCGTTCACGCCGATCAGGATGCTGAGCACGTCCGGCGCGAGCGCCACGGTGTCCGCCGACCAACGGGCCGCGAGGTCGGGCACCTTGTTGCCGCTGACGCCGCGATTGTAGAACCGCAGGCCGCGATCGGGGTGCGTCGCGAGCGCGGCCGCGGCGGCGAGCAGCGGGTACCCCGAGCCGAGCCCCCGCGCCACGTTGGGATCCGCGGCGGCGCGGTCCCGACCGGCGTCGGTGATCGAGTCGCCCTGGAAGAGGATCACCGAGCCGTCGGTGAGGGGATGAGACGGAGCTCGCGGCTGGTCGACCGGTGCTGCGCCGGGCCAGAGCGCGGCGCCGGCGAACGCGCCGGCGGTGGCTGTGACGAACTCGCGGCGCGTGACGTCGTGGGGCATCCTCATCTGCCTTTCACACTGGCGTATACCAGCCGCTGGAACTGGGCGTCCAGCGACCACCCGGGCGGGAGGTACTGCGTCCAGACCATCGCAACCAGATCGGCCCGGGGGTCGACCCAGAAGAATGTCGTCGCGGCCCCCGCCCAGCGGAACGTACCTGGTGATCCGAGGACCGTCGCGTCCGAGTCCACCCGCACCGCACCTCCGTACCCGAAGCCATTTCTCCCGGGGGGCCAGTCGGGAGCGACCGTGATCGGCGTGAGCCCGCGCGGCAGGTGGTCCCGCATCATGAGGGCCACGGTTTCGCGCTTGAGGACCCGATGCCCGTCCAGCTCACCGCCGTTCAACAGCATCCGGGCAAAGCGGAGGTAGTCGCTCACGGTCGAGAGCAACCCGCCACCCCCGGAGAGCATCCTGCCTTCCGGCGTATACTCCGGTGCGATCAACGGCACTGATGCCTGCAGTTTTCCATCGGGGCCACGCGTGTACAGCGTCGTCAGATGACCTTCCATCGCGGGCGTGACGTGGAACGCGGTCAGCGACATGCCAAGCGGCTGGAAGAGGGCGCTGTCGAGGTAGCGATCGAACGTCATGCCCGACACCACTTCAACGACGCGGGCGAGGACATCGATGGAATAGCCGTAGTTCCATCGTGACCCGGGTGAGAATGCCAGCGGGAGGTGCGCCAGGCTGTCGGACAGCTGCGCGAGAGTCCAGTGGGGGTTGTTGAGGCCCGCGCGGCGATAGATCGAATCGGCGGGCGTGTTACCGATAAAGCCGTACGTCAGGCCCGAGGAATGAGTGAGCAGGTCGGCGAGCGTAACGGGACGCTCGGCGGCATGGAGGACGGGCGTCGCAGCCCCGCCGCCGGCGTAGACCTGGACTCCCGCAAAGGCGGGAATGTACTTCGAGACCGGGTCATCGAGGCGCAGCTTCCCACGTTCGTACAACTGCATGACGGCCGTGCTCGCGATCGGCTTGGTCAGAGAGTAGATGCGAAACACCGCGTCCGAGCTCATGGCGCGCTGGTGTTCCACATCCATCCAGCCGACCGACGCGACGTACGCGAGTTTGCCGTGCCGAGCGACAAGGGCGAGAAAGCCGGGGAATTTGCCGGAGTCCACATACGATTGGAGCGTCGTGGTTATGCGCTCCAGCGCGGTGGCGGAGAGGCCGACATCCTCGGGGCGGGCGCGCGGCAGGCCCTGCGCGCTGGCGGGTTCCGTCAGGAGGCAGCACGACACGAGTGTGAAGAGGGCTTTGACCGTCGCGGCTACCGCTGTACGCGCTTGACGCTCGCCTCGCCGTCTCGCTTGATAGACGAGTATGTTGCAACCTCCGATTCACCTGCTGAGTCTACGTAGTGTTCGTCGCAGTGCTCAAACTCTACGTCATGTGTTTGCTCTTCACAGCCGGCCAAACAATAATACTCCTGCTGGCAGACTGTGCAGAGGTGGAGGTGGAGACCGTTCATTGAGCCTCCTTGTGGCGTTACGTCAGCTCGTCTGCGTGGTCCTCCTAGGCGCGATACTGCGCGCAGTACTCGCAGCCACATGGGCCGTCGAAGATTGCCGGCGTGCGAGCGTGCGGTGGTGGTTGGTGGGACCACGCGGCGTAGGACACGATGCGCGTGGCTCCAGATCGACTGATATCGGCGTGCCCAGCAACATGTAAGGCTGCCCTCGAGACGACCACGGGCGTGCCAGAGACTGTAACCCAACGTGATATTACAGCCCCGCCCCGCACTCGGCTACTGACCCGCGAGCTGACGCCTGAGCGGCCTTCTATGCCGGCGACGCGAGCGGCGGCGCTGCACGGAAGGGAGTTGGCCCCGGTGGATTCGAACCACCATACCCAGATCCAAAGTCTGGTGTCCTGCCGTTGGACGAGGGGCCAGTTACTATGAGGCGCTTGAACTTACAGAGTCAGGCTTTCCGCTGGAAGGCTCAGACTTTGCCGCCCATCGCCCCGGCTGCCATCCCCCCGAATTCAGTAGAGGAGCCCTTCGCTCCTCAACCTATTGCGAACTTTTAGAAACTCGATCAGGGTCTCAAGCCGCTCGGCCTCAGCCTCAAAGAAGGCTGTCTTCGCGCGCTCCAGCCTCATTATATGTGAGCCCAGACCCGCTAGCTGCGAAGCCATCGGCCGCGTCCATTAGGGTTTCCCCACGATTCACTTCCATCGCTGCCAGCCGAAGCAGTTGCTTGCTCGTCTCGAAGACTACGTGAGCACGTTGCTCCTTTACCGATTGCTTTGTCTCCTCAAGAGCGGGGTGGATCATCCCTCGGACGAGAGTCCCAGTCCCTACGCACGTCGGCGAGCAACTCAGTGAGAGCAGATAGAACAGGGTGGACAGTTTGCCCTCTGCCGCCACAACTCTTAGCCGCCACAAGCGAGCACAAAGACATCGGCCCCGCACCTGCCGGGCCGAGTCCAAAGTCTAGTGTCCTGCCGTTGGACGAGGAGCTAGTTAGAACTTGAGGAGGGCGATCAGCGCACCCAGTGTTCCGATCCAGAGCAGGAACGTCAAGCGTGCCAGACGCCCCTCCGCCATGCCCATGCGTGCGAGGAGTCCGCCCTCGAGGGCGGCCATGCCCACGCGCAACTCGGCTATCTCCTGTCGCAGCTCGGCGCCGAGCGCCGTGAGGCGGCGGTCGAGGGTCGCCTCGAACCGCGCGTAATTGACCTCGTTCAGCTCGCGCAGCTCACCACGATACGTCGCGTCCACCTGACCCTAAAGGACTCCCTTCGGTCGTTGCCCCACTCCACGAGCTCGTTCGTCAGCGACAGCTTTGCCGTGACGGGCATGGAGGATTCCCCAGGTCGATCGCGGCCTCACTCTAACGTATGCTCGGCTCGCCGTCCTAATCAAATCCCTGCCGGGCGGGGCGTTTACCCGCGCTCCCGGAGGAGGGCACCGGTCAGGGTCGGCCTGAGTCCCGGGCGTTGCGGCCCCACCACAGTTGCGCGGACCGAACTGGAGTTGTACGGTAGGGCCGAACACCACCCGAGGAGGTGGGGCCGTGAGTCAATACGACGGCCACAAGCGAAGCGAGGCTCTCGCTCGCCTCGGCGAGTGAGCGCTAAGCCCCCGAGGGTCTGCTAGGGCCTCTCGGGGGCTTCTGCTTTAACGGGGGCCGTTCACGGCCCCAGCTCCACCCCCTGCGTCTGCCCGTGCTTCGTCTGTATATCGTAGGCGCGATTCCTTGCCCGGCCATCGGCCACGATCCGCTCCGCCGTGCGCGTGGCCTCGTCCGAGAGTTTGTCGCAAGTCGCCCCTCGGAGCGGCGTGAGCGCGGCCATCACCTCGCGCGCATTGCGCTCGGCGATCGTCCGGTGCCCCGCCTCATGGAGCCGGACGGCCTTGAGGTACCCTTGCCACGTCTTCCGGAGCTCGGCGGTTGCCGTCGCGGGTGGCGTCCAGCGGGGTAGGGTGACCGAGACGTTGAGCGTGACCTTCACGTCGCGCAGCACGCAGCTGTCGCCGCGCTGAGCGGTGCCGTAGCCCCACTCGATGCTCCACACGGTCAGCGCGTCCTGCGACTTGCCGCTCTCGTCCTTGGGGCCGAGCCGGCTGATCTGATTACGCAGCGCCCCGGCGCTCGAGCCATCGATGTCGTAATACTGGTCGCGCGCGGTGATCGCCGCGGGCGACGCGGCGCGCGCCAGCGCCGCGGAATCCGGAACGGGCGTGGGCGCGGACGCCGGCTCGGGGGACGACGCGCACGCGCACGTGAGCATCACCGCCGCAAGTGGTGGTAGCCGCATACCGGCGCTACGACAGCGTGATGTCCTGCTCGATCACCAGGTTCGTCGGCAACCCCTGGATCTCGAGCCGGGCCCGCGCTTTGAGGGTCTCGGTGCCTTTGAGCTTTCCCGCGCTCAACGCCGCGTCGACGCTCTTTTCGATCTCGCGCTGTGCGGTGACGCCGAAGTGCTTGAGGAACTTGCGGACGGACAAATTGAAGGCTTGTTCGTTCATGGAGTCACCTTGAAGACCTGATCGTGCTGGCGGGCGCGGTCGGCCACCTGGATAGCGACCTCGTCGCCGGCCTTCGCCAGCGGGACTTTCTGATGGTTCACTTCCATCGAGGCGATCTGCTCCGTGAAGTCGGTGGTGTGACCGTGAAAGCGGATGTGCTCCCCGACCGCGAGCGTGCCCTCGGTCATCCGCACGACGGCCACGCTCGGGCCCTTGAAGTAATGCACGACGGTCCCGACCAGCTGTTCCGGCATCGGTCCTCCTCGCAAGCCTCCCCTACCACAATATGGCGCCGGATCCGGACCCGCTACGTGCCTGCCACCCGCGGCTCGGGACCCGGTGCCGGTAGCGCTCTGGTGGTGGTCTTGATCAACCGCTGGTGCTTCTCGCCCAGCAGCATCGCCGCATCGTCCCGCAGCCCTTCGTTCGCATACACCGCGGCCACGGCGCTCCCGGAGCCGCAGAGCCGCACCCAATACGGATGGGTTCCGGCCAGCCGCTCGTACAGCCCGCGCAGCGGCGGATGCTTCCCGAAGACCGGGATCTCGAAGTCGTTGCCGCCGAGTCGCCCGATGCTGCCCCACCCGGTGAAGGCGTCGGCGTCGAGCAGCAGCGGCCCGCGCGGCGCGGGTTCCGGATGCATGTCGTCCCACCAGCCGTACGCATCGGGCGTGGCGACGGCGAGGGGCGGGAGCACCAGGGCCACGAGCGTGGGCGCGGCCGGCGGGGCGGGGATCCGGAAGAGCCGCTCGCCCCGGCCCCACGCGAGCGCCGCCGGCGCACCGCTCGCGAAGAACGCGACATCGGCGCCGAGCCGCGCGGCATGGTGGAGCAGCTCGTGGCGCGGGACCGCGTTGCCGGCGAGCGCGTTCACCGCATGCAGCGCGGCCGCCGCGTCGCTCGATCCGCCGCCCAGGCCCGACCGCACGGGGATCCGCTTCGTCAGCTCGAGCGCCACGCCGAACTTGTGCCCCCCCCCCGTCGCCTCCAGGACGGCGCGCGCGGCCCGTACCGCGAGGTTCTGCTCCGGCGGCCCCAGGTCGGGCCCGTCAACACTGAGCCCGACTCCGCTCTGCGTGCGTGTCACTACCAACTCGTCCGCCAGCTCGAGCAGGGTGAATGCCGTCTCGATCTGGTGGTATCCCGCGGGCGCTTCGCGCGCCAGAATGCGCAGGAACAGATTGATCTTGGCGTGCGCCGCTGCGCGGACCGTGTCAGTCACGGTCCCCCCAATTGATCGGCCGCCCGCGCCCGGCCCAGGTCACGCAAGTGGAGTTGGACGCTCGCCAGCGAGCGCAGGCCCAGCAGCGTGATCGGCAGGAACGTGGAGACGTGATAGGCGACCGCGTACGCCAGCGCGAGGCTCGGGCTGATGCCGTAGATCTGCAGCGTCAGCTGCGTCGCCTTCTCGAATACGCCGAAAAAGCCCGCCGATGCCGGGACCGCCACCGCGAACCCGAGGATTCCCTGCAATAAGAGGGAGCCCTCGAGCGGCAGCTGTAACCCGAACGCGCGGAAACACACGGCGAACGATGCGGCGTTCGTGAACCACAGCACGAGCGACCACAACAGCATCGCCCCGAACCGCCCGGGGCGCTTCAGCACGGTGAGGCCGGCCACGAGGCCCTCGGCCATGCCAGTGAGGCGCGCCGCGAGCCGGGTCGGAAGTACTGCCCGAGCCACGCGCTCGAACAGGGCCAGCCATGGTGCCGGGCGCAGCACCACGACGAGCGACAAGACGAACAACGCTCCAAACAAGAGCGCCGCCCGCTCGGCTAGGCGTGACAGCGGCGTGTTGAGCAGCGTGGATTGCGCCGGAAACGAGGGGGATGCGATGGCTACCGCCATCAGCCCGAGCATCACGAGCGCGTCGAACACCCGCTCCACACCGATCGACGCCAGCGCCGTCGTGAACCGCACCGGCAATTGGCGGCTCGCGACGTAGGCGCGCGCAAACTCGCCGGCCCGCGCGGGGAGGAGGTTGTTGGCCATGAAGCCGATGGCGACGGCGTGCCACAGCGGCCGCCACGCCAGCGGCGCCTCGCGGTCGTCCCGCAGGATCACACGCCACCGAATCAGACGGATCGGAAACGTCAACGTGGCGATTCCCACCGTCAGCACCAGGAGAAGGGGATCGACGGCGCGGAGACCCGCGAGCACCTCGTTCCAGTGCGTGCCACGCACGGCCCAGGCCAGAAACGCGCCCGTGACCGCGAGGCCGAGGATCCAGGCCCAGCGGGAAGGGAAGGGGGAAGCGGACGCCCGACTAGGGGTTGGGCTCGAGGGCGAGGGCAACGAGGTCGCAGACTTCGTCGACGAGGGCCCGCAGCGCGTCGCCCGACGCCTGCTTCGACGCTGCGCGCAGCTCCTGGGCCCGCCGGAGCGCACGCTCGCCCCGATACAAGAGGGCGCGCACGTCTACGGCCGACGACGCGGGAGCCGGGAGCAGGGAGCTGGGAGCAGGCGCTGCTGGCACGCGCTCCGTGCCGGCCGCACCGGCGATGAGCTCGGCCAGCGACGCCGCTCCGATTCCTCCCTCCACCAACCGCTG